>Ga0194055_10002534_pt1 | contig 14424 bp, 6 predicted proteins | sample SepL449m_MetaG_FD_155482 | JGI IMG/M metagenome (GOLD analysis project Ga0194055, IMG submission 155482) | Anoxic zone freshwater microbial communities from boreal shield lake in IISD Experimental Lakes Area, Ontario, Canada - Sep2016-L442-9m | ecosystem: Environmental > Aquatic > Freshwater >... | reverse complement strand
ATACCTAAAAGGACCTGAAGAGTAGCATCAGCATTCTTAAAGGACCTGAAGGGTAGAATTGGAGCCTGTGCATGCATGAAAAGGACCTCTAGTGTACAGTAGAATCAGAACCTGTGTATGCCTGCAGAAAACCTGAAAGGACCTATAGTGTAAATTCAGAACCTGTAGATGCCTGCAAAATACCTAAAAGGACCTGAAGAGAAGCACCAGCATTCTTAAAGGACCTGAAGGGTAGAATTGGAGCCTGTGCAAGCATGAAAAGGACCTCTAGTGTACAGTAGAATCAGAACCTGTGGATGCCTGCAAAAAAACCTGAAAGGCCCTGTAGTGTAGCATCAGAACCTGTGTACGGTATGCCTGCAGAAAACCTCAAAGGACCTATAGTGTAAATTCAGAACCTGTGGATGCCTGCAAAATACCTAAAAGGACCTGAAGAGTAGCATCAGCATTCTTAAAGGACCTGAAGGGTAGAATTGGAGCCTGTGCATGCATGAAAAGGACCTCTAGTGTACAGTAGAATCAGAACCTGTGGATGCGTGCAAAAAAAAAGGCCCTGTAGTGTAGCATCAGAACCTGCACTGTAACAAAAGTAATCGGAAAAATTCTATCCCGCCTAAAATAACCATTTCTGATAACTAAAAATAACATCACTAGTGTTGGGAATTTTTTTCCGACTCTCAGTGTGCTTTTATACATCGTTGACAGCAAACAATGTATTCCAAACATGCTGATGGGTGAAAATCCCATGGAGTCTGATGAAAAACGGCACCCCTCGTCTTTGATGAAAAATGTCAACAATATATCGGAAAGTATCGTTGCCGGGGTAAAAATTTATCGGCTCCCCCTCCTTAGCTGGACAGCTGCAGGCGCCATATTGAAAGTTAGCAGTGGGCACTGGGCTTGCAGGAGACTACAGTGAATGTTCATAATTTGTTTGGACATCTGGAGGTTCCATGTTGCCTCTACACTCTACAGACAATTAGTTTAAAGGAAGGGAAAGCCGATACCAATGACGACCTATAGAATACAATATGAGCGGCCTGCGCGCTCTTCCTCTTACGTTTTGCGGGCTTCCAAGCTGCACCAAAAAATTGGCTTCAAAGACACCTGCTGGGGAACAAGGATGTGTTGTTCAGTAAAATGTGCGCCAGTGTTGGTGTTGTGTCTCGAAGTTGAAGACGCATCTCCTACACTATCACAAGGAAGCACACAAGAATTGAATCTACAAGGACTGCGGCATTTCTGTCACCAACAACTTCACTCTCAAGGTAAACCGGAAGTGCTGTGTTAGTAACTTTTTTTGCGGATCCGTAATCCAGATTCAAAATTATTATGTAGTTATGGATCCGCTAGCAGTCTGTTTTTTTTAACCCCTTAAGTGTTTCTTTACATACACAAGGCCTTTCTACAATTTTGTTTACATTTGCCGTCTGGACCCCAACACTTATACCAACTTTTTATCCAGTTTAGCTTTTATGGAAGGTAGGTATATGCCTTTTCTAATTTTTTAAAGTTTCCCCCAATTCATTTAAATCTGCCTTCACCAAATTTTGTTAAAAAATCTCTAGCCCGGTTCCCAGGGTAGGTACCTACCTACCAACCGCACATTCTCTAAGTTTTTAAATACACTTTTACCAGCTTTTCATCCAGTTTAGCTTTTAAGTTAGGTAGGTGTACACCTTTTCTAGTTTTTAAAAGTTTCCCCCAAGTCATTTTAAATCTGCCTTCACAAATTTTTGTTAAAAATCTCTAGCCCGGTTCCCAGGGTAGGTACCTACCTACCTACCTATCGCACAATTTTTAAGTTTTTAAATACACTTTTACCAGCTTTTCACCCAGTTTAGCTTTTAGGTTAGTTTCTAATTTTTTAAAAGTTTCCCCCAAGAAATTTTTAATCTGCCTTCACAAATTTTTGTTAAAAACATCTCTAGCCAGCTTCCCAGGGTAGGTAGGTACCTACCTAACTACCGCACATTTTCTAAGTTTTTAAATACACTTTTAACAGCTTTTCATCCAGTTTAGCTTTTAAGTTAGGTAGGTGTACACCTTTTCTAGTTTTTAAAAGTTTCCCCCAAGTCATTTTAAATCTGCCTTCACCAAATTTTGTTAAAAAATCTCTAGCCCGGTTCCCAGGGTAGGTACCTACCTACCAACCGCACATTCTCTAAGTTTTTAAATTCACTTTTAACAGCTTTTCATCCAGTTTAGCTTTTAATTTAGGTAGGTGTATAGGTACCTTTTCTAATTTTTAAAAGTTTCTCCTAATTCATTTTTAATCTGCCTTCACAAATTTTTGTTAAAAAATCTCTAGCCAGGTTCCCAGGGTAGTTACCTACCTACCTACCAACCGCACAGTTTCTAAGTTTTTAAAAACACTTCTACCTGTTTTTCATCCAGTTTAGCTTTTAATTTAGGTAGGTGTATACCTTTTCTAATTTTTAAAAGTTTCCCCAAAGTCATTTTAAATCTGCCTTCACCAATTGTTCAGAGCTGTGGATCCGGATTATTTGAATCCGGATCCGGATCCAGCTTTTGGTGAATTCGGATCCGAATCCAATCCGGATCCGGATCCACAGCTCTGCAATTGTTGTTATAAAATCTCTAGCCCGGTTCCCAGGGTAGGTACCTACCTACCAACCGCACAGTTTCTAAGTTTTTAAATACACTTTTACCAGCTTTTCATCCAGTTTAGCTTTTAAGTTAGGTAGGTGTATACCTTTTCTAATTTTTAAAAGTTTCCCCCAAGTCATTTTAAATCTGCCTTCACCAATTGTTGTTTAAAAATGTCTAGCCTGGTTCCCAGGGTAGGTAGGTACCTACCAACCCTGGGAACCAGGCTAGAGATTTTTTAACAACAATTGGTGGGTAGGTAGGTACCTACCCTGGGAAACTGGCTAGAGATTTTTTAACAAAAATTTGTGAAGGCAGATTAAAAATGACTTGGGGGAAACTTTTAAAAATTAGAAAAGGTATACACCTACCTAAATTTAAAGCTAAACTGGATGAAAAACAGGTAGAAGTGTTTTTAAAAACTTAGAAACTGTGCGGTTGGTAGGTAGGTAGGTACCTACCCTGGGAACCTGGCTAGAGATTTTTTAACAAAAATTTGTGAAGGCAGATTAAAAATGACTTAGGGGAAACTTTTAAAAATTAGAAAAGGTACCTATACACCTACCTAAATTAAAAGCTAAACTGGATGAAAAGCTGGTAAAAGTGAATTTAAAACTTAGAGAATGTGCGGTTGGTAGGTAGGTACCTACCCTGGGAACCAGGCTAGAGATTTTTTAACAAAATTTGGTGAAGGCAGATTTAAAATGACTTGGGGGAAACTTTTAAAAAGTAGAAAAGATATACACCTACCTAACTTAAAAGCTTTTCATCCATTTTAAGTTTTAAAAGTTTCCCCTAAGTCATTTTAAATCTGCCTTCGCCAATTGTTGTCAAAAAATCTCTAGCCTGGTTCCCAGGGTAGGTAGGTACCTACCTACCTACCTACCGCACATTTTCTAAGTTTTTAAATACACTTTTACCAGCTTTTCATCCAGTTCAGCTTTTAAGTTAGGTAGGTGTATATCTTTTCTAATTTTTTATATCAAATTATTAAGGTCTGGAACCTAGGTAGGTAGGTAGGGTACCTATCAGAAAAAATCCAATTACGGATAAAAATACGGAAAGCCTAAGTAGACCTACCTCACAGCATAATTTTTACGTCTCAAATAGAAAAATCCCGAGGTGATTGGACAACTGCTTGATTTTATATCGATTTATTAAGGTCCGGAACCTAGGTAGGTAGGTAGGGTACCTTTTAGAAAAAATTCTGACCCGAAATCAATCAATCGCTCAGCATGAAACATTGGTTAAATTTCAACCCAATTTTAATCTAAAGTAACAACTTAAAACGGCTAAAGTAAGTACGACCAGAAGACGATATGGTACGGTACTGTACGATATTATACCGTACAGTACTTACTGTAGAGGATAACTAATTTTTAACAATAGAGTGGGCTGCGGGTCTTTGGGAATCTTCTTAATGTAATTCCTGCTTCACATATATAGATTATTCCCTGTGAAATCCAACATTATAACAATTGTGTTTTTCATCCATAGGATCTATTACATTCAATGACATGTCTTTTTCTTATTATTTTAGTTATATATACTGCCACTGCTGATATTTGATGAATACCGTACCTATAATACCGTATCTTATCGTAACTTACAATATCGTAGTGCAGCCACTGTGTCTGGCTCATAAATTTTTGTAAAAAGACAAATAAACAGTTTATAATGATGATGATAATTTTGAAAAGTTTCCCCCAAGTCATTTAAAATCTGCCTTCACCAATTGTTGTTAAAAAATCTCTAGCCCGGTTCCTAGGGTAGGTACCTACCTACCAACCGCACAGTTTCTAAGTTTCTAAATACACTTTTACCAGCTTTTCATCCAGTTTAGCTTTTACGTTAGGTAGGTGTGCACCTTTTCAAATTTTTAAAAGTTTCCCCCAAGTCATTTTAAATCTGCCTTCACCAATTTTTGTTAACAAATCTCCAGCCTGGTTCCCAGGGTAGGTAGGTACCTACCTACCCACCTACCGCACAGTTTCTAAGGTTTTAAAAGCACTTTTACCAGCTTTTCATCCAGTTTAGATCTTAAGTTAGGTACCTAGGTGTATACCTTTTCCAATTTTTAAAAGTTTCCCCTTTCCCTCGAGTCATTTAAAGTCTGCCTTCATTAATTTTTGATAAAAAGTCTCTTGCCCGGTTCCCGAGGTACCGGTACCATACTGCACAGATTCTAAGTTTTTAAAAACACACTTACCAACTTTTCATCCAGTTTAGCTTTTAAGTTAGGTACCATATACATTTTTTAATTGTTAAAAGTTCCCCTTTCCCTCGAGTCATTTTAAGTCTGCCTTAATTAATTTTCTTTACAAAGTCTCTCGCCGGGTTCCAGATGTAATGTAGGTACATTCGCATAACTTTGTCCTGTCTTGCATCATCGTCACTATAGTATACTTTACAAGATATTAGCCATATCTTGATAAAAATATTTAAAAGATTATGTTTTGAAGTTGGAAACATATATAACATCTTGAAGTTTTAAATAATTAGCAGTTTTGAAGTTTTTTAAAATTATTTATCTGAGTTAAGTTGTCGCAAAAAATAGTGACGAAGATACCGGCAAAAAGTAAATATATAAATATCGAAATATAAATATCTAAAATACAAGTTTTTGTGTTTTGCCACTGTTTCAACATTTATTGTAAATTATTATAATGTGGGTACAGTGGGTAAAGTTCTACAATCCTACCTTCTTAGCCACTTTTAGGAATAGGTACAACTCAAATAAAGCAACATATTTATATATAGAAAAAGGATGAAGTGTCAATTCAATGTTAACATCCTTCGAGACTGAACTACTTTGTAATGAGTTTCTAAAAATTTACCATCTATTTCATATTAATATCTTGAGGGCAAAAGTTCGCCCCAATAGGTACCGTACCAGTAGGTACCTACCTTCCCCTTTCAATGTAGGTACTACCATACAAGGTATTACCATACAAGGTACCTACCTACCAGAACTGTGGATCCGGATTAATTGAATCTGGATCCGGATCCAGCTTTTGGTGGATCCAGACCTAGGTTTTTGATAACCAAAATTCGAAATTTTTTCAAGTTTTAAAAAAATACAAATTTTTTAAATCATAAAATGCAATATTTTGTACTCTAAGGCCTTCATGAAGGACTTTCAAGCTGCCGGAGAAGCCTTCAGCCCTCTAAAGAGAACTTTGAATTTTCTTCACTTTTCCCTTATTTTGTTGATCAATTTTGTCCTCCTGGATCCGGATCCGGATTCCGAATCCGGATCCGGATCCACAAACCCAATTGAATACGGATCCAATCTGGATCCGGATCCGGATCCAATCTGGATCCGGATCCGGATCCACAGCTCTGGTACCTACCATACCGGTACTACTGTACAAGGGACTACCGTACTAGGCAGAGTATATTAAGTAAAAAAGGACCATTTTAAAATATCAAAAATATCCTATTTTAAATCATCAGGAACAGACAATCTTTAGAAGAACTGACCATATTTCCAGAACGGACCTGGAGATCGGCCACGGGGCCGCAAAGACGACCCGGATGCGGGTTGCTCTGATGCCTCTAACGCAGCGGACCTCCGCCTCCCGCCAGGGAATCTGACAGCACCAGAGACAGAGGAGACAGGGACAGGTACCAGTATTGTATTTATACTGTACAGCAGGCAAGGGACGGGACACCCAACAGAGATAAAAAGTACATAGTAGGCGGCAAGTCCGGAAGATAAGAAATTTGAATATAACAAGGAGGAAGGAGACAGAAAAGCATTTTGAGTAGGTTAGGGTACCTAGCCTCGGAAAAGCAGATATTTTAAATATACAAGTAAGAAGGCTTAGACAAGGTTAGGGAAAGCAGATAAGCACACAGTACATATTTGATGTTTGCAGAGACAAAGACAGGGACAGATTAGCGTTTTGAATAGGCAGAGACAGGTAAGAACTTCGAATAGACAGGGATAGTCAACAGTTCAAGTTGATACTGATTAGTATAGATAGGTACCCTACCCTACATTGCTAAGGATGCGGATCCGTAGGATCCGTAATTTTTTGGGCCTCCTGGATCTGTATCCATTATTTTTTTACAGATCCGATTCCGGATCCTTCTCTTTTTTATAAAAAAGTTGAGCAGAATAAAATTAAAAAATGCTTCCAAAATGAAACTTGAAGACAGTTTTTCTTGAAAAAACTTACCTTCAAACGTCAAATATCAGAAAGTACCTACTTAGTAAGTTAGTACCGGTAATAGGTCAAACATTAAAACACGTTTTGTTTAATTCCTTATAAGTCTGCCTTCGCCAATTTTAGTTAAACAGTCTCTCGCCCGGTTCCCGAGGTCCGGTACCGCATATTTTATAAGTTTTTAATACTTGCTTTAAACCGTCGGGACCCGTTTTGAATCCGTTTTTACAGCCTAAAATAGAAAGAACTACACCTTCAACAACTTTTTATCAGTTTAGTGTACTAAATTAGGTGGGTATTTGCCTTTTCTAAATTTAAAAAGTTTTATTTACAACTATTTTAAGTCTGCTTTCGCGGATTCAAAAGTTTACCCCACAAGCCGATTATACTGTACGTAACCCTATCTTTTTTCTGCCAATTTTTTTATTCTCTCTCATAGCCTTGAAAGAGCCCCGTCTTATTTTACTCTCCCAGTCTAGCGGCCATTGTCCTCGGCCTGCCTGCCCACTTTGCGTCCATCAAAAAGGCTGGATCCGGATTCAATGAATCCGGATCTGAAACACTGTCCACACCACTACTAAATACGACTTAATGAATACCGTATTTGTTTAGGCATGTGGACAGCAGTGGACAGAGCATCAGAGAGATGGACTCGGTGGCTCAAATAGGAGACAAGTTGTACAAAGAATCCGGGGTCCTTCACTAGCTGGTGGGGGTTATTAGGGCGGCCAATGTGTTCTAGAAATGAGGCAAGTTTATTATGTACCGGTCCTTTCACACATGAATTTTGTGCAGGCGCTGACCTTATTGCCATATTTTTGCTGGCGCTAATCCCTAAACATAATCTACATGTACTCGAGGTGCTGGCCCCCTAAACACAATTTTCTGGGTTGTCCTGGCAAGGGTTGCGGGTGAGCATTCATTTTATCAGTGTTGCGGATCTGGATCCGCTCGGATCCGCATCATTTTGACAAGTCGGGATCCATATCGGCATCCAGGGCCTGCCGATCAGATTCGGGTGCAGTTCCGGATCCAGAATTTATCAAATATACAAGAAAATTTAGGTTCTGAAAAAAGGACAAACCCCTGTTTATTTTACTAACTTTGATAAACAAAACTTAAAAGTCTTAAGGAAAAAGTGGTTTGTCTTTCTGTTAAAAGAAAATTTCTTAAATTTTCTAGTTGACAAAATAGTAAGGATGCGGATCCGCAACACTGCATTTTATGCGGAGACGGATTCAGCTTTAAAAAATAAATTTTGATCCGGATCACAAGGCTCAGTTATCTCTTTTAAAAAGGGTTACTAAATTTGTCGATGTTTTTTTCTTTTATTTTAAATTTGTTTACAGTTTATAAATTGTTAGGTACCGGAATGCTTCTCTCATAAGCCAAAAAGGCAAAACATTGTGTTATAAACATAACTTAGCATTTTTTTAATGAAATTTTTTATCAAGTACTGGTACCTTAGTGCAATATTAGAACCGGATCCGCATTAGGACTGCGGATCTGGATCCAGCAACTCCCTGAATGCTATTCCAATGCGGATCCGGATCTGCAACCAAGGCGCCCCTGTCCCTGTTGAGGCATTTAGGAGATTTAATTAAAACTTGATGATATCCACATTGTTAAAAAATCTGCCACACTGTTTTTCCTTACATGCCCCGATTTTTTGAGAAATATTTCTCATGTTTAGGGCAGTGCTGTTCCATCATTCCACCGATCCTCTGGAAGACGGCATCCCCAAATCAGCGTCTTGTGCTGGAGGGTAAGTCACTATTTATCAGTGTTTCAGATTCGGATTCAATCTGGTTTGTAGATCCGGATTAGAAATCGGGATAGAGATCCAGGAAGACAAAAAATTTACCCACAAAAAAAGAAAAAGTGAAGAAATTTAATGTTTTGAAAAGCTTAATGTTCTCTTTAGAGTGCTGAAGGCTTTTCCTATAGGTTGGAAGTCCTTCATGAAGGCCTAAGAGTACAAAATATTGCAATTTATGATTTAAAATTAGTATTTTTTCAACTTAAAATTTTTTTGAATTGTTTATCAAAAACCTGGGTCTGGATCCGGATCCGGGATCTGGATCCAGATCCGGGATCTGGATTTACCAAAAGGCATGGATCCGGATCCGGATTCAGTTAATCCGGATCCGAAACACTGCTATTTTTAAATATTTTCTTTTTTCTCAAACTTTGGAAATCAGTGGATCTTGGTGGCCAGCTCTTTCTAACAATACCACTCACTTCACACGATTATTTGAAAGTCTCTTTATGCTAGTTAGTTAACCGGCAGTTCACCCCTCTTTTTGCTTGTTAGTTGACCAGCAGTTGACCCCTCTTTATGCTTGTTTGCTTACTGGTAGTTCACCCTCTTTATGCTTGTTAGCTGACCGGCCGTTCACCCCTCTTTATGCTTGTAAGTTGACCGGCAGTTCACCCCTCTTTATGCTTGTTTGTTGACCAGGGTAGTTCACCTTCTTTATGATTGTCAGTTGACCGGCAGTTCATCCCTCTTTATGCTTGTTAGTTGACCAGCAGTTTACCCTCTATATGCTTGTTAGTTGACCAGCAGTTCACCCTCTTTATGATTGTTAGTTGACTGGCAGTTCATCCCTCTTTATCCTTTTAGTTGACTGGCAGTTCATCCCTCTTTATCCTTGTTAGTTGACCACTAGTTCCTCCCTTTTTATGCTTGTTAGTTAACCTACTAACCGCGGCAGTTCACCCCCTCTTTTTGCTTGTCTCTTTAATGATTGATATACCTCTTTCTTTTTTGTTTCAGGACAGTTGTCTTTGACCTCATTGTCGAGAAGCAAGTCTTCCTTTACTCCACAAAGTGCCGTACCTATTGCTGAGATTGCAGAGGAGGCCGTGGAAGTGATAGAGGCCACTCTGGAGGCCGTGGTGGCAACAGAGGCCACCATAGAGGCCGTGGTGGGGACAGAGGCTGTGGCGGAGGCCGCGGTGGCGACCGTGGAGGCCACGCAGGCCGAGGCGGAAGCCGCGGTTCTTACCGTGGTTATGACGGTTACAAGAGCCTCGGATACGGCAGAGGCCGTCAGTGGTAAAAAATTATAAAAGTGATTGAACAATGAAAAAGAGAGCTGAGCAGAATTCATGATATCTTTGCTCGTAATATATTTTTTCTCTCGATTTAAAGGGACTGTCTCACCACATTAGAATGGCCTGATAGTCTTATGGTTAGATAGGCCTTGTTTAGTACATGAATCGGCAGATGTTCAATAATTTTTTAACTGTTTCTTAAATTTTTGATAGGCGTTTGAAGTTTTAATCTGGTTAATGCAGAAATATATGTTATGAACAATGTCCTTGGAGACCGGTTTGTTCATGTTCCGTAGTAGCTGGCGCAGTTTGGAGGATTTTTTCCTTGCCTCAGAATGGGGAATTATCCGCTCTTCGGTTACGCATTGAATGGTCTAACCCGCAATCAAAACCTAAATAGATCAGTTCCCGATGTGTTGAGATTACGGATTGTCCATATTAGAGACCGGATGGGTGCAAATACCAGCCGCCCTTTAAGGACATTGTTCATAAGATAGATTTCTGCATTCAACGGGAAAAAACTTCAAACGCCGATCAAAAATTAAAGGGACAGTTAAAAAATTATTGAACATCTGCCGATTCATGTACAAAACAAGACCTATCCAACCATACTACTTTCAGGCCATTCTAATGTCGTGAGACGGTCCCTTTAAACTGTTGATTAAACAGCACAGGGATCCTTAAACCTACCTAAAACATTAGACTTAGGAAATTCAAAAACCGGCTTTAAACATAATCTGATTAGAAAATCTTTAATCCTTACTAGCCCTGCTTCATTGCATAATTTTTGCGTCTCATCTGTAAAAATTTCTGAAGCGATCGGATGATCGGCTGATTTTTAATCGACTTAAAAAAAGTTAGGTATCCATAAGTCTCGTAAACTCGTATCTCGCAATCAATCCTTCACTTACATGAGAAACTAGCGAAAACATAGACGCCCGAAACACAATAAATTAGAGAATTGGCATTTTAAACCTTTAACAAATAGAAAACATTTGACGGGGGGAGGACTGTACGGTACGGTACCGTACGGTATTATACCGTACATGTGATCCTAGCTCTTAAACATTGAGTAGGCTTGCGGGTCGTTGTGTAGGTACTTTCTCTCGTGATGTAATTCCCGCTTCTAAATAGACTTATATACCTAAAAGACAATGCTCACTGTGTTAACCATTCCATATCCTGCAATTTATAATTTGTAAGATAATCGTCTCGAAAATTTAGTGTGCTGTTATAATATGAACTCCTGTAATTTTTTTCTGTCGTATAGATGATAAAATCCGAATTGAAACAATACCTTATATTGTAGAGGTTGTGAGCCTGACCCCGGTAGAGGTTGTGAGCCTGACCCCGGTAGAGGTTGTGAGCCTGACGGAGATACAGAGGTAGTGGCGTCGACTCTATTCCTCCACCCTGCTACGGATGCCTCCGCCGGACGGATGCCGCGACACATATACATGTACATGTGCCGGAGTCAGTATACACCGCGTGTTTATAGCATCATTGCCCCATGCCTTGAATAAACCAGTACAGTTGTTACTATGTCGCCTTACTGATCACATCCCGTAATTAGTACTCCCACAATATCGCAAATAAAATAGTGCGCCCACTGTGATTGGGCCAAAAAGACAAAGTGTTTTCATTTTCTTAGCATCTTGTTATCTTCGTGTTTGTGTAAGTCATGTTACTTTGCTCTTCAACGTTGGAATTAGATGATTATAGACATATTTCAAGTATTAGGTACGTTTTTATTGTCGCAGAAAACATTTATCATTACATTTTTTACCCTTGTTAGACTTTATTTTCGTAGTCTTGGTGATATTTAAATATTCTTGTCTAAAATTGTTTATAAATTATTTAAATACCCATGGTATTTAAGCAATTTTGATAACATTTGTCCATCTAAATGTTTGAATATCACCCAGTCTATGAAAATAATGGCTTACAAGAGTGGCAATTGTTATGAAAAAATGTTCTATGTTGGTCGGAAAATCTTGATGGTGGTGCTGTGAATAGATTAATAAAAGTCGGGAATATCCAACCCTGAAGAAGAAAATATCATCGGAGAATTCCGACATCTTTTTATGTCCTTTTACATTGGTTGGAAATATTCGTCAGCAGAATTGGTTTTCTTGTCGGAAAAGTCCAACGAGAGGGAGTAAGCGTCAAAACATTCCGACATGGACGAAGAAACAAACCGACTTTGTCCATCGCAAATGTCGAAAATATTTTCCATCAGCCGGGATGTTTGGTCCTGCGCCACCCGATATTGCTGATGAATTTTTCCATCAATCCTTGTAACAGTGTGTGTACGGTATGCCTGCAGAAAACCTGAAAGGACCTATAGTGTAAATTCAGAGCCTGTGGATGCCTGCAAAATACCTAAAAGGACCTACAGAATAGCATCAGCATTCTTAAAGGACCTGAAGGGTAGAATTGGAGCCTGTGCATGCCTGAAAAGGACCTCTAGTGTACAGTAGAATCAGAACCTGTGGATGCCTGCAAATAAACCTGAAAGGACCTGTAGTGTAGCATCAGAACCTGTGTATGCCTGCAGAAAACCTGAAAGGACCTATAGTGTAAATTCAGAACCTGTGGATGCCTGCAAAATACCTAAAAGGACCTGAAGAGTAGCATCAGCAACCAGGACCTAAGGTGTAGAATCATAGCCTCTGCATGCCTGTAAAGGACCTTTTGTGTAATATCAGGACCTGTGGTGTGACAAAAAATCACTAATAGAGCTCTATAGCATGTTTATATTTTGTTATGCCAATTTTTGTAAAGTGTACAGATGCATTCTCCTTATCACTTATTAATTGCACCCATTCCGAAAAATATTAATAAGTCATCCCTAGGTATGTATATTATGCGAATGTATATTGTTTTGTGGCAACTTTGATGTAGAGGTGTGTAAATGAGATATGGGTGGTCATGTGATATCCGGGATTATCGCGGTCCATGGTAACACCTTTTGGTCAACCCCCCCCCCCCTCATTCTCATCCCTCACAGCTGGATCCTTGTTGGAAGACCCCTTACCGTCTACCGCAAGGAAGAAGGTCAGCGCGGGAAAGATTTGGGTTCATGGGGCAGTTAGAGTTGAGAGAGGCTCCCTGATGGTTGGTTAGCTTGACAATTTCCTCACCATCATCAACATCATCATCATTGAGACATCTTGTATGTTTGGGAAAGCCGGAGAAAAAGTAAGTATCTCGCATCATCTTTTATTTGGGATTGGCCATCATCTATATTGTTGCTATATTTATCTACATATTTTGTTGACATTTGACATTATTTTAGTCTATATTTATTGTTACATTTTGTTTATATTGAGTTCATTTGAGTTTTTAGATTAAGCATTAATTCAATTGACTTATTCAACTTTAATTCATGTTTCCATTCTTATTTTGTTTTGATAAATATTTTAATGCATTCGTAATAATCTTAGGTTGTATATTATTTGCAATTTATCTCCTTTTATACACAATCAGCATATTATTAATTATGTTTGATACTGTTACATTTTATTGCATTATATATTATATAATTGCTTTGCATCATTATATTATTATTGGTCAAGTAGATATGAATGTACTTCGCCATTATTATTTTATACTTACACCTGCCCTTTTCCGCAGGTATTGTGATCAACAAATGCTTTGAGACCTCATTGAAATACACCATCGTCTTCAATACGTTTTCTGCTTTATCAACACTGAGTAGAGTAGAGAGCGCGGGCCAGAGCTACCGATACATAACTTAGATTCAAACCAAACGGACGAGACAGTTCCTGGAGTAGCTTCAGTGCTAAGAAACTCCAAAAGAACCTTTTTCCCCAAAACTTCTATTTATACGCTTTTGATAGTTGTATCTTGGTTACCTGTTTGTGTGTTAAAATTCAATCAATCAACTTGATGTAGATACTGATACCCAAGAATAAATTAAGAATAATTGTTCGTGCCCGTTTACAATAGAACAAGACAGAATTGTAGGCGGCCCAAGTACAAGCCATTCCCGTTTACAATAGAACAAGACAGAATTGTAGGCGGCCCAAGTACAAGCCATTCCCGTTTACAATAGAACAAGACAGAATTGTAGGCGGCCCAAGTACAAGCCATTCCCGTTTACAATAGAACAAGACAGGCACAACGAGTATCTTCAAGTGCACAGACTAATCTGCTAAAAGAGTGCGCTGAGATGAAAAAGTCTGGAAATCAATCAAGCTTGGGAAGTGTCCCAAGTAATGTTGTTGGAAGAGCAGCAAGGAAATCGTTCAATAAGGTGCTAGTGCAGTCAAAAAAGGTTCCATACGTCAGCTCGACACCTCTATTTTTTTTATGAGAAACAGCTCGCCGTTTCTCATTTCCCTGGCCGGGGAATGTGAGGCGTCGAGCTGTGCCCTGTCAGAAGTGTTGTAAAATTTTTTGCAACACAAAAAGTTAAAAGTATTTGGCGGATTAAATTCGATATTTATTACACAGTTTCATGCACTTTATTTCAAATTTAAAAATGTTGAAAAAGTTGCAATCTCCTTTGCATTTGAAAGAATTGAGAAAAGCAAGAATTGCGTCATCCCGACGGAGA
>Ga0194055_10002533_pt1 | contig 14426 bp, 14 predicted proteins | sample SepL449m_MetaG_FD_155482 | JGI IMG/M metagenome (GOLD analysis project Ga0194055, IMG submission 155482) | Anoxic zone freshwater microbial communities from boreal shield lake in IISD Experimental Lakes Area, Ontario, Canada - Sep2016-L442-9m | ecosystem: Environmental > Aquatic > Freshwater >... | reverse complement strand
CAGTCCAATTACAACTTCAATAACTTCCCTAGATAATTCCAATCAGAATTTACAATTTGAGCTCTATAAACCTAATAAACATGGTGAAATATTTAATATTTCATTAGCACATGAACTTCATGGCGGTATTTGGAAAGGTATATGGTCCAAAGATCTAAGTTCTCTTTATTTAGCATTGAATAACGGGTCAATTGTAAAATGGGATTTAATGAAAAATCAACAAATTTGGAGGGTCGGAATTTCCCGTTCGGGTAAAAATCAACCTGCGCATACTTTATCACTTTCTGATAATGAAGAATTTTTAATTAGTGGCGGGACTCCAAATTGGGTGGAATGTTTATCCGCTAAAAATGGACAGCAAATTTGGGAGGATTCTTCTCATACTCAAAAAGTAATCAGTTCTAGTATTTCAAATGATGGGGTTCTAGCAATCACAGGCAGCATGGACAAAACCATTCAGATTTGGAACATGTTAAATGGAACCCTCTGTGGACCTCCTATCCTCGAGAAGCACAGGGTTTTTTCTGTTGGTTTCCTGAAAGAAAATTCATTATTTTTTAGTGCAACAACTCAGCTTAAAATTCGAAATATTAATGATCTTACTATTTTAGACATAGCATCTGGCCCCCCTTCTTCACAATTTATTTTTTCAAAACATATTATTATAAATTCAAAAGATTATTTTTTCTCTGTAACGCAGGATGGATGTGTTTTTTGTCATCAATTAGTTCATGATTCCTTGAATGAAATTTTTTGCTGGCATGATGATAAACAGAATCTTGCTTTCCAATCAATTGATGTGTTTGTTGATTCAACTAACAATACAGTTAAAATGCTTTTGATTCCGTGGCCAAGATTTAGCAGATTAAAAAATAATGACTTGAATAGTTTCTACATTCTTACACAACAATCAGATTTTTTTCTTCCAATTGAAGAATATCAAGGGCATGAACAACGGGTTACTAGTGGTCAATTTAGTTTGGATGGTAAGTTTGCAATAACTACAAGTTTGGATTCCACTTGTAGATTTTGGAAAGTTAAATAAATCTCAGCGCATCATTTATCAAATTTTATCATTAGACAGATACAAATGATATTAATGATGATGGGTTAAAAACTTTAAACGCTTTCTTTGAAAGGATTCTACTTATTTTTTATGTTCCTGATCTTAATAAATTGCATGATTTCTTATTGGGCTTAGTTAATTCTAAAGAACATGCTGAAATTTCAAGTTATTTAGAATCAAATCCGGATGTTCTTCGTGAGTTAGCCGAAAATTTAGATAACAACGATGGCCTGATAATCTCAATTCGTAGTGCCAATTTGGATATTTTTAAAGAAATCGATCTTTATAAAGGTATAAATCTTGCTTTAGATATTAATTTGAATGGCTTTAAAAATACTGATGATTTTCCAAAGGATTTTGCCAATTATTGCTTGGGATTATGTATTGCGCCCAAAAAATATTTTTCAGTTTACCAAGCTTGGGATAAAAATCTGAATTGTCTTGTCGCCCTCAAGATATCAAATTCGGACCAACTAGTCAAAGCTAAGGAAGTTGAATTCCAAAACGAAATCACCTTACTTTCGAAAATTAAACACGAAAATATCATCAGAATTTTTGATCATGGAATCTTCAATAGTTTTGCCTATTTTAGTATGGAATGGTTGGATGGTTCGGATTTATCTCTCCTTATAAAACAAAGAGGTCGTTTACCTTTTCCGGAAGCTTGTGAAATTATACGGCAAGTGGCGATGGGTTTGGATTGTACTTGGAAATATCAGATCATTCATCGTGATATCAAACCTTCCAATATTTTTCTGACCTCCAACGGTATCGTAAAAATTCTTGATTTTGGTTCAGCTATAAATCATTTCAATAAAGTCTTTACGGAATCAGACCAATTTTCTGATTTACTGGTTGGAACCCTAGATTACATAGCCCCAGAACAAGTAGTTAATAGTGATAAAATTGATGTTCGAGCTGATATATACAGTCTTGGATGCACTTTTTTCAAATTACTTACGGGAAAGGCTCCATTTGCTTTGCCAGAATACCGCCCATTGATTCGTAAATTAATTGCACACACTCAATTGCCTTTTCCTGATCTTGAATTAATATTCCCGGAGTGTCCTATAGGAATCAGCAAAATCCTAAAAAAAATGATTGTAAAAAATCCTGATGATCGTTTCAATACTCCATTAGAAATTGCAAATGAATTAAGCCCTTATTGCCAAGGTGTGGATCTTAAAATAATTGTTTCGAATAGTTCTTCATATACCTCTCTATCTGCTCTAGATTTTTCAAATTCCAACAAAAAATCAAAAAAGGCATATTTTAATATCAAAATTTATAAATGTTTTTTCGTTTTATTGGTTGCAATAATTTTAATCATTTTCACTATTTACCATTTCGCTTTTAATTTGGTTGAAATTGAATCCAAAAGTTTGAATTTAAATGAGCACCTAGGATTATTTCCTAATAAGCAGGGTGAATTAGCATTTATTTCTTTTGAAAAAGTTTTTCGAGGACAATTTTGGAAATCGATAATATCAAAAGATCAGCGTCATATATATTTTGGCTTAAATGATGGTTCGATTCGTAAATGGGATTTACTGGAAAACAAACAAGTTTGGGTTTCGGGTAATCATCGAATCGGAAATGATGAACCCACACATTCTCTTTGTCTTTCCGCAGACGAAAAATTTATTTTATGTGGGGGTAATAAAAACTGGGTTGAATGTCTCGACTCCTTAAATGGGCAAAAACTTTGGGGTAATTTTAATCATACTGGAAAAATTTGGTGTTCCAGTATTTCTCCCGATGGGAAGTATGGTTTAACTTCTGGGGAAGATGGGATGATTCGTTTTTATGAAATGCTAACCGGTAGAGAGATGCAATTTCCTAAAAATGAATTAACCCCAATGTTTTCTGGAGGTTTTACTAATGATAGTACTGTTTTTTTTAGTAGTTCAAATGAGTTAAAATTATGGAACTTTAACGGACCGGTGCTCTTAGATAAAGCGCAAAATCCACAAGGGTTAGGTTTTCTCTTTTCTTTTTTACTAACTCAAGGGTGTGATAATTTTATTTATTCTGTTTCAGTGTCAGGTTCCGTTTTTTGTCATCAAGTGGTGGGTAATTCATTGATCGAGCTTTATTGTTGGCATAATGAACAGAAGGAAATGGTTTTATCTGGAATCACTGCACATCGTGACCCCATTACAGGTATTGAAAAGATTTTATTAATTCAAAAAATTTCCGAAAATAATCAGAAAATTTCTGACAATTACAACTTCTATATTTTAACAAGGAAAAATGAGGTATTTGAATTGAAAGAAATGATTGGTCATAAATTTTGGGTTACAAGCGGTCAATTTACCCAAGACGGGAAATATGCAATAACTACCAGTCTAGACGCAACTTGTAGGTTTTGGGATGTTAATTGAGCTTATTGTTTAATTTGAACGATTTTTTTTGTGCTAAAAATTTAAAGACAGATCAAAAAGATATATATTTAACTGCCTTTCATTGTTTTCTTTTTCAAAGGAATTATAAGATGCGTTTGTTATTGGTATCTTTTTGTTTGATTTTATTGGTTCCGTTATTTGGTTGTGGAAATACAGGTGCTGATTTTAAAAAATTATCTGATGATGCAAAAATTAATTTTATAAAAACATTTCAAAAGTTTGAAAACAATGCCCTTAGAGATTGGGTTATAAATAGGGTTGAGAATATTGAAGACGGTGGTATGTCGTGGAGTGATGCGGATAAAGAATTTTTCCTTGGTGGTTTTACAATGGAAACTCAAAATGCTTATCGGAAATGGCGCTCTTTTCGTATTAAGATTAACAATACTTCAAAAGTAAAATAATAATGTGCAATTTAATGGTAACTCCAAAATAAATAAAAAGCGGATGAGTGTTTGTAATGTCATATGGCCTTAAAGGAAATTAAAGCCAATAAATTCGTATAAGAAGCTTAATCTTTTTAGAGGTACTGCAATGGCAAATATTTGGTATTTTCAAGCAGATGGGAAGAAAAATGGTCCATATTCTGATAAAGAATTAAAAAAATTAGCGGACAAATTGATTATTACACCAACAACACTTGTCTGGAAAAATGATATGGAAAAATGGAAGCCTGCTTCAAAAGTAATTGATTTGTTTAATTCGGATGTGTTTGATTCATTACCGGATATCCCAATCGATGAGGATGAAAATACTTCATTAAATAAAAAGCCAGTATCGCAGATAAATAATCAGCGTAAAAAATTTGAAGTAGATGCAGATGGTTTGTTTTCTAATACTTATTTGCTGTCAAAAATAAATCGAAGTGTGATAAACTATAGTTCAATATGCATATGCATTTTTGTTATTATTTCAGGTATTTGTATGCCATGGTATTCTTTTGGTACAAGTGCGTCTTTTGCTGGAATGGGTGATGTTGAGGATTTTAAATCTATCGGCGCTTTTAAAACTTCTTCAGGTGTATATTTTTCTATTTTGTTTTTATTTTCGATTCCTATTCAGTTTTTACCATGGAAAATATCATCTCTGATTTCTCTTGGTTTAAACGGTTTGATGCTTTTGATTTTAGCAATTGGATTTATTTCTGTTTTGCAGGGCAGTGATAGGTCTTTTGGTTCTTTTGGTGGTGCTCGAGTTTCTGCACAATATGGGGTTCTATATGGTTGGCCTATATGTTTGCTAGGGCTATTAGGGTATTCTGTTTTGCCTTACTTGAACTTTTTTGTTTTTCGTAAAAACAAGTAATTTATACATCATAAAACATAGCAAGGTATTAATTTGCTGTTATTGATAGCGCTTAAATTATGGTTCAGAATTTGGAATAGAAAAAACTTTGTGGCCGATGCGGTCTATTGGCCAATGCGAAAGGCAATATGCATATCACACAGCGGTTTAGTTTTGTTCTTGTTTGTTTACCCCTCCTGATTACAGCGCTGCTGAATGCTGCAGCGTCAGGGGATAATCCTCCTGCAAAGCGTACTCCTATAAGCACTCATGTGCTGAATACTGCTAGCGGCAAGCCAGCCGCTGGGGTAGCGGTCGTGTTACAGTACCAAGCGGAGAAGAATTGGGAGGACTTGGGGCGGGGTTTAACCGATCTGCAGGGGCGTGCAGCGGATTTGTACCTATCCAAGAAGCCGTTTCAGGCCGGAACCTACAGGCTGGTTTATGAGACGGGGGTATATTTCAAGGGCCAGGGAACCAAGACATTTTTTCCCCAGGTGGAAATCATCTTCGAGGTTGAGAAGACAGACGAGCACTATCATGTGCCCTTGTTATTAAGCCCTTTTGGATATTCCACATATCGCGGCAGTTGAGAAGTTGGCCGCACCCTTTTAATTTTCTAGTCTGCGATTAAAAGCCTAATACGATCCTGCTACTGCATTTGCGCCTAGTATTAAGCCATGTAAAAGAGACCTGCCCCCTTTGGTTTTTCCAAATGGTATAATCCAGCGTATGCGCTTGATCAGGATGCAGAAACGTGACTGAATATTATTAGCGTATAAAATAAATGCCAACCTGCCATCAGCACAGTTAGGCCGAGGTGTAGGTTGTTTTGCAAGTCGTTGGCGATCATCGCAAAAGAGGTAATCCATGAAACTTGAAGGCGTAGTTCATAACGGGGTCATAGTCCCTGATGATTCCCAGGTGCTTTCGGAAGGAACACGAGTGCGCATAGAACCGGTAAATGCGGAAAAAAAATCTACATTTGGTGAGTTGTTCGGAGACTTGGTGGTTGATTGTGCCGATTTGCCGACTGACCTTGCAGCACAGCATGATCACTACCGCCTAGGGACGCCGAAGCGATGACCGTTTTTATGGATACCTACGGATTGATCGGCTGGATCAACATGCGTGATGTCGCACATTAGCGGGTCAAGTCGTACTTGGATTCTTACTCCGGCAATATCGTGACTACCGAATGGATCTTGCTTGAGTTCGCTGACGCCTTTTCGTTGTCGAATACGAAGTTGTTTGCCATCGAAGCTATTAAACGGATTCATCGATTGCCAATGTTTGAAGTCGTCGGCTTAGACCCAAAAGTTCAGTAGGCAGGGTTCGAACTTTATGAGAGTCGTTTAGACAAGGACTGGTCGCTCACGGATTGTGTCTCCTTTGCGGTGATGACGCAGCGAGGCCTGACCGAAGCTTTGACTGCGGACCACCATTTCGAGCAGGCTGGTTTTCGGTCTGTATTCAAGTAGCGCGGCGAAAAGTTGTGGAATTTTCAGGGCAAACTAAATTTAAGCCTGTACGAGTTTATAGAAGTTGAAATATCTTCATTTATTGATTACTATATTAATTTAGCAGGTTCAAATTTACTTGTAATTGTCGGGTGTTTGTTTTTAGTGTCGATAGCTTAGTCTGCGATTAGGCCGACGCTTTGTTTTATCAAAGCTTTGAATTCTTTTTCAGGCCAGGCTTTGTCTATTTCGATCCAGCGCTGTGCAACTTTATTCATCGTTTCTTGAGCGGAGCCATTCGGGCTATTGAGATAATTTTTTACTTCTTCAACAAAAATGGTTCGTCGTTTCTGGTAGCCAGGCAACCGGCTGCACAATGCAGGATTTTTAATATCGATGTGGGAAAGATTTGCCCGGATCGTTTCGCGCAGGCTTGTAGTACGTTGCGAATCCAAACCAAATGCATCAAGTCTTATTTTATCAAGTTGCGAATAGCGGTTGTAACCAGCAATGGTGGGTTCAACACAAATGCGCTCTGCGATTTCAGGACTTGCAAGCTCTATCAAGAACTTGAAGGCTAGTTCCTTTGATTCGGATTTTGCATTGACGCAACCAAGGTTACTGGAAGTGCCCAAATACGGGATTTTGTTACCTATGGGCAATGGCCTGAACTCGGTGGAAGCGCCTGGGTAATAACCATCGGAGCCGGGGATGGAGCAAATGTTGAATTTATCTTTCAAGGCTGGGTTGCTTTGGGTTTTGTAGACCAGACTTGCATCTGCAATGGTAAGTGCAGCGTTTCCTTGTAGGAAGGTGGCGCCCAATTCTGTCTCAGGGGAGTTTGCTCGGAATTTTTGTAATAGTTTGTATTTCTCTAAGCTTTTGACAAATCCGGTGGTGTTGATCAATGGTTTTCCAGTTCGAAAATCATACTGAAACGAAAATACTGCGTTCTCGATTTCTGGAGTGATTTTTTCGGAGGGGCTGACGGGTTGTCTGGTGTAGCCAGCAGCAAAACTCAGAAAATCTTTCTCGAAATCTTCTTCAGAGGAAGATAAACCGGGCAGGCTTTTGCCTGAATTGAAATTAGCTTCAGAAAAATACTGTGCGATTTTATGATAATCCGACCAAGAGTTAGGTTGTTTCAGAGGGGTGTTGAATTTTGCTTTAAAACCATTTTGGTGGGTGGGATTGTTGAATAAATCATCTCGATAAAGGCAAACTCGTGCTTCTCCAGCAAGTGGGAGTGCAACTATTTTTCGTTGCCAAATCAAAAGCTTTTCACGATAGAGGGGTAATAAGTCGGACCAATTGATTTTGTCGCCTGGCTCTTGAATTGAATCTGAGGCAAATGCTAACAGATTAGCCTGGGAGAATTCCCCAATTTCCTCAGGTTTGATAATCCAGATATCGGCTTTTATTTGTTCCGAATCGGGTACTGTTCCTGAACTTCGGGTAATAATTTTTAGATCTGCGCCAAGTCTGTTAGAAACTACAAAACCTTGGGCTTTTATAACCTCTTGGGCTATGCCTTGGGGGCATGCGATTATTAGAATAGGCTTATTAGCAGGGATTTCTACTTTTGTGGTGTTTTTTTTGCCTGTACAGCCTGAAGTTGCGAGCAGGCACAGGAGCATAATTAAAACGCTGGGTGAATTTCTTTGCATTGTTAAACTCTCTTTCCTTAAAATAGATAATCATTTTATGAGATGTTATGCAATGATGTAACATGATTATATGATGATCATCGAATTATGACATTTGGCTTAAGAGGTTTTTGTAATGAAAATCAGTCTGGTAGTTTTGACTGCGGGTAAAATGATGGGTAAAGAAATTCCCATAACTGCTGCAGAATTTCGAATTGGAAAAGATCCTTCATGCCAGCTAAAGCCTGCTTCCGGTGTTTCGGACAAGCACTGCGCTTTCTTGGTAAAACAAGGGAAACTTTTTCTTGTAGATTTGGGAAGTGCTGAAGGTACTTTTGTAAATGACAACAAAATATCAGCAGAAGTCGAACTAAAACCAAAAGACAAAGTAAAAGTTGGCCCTTTGCTTTTTGAAGTGAAGATTGAGGTATCAGTAGCTAATCCCGCAGTAGCAGCACCAGCAGCGAAGCCTGCGGTAGCGTCGGCACCAGCAGCGAAGCCTGCAGTTGTGGCCCCAGCAGCAAAACCAGTTGAAAAAGTTGAGCCAAAAAAGTCATCGGGTGATGATGATGATGATTTAGATGATTTGTTGTTTGATGATGATGATAAAGCACCAAGTGGTACGAAGCCTTCGTGGAAAGATGCGATACCCGAGGCGGGTGCGGAAAAAAACGCAGGCGGATCGGGATCAACTTCGGAGGGTGGGGCCAAGCCTGAAGAAAAACCAAAGCCTACAGCAAATACTTCAGATGCAGCGGCAGCATTATTTGCAAAATTCAGGTTAAAAAAGTAGTATATGGCAAAAGAAAAGCTGGAAACAATACTTCCCAAGCCGTCTCTTTTGCCTGCTTCTAAAAAGCTTTTGGGAAAAGCTTTGTTGTTTTGGTTTGGGGAAAGAAAACGAGATCTTCCCTGGAGAAAAACCAGAGATCCATTCGCTATATGGGTTAGCGAGATTATGTTGCAGCAGACTCAAGTTGCAACGGTAATTCCTTATTTCGAAAGATTTTTGAAGTCGTTTCCAAACGTAGAGGCGCTTGCTATTGCGGATGAGCAGGAAGTATTGAAGCTTTGGCAGGGCCTTGGTTATTACAGGCGAGCAAGGCACATGCACCAAGCCGCTAAAATGATCGTCGCAGATTATGCAGGGGTTTTCCCTAATACCCCTGAAGCTCTTTCTTGTTTACCTGGTTTGGGTCGATACACTCGAAACGCAGTTTTATCCCAAGCCTTTGATACTAAATTGCCTATTCTTGAAGCCAATACCAAGCGGGTGTTGGCCAGACTTTTCGCATTAGCACACGATGTGGATTCCTCTTCGGGAAATAAGTTCCTTTGGGAAGCTGCAGAGGAAATATTGCCTGAAAGAGATATCGGAGAATTTAATCAAGCGATGATGGAAGTGGGGTCTTTGGTTTGCACAGTGACGAACCCCAAGTGCAACTCGTGTCCCCTTTCCCCTTTTTGCATTGCCAAGCGAAGCGATCTTGTAACAGAGTTACCGATCAAGAAGAAAAAAGTTGTGGTGACACAGGTGCAAGAATTGGCCACGGTGTTGGTTAATAAGAAGAAGATTCTGTTGGGTAAAAGGCCTGTGGGGCAACGCTGGGCGGGTTTATGGGAAGTGCCTCATGATACCCCGGAGGAAGGCGAGACAGAAGCGAAAGCGTTGGAACTTATTTCCCGCAAGTATGCATCTTTGGTTTCCAAAAAGTTTCGAGAGATAGGCAAAGTGATTCATCCAGTGACACGATTTAAAATTACGGTAAAAGTTTTTATGGGTGAGGTTTCGGGTAAAGGGGCATCTGATTATTACGAAGAGTTGGTTTGGGTCTCTTTAAGCGACTTAGATAAGTACCCTAAAAGTTCGCCACAATCCAAAGTGATTGCAATGGCACTAAAAGCATTAGCGTAAAAAAATGAGTATGGATCATAAAAAGGGGACAAAATGAATAGTAAGTATTGGGCGGTTGGGATGCTGTTGTTGGTGGGTTGTGCTGAAGAACCGAAGGCTTTGACTGTTGGGGTGCGGGTTGGAAACATTGCGCCAGAAATCAAGGCGGAAGATGCTTCCGGTGTGAAAATGGAATTGAGCCAGTATAAGGGCAAGGTGGTGCTGTTAAGTTTTTGGGCCTCTTGGTGCGGGCCATGCAAAGAGCTTTTACCTTACGAAAAACAGTTGGCCAAGCAATTTGAAGGCAAGCCTTTTGTTTTATTGGGTGTTAATTCCGACATAGAAAAAAATGCGTTGGTGAAAGCCCAGCAGCAGTTTGGCATGACATGGCCTTCATTCTGGGATGGATTGGGTATTATCAATCGGGAATGGGATATTGAATTTCTTCCCATGCTGATTCTGATTGATGAGCGGGGGATTATCCGTTTCAATTCGAAAACCATCATGGATGACATTAATTCGTTTAAAGATCTGGCGGATAAGATGGAGCGGGAAATTCAAAAAGTATTGAATAAAGTCGTGGTAGAAAAAAAATGATGGAGCGCCTTTCGGGATAGGCGCCCCATCTTGCGGGAATGAATTGTTATTCCACAATCTATTTGATTAAGAATTCAATGCTCACATTGTTTTCTGCAATTTCGGGCATGCTGAACAAGGTTTTAGCCAAGTCTTCCTGCTTGCTTCCTTGAGCTACATCGATCAAAAGTACTCTAGAGCCATCGGGCTTTTCAATAACTTGAATTGATGCGGCTTTTTTGCCACAGGCTTGCTCTATCTGCTTTTTTAGTGCTGTTAAAGCCATTTGCTTATTAGCATTAGGTGCATCTTCTTCTGAATCAAAAGTAATCGAGCCTGTTGCAACATTGGGCTTTGTGGCGGATTCCACTTTTTTGCTTGCAGTAGTTGCTGGCACGGTTTTGCTTTTGTCGTTGGAAACTGTGGCAGCTTGGATCTCAGGTTTTGCAATCCCTTTAGCAGAGTTTGGGGTTGGTTCTTTTTTAACCAAAGATTTTGATGCTACAGATGTACTTTGTTTGATTTCTGTGATTTGATCTTGTTTTGCTGCAGGCTTACTTGCAAGGTTGGTTGCTTTATCAGTAAACATCTTTTCATTGGTGACGGGCTTAGCCTGGGTTCTTGTTGCAAGGTAGGGCCTGTTGTAATCGCCATCATTATCTGAGTTGGTTGCATATCGGGCTGGGATTTTTTCTGCAAGTAAAGGTTTTTTAGTTTCGGGTGCGGGTGCATGCACTTTCACCGAAGGAAAACCAAGCATATCAGATTTTACAGGTGCAGAACCGATTGGATCATGGGCCGGTATGAATGTGCGGGCAGCAGATTTTGTTACGGTGTCTACTTTGCCTTTAATGGTTTCATTTTCAACTAGTACTTTTGGTGCAACTAGTTCTTTTTTATCTGCAAGCTTTGGCAAATCTTTCTTAGGAGTAACTGGTGTAGCTTGCTTTACTACGGGAATGTCTTTTTTAATTACAGGCGTAGAGATTGTTGCTTCAGATTTTTCAGGTTTCTTGTTTAGGTTCGGAAAGATTGGGGATGGTTCTATTTTTTCTTTGGTTGTGCTGGTTGTTTTAGCTTCAACTGTCTTGGTAACTGGTTTTGCTTTATCATCAGTTGCAACCTTTTTAGCAGTGCTTTCTGCAGGTTTTACTGGCTCCTTTTTTTGAACTTGTTCACTCTTCTTCGAGTTCCAATCCTGTGGCAGTTTTGGTATCGAGAATACATCCACTGGTTTTTCTGGAGTGGGTAAAGGCTTTGCAACGGGCGTTACTGGAACCAGACTTTCTGGAAGTACCTGGGGCCTTTGATCTTTGCTGTTCGTGGTTTTTGGTGATTGCACGATATTTTGGGTAGGAACAATTACGGGTCCAATTTTATCAGCAGGCTTCGTTGATACGATCGCTTGGTTGATTTCTTTGGTTGTTGTTGTGGTTGGATTTAATTGGGTTTTTTCGGTGGGAGTTGTGGTTTGATCTTTGCCTTCAATCCACTTGGTGCCATCTTTATTCACCATCGTCACGGTTTCTTTTCCCATACGCATGGGTTGAACAGTCATTTTGTTAACTACTCTTTGGCAACCTGTAACTTTACGAAGTCGTTTGCTGATTTCGAGTTTGTCTTCGAGGGTAACTACAGGGCCGGATACTATGATCGAACCATCTGCGGAAACAGCGGTTGATAATTTTGGGTAGGCGGTTTGAAATTCGGCACTAACCACTTTATTGGTGTTGGCCTGAAGTGTTTCCACTGGAACTTTTGTAGTTTTGTTAAAAGAAACGGGCCAGATTTTGATTTCACTGATTACTTTGCAAGTTGTAAGCCTGCTTGCAAGGGCAACAGCATTATTCGCAACAGTGTTATTGTTTACATTGCCATTAAGAATCATTTTGCCGTTTTTAACTGAAGGAGAGATATCCGTTGTAGAAATCAAAGGATCAGCGAGGAACTCGATGTGAATGCGCATGGATTCTGCAAGGGCGATAGAATCTTCAGGTTTGTTTTCTGTTGCAGTTTTCCCTGCAGCAGACTTTGCAGAGGCGATGATAACGCCAGGCTTAGTTTGTTCTGCTGCGTTTGTTAAACCAGTAACAGAAAACCCAGTTAGGATTCCGAAAGCACTCAAAGTTAATAGTCTTTGCGCTGATAATTTCCATTGCTTGCGCATGATGTCTGTCTCTCCAAAAGTTCGCTGATTTCGAATCCTAGGTTTAGTATCCAGCCAGATCTTTGGTGAAAGATTTCTGGAGTTCAGGGGTTCCTGCATAAAGATGCAAGTGATCCTTGTCGATGTACACAACTTGAATTCTGGGGCGCTTGATTTTCACAGGAAACGGATACCCGGATTCAATCACTTCGGTGTAATAGATGGTGGCTTTCCAATGGCAGTGATGAAGTTGTGCGGGGCCAACTAGTGGGAAGAATCTTGGTGGATCAATTTTATCCACAAGCCTTTCGGTCACAATTTGAACATCATCCCGGTGCTCTTCATACACATAAGGGAAGCCGCGTGCCATGTGTGGCATTGCCCTGATGACTTGTGCATCGTCTGGTGCATCTTCGCAAAGAGGAGGCGCGGCGCCTTCTTTGATTGGAGGCATAATCGGTGTTCGGTGATCATTCCGATGGGTGTATTTTTCTTCCATGCGTTCAGTAACCCAAGGGGGTACAGGCGTTGGGGTGAAAATCCCCATGGAAAAAGGCATGCAGCCTGTAACGCTTAAAGATAAGGCAGCGATTAACCCGCCTACAATGTGTTTTTTTCTGGTTTTCATATCGGACACCTTTCTACAACTTAAACGCACCCGGGTTTCCCGTTCCCGCTTAAAACCATTTCTCTTCAATCGAGGTAATGGCATGGAGTATCTGCAAAGTTTTTATCGACGTAACGAAAGTGTCAACTTTAACGATTGCATCAAAGATTCGTGTTTTAAGTTTTATCCATGTGAAGATGGGGGGTATAATGTTAAATAGGAAGTTCAAATTTCAATGTTTTACCCTGGTCGAACCCAATGAACCATTTATTGTTAAAGTTTCAAGACCCACAAAACCAGATCAGGGAGCTACGATCTTTTGGCCCTGCCCCTATTCTTTTGGTTTTTCTCAGGCATTTGGGCTGAGTGCTTTGCAGAGCCCATCTGGGCGATATCCGTGATCAATACCCATTGTTCAAAGATATCAATGCGACAGTTGTCGCAATCACTTTCTCTTCACCCGCCGAGGCGTCTAAACTCGCCCAAGAGTTGAATTTGCCATTCCCTTTGGTAAGCGATTCGCAAAAAGAAGCATACAAGGTATTCGAATTGGGCTCTGCCCAGTGGAAGGATTTTCTGTTACCTAAAGTGCTGTGGAAGTTTATGGGAAGAATATTTACAGGATGGCTACCATCCTTTGGTTATTCCAAGGATGATTTATTTCAATTAGGTGGGGATTTCGTATTGGATGCAAAAGGTGAAGTGGTATATGCGTTTAAATCTTCATCGCCAGCCGACCGGCCAACGATCCAGTTTTTGCTGGATCAATTGCAAAAGGCGCGGGCTAGTGAGAACTAATCATCATTTTCATCGTCAATGATTTCGATGCCATGCTCTTCGAGCAGGGTCAATAATTTGTCGAGTCGTTCGGGGTCGGATTTTTCTTTTGTAACAGCATTAAACACTTGCTGAAAAGTAACAAATCCTTTGCTTTCACCAATTTCAAGTAAACTTTTAAGCGTTTCTTGCGTGGTACTCATTGCCAACTCCATTTGGAAAAGGATTTCTACCTTTAAAATCCATTAAATTATTATAACTGCAATCAAGTGATTGTGCTAGTGTCATAACTAAAATTACTTAAAATCATTAAGATTTTGTGGTGGCTGTAGATTGAAGTGTTCTCGTAATAATCATGGATGGAAGAATGAAAAAGGCAAATCATAGCCCCATCTATAAAACTTTTTTGTTTCTTGCTTCGTCTTATGAGTGTGAACCATGAAACGCCCTAACATCACCGAGGATGGAAGTGCCCCATTGAAGTTGGATACTAACCAATCCAATAGCGAGCGTTTATTGGCGACCTTTAATCAAATAAGGGACGAACTGACCAGTACCCTTTGGT
>Ga0194055_10002532_pt1 | contig 14430 bp, 9 predicted proteins | sample SepL449m_MetaG_FD_155482 | JGI IMG/M metagenome (GOLD analysis project Ga0194055, IMG submission 155482) | Anoxic zone freshwater microbial communities from boreal shield lake in IISD Experimental Lakes Area, Ontario, Canada - Sep2016-L442-9m | ecosystem: Environmental > Aquatic > Freshwater >... | reverse complement strand
GGAAGTGCGGGGTCTGGCGGAAGGTGGCGAAGGATTAAACTTTTTGCAGGGGAAAAATTTTCACGCTCACTCCTGGGGAAGAAAGGAGGTGATCGGGAGGGCGAAGGGTGGGGTTGAAGTGGTTAAGGGCAAGTAAGTTTTCATCCCAAGCGGTGAGAATCGGGAGAGAGATCGGGTAGGGGGGATGAGAGACCGCACCGCATTTTAGGCCTTGAGGGGTAGAAGAAAAAAGCCGGTACCGTTCGACAAGAAAGAACTCGAGTGAATCAGGTGAAGGGGGAGGGAGGACTGGGCCATGAGCGTATTCGAAAAAAGAAGCGGGAGCGGGAATGGATGAATCGATGCGATGGGAGTGGAAACGAATGCTCCCGTTTGGGGTCCGGGAAGAATCCATTTGAGCGTGTTCATAGGGGAGGTGAAAAAAGCGACGGGCGATTTTTACGGCGAGAGATTGGTTGGCATCGAGGGAGAAAAACCACACGCCCGGAACGCCCTCACGATCATAGACATAGGTGCGGAGATTGAGCTCCATGAAGTGAGATAATTTTGGAACGGCTGGGAGAAATCGCGGGCGGACATTTCGCATAAAAAACGGGACAACGCCGAGATAGGCGTGGTCGGCGTGGGTGTCGACAAATAGACCATCTGGGAGAGCCGCCTGGATGATGTCGGCGGGATATTTCCAATGGAGAAAGAGGAGATCGGCCCACTGCTGATACATTTGATGACAGGACTGGGGCGCCTGGCGGGCGGCCAGTCGTTGTTCCCGTGAGGGAAGGGCAGGAATGGTCTCGGGCATTGAGGAATGAGAATTTAACCGACAAAAAGCTGCTGGTGAATTATTGGCGAGGGTTATTTGATGGGGCGACTGGAGTGAGTGGAATTGATGCCTTGGCTTCAGTGAGGCCGTAGAGGGTGGTGAGTAAGTTGAAAGTGACGATCATTTCTGGATCCGATAGAGGCCGTGGCCAGATGAGAAAGCGGGCGATTTCACCATCAAAAGACTCGTGACCGGGGTGATTGATGGCGTCTCTTTCTTGACCGATAGAGAGGCAGGAAGGATTTGCTTTCGGATTAACGGGAATTTCTGCAGAGGAGCAAGCAGGCAGGTGATTAAGAAAGAGTTCGAGTTTTGCAGTGGGCGTCCCCGCATCCATTCGACCAGCGACGATTACGAACTGACCGGTGGTTAATTTTGGACCAATGACTTGGGGATTGTTGCGGTCGAAGCGGCCAAAAGTGATGCCATTTCGGGCACCCCACCAGAGCGTGTTATCGTCATTGAAGCAGCCCCAAATTCCTTCGAAATTGTTATCGTTGCGGAGGTTCCCGAAGAATGAATTGACGTCTTTGAGTCCGACGCGTTGGGGACGGACAGCGAGGACAGAGAACCATGTGGATCCGCCGCCTTGGCTGAGCGAGTCGAAGGCGTCTTCGTTTAAGCAGGTCAATTCCTGCTGAAGAAAGACGAGGGATTGATGACCGTTTAATTCGGGGAGATTCTTTTTTAAAGTGGGGCGGCCAGATCCAGCCTCCTTTCTGCCTTGATCCCGTTTGACGAAATCTTTGGCGGGAAATTGCCTGATCTGATTTTCCCATTTAGCGACCCGGTCGACATCTTCCAAGGTCAGTCCGCGATCAGCATCGAGGTCTAAGATGAGTCCAGCGGGCAGATCTGCGGCTGAGGAATGGGAAGTGATGGCAAAGAGCCCGAGGGCGAGAGCGGCGGCCCGATGGAAAGTCAGTGGGATTTTCATAGGGCCGAGAGATACAGGCGAACCCAGACAAGGCAAGTAGGGAACTTAAAAATCTGGGTGAAGCGATCAATCGCGGTGGTTTAGTTGCCGTAGTTAAATGGATCGGCGAATTTCTCATCATTCACGAGCGCGTTGTCGGTAAGGGTTTTTAAGAAGGCCACGAGAGCCGCCTTCTGATCGGCAGAAAGATTGAGTCGGCGGGGCGTGCCGTTGGGATTGCGGAGTGGGGGCGAAAGATTTGGGTGGTTGACCACCCCAGCGTTATAGAAGTCGACCACTTCTTCAAGGGTGGCAAAGCGACCATCGTGCATGTAGGGGGCGGTCAATTCGATATTTCGAAGGGAAGGCACCTTAAAGAGACCCTCATCTTGAGGTCGAAGGGTGAGGGCACCAACTCCTTTGTCGATGTAGGGGTTTTCGAGTCCATTATTGTTGATGGCATTTCCGGGGACAAAGTTGTCTGTGCCGTGACAAGCCGCGCAATTTCCGAGGGTTGGAGTTTGAAAAATCTGGCGCCCCAGGTTTTCTTGGGCGGTAAAATTGGTGAAATTGCTAACGGCACCCACGTCATATTTTGTTTGGGTGGAGATAATGGAGCGGACGAACTGAGCGAGAGCCCGGGAGATGAGATTGGAGGTAATCGTGGCGCTTCCGAACGCATTGGTGAAAAGCGTGGAATAAAAGGGCTCGCCGCTGAGTCGATTGACGAGTTCGGGGAGGGACATGCCCATTTCCACGGAATTTTGGATGGGCTGAAGCACTTGATCTTCAAGGGTGGCGGCGCGTTCATCCCAGAAAAAAGCCCTTCGTTGGTACCATCGGGCATTGGCTAATCCCATAGAATTGCGGGGAGTTAAACCACCGAGAAAGCCGACACTAAAGCGCTTGGAATCAGAAAATCCGTGTTCGCGCTGGTGGCAGGAAGAGCAGGATATCGTCTGATTGAGGGAGAGGCGTTTATCGTAAAAAAGGGTTCGGCCGAGCGTGGCGGCTGAATTAGACACAGGATTATTTTGTGGGGTATTATCTTGCCCGAGAATTGGTTGCGCAAGAAAAGCACCGGGGAGAATTGGGTTGGCATAGTTAGCGAGAGTGGCAGGAAGCAGAAGCGCCGTTGCTACTGTGCTGGTGAGGTCAACCCGAGCAGGATCGTAGACGGTTCGATAGAAGAGCCGCGGTGAAGGGGACGTCGTGCTGACGGTACGATGAAAGTTTCCGTTGTGCACTTTCCAGGTTTCGAGGTTTGTCCACGTCTGAAGATCTGAGGAACTTTGCCACACCCAGATATGATTGCCTGGATCCGCCACCGTCACGACTGCGGAACTACCCGAAGTCGGGCGCTCGATTTTTAGCAAGGAATTGGGGGGAAGTTGACTATGAGCAGAGAGGTTGCCGATGGCGGTAACGGCGACGAGTTGTTTAAACAGGCGAGGCAATGAGAGGTTCATAACGAAGACACTCTGGGTGGCGACAGTTAAGAAACGATGAGAGACAGAGCAGAGATTTGTTAAGTAAAGGTAAATGCTGACCCGATGATTGGGTCGTCAGCTTGCTTGGACGTCGCCAGAGGAATCTCTGTGCCCCAAGGGTCCTGATGCTACTTTTTCTCTTCTTTCACGGGAAGTGTTTGAACCCGAAGATTCCGGAACCAAACCACCCCTGCACGGGCCTGCAAAGCGACTGGATCATCGGTGGGAACCCCAGCAAGACGAGCCACCCACCAGCGTGGCCCTCCATGATTCTGCAAGGCAAGATGCCCATCTTCCACCCTGCCATAATCCGGCTTGTCCTGAAACTTTGTCTTCGACAAAACCGCCGCCCATTCTGGCGAACGGATTTCATAACTGACCACTTTTTCTCCATTGAGCCACTGCTCCACATGATCTCCATCGACGACAATTCGACCTTCGTTCCATTGTCCTACTGGCTTGACGACGTCTTTACTCGGTGGATAAAGGGCAAATGTTCCGCCCGCAGAATTGATGGTCAGGGCTCCATCTTTGCCATTATCAACCACTTGATACTCGGGTCCTGACTCGTGAGCCTCCCTGCGCGCTTCATTTACGCCGTAAAGGACGCCGCTATTTTCGTTGGGGGCGATCTTCCAATCGAAGCGAAAGTCAAAATTGCGATAGGTTTTGATGGTGATTAAATCATTGCCTGGCCCTACTAAGGCAATCGCCCCATCGAGGGCCTGCCACCCCGAAGGAACATCTGACCGTTTGTAACCTCGCCAAGCTGCGAGGCTTTTTCCGTCAAAAAGCAGATCGAAACCCGCGGCCTTTTCTTCGGGGGTTAGTTCGTTGGGAGCACCGACAACCTCCGTTGCAATGGTGCAGAGAATGCCGACTGCCGCCATCATTGCGTAGCCACTTGCCCGCCATTTGAAATTCGACCAATCAAGGAATCGCTGAGGTGACGCTCTTCTGTACATCTCAGGAAATTGATTGGAAATAAGGATTGAATCAAGCCCGTGGGAGTTTTGGCTTGGGAAAATTTTCACCTTGCCAATGGAGACTGGTTAGCGAGTTCTGAGAATTGTATTTTACTCTGCTCAAACTAAAGACCAGCAAAAACGCCATCAATTCCATCCTTCACCTATCCAAGATGATCCACTATCCCACCCAGCTTTTTCGTCCTCTTCGAAAATCCCTCTCCTGGCTAATTGCCATCGCCTCCTTAACGGGAACGCTTTGTGCCGAAGTCATGGTTCTCGATCTGCCTCTCGAGCGGCAGGTTTTTCAGAGGAATTCGGAAGATTCCTCCGAGGTCAAAATTACGGGAACTGCCTCCACCGAAGCAACGATCATCGAAGCCAAGGCCACCCTTGGAGAAGGTTTGCGGGGCAAAGATCGTGATTGGGTGGTGGTCGCACAGGGCGATCAAATTAAGGAGGGGAAATTTAACGGATCCATCAAGCTCCTGACCGGTGGTTGGTATTCCTTGACCGTTCGCTCTCGGAAATCTGCAGAACCTTCCGCGGTTCTCCATGAGGTCACCATCAATCAAGTCGGGGTGGGGGACATTTTTATCACTGCAGGTCAGTCTAATTCCATTAATTTTGGTCATCCTCGGCAAAAGTCGATCGAAACGCTTGCGGTTTACTTTGATGGGAAAAAATTTCGTGACGCCAGCGACCCCATGCCGAGTGCGACGGGGAATGGGGGAACCCCTTGGCCGATTTTAGGCGATTTAATCTCCCGCACCACCCGGGCTCCCGTTTGCTTTTATTCAGCCACGGTCAACTGGTTGCGCGTCCAATATTGGATTCCTGGGGCGAATTCCAAAAATATCGAGCGCCTAGTGGAGCGCGCCAAATGGTTCGGTCCCCATGGATTTAGAGCCGTCCTTTGGGTCCAAGGGGAGGCCGATGCTGATGGAGCCCCTTCGACAGCTACGACGGCCCAAGCCTATGAGCGCGATGCCCAAGCCATGATCGAGTTCAGCCGAGCGCAACTCGGTTGGAAAGTGGATTGGTTTGTCGCCGGCAACTCCTACATTCCTCCAAAGGGTTCCGAAGATTGGAAGCCAAGCATCGCCGCCATTCTCAGCGCTCAGAAATCTTTATGGGATAAAGGGATTGCCTTTCGTGGGCCTGATACCAACGACCTTGTGGGAAGCAAAGATTATCGTCACGACACCATTCATTTTGGTCAACGAGGTCTCACCGTGCACGCCGAACGATGGTTTGTCGCTCTGGCTTCGCACTATCAATGGGCAAACCCCGTGAGTTCGGTAATTTCTCGCCCATAATCATCATCTGGCTCGCGTCACAGAGGCGCCTATCGAATTCCATTTTATATGACATATATTGTATTATGTTATGCATGAGGAGTGTTTTGAAGGTTTTCCCGATGATTTTACTCGAGCAGTTCGAGAATCTCCTCGCGCCCTAACCCCTCCATCATCGGTTGCTCGTGATCGAGAGTTGCATCGATGACCGCACGCTTCCGATTTTGGAGGGCGAGAATTTTTTCCTCCACCGTTTCACGGGCGATCAACTTGTAGGCGTTGACCACCTTTTTTTGGCCAATCCGATGTGCCCGATCCGTCGCTTGGCTTTCGACCGCAGGATTCCACCATGGATCAAAGTGAATGACCGTATCTGCGGCGGTGAGATTCAGACCAGTCCCACCCGCCTTTAAACTGATCAAAAAGACGCTGGCTTCCCCTGATTGGAATCGATCGACCTGCGAGGCACGGTCTTTCGTTTGTCCATCGAGGTAGCCGTGAGGAATTTCTAAACTACCGAGGCGATCGCGGAGAATTCGGAGCATTGAGGTAAACTGACTAAAAATCAGGACCCGATGGCCACCGTCGATCACTTCGTTGAGCAACTCCTCAAGGAGGAGCAGTTTTCCAGAGGGTTCGGCAATTTCCTCGACTCCGGAGAGACTGAGCAAGCGAAGGTCACAAGAAGCTTGGCGGAGTCGAAGGAGGGCGGTGAGCATGAGCATGCGTGCTTTGCCCTGATCTTTTGCCGAGGCCCACTCGGAGACTTGGCGCTGGGTAGATTTAACTAGCTCGGCGTAGACATCCTTTTGCTGGGGAGTCAGGTCGCAATAGACCACTTGCTCGATTTTATCGGGCAACTCGGTCAAGACATTCCGCTTCAATCTTCGGAGAATGCAGGGCTTGATTCGTTGAGTGAGCCTCCGTTGTTCTGGCCCGTTGGGGGCACTTTCGATCGGCTTGAGAAAGCGCTCACGAAAATCCTGCCGTGAACCCAAATAACCGGGCATCAAAAAATGCATCAGTGACCAAAGATCAGCCAAAGAGTTTTCCACGGGCGTTCCGGTGAGGGCGAGTCGGCGTTCGCCCTTTAGAGCAAAGACAGACTGAGCATTTTGGCTATCGGGATTCTTAATTTGCTGGGCCTCATCGAGGACAATGGCAGCGAAGTGAATCCCTTGATATTGATCGAGGTCTCGGCGAAGCAAAGCGTAACTAGTCACGATCAAATCCGCGTTCATGATTGGCTCCCCAAAAAGTGCGTGGCGGTTGCTCCCATGGATGGCGAGGGTTCGAAGATGCGGAGTAAATCGGGCTGATTCTCGTTCCCAGTTAAAGACCAACGAAGACGGGCAGACCACGATACTTTTGCCAGGCAGACCACTGATAAAGGCAAGGGTTTGAACGGTTTTCCCGAGGCCCATTTCATCCGCGAGCAATCCGTGGCGACCATTGCGAAAGATCTGCTTTAACCATCCGACGCCCTCTTTTTGATAAGGGCGCAGGATCGATTCCATTGATCCAAGTGATTCGTTATCTGCAGGTTGTAAAGACGAAGTCGTCCACTCATTCCAAGTGGAATTGCTCTGAATTTGTCCCCCATGACCTTCGGTGATTTGCTGAAGATAAGGCGCATGCCGTCTGGCAATTCGATAAAGTCCTGGCTGAGCTTGTTGCGGATCGCAATCTATCAAAGCTTCGCGAAAATCTTCGAGCATTGCAGGATCGAAAACCGATAACTGGCGGTTCTTTCCTCTAATCGAAGTCTGGCCAGATTGAAGCAAGCGCTGGATTTCACTAGAAGAAAAACGCTCCCCACTCGAGGTCGCGAGTTCATATTTTAATTCGAACCAGTTTTCACCCGAAGTGCGGATTTCCAGACGTGGTTCGATCCGCTGAATCTCCCGGGTCACATGAGCAAATCGCGTCCCAATGGTGACCGTCCACTCCTTTTCTAAACGAGGAAGAAGCGTCGCAAAGAAGGGTAAGGTCGACGACTCCCCCTTCAAAACAAGTTCGCCATTGCGGTCTGGCCCCGTAAAACCAGCAGATCGAAGCCTCTCAAGAGCAACACGTTCCATTGGATAATTTCGACGAAGGCCACGTGATTGGCTCAGGCGATTGGGCGGCTCTTCTACGTTGAAGCGGTCTTCGCCATAGATGGCAAACAGACGGGATGCCAAATGATTCAGCGAACCTTCGAGGTCGAGGGCGAAGCGGGGAACCAGCAGATCGACTTGCGGCGACTCCGCAGAAGGCGCAACCACGGGCATCGGGTAAAAGCCCCCATCGTGGAGGATCCAAATACCCTTGGCCGAGGCGAGCAGAAGCGCCTCTGTGGGCAACTCTGGTTTGGAGAGAAGGGATGAAGCTGAGAAAAATGGCTGGGTGTGAACGGTGACGGGGCGGCTTTTGGCGAAAGTCAGACGGGGATGCTCTCTCAAAGTGGGCAGCAGATCGAGGAAGTCGCCACGTCGCAGGGTCGCAATCCCCGGAAGCGCGCCTTCACCGAACTTGAGTAAAAACTCGATCGGCGGAAAATCCTCAGGACCGATCCGATAACAGACCGTAAGATCGAGCGCGGAGAGGAGGAACCGCCGAGCGGAGGTAACGGCTTCAAAGCCGATCGTTAAGGCGTCTCGATCCCAAGCAGTGGAAAAATTCGGGGGAAGAACCACGTGCAAACTCAGGGGCACCCCTTGATCGGTGGCGAACTCTGGTCCGACTGGTTGGGATGGGGGCGAAGCGGGAGATTTCTCCCCTATTTCCTTCGAAAAACCATCTGGTGGCCTGGAAACTGGGGTCGGCTTTATCCACTCAAGACCGACTGCCAAAGCATGGGCACAGATCAATCCGTCGCGCTTTGAGGCTCGGCAAACACACAGATTCTCCACATTGGAGGGCGAAAGAATCCGCAGCCCCGATCGTAATTCGCTACTCCCTTCGCGGACGCGACCCTCAAGGAGAGGTGGAGTATAAGTGGCGGGGAGCACTCGCCCAGCGACATGGAGGCGCCGAGCTTCTTGGAGCGCTTTCCAGCCGCCACACTCGCTGAGAAATCTTTCGGTAATCGGGATCATACGGTAGCGATGAAATGAAAAAGGATCACCGATGACAGGTTGCGCCCTACTCTGAGAGTAGATTCCGAAAAAAGTGCGTCAGAGGATGAGATGTGCGATTCCTTTCTCGTCAAAATGCGCGCTCTGTTTACATTGCTGACTCTATGAAAATCATCGCGGTCGCCAATCAAAAAGGGGGTGTGGGCAAGACAACGACTTCCGTCAATCTTGCGTCATGTCTGGCTGCGCGTGGCGTGCGTGTCCTGCTTATCGACCTCGATCCTCAGGCCAACGCCACCAGTGCCCTTGGTTTTCCTCCCACCGAAGACCTCTCGATTTACGGTCCCCTTCTCGGTCACGGCCAACTCGCAGATAAGGTCATTCCTACTCGCTGGCCGAATCTCTGGATCATTCCCGGAGATATGAATCTTGCCGGTGCTGAGGTTGAAGTCGCCCGCGCCACCGACCATTTGACCCGCTTCCGCACCGCCCTTCAGCCGCTCCGCGACGACGCCCCTTTTGATTTTATCCTTCTCGATTGTCCTCCCTCTCTCGGCATCTTGATGACCAACGCTTTGGCTTCTGCGGATGAACTTCTCGTTCCCTTGCAGTGTGAATACTTCGCCTTGGAGGGCTTAAGTAAAATCTCCCAAGTCGTTGAGGATATTCGAGATTGTGGGGCCAACCCCGACCTCGTGATCGGCGGAATTCTCATGACGATGTTTATGCGCAACAATCTCGCCAACCAAGTAATTGCCGAGGTCCAGAATCACTTTGGTGATCGCCTTTTCAAAACCGTCATCCCCCGAAGCGTCCGCCTCGCGGAAGCCCCAAGTCATGGAGAACCGATCCTCGGATACGAACCCTCTGGCCTTGGGGCGACCGCCTACAAAGCCCTCGCCACGGAGTTTCTTCAGCGTCACGGTGTGAAGGCCTAAACTTCCCGTGATTGACGGGCCACCTGCTTCGCTCCGCTTCGATCTTTCCTTTTAACCATTGATTCTCCGCTCCACTTCAATCCTATGATCACTGAGTCTTCCGCCACCCCGCAACCGTCCAACTTTATTCGCGAGATCGTGGCCTCAGACCTCGCCAGCGGAGCCATTCAAAAACTTATCACCCGCTTTCCTCCCGAGCCCAATGGCTATCTTCACATCGGCCACGCCAAAAGCATTTGCTTAAACTTTGGCATCGCCCGTGACTTCTCAGGGGTCTGCCATCTCCGAATGGACGACACCAATCCCGCCAAGGAAGACACCGAATACGTCGACTCGATAATCGCCGATGTTCGATGGCTGATCGCCGACTGGGCGGAGGACGTTCTCCGCTTTAAATCCGCCACCGACCCATTTTTTGCATCGGATTACTTTGAGCAAATTTACGGATACGCCGTCGATCTCGTTCAGAATGGCAAAGCTTATGTCTGCGACCTTACCGCTGAACAAACCGATGAATATCGGGGCGCTCCAGATCAACCAGGCCGTCCAAGCCCTTATCGCGATCGGAGTTGCGAAGAAAATCTCGCCTTACTCACAGAGATGCGTGCGGGAGCTTTCCCTGATGGGGCGAGAACTCTCCGGGCGAAAATCGATCCCCATCATCCGAATGTCTGGCTTCGCGACCCTGTGCTCTACCGCATCCGCCACACGGCGCATCACCAGACCGGCGACACTTGGTGCATTTATCCGATGTACGACTTTGCGCATGGGCTTTCCGATAGCATCGAGGGCGTCACCCACTCGATTTGCACCCTTGAGTTTGAAGTCCACCGCCCTCTCTATAATTGGCTTCTCCAAAGCCTTCCAGTCCCCTCCCCTCGCCCGCAGCAAATTGAGTTTGCTCGCCTCGGCCTGACTTACACATTGCTCAGCAAAAGAAAACTTCTCGCCCTCGTTGCCGAAGGTCACGTCTCTGGTTGGGATGATCCTCGAATGCCCACCCTCTCGGGATTGCGAAGACGCGGCGTGACGGCAGCCGCGCTTCGCCAGTTTGCCATTCAAGTCGGGGTGACCAAATACCACGGATTAACCGAAGTCGGCGTCCTCGAACACGCCATCCGGGAAGATTTGAACACCCGTGCTGAGCGTCGCATGGGGGTCCTCAACCCCTTAAAAATCGTCATCACCAATTTGCCCGAAGACCATCCCGATACGCTTCCTGCAACGAATCACCCGCTCAACCCCGAACTGGGCACCCGGCCTCTCCCTTTCTCTCGAGAAATATATATCGAGGCTGATGACTTCGCAGAAGTCCCTCCACCGAAGTTTTTTAGGCTAAAACCTGGTGGCGAAGTCCGCCTCAAATACGCCTATATCATTCAGTGTCATGAAGTGATCAAAAATTCCGATGGATCAATTGCTGAGCTTCGCTGTACCGCTGACCTTGAGAGCCGATCGGGTGGAGCCACTTCCTCTCGGAAAATCAAAGGCACCATCCACTGGGTAAGTGCGCCCCATGCGGTGCCCACCGAAATCCGCCTCTATGACCGACTCTTCACCGAGTCGGAGCCCGAATCTGCCGGACGCGACTTTCGCGCTTCCCTCAATCCAGAGTCTTTGATCATCGCTACCGCACAGCTGGAACCCTCGCTGGCCAGCGCCCTTCCCGATGAACGATTTCAGCTCGAACGGCTTGCCTATATCACCCCCGATCCCATCCTCAGCCAACCCGGGCGCCCCGTCTTTAATCGGATTATTACCCTCAAAGACAACTGGGCGAAAGAGACGAGCAAAAGCTAACTAGGCAAGCCTGCCTGAGTGGTTTTTATCTCCACAGCATCGTAGAGGGCTCTCTGTATCTCCGCCACCCGCAATGGATCACGCAACTTATGCCCCAGATCGTCAGTGAGATAAAAAGTATCGATAGCCGCTCCTTTTTCCGTAGCAATCCGCGAAAGGGCAATTTCTACACCGATTTGACTTAGATTCGAAAGTAAACCAGAAAGAAGCCCCAAGCGATCTGGGGTTTGGATTTCCACCAAGGTGTAGATCGGATGGGCATCGTTATCGACCGAGACCCGTGTGGGAAAGTCCAGATCGTGAGCGAGATACGATCCATTTTTCTTCTTCAGTTTCGCCAGCGAGGGCCCCAAATCATCCGACTCAGCTTCCATAGGTTGGCTAAGTCTGCGAACCACCAAGTCCATATCCTTCTCACTGGTCACCGCCTCAAACTGGGTGTTGCAGACCCTGAAAATATCCATCACCAAGGAGTCGTCACGGGTGTAAACATCTGCACTAAGAATATTTAAGCCTGCCACGGAAAGAGATCCGGCGATCCGCGCAAGCAACCCGTGGCGATTCCAACCACAATACCAGAACTCACTATGCCCGCGATGCGGATGGGCTACCCACTGCATTGTTGGTGCTAAAGCGAGGTCTTCGCCCTCATTCCTCTCGACGAAAAAGCGGTGAAAAAGCCGGAGATGCGCGCTTACCTCATCCACGCTATAGGTCTGAAAGTAGCGCTCGGGCATAAACTCAAAGTGCGCGTCGATCTCTTCCCGAAATTCTTTAGTCATCTTTTTCTGAACCGCGACCAAAAGGGTCTCCCGCTCACTGGAGCGATCTCGATCAAATATCTCTCCATCAGTGAGATATAGCTTGGTGCTGCGATAAAGCTGCCAGACCAGTGATTCCTTCCAGTCCGACCAATTCTCATCCCCTGTCCCCTGCCCGTCGACCAGCGTCAGTAACATTAAAGCGTCCAGATTCGTTTGGTTTCGAATCAGCCCAGCAAACTCCTTGATCGTCGCGGGATCGTCTAGGTTGCGACGCTGGGCAGTCATCGACAACGTGATGTGATGATCAACCAATAAAACGAGAGACTTGCGCTGTTCAGGAGCGAGTTGCAACCGACGCGCCACCTTTTGGGCAAAGAGTGCACTGGCTTCTGCGTGAAGTTTGGCGTTCGAAGCCTTCCCCGTATCGTGGAGCAAAAGCACCAGGTAAAGCACGCAAGGGTCTGCTAACTTTTGAAAAATCTCCCGATACGCGCCCAATCGTGGACTGATCGTGTCGACCAGTGCATCCAGTTTTTCAATGCAAACCAAGGTGTGTTCGTCGGCGGTATAACGGTGAAAAAATTCATGCTGAACCAAGCAAGTCAACTGACCAAACTCCGGAACATAGCGACCTAAAAAATCGACACGATGCATCGCCCGCAAAGTCGCTCCTACCTGACCTTTCCTTGAAAGGATTGCCAAAAAAGTTTCGCGGGCCGCTTTCGAATACTGAAAGGTTCGATCGACGAGATGCAGTCGGCGTTGAACAATTTGCGCTAGCTCCGCGCTAATCTGGAGCCCTCTCTGCTGGAGATGCTGAAAGAGCCGCATCATCCGCGAGGAATCGTGATTAAAGATGTTTGATGACTCGGCAAATAGTTTGCCGTCACGACTAAAAAACTCATCAAAAGACTCTGTTTTGATGGTTTTTTTTCTCCTTAAAAATCGCATAATCCCGCCCTGAGTTGGATTAGCAGTAGGGATGCTCAAGCGCTCGCAAAGCAATTCCGTGATCGCGTAAATACTCCGAGCGTTCTGGTAATAGTCGCGCATAAACGACTCGCTTCGCCGAAGGATGTTTTTCTGCGGGTAATCGAGCAGATTCGCGATTTGAACCTGTTGCCCCATGAGAATGGTGTCGGTAGATCGCTTGTTTAAATAGTGTAACTCTGTCCGAATTCGCAAAAGAAAATCATAGGCTCGATCCAGTTGGCGACGTTCCGTTTCGTTGATGAGTTTCTTCTCCACTAACCCCGCGGTCGATTGCACGCGCTCTTTAAAGTAACTCATCCAAAGCAGGTTCTGATAGTCGCGCAATCCTCCACACCCACTCTTGATGTTCGGCTCTTGCATATACACCGTCCTCCCAAACTTTTCGTGACGGGCTGCCTGATCGGTGATCCTCGCCGCGATATAGTCGTCGATATGCCCATCAACGCATTGCTTCAGAAAAATCTTCCGAAACTCTAGGAAGAGCGGTTCATCACCCGCCACCACTCGAGCCTCAAGAATCGCCGTTTTCGACTGCATATCCGCATTGGCCTGAGACACGGCTTCAGAGATCGATCGCGTGGAGTGTCCGACCTTAAACCCCATATCCCAAAGCATATAGAGGATTTGTTGAATGGTCTCATCAAGCCGGGGATCAAGCTTCTTCGGGGTATCAGGATGCAAAAACATCACATCCACATCACTAAACGGATTCAACTCTCCACGTCCGTATCCCCCAATCGCCACCAACGCTAAGCGAGGCGCTTTCCCCTTGGCGGGACTGGTAAAACTCGCCGATTCAAGGAGATGCCGGAGAATGATATCAATCAAACTCGCCCGCTGAGCACACATTTCCAAACCTCCTCCTCCTGCGTGGTGCTTCAGCTGAATCCGATGATTCTCGATCTTTAAAAACTTTTTATACAGCGAGAGACGATCCGCGGCGTTGAGCACTCCTTGCGAGCGGAGTTGCTGTTCGGCGTGGGCGAGAACTTTTTCACGGTGACGAAGCATCAATCAAATTTCAATGTGGCTTTTTGGATTCATTCAAATGCAAAGAAAATCCCCAACCGAACACCATCCAATGCGCCCGAGCTTTTCACTTGCTTCATCCTTAGTGTCGAAAAACTTCCCTGATCGCAAGGCACATCTCTAGCTTATTTCTCCCTCAAAATGTCTTCTCACCACTCATCGCCAGTTTCTAGCCTTCCTCATCGTCCCTCTCCATGGGCGAGCGGCAACGGCGAATTCTTCCACACCCACATCCAATTTTTCCTGACTACGCTTCTCAGTCGCCTCGCGCACTTCTTTCAGCGGGTCAGTCACGCCATTCAAGGTCCCCCTCCTTTATCTACCCATCGGCGCGATCTTCGCGCCCGCCTCCAACCCC
>Ga0194055_10002529_pt1 | contig 14433 bp, 14 predicted proteins | sample SepL449m_MetaG_FD_155482 | JGI IMG/M metagenome (GOLD analysis project Ga0194055, IMG submission 155482) | Anoxic zone freshwater microbial communities from boreal shield lake in IISD Experimental Lakes Area, Ontario, Canada - Sep2016-L442-9m | ecosystem: Environmental > Aquatic > Freshwater >... | reverse complement strand
TATTCTTTCTTTAGAAGATGGCACTATTGGTATGCTCAAAAAAATTGGAGTAAGGGTTACACATCTTTATATTTTTAGTACCCATAGTGATATTTATATTCCTAATAGCGTGCTACAAGGACAAAAAATTACCAATTTTAGCCGTCCTACTCCCTATTACCAATCTTCTGTAAAATTAGAGATTCCCCTAAAATATGATCTCAAGCAAGTTAAAAAAGCTATGCATGATATCATCTTAGCTCATCCTGATACCCTTGGTTATACCGAAGAAAAATTAGAATTGATAGATCAATATTTTCAAAATTCTAATTTACAAGAGCAACAAGAAAATGGCAGGCAGAGATTAATTTCAGAAGATTTAGTTAATCAAAAATTAGAAGAAATAGATCAATCTTTAGAAGCCTTGGTAGCCACTATACAATTTGTAGAAAAAGGATCTTTGACTCAAGATGAAATTGAAAACATTCAACAAGAATTTCAAGGAATTTTGGAACTAATCGGTTTACAAGTTAATCATGAAAATAGATCAAATTTTATCTTAGAAGAAGATCAAATAGAGGAAGCTCTAATAGAGCTAGTTAGGCAATGGTATCGCAGTCTAATTAGAGATCCCAATCTTTTAGATGATGACTCTTTTATCATTTCTCAAGAATGGGAAAGAAAAATCAATCTTTTGAAATCTAGAATGCAAAAACTTTATCAAAAGATCGCCAATCCACAACCTGATGATACTAGATTAGATGACTATGTAACCGAGACAAGTTTATGGCTCAGAGAAAAATTTAAGCAGCCACGCATGAGATGGCAAGCTCCTATGATCCAAATGGCTGCTATTAATCATGAAGATTCTATTTTTTATGTCAAGTTTGTTCTGGATTTCTTTATTGACGATCTCAAACTAGAAGATAGTAAAAGATCTCAAAGAGTTAATAGTCAAATTTATCAAGAAATAATGAAATATATTAAAAGTCTTGATTATACTTCAGAGATTAAGCAGATCAAAGAGGAAAATTTTATCATCAATTATGATTTTTCCACTGCTACTGTGAGCTTTATGGGGCATCTAGACCTAGATGACTACACAGAAGTACATAATTTATTACATCAGCTATCTCAACAATCTCCATCTTCTCTAACATTGAACTTGCAAAAATTATCCTCTATAAATAGCCAAGGAGTTGAAGAGATAGCAAGTTTTATACTTAGCCTTAGAGAGCAACAGGAGACTCAATTGATTGTTCTAGGCTCCAATAATATACCCTGGCAGAGCAAATCTCTCAAAAACCTAGAAAGACTTTTACCTAGTCTCAAATTACATTTTCAATGATGGGCATATCAAATTACATTCTAGAAAACAAAGCTTTGTTCTCCCTTGCTCTTTTTTTGTTAGGGTTGGTTTTTCTTTACTTAATCCTTTTTTATGTACTCAAGTCTATTTTTCGCCGCTTAGAGACTGATATAGCTCTAGTTAGCCTTATTGTATCTAGTTATCCTATTTTAATTGTTTATCTGATACTGGGTATAAAATTCAACCTTCATCATCAATGGAAATCCTTTAGCCTACCAATACAATTATTTGCGATCTTGAATGTAAGTTTGATTGTAATTATTACCTATTGGCTTGTTCAAATTTTTAATAAAGTGATCATTTACTACTTGAAAAGTTATACCAAAGAGAGCGAGGCAATGTGGGATGATGTTCTGCTCCCAATTGTTGAGGCTGTTATACCTGTAATTATCTATATCCTGGGAGGAGCATTTGCTCTTAAGTTTCTGGGAGTTGATTTAACGGGTATCTGGGTAACTTTAGGTGGCGCTACTTTTGTAATTGGTTTTGCTGTTAAAGATATACTATCTAATTTTTTCAGTGGCATAGTTCTTTTGATTGATACCCCATTTCGCTTTGGGGATGTACTATCTTTAGAAGATGGAACTATAGGCACTCTTAAAAAAATTGGCATAAGGGTAACCCAACTCTATATATCCAGCACACATAGTGATATCTATATTCCTAACAGCGTTCTTCAAGGACAAAAAATTATTAACTTGAGCCGGCCTACTCCCTATTATCAATCTTGCGTAACAATAGAAGTACCTACCTCTTGTGATTTTGAACAGCTTAGGCATGTAGCTTATGAAATTGTAATGGCGCATCCTAATACTCTAGGCGATATCGACCAAAAAGTTGAACTAATAGATAAATATTATCAAGAGCTGGAGCTACAAGAGCAACAAGAACTAGGACAAAAACAATTATTAGCAGAGCATAGAGTTGATGAAAAGCTCGAAGAGATATCGCTCTGCCTTGATGCTTTGGTAGCAACTATACAATTTGCAGAAAAAGGAGGACTCACCAGTGATGAAATTGCAAATGTTCAGCAAGAATACCAAGGAGTTTTAGAGTTAGTTGGCACAGAAGAACAACAACAAGAAGATAGCCTAATAGAATTAGTCAAACAATGGTATCGTGATCTCATTAGAGATCCTAATTTGCTTGATGAGGATGCGTATATTATTTCCCAAGAGTGGGAAAGAAAAATAAATTTATTGAAATCCAGGATTTCTAAACTATACCAAAAAATAGCCAATCCCAAAGGAGATGAAACAAGATTAGATGACTATGTTATGGAAATCAATCAGTGGTTAAAAGAGAAATTCAAGCAGCCTCGACTTAAATGGCAAGACCCCCAAATTAGAATTACTGCTATTAACCATGATGAAGATTCGGTACTCTATGTTGAGTTGACAATAAATTTCTTTATCAAAAATTTCAAATTAGAAAATGGCAAAAGAATATCTAGAATCAATAGTCAAATCTATGATGAAATTATTGAGCAGCTCAAAAATAACTATTTAGTTTAAATTTAATATCAAGAAAAATGAATTCAAAAAACAATAATAATTTGGCTTGGCATAGCTTTGAATTTGCTGTAGCTTTATTGCCGTTTTTTCCCCTACTTGCGGGTTTATCTCTTCTTGTGAGTACCATTATTTCCTGGAAGAAAGGATATTCTCAACTTATAAGATATAGACCGAACCAAGCTTTAATGGTCTTTGCCATCTGGCTATTGATTACATCTTTTACATCTGCCAAACCACCAGAAGCTTGGGCGGGCACTGGTAATTTTCTACCATTTATGTTTTATCTAGCTAGTTCTGGAATGTTAATCTCTCAAATATCTCAACTGAGAAGAATTGGCTATTTAATAGTGATTCCCTCTTTATTTGTAGTTCTTTTGGGGATTGGACAACTCTATTGGGGGTGGGAAAGTTTACCTCAAATAAATCAACTTAATTTAGGTTGGACATTAGCTCATAGAGGTAATCCCATAGGAAGAATGTCCTCAATTTTTATGTATGCCAATATCCTGGCAGCCTATTTGCTTTTATCATTTCTCTTGGGTCTTGGTCTTTGGCTGGAGCTTTTTCTTCTTAAAGCCAAGGGCAAGAAAATTACTTTTACTCTCTTAAGTCTTGCTCTTGTAACTGATATCGTCGGTTTAATCTTGAGTGATTCTCGCAATGCCTGGATTCTTGCTGTAGCTGGTTGTTTAGCCTTTGCTATTTATTTAGGATATCGTTGGTTAGTGGCAATGGTAGTTGCACTGATTGCTCTTATAGCTGGGGCATCTTGGGGACCATCTCCTATTAGTACTATCTTGCGGCATATTGTACCGTCTTATTTTTGGGCCAGGCTCTCTGATGAACTTTATCCTAATCGTTCAATCGGCAGCTTGCGTACTACACAATGGAGCTTTGCTTGGGATATGATGCTCCATCGTCCAGTTTTTGGTTGGGGCCTGCGCAACTTCAGTCCATTTTATAGCGCCCAAGTGGGAGAATGGCTAGGACATCCTCATAATTTCTTTTTGATGCTTCTTGCCGAAGTAGGTATTCCTGGTACTCTCATTATCTCTAGTGCAATTGGCTCGACAATTTACCAAGCTATAAAAATTCTCTCAAAAGTCCCCTCGAGAAGTGAGCATCTTATTTTATTTACTTATCTACTTACTTTTATAAGCTGCGTTTTGTTTAATCTATTTGATGTAACTCTTTTTAATACCAAGATCAATATGTTGGATTGGATAGTAATTTCTGCAATCTGGGGTGTTGTCTATGCCAAAAAAAACCTTCCCCAACGGTAGGAGAAGGTTTGATAGCTAACTATTGTTGTAATTATTTGGCAGCAGCTTTAGCTTTTCTTTTTTTGAGCTGTCTCAAACCAATGAACAGAGGAACTCCTAAAAGAAACCCTTGTTGTGGCTCAAATTCAAAAGGAATAGCAGCGGTAGTTCGAACGCTCAGACCTTGAACCTGCAGACCAGTATTAAGTGCAGTATTATTAACCACAAACTGTAGTGTGTTTACTCCAGGTATAAATCCATTAGAGAAAGAGAAACCTCGTGTTCCGCCGGGGTAAGGATTTGGAGAAGAAGCAAGCGCATTACCGTTTAGAAGTACTTGTACGCCATTATCATCGGCTGCCCAAGTCCCAGTCAAGAAAATAGCGGTTTCATATTGAGGAACTGTGAAGGTAGTTTGGAAAGTATAATTACCAGCAGGAGCCGCTGTATCTACAATAGATTGAATCCACTGGGAATTAGCAGTAGGCTGAGAAAAGTAACCAGGAACAGTCCACTGTTCAGTAGATCCTGGTCCAATAGGTACTCCAGGAGGAGCACTTAAAAGTGTGTAATGAGGATCTGGAGCGCCGGAGCCTAATAGAGCTCCAGCATTATTAACACCAGTGTTGAAAAGATCGGTAACAGCAGCTTTAGCTGGAGAAAAAGTTGCTCCGTAGGCAACTCCTGCTAGAGCTAAGGCAGCTACGCTAGTTGAAAATTTAATGTTTTTGCTCATTTGATTTTTCCTAAGTCAAGTCAGATGATTAGATTAATTAATAGTCCAGAAACCAGATAGCAACATTGTACATGAAAAAAAAGAATTTGTCGACATTTTTGCGCTTTTTTTCTATTTTCTTTGAAATTCAAGTTCAATCAATGGCTAAAGCTTTTCAATACAGCATATTTGGCAGAACTCTTTTGGTTTAGGTTTTCCAAAGCTCCCCAGCTTCCCCATTTGGTATAGGGAGTGACATCACTGTAATGATTAAATAATCCGCCTCCCAATTGTTGCCATTTTCTGACAAATTGCTCATAGATGAGCTGCATACGAGGATCTCTATTGAATTTTATAAACAAATCGGTTATTTTCTGATTGCTTTCTATGCCAGTATGGCCAACTAGGTGTTGTCCCCCTTCATAAGCTACTAATTCTAGATTGTACTTTTTGGCTAAGCTAGCATATTGAGCAATCTGGCGATACTGATCTTGCAGGGCTCCTCCTTTTTTTATTTCCCCTTTTGTAATTTCATTGAACAATTTATCTTTATCCCAGTTTTGAACTTGAGAGGCAACAGTAGGATCACCCAAATAGTAACCAAAATAGGCAGCAATTGCTAAAGCTTTGATCCCTTCAAATCCTCCATGTGTTTTGAGATATTCCAATTCAGGTTGTGTGGGTAGATAGCCGCCAAAGCACAGTACTCCATTAATATTTTTTGAGCGCTGCTGGCCATAAACCTGTTTCCAAATATCTACTATTTTTCTGGTTCTTTGGGTGTACCAATAAAGTTTGGCATAGGAGGGATCCTTGCTGAGCTGGTGGGCTAATCCTTGTTCTCTAGCATACTGAGCCTGTTTGAAGCCATCATTCCAGACCTCATTGGAATATTCAATATAAACTTTGAGATTGGGTTTGAGGTGAGTTTTGGTATACTGAGCAAATTTTTTGATATAGTCATCTGTTGCTGCAGTAGGCATGTTAAACCAAGGATTGCTATTGGTTTTATTGGCAAGAGCAACCATCACCTCAACAGGTACATTTTCCCAGCTTACATTGCTAGGTTGGGGTCTATTGTTCCAGGTATATTGAGTAAGATCGTTGTTTGTATGCATCCAATCCATAAAGCGCAAAGTGCTAAATGGTTTGATTACCCTGAGAAAATCAGGATTGAAAATATCATTTTGATAGTTTTTGCTGTACTGTTTGGGTAGGATTCTGATGTTTTTTATGTAATTTCGCGGATCTATTTGTGTGATCGCTAACCAGATTCCAGCATTGGATTGTTTGATTTTCAGGATATCCTGGCTGGTTTTATTGGGTAAAACAGTATGGCTAACTAGAGTAGCATCGCCACTATAGAAAATTTTTCCCTGCCCTTGATAAGTAGCTATATACTGATTGTCTTGTCCTTTTGGATATGCACCATTTTGACCACCGAAAATTATCGTAGCTACTGCATTGTATTGATGAACTCCTTTAAGTGAGGTTACCCAGCCGTGAGCATCTTTAGGAATTTTACTGTCTTCGCCTGTTCCCCATTTGGTAAAGCCACCATTAGTAGGATCCACTAAAGTGGCTCGCCAAGGCTCAGATGATTTAATTCCATCTTTAAAAGGGTCCTCAGTTGAGTAATAGGAAACACCTGCAAGATTGACACCAATAGAAGGCTTGGATTTTGGAGGGCTTGTTGCTGCGTTTGCTTTATTCAAGATGAAACCAGCTAGAAAGACTATACTTGTCAGGGCAAAGGTACTTAATCGTGCTTGAGATAATTTCATAAATTAAGAATTAAACTGATTTTTGAGCAAAAGATAGTAAAGTTGTCCGGGGTATTTGATCATGCCGGCTTTATCTCCAGCTACTTTACCTATACCCATAAAAATATCCACTCTGGCAGGACCTTTGATGGCACTTCCTGTGTCTTGGTCTAGAACGTATCTACTGACTTGAGGGGTGACAATTTTCCCACCTTCAATCTGGGGAATTTGGGTATGAATCAAGGCAAGAGCTCCCGGTGGCATCAAAGATTTATCTGTGGCAATAGAACGCTCAGCAGTTATAGGCACACCAATAGAGCCTTGGGGATCTCCATTGTGAGTCTTACGAAAGAAAATAAAGCGATTATTTCGAGAAATATACTCATTCTCAATATCTGGATGAAGATTGAGATAACTGACAACCTTAGCTAAAGAAACCTCATTGGGTTGAAGTACTTTATCTTGTACGAGCAGCTTGCCGATGCTGACATATGGATAATCTGTACCACCATCAAAGCCTACAGACATATATTTACCGTTGGGTAATTTGATCGTAGCAGAACCTTGAATTTCCACTAAATAGGCCTCCATACGGCTGGGCAGCCATACTAACTCAGAGCCAAAGAGAAGATGATTTTTATCTGAGAGACCATCTTTCCCTTGTAGCTGCACCCTTGTGGGATGAGGAACAGGCCAGCTAGCAAAATTTTTGGGTTTTTTATAAATTGGATAGCGATATATTGCTGAAGGACTCAAGCTACCTTGATAAACCGGTTGGAAATAACCTGTAAAAATGACGGTCTTTTGGGGATCTTTGCCTACAGATTGATAAAGAACAAATTCATTGTTAATGGCAGAGCTAAATTCTTGAGGATTATTGCTCTTAAGCAGCAGAGTGCGAAACCTCAGAAGCGATTGAAAAACCCTTTCTTGAGTAATTCCTGGTATGGGGTAATTGTGATAGTCTTTGCTAGCTTTCTCACTTTTGATATAACTCAAAGATCTATCTATAGCTTGAACAAGAGATAATCTATCTTGCTTGCTTTGCCAAATTCGCTCATCTAACCCTAGATCTACATTTTGAGGATTAATCTTTTCTAAAACATAGCCTTGACTATTGATCTTTAAAGCTTGAGCTGTTGATATTCCACAAGCTAGCATTAGAGACAATAATATATTAGTTATTTTCATATTTTTTTATTAAGTGCGATCTATACTACCAAAAAAGACCGGTTCTATTCGAATCGCCATCACACTGGCAGGGCGTAAGACCATATATTCTCCCTGAATATTTTTGATAGGGACATTGATAAACTCTTGGGAGTCATATCTGGGGACTAATTCATTGCTATACCATTTTTGAAAATCTTGTATGGTAGCAAAACGAACCTCCTCACGGTGCCCATTGGCCAGAAAGAGGAAAATAGCATATTCATCTGCTTGTCTAGGCATAGAGATTTTTTGGGTTTTTAACGCTCATTACAAACAATAGCAACACTTTGACACAAAATTTCTTCAGTAATTTTATTATCTCTCTATGCTAAAGTAGTAAGGTTGTCAAAAAATCACACATCCAGGCAACGTACGGGTCTTTCAGTTAAGAAAGTCCCTGGATGAAAGTTAAACCCGAACAGGAGAAAAAATGTCAGTAATTACTCTAAATGAACTATTAGAGTCTGGAGTTCACTTTGGACACCAAACTCGTCGATGGAATCCTAAAATGGCCCCTTATATTTATGCAGCGCGCAACGGGGTGCATATAATCGACTTGGTTCAAACTGCCCAGCTCATAGAAGATGCTTATGAATATGTCCGCCAATCCTCTGAAGAAGGCAAACGCTTTTTGTTTATAGGTACCAAGCGCCAAGCTGCTGGCATTATTGCTCAAGAAGCCTCTCGCTGTGGTGCCAACTATGTCAATCAGCGCTGGTTAGGTGGAATGCTCACTAATTGGGAAACCATCAAAGGGCGAGTTGAAAGACTAAAAGAGCTTGAGAGCATGGAAGAAAGTGGCGGCATTGAGAAAAGACCCAAAAAAGAAGCTTCCGTCTTAAGAAGAGAACTCTCAAGACTTCGTAAATATCTAGGTGGCATCAAAAACATGCGACGCCTACCCGATGTGGTGCTCGTAGTCGATCAGCGTAGAGAGTACAATGCTATCCAAGAATGTCAAAAACTCGGAATTCCCATAATTTCTCTGCTAGATACCAATTGTGATCCCAGCTTGGCTGATGTCCCGATTCCGGCAAATGACGATGCTATCCGTTCTATTAAACTAATAGTTGGTAAATTGGCAGATGCGATTGCCCAAGGTCATCAAATCAGCGGTGAAGGCCACGCCATTGATCCAGATGATCAATATGAGGATTACGAGGAGCAGGAAGAAGAAGCCCTCTCTGGTAATTACAGTGATCCAGAAGATGAAGAAAACTAAGATAATTCTATTGCAATACTAGGAAAAGAAATTATGTCTGAAATCTCAGCACAATTAGTAAAGGAACTGCGTGATAAGACTAGCGCAGGTATGATGGATTGCAAAAAAGCTCTCAAAGAAACTGGGGGAGATTTAGATAAAGCTGCAGAATGGTTACGCCAAAAAGGTATAGCTTCAGCTGGTAAAAAGGCTGGACGTACTACATCAGAAGGGCTCGTTGGCAGTTATATTCACACAGGATCTAGAATTGGTGTTCTAGTTGAAGTTAACTGTCAGACTGACTTTGTTGCTCGCAACCAAGAGTTCAAAGATCTCGTGCAAAATATCGCCATGCAAGTAGCAGCCTGCCCCAATGTCGAATATGTCAAAGTAGATGATATTCCGAGTGAATTTGTCGAAAAGGAACAAGAGATAGAAATGGGCAGAGAGGATCTAGCTAAAAAACCCCAAGACATCAGAGAAAAGATTGTTCAAGGTCGAATTGAAAAGCGACTAGGCGAGGTATGTCTTCTCAATCAACCTTATATCAAGGATCAGACAATTACCATTGAAGAACTGCTCAAACAAACAATTGCACATTTAGGCGAAAATATTCAAGTACGTCGCTTTGTTCGTTTTGTTTTGGGAGAGGGTATAGCTAAAGAAGAAAGCAATTTTGCTGAAGAAGTAGCAGCGCAGATCGGACAAGTATAATCCTATCTATCTGATACTATACGCAAAAGGCAAAGCTAGAGTTTATGCTCTCTGTTTGCCTTTTGTTTTTTATATAATTTAAATTTGTTGCTGGCAACTTATGACTAAATCTATTCAACAGCTGGAAAAAGATCTAGCTGATTTAGAAAAACAAATATCTGAATTTGCCTTAACTTTTTCTCAAAAATATCAACAATATTTGGATATTTTAAGTCACTTGGCTAGAGGAGAAATAATTCTTGTTAGCTACCAAATATGTACTGAAATTTATCCTCAGCGTTTTCTCGAACTTACAACTAACCAAAGACAACAACTACAAGAGCAGATCCGCAACTACGCTAATAGTATAGAAAACAGACTCAAAAATGCCCTGGATTTCTCTAATAATGAACCTAGTCAAACTATACAAGATAGAGAATATTTAGCAAATTTTAAAAAACCACAGGAATTGCTCATGTGGTCAAACAATGTGGAACATAAAATTCACCAAGTTTTTATTCACTATTCTAATTTGCTTAATCAATATTTTATGGAGCTAGAAATCTTTCCCGAAACTATTGCTCCTAAAATTCTAGAAAACCAGGCAGAATCTCCAAGTTTAAATGGCTACAATAGCTTAGTGCATTTAATCATAGCTAGTGATGAATCTCTTTTGGAAAATAAAGAGCCTAAAATTAGCAATATCATCGTAGTGAATTTAAAATTGGCTCAATTAGAATTCAATAACCCCACAATAGAACGAGAGCATCGACAAATTCGCTCATATTATGAACAATTAAAAAATATAGCCCAGATCTATAAAAAAACTGAACAGGAATTAACAGTGGCTAAATCTCAAGCTGCTTGGCGTGCACTTTGGTACGATAAATTTAATCCGCCAGTAAATTAACCCTAGGCAGACGATGTTTAAAACCGCAGAGAATTTCCCAGGATATAGTTCCCAATTGCTCTGCCCAATCTTGAGCAGAGATACTCAAATTCCCCTGGCTTCCTATTAAAGTTACAACTTCTCCTATTTCTATATTTTCTAGTTCTGTAACATCTAACATTAATTGATCCATGGTGATATTACCAATCTGTTTTATCCATTGGCCCTTCAGCAAAACTTTTAGGCGATTGGAGAGATTGCGAGGAACCCCATCGGCATAACCTATACCAACTGTGGCTATTTGCATAGGTCTATTACTGATAAATTGATGACCGTAACTGATGCCTGTACCCGCTTTAACCCACTTAAGTTGCGTGATTCTGGCTTTAACTTGTAGAGCGGCATCTAGGGAAATTTTGGATTGTAAATGATTTGCTGGATAGAGCCCGTAGAGAGAAAGTCCAACTCTGACTAGATCATAGTGAAGATTAGAATCGCTAAGGGTAGCAGCAGAATTGGCCATATGAAGTGTGGGAATTTCTATTTGGGCTTTGGTTAAGCTTTGAATCGCCTGTTCAAAATGAGATTTCTGGAGGTACATTGTAGCGCTGTTGGGATCATCAGCAGTGGCAAAGTGAGAATAAAGACTAGAGAGTTTTAAAGCGGGTAAAGATTCAATTAAGCGCACAAAATCCAAGGTATTTTCAGGCGCTATTCCTAATCTGGACATACCAGTATCAATTTTTACATGAACTGGCAATATAGCCTTATGTTGCTGGGCTGTTTGCGAAAAAACAAGAGCCTGTTGCAGGCTACAAAGAGTAGGTTCTAATCCCCAATGAAGCAAGGTTTTTACTTCTTCTGCTGTATTGAGCGCTCCTAAGACTAAAATGGGAGATTCTATTGCCGCTTCTCTTAACTCTATTCCTTCAGATAAAGTAGCAATAGCCAGGCAGGAAACACCTTGAGCTAAAAGAGTTTTAGCTATAGAAGTTGCACCATGGCCGTAAGCATCGGCTTTGATTACTGCCATCAGTTGAGTATTAGGAGAGAGCAGTTTTTTGATTTCTCCAACATTATGGGCAATAGCCTGGTGGTCTATTTCCACCCAGGCTCTATGGCGACAAAGTTCTTGGGTCATTTATTTATATATTCTCTTTTCGGGGATTACTAAAAAAGAATTTTTTGAGCTTTTTACCCCCTAAGTATGAATCTATTTCATTGAAGATATTGTAATTTAAAAAAATAGCAAATAAAAATATAGCTACTGCTAAAGTTTGATTGTTGAAATTTTCAGTAAATGCAGTATCTAAAGCTGTGAGAATATTTTTGGTATGAACCAGACTTTTGAGAAATGATTCCATTAATATGACATATATCGACATTAGAGTGTAAAAAAAAGTTTTAGATAGAATATTAATATAGCGAGCTCTATTGAGATTATTTTTAGTTACGCTGGTTTGGTCAACTACAAAAGTCGCCTTGGAAGCAATAAAAGAACCAAGCAATATCTTAGGCCAAATAATTATATCAATATCATATCGATCCAGTATGAGCTTTAAAATCAGGAGAATCAAAGAGAAACAGATCATAAAATACAACGCTCTGCCTGAGAGCTCCTTGATTTCATGGATCAACCAAAGTACTATTTTCATTGTTGTTAATAGAGTTAGTCAATGTAACATTCTAGCAATATAGCAGATTCTAGAGACTGGATTTGCTACTTGAAGCTCATATGTTATCCTGAAAAAAAGCACTGAATATAGACAATAGCCCCTTTTATGACTGACGATAAGAAATTGGGTTTGAGTGATATAGTCCAAAAGGCTGTTTACTTTGGAGTTGGAGTTGCTAATTTTGCGACACAAAGAGCTGGTACCGTTTTTCAAGAATTACGACAACAGTCACAAAAACTAGCAGACGAAATGGTCAAACGCGGTGAAATGAATGTTGATGAAGCAAGACGTTTTGTTGAAGAGATTCTCAATAATGCTCAAAACCCTGTAGCACAATCATCACAATCAAATAGCTCTAATGAGAGTCCTAGACAAATTGAAATTGTCATAGAAGGGGAAGATGAAGAGGTTGACGAGCTCAAAAAAAGAGTTCAAGCCTTACAAAAAGAATTGCGAGATCTTAATAATCAACAGTAAAAATAATATCAATAGGGTATCTTATGGAAGACTGGCAAAAAGAACTGACAAATCTTGTAGAAAATTTGACCAAAGACGCCACTTTTTTTGTACAAGAAGTCACAGAGAGTTTTGAAGAATTAACTCAGGAACTGCAAAACATCTTGGTCAATGATCTAGATGTCTTCTGGCAGGAGTTGATGGGATTTATAGATACTGGTATTTATCCTCCAGAAAATAGTGAATTCCTTGATGATTTTCTCAATCCCAGAGTTGAACCTTCAGCCGACTACCATCCTGCCTGTCGCGGCTGTAGCAATTATCATGGCAAAGTCTATAGCCAGCAGCTTCTTGTCTGTGGTATTCATCCCTACGGTTGGACAGCGGATGAATCTTGCCCTGATTGGCAATCAGCATCTTCTGATATATAAAAAATATAAAAGGGGTTTTCCCCCTTTTTTTCAATTATCTATGTTTGCGTGAAGCAGTCTTGCCCTCAAAGGGTTGAACCCCTGTTTTAGGATAGTCATCCTCGCTAGCTTTGAAAATTCGAGCGAAGCCTTCAGTAACTGAAGTTATTAAATTTTGAAAACTTTTTACGATATTCATAGACCTACCTCTCGATAAGTTGACATATATTCATTCTAGATTAGTAACAAAGACTACAATATGTTTTTGCAACAACTATTAACTTAGGGGCGGCTCAAAAAATAGAAAAAATTAAAGTTGGGTTTACTGTTACAGCAACTTTGATTACATCTTCTGGGGGATTCGATCTGGCTCATCATATACTGTCTTATCGCTGAGTATCAGTTGAGAGCCTGGTTCTACATTGCGCAGAGAGTTCAGACAGGCAAATGGGCCAGGTCTTTCTTGACCTGCATTTTGCAGTAATGGTATCGAAGTGCCACCTTTGTTATTCTGTAGTTGATAGCAGAGAGTAGCCCCACCAATACGGGTGCCAGCTTCTTCTAACCAATGCTGAAGCAGGGTTTCTAGTTTTTTGGCGATATATTCACATACCTCTGGTGATTGAGTGACTCTAGCTCGATTGAGTATAGATTCAAATGCTGCTTTGACATAGGGATGATCTTCACTCAAGCGCCCCGGTGAATTGTTTTGGTTGAACTCATTGCCTTTATGTCGAACTAAGGTTACTAATAAAGCTGCTAGCGCCCTATCAAGTGAACCATAAGAAAAAGGAGTCACAGAAAGAGCCTCGACCTGTTTATAAAAAGTAGCATGGTAATGCTCAAAGCTCTCAAAGTGTGAAAGATCTCTTGGACGAGCCCAATTATAAAGCGTAATCACAAGACCTGGAAAATTTCGCCCAACTCTCGAGGTAGCTTGAATATATTCTGAGGTGGTTTTGGGCTGACCGCAAACGACCATTAAACCAAGTCTTTTAACATCTACCCCAACTGAGAGCATATTAGTAGCCAGAATGACATCAAGGGGTTTTTTGTCTGTTGATTCTGGATCAAAAGGAACCTCTAGTTGATCTAAAAGAATGGGGATTTCCGTAGAATCTTTACGTGAAGTAAGCTCATCAAAATTAACTATTCGCCGATTAGCCAGATCACGCTCTTTCATTTGCCCAAGGCGAGTTCTGATATCATCATCTACAAGTCGCCTAGTGCCTCCAAGTTCTCTTAGAGAGTTGAAATAGCCAACTAGAGTCATCCAGGGATCGCTAATTTTGCC
>Ga0194055_10002528_pt1 | contig 14436 bp, 15 predicted proteins | sample SepL449m_MetaG_FD_155482 | JGI IMG/M metagenome (GOLD analysis project Ga0194055, IMG submission 155482) | Anoxic zone freshwater microbial communities from boreal shield lake in IISD Experimental Lakes Area, Ontario, Canada - Sep2016-L442-9m | ecosystem: Environmental > Aquatic > Freshwater >... | reverse complement strand
CTACGGCCCTCGCTCGACCCGCCGAGACGGACTCAGCCGCTGACCTGTTTCGCGGACACGTCCACACAGAAGAGCACACCCGACCACGGCGCCGCGTGCGGACCAGATGCGGACTAAACGATCATGGTCGCAGCATCACCGCAGGTCAGAGGCCGTGCGAAGCGCCCGTCAGACGTTGAAGCGGAACTCCACGACGTCGCCGTCGGACATCACGTAGTCCTTGCCTTCCATGCGCGCCTTGCCCTTGGCTCGAGCTTCAGCCACCGAACCCGTGGCTACGAGATCGGCGAAGGAGATCACCTCAGCCTTGATGAAGCCTTTTTGGAAATCGGAGTGGATTACCCCAGCAGCCTCAGGGGCAGTGGCACCTTTGGGGATGGTCCACGCGCGGGATTCCTTGGGGCCAGCAGTCAGATAGGTCTGTAGACCCAAGGTGTCAAAGGCCACTCGGGCCAGGGTCGACAACCCCGATTCCTCCATACCGATCGACTGCAGGAGTTCGAGAGCCTCAGCGTCATCAAGTTCGATGAGTTCAGCCTCGGTCTTGGCGTCGAGGAACACCGCCTCCGCGGGCGCCACGAGGCCGCGGAGTTCAGCCTTGAGCTCATCGTTGCCAAGTTCATCTGAGTCAACGTTGAAGACGTAGAGGAAGGGTTTGGCAGTCAGCAAGAACAGTTCGCGAAGCGGCTCGGGATCAAGACCAGCCGCGAAGATTGTGCGGCCTTGCGACAACACCTCGTAGGCCTTCTCGGCCGCAGCCAGATTGTCGGCGCGGTCCTTGTTCAGACGCACCTCCTTCTGCAAACGAGGCAGCGCCTTCTCCACGGTCTGTAAGTCGGCGAGGATCAGCTCGGTGTTGATCGTCTCCATGTCGTCCTTGGGATCAACCTTGCCCTCGACGTGCACGACGTCGGGATCGGTGAAGACCCGGATCACCTGGCAGATCGCTTCGCTCTCGCGAATGTTGGCCAGGAACTTGTTACCTAGCCCCGCACCTTCACTCGCGCCCTTGACGATCCCGGCGATGTCGACGAAGGACACCGTGGCTGGCAACTGGCGCTCGGACTTGAAGATCCCGGCCAGGATGCCTAGCCGCGGATCTGGGACACCCACTACACCGATGTTCGGCTCGATCGTCGCGAAGGGATAGTTCGCCGCGAGCACATCGTTCTTGGTGAGTGCGTTGAAGAGGGTGGACTTGCCCACATTGGGGAGTCCGACGATGCCAATAGTGAGAGCCACGGTGGGAAGTCTAGGCGGCAGCGGACCACGGCTCGAACGCGCGCTGCTTTTCGCGCGAGAAGATCAGGTGAGGACGTCGATCGCGTAGACGGCTATCGCGGCGCGCACATACTCGGCCAGACCGGGGCGCACCGCGTCGTATCGCGCCCGGAAGTCGGGATGCTCGACATACATCTCGCCCAGACCCAAGAAGGCCTCGGCGGTGGGCGTCCAGAACTGGCAGATCCAGCGATAGTGCGCGGCCGTAACCTCGTGAACGCGGGGATCCTCAACTGCGACACCTTCGCCAAGCAGCGCGCCGTACACGGCATCACGCTCAGCAAGCTCACCTCGAATCCGTGCGGCGTCGGCTTTACTCATCTGTGCGATTCGGCGCCATGACTCATTGATGTCCGTTTGGGCGTCCGGGCCGAATCGCTCGACGAGTTCAGCCTCATATCTGGCCTGCTGCTGCGGATCGAACCCGTCGAACACCGCAGACCCATCCGTGCGACCCGCTTGCCCGCCCTGCTGGTCCGAAGTCATGGGCCGACCGTAACGTCCGCAGCGGGGCAGGGGGCAGGCGGCGCTGCGGTGTTGCGGCGCATGGCAGATGCCAGACGGCAGACGGCAGACTCCAGCCCCATTGTCAGAGGTATCCGGAACGCTCAGGCTATGAGCGAACTTCTTCCCCTGATCATGTGCCTCGTCCTAGGCGTTGCTGTCGGCGCTGCCATCGTCTTGGCTGTCAACCGGTTCAACCGTCCCGAGACCACCTCGCTTGCCGCCGAACGTGCCGCGGTCGACGCCCTCGTCCGGCCCGTCAACGACACTCTCGCGCGAGTCAGCGCCGATCTCGCACGTTCCGAACGCGAGCGATACGCCGCCCATGCCGAACTCCGCGAGCAGATCCGGCTCACCGCTGTGGGTACCGAGTCGTTGCGAGATCAGACCGGCCGCTTGGTCACTGCGCTGCGTCGATCCGAGGTGCGCGGACGATGGGGCGAGATGCAACTGCGTCGCCTCGTCGAGGCGTCGGGCTTGATCCCCCACGTCAACTTCGATGAGCAATCAAGCAGCCGCGACGACTCTGGCGATCTGCTGCGACCCGACCTTGTCGTACACCTCGCGGGCGAACGCGACATCGTCATCGATGCCAAGGTGCCGCTATCGGCATATCTCGATGCCGCCGAGGCGCCCGACGACGCTACTGCGCGAGTGCATCTCGCGCGCCATGCGGCCGAAGTCGCCACCCACATAGACCGGTTGTCAGCCAAGGAATATTGGCGACGCTATGACTCTCCCGAGTTCGTCGTCCTGTTCCTGCCGGCCGAAGCTTTCCTGTCGTCGGCCCTCGAGGTCCGGCCCGACCTACTCGAATACGCCTTCTCACGCGACATCGTCATCGCTACCCCCACCACCCTGCTGGCGTTGCTTCGCACAGTTGCGCATACGTGGCGTCAGGAGTCCACGGCACGCAACGTTCGCGAGGTGCACGCACTAGCCCGCGACCTGCACGGTCGGCTCGCAACTCTCGGCGCACACCTGGGCAAACTCGGTTCCGCCCTCGACTCCGCAGTGGGGCACTACAACGGCACGGTCGGTTCCCTGGAGTCGCGTGTGTTTGTCAGCGCCCGCAAACTCGCCACCCTCGGCGTGATCGACTCAGTCGACGATATCGACGCAGGGCTCACCGCACCTCGCCTGGTCACCACCCCTCGACGCCCCCTCGGAGCCCCCGAATTACTCGCCGCATCTGACGGCACGCTGGCCGAGTTGGCACCAGCGAGCGATGAAGGCGGTGTCGTCACGTACGGTGGGACATCGTGAACAACGATCAGGGTCGAGAAGCGCCGTCCTTCGGCGACCTCTTCGACGATCCCGACGATTTCGGGCAGCCAGCAGACCTAGTGGGCAACGTCCTCGCCCCGCCAACAGCCGCCCAGTTTGAGCCAGCCGAGTCGGGCCCAGCCCCGTCAAGGCCAGCAGGGCCGGCTGAGTTCGAGCAGATCGGTGCCGACGAGGCCGGCTCGGGCGACCCAGACAGCTATCACCCAGACAGCTATGCCCCAGACAGCTATCACCCAGACAGCTATGCCCCAGAGCCGGATCGTCGAGCCTCCGACGAGTCAGCGCTGTCCGCACGCGAACCATTCGATGAGGACGCAGCCGCGATCGCCGCGGCCCAGTCAGCTCCCGGGCGCCTGTACCGCTCAACCGGCGCGACGGGTCCGGCGGCACTCAGCGCAATTCCCGCTATCGGTCCCTCCTACGAGCCACCATTTGCAGAACAGGAATCCGTCGCCGAAGAAGTGGGCGCTCGTTCGCTGCAATGGCGCTCGCTCACAAACGCTCTGCCCACTGGCCTCACGTACGCCGGCGTGGCTGTCATCACTTTCGCCGCAACGATTCTCGTCGGATTCGCCGAGGCTCTTCTGCTGCACCATCTGGGCGCCCTCACTGGCTTCGCACTGGCTGTTTCGTCGCTCTACTGCGCATACGCAGTGCGTATCGAGGATCGAATCGCAGCAGTAGTGCTGCCCCCGCTCGCATTTCTTGCGGCTACGCTCACTGCCGGCCAGCTCACGTTGGACTCGAACGGTTCGCTAGTGATTCGCGAGGGCTACCTGATTTTCCGCTCACTCGCGGTCAACGCGCCATGGATCTTGGGCTCCACTCTCGCCTGCTTGGTCATCATCATCGTTCGCCAACGCCGCGCGGGTTCGAGTTCCTAGACCACTCGTCGATCACGGTCTGGGCGCCAACCCCGGGGGGCAGCGCTCACGAGCCACACCGTCAACGCAGTTGCGAAATCAGGACTGGCCTGCGGCCTTGAGCTCGCGGCGTAGTTCCTGTGGCAGCGCGAACGTGAGTCGCTCCTCAGCAGTCGAGACTTCCTCGACATCTGCCCAGCCCCGCAGTGCAAGCCACTCAAGCACCCCGTCGACCAAGATCTCGGGCACAGAAGCGCCACTGGTCAAGCCAACTGTCCCGATCCCCTCGAACCAGGATTCCTGGAGTTCGTTGGCATAGTCGACCCGGTAGGCGCTGCGCGCGCCAGCATCCAGACCGACCTCGACCAAACGGACCGAGTTCGATGAATTACCGCTGCCGACCACGATCAGCACATCGCAGGCCGGGGCGATCTTCTTCACGGCCTGCTGACGGTTCTGTGTTGCGTAACAAATGTCATCGCTGGGCGGATCGACGAGCAGCGGTATACGTGCCCGCAGCCGCTCGACTGTCGCGACAGTCTCGTCAACTGAGAGCGTGGTCTGCGAAAGCCAGATCGTTTTTTTATCGGTGATGGCGATCTCATCTGCACCCACCGGCCCATCGACCAGGGTGATCGAGTCAGGAGCCTCACCCGTGGTACCCACAACTTCTTCGTGCCCCTCATGCCCAATGAGCAAGATCCGATAGCCCTCATCGGCGAATCGACGAGCCTCCTGGTGGACCTTGGTGACCAGAGGGCAGGTCGCATCGATCGTGTGCAGACCCCGCTCGGCTGCTTCGGCATGCACTGACGGCGCTACACCGTGAGCGCTGAAAACTACGATCGCGCCTTCTGGCACCTCGTGTGTCTCGTCAACGAAGATCGCCCCGCGCTGCTGCAGGGTTTCGACGACGTACTTGTTGTGCACGATCTCCTTGCGCACATAGACCGGGGCGCCGTGCAGGGCAAGGGTCTTCTCGACGGTCTCTACCGCGCGATCGACACCAGCGCAGTAACCCCGCGGCGCTGCCACGAGAACCTTTTTGGCCGGTACCGACGCTGCGGGCGATGGGGTCAACTCAGTCACGGACCCATCGTAGGCGGGATCAGCGCGGCTGGCCTGTCGCGCCCGTAGGCTCCGCACATGAGTCTTTCCACATCCCCGGAGAATCCGGCGGCGGTGCGCACGATCGCCCGCGCGGTCGAGGCCTGGATTTCCCGCCTCGGCGCGGTGTGGGTCGAGGGACAGGTGGCACAACTCACCCGCCGCCCTGGCGCTGGGCTCGTCTTCCTCACCCTTCGCGATACTGAGGCCGAAATGTCGATCTCGGTTACCTGCCTGCCTCGAGTGCTCGACTCCTGTGTGCCCCCACTGGCCGAGGGACAACGGGTAGTGCTCTACGCAAAGGCCGAGTACTTCGCTGGCAGAGGCGCGCTTTCCTTCCGGGCCACCGAGATCCGGCCAGTTGGCCTAGGCGAGCTCCTCGCGCAACTTGAAATTCGCAAGAACCTATTGGCCGCCGAAGGCCTTTTCGACCCGATGCGCAAGAAGCCACTGCCGTTCCTACCCCGTCTAGTCGGCCTGGTGTGCGGGCGCGGTAGCGACGCCGAGCGCGACGTCGTAGAGAACGCTCGACGACGCTGGCCCGGGGTGCAGTTCGAGATTCGCGAAGTCGCTGTCCAAGGAGTGCGTGCCGTCACCGAGGTAAGCGCGGCTATCCGTGAACTCGACGAGCTAGCGCTAGTCGACGTCATTGTCGTCACCCGCGGCGGTGGATCGGTCGAGGATTTACTGCCCTTCTCTGACGAGGGCCTAGTTCGCACTGTCGCCGCGTGTCGCACACCCGTGGTCTCGGCGATCGGGCACGAGAAGGACGCTCCACTCCTTGATTACGTCGCCGACTTCCGCGCCTCGACACCCACTGATGCGGCCCGACGAATCGTCCCCGACATGATCGAGGAAGGTCGCAAGATTGCCGAACTTCGCGATCGAGCGCGCCGACTCGTCACGACTCGCATCGATCAGCAGGTGGTCTGGCTCGATTCAGCTCGAGCCAGACCAGTCCTGGCCGATCCGTTGGTACTGATCACAACTCGAGCGCGTGAGGTTAACTCCCTCGTCGATCGCACGCACCGCGCTCTCGACAACCAGCTCGACCGTGCTTACGACGACATCGCGCACGTGCGGGCCAGGGTTCGCGCGCTGTCACCGGCCGCAACCCTCGATCGCGGATATGCCGTGGTGCAGAAGGCCGATGGCACTGTCGTCCGAGCCGCAGCAGAGGTAGCTGCGGGCGATGTTGTGCGGGTGCGCGTGGCCGATGGTGAATTCGTGGCCGAACGGGCCTGACGACTACCCCGCAACTAGGCTGGACACATGAGCACCGACACCACCGCCGACAACGAGCCGAGCTTTGAGGCAGCACGTGACGAACTCACCGACGTCGTTCGTCGACTCGAAGCCGGCGGCACCACGCTCGAGGAGTCGCTCACCCTCTGGGAGCGCGGCGAGGAACTCGCAGCGATCTGCCAACGCTGGCTCGACGCGGCTCGCACTCGGCTAGACGCCGCGCGAGGCATCGCTCCGGAAGACTCAGCCGCCAACGAGTGATCGAGTAAAGGCCTCAATATCGGGCCATGCAGCCTGCCCGGTGACGATGTAGGTGACCCCGCCGGCAACGTTCACGAGCGAGCGCTGCTTGCCATCGGGCGACTCGAGGCGTTGCCACGTGGTGCTGCCCACAGTGAGCGACCCTGCTGGCTGACCACCCATGGTCTCGTCGCGGACAAAGGCCTTCTCTCGGGTCGCAGACTCCTCGATGCCGACGTATCGAACAGCCGGGCTCAGATAGCCCAGATGCACGATCGGCTGACTGTCACCAGCACTCGTGATCCGCGCACTGGTGCATCTCCAGTCAGCCGGGAGCCCCTGAGGAGCCAAGACTGGCCAAGCGATTGATGTGCGTGCTGCCATTATCACCGGTGCTGGATCTACGACCTTGATCGAGTCCGAATTGCCTCGATTCCACGGGAGCACAAGCACAACGACAACGCCGCTGACGACCAACATCGACAGGATCATGTCGCGCGCGGTTTGGCGCAACCTACGCCTCGACCGTTCCTCGCGCACGGCCGCCACCTGCGCCGGGTCATCGCCATTCGAGTCACCAAAAGGCTGCGCGTCCACGAGACCAGTGTGGTCGATACCTTGGCTGAGCACCCAATCGGATTCCCAAGCGGATAAATCCTCGCCATGATTGCTTCTGCACGACGCTCTCGTCGCTAAAGTTCAGCCACCAACGCACAGACCTGGAGCGACCCAATGACCCTCGACGCTGACGCAACGCGTGAGATTCCCGATCGCAACCTTGCCCTTGAACTCGTCCGAGTTACCGAGGCCGCAGCAATGGCAGCAGCACGTTGGGTTGGTCGCGGTGACAAGAACGGTGCCGACGGTGCCGCAGTGAACGCGATGCGCCAACTCGTGCAGTCAGTGTCCATGCACGGCGTGGTCGTGATCGGTGAGGGCGAGAAGGACGATGCTCCGATGCTCTTCAACGGAGAGCGCGTAGGGGACGGCAGCGGGGCCGAGGTCGACGTCGCAGTTGATCCCATTGACGGCACCACGCTCTGTTCCAAGGGCATGCCCAACGCGATCTCGGTTCTCGCGGTGTCCGAGCGCGGGACAATGTACGACCCGTCAGCGGTGTTTTACATGGAAAAACTGGTCACCGGGCCCGCTGCAGCCGATGTTGTCGACATCGAGGCCCCCGTGGCCGTCAACCTTGCTCGCATCGCCTCTGCAAAGGGTGAGCGGATCGAGGACCTCACCGTGGTGATCCTTGACCGACCTCGTCACGCATCAATGGTCGACGATGTTCGTGCTGCCGGCGCCCGCATCAAGTTCATCACCGACGGCGACGTCGCCGGAGCCATCATGGCCGCACGCGAAGGCACTGGGGTGGACCTGCTGCTCGGCATCGGAGGCACGCCCGAGGGCGTCATCACTGCCTGCGCCATCAAATGCATGGGCGGTGTGATCCAAGGGAAGTTGTGGCCAACAGATGAGGCCGAGCGACGCCGTGCGCTCGATGCTGGTCACGATCTCAATCGCGTTCTCCTTACCGATGACCTCGTTACCGGCGACAACGTGTTCTTTGTCGCCACTGGCATCACCGACGGCGAACTCCTCGAAGGTGTGCGCTACGTCGGCGGCCGCGCTACCACTCACTCGATCGTGATGCGCAGCAAGAGCGGCACCATCCGCGAGGTCAAGAGCGAGCATGCTCTGGTCAAACTGGGCGGATACGCATCAGTCGACTTCGGCAACGCTAGCTAGCGATGTCGGAAACTTCGTCCACTGCTCTTGCCCTCTCACTCACCAATGTCGTAAAGACGTTTGGTGAAACGCGAGCGGTCGATGGGCTCAATCTCGATGTGCCAGTGGGCATTTGCATGGGTCTACTTGGGCCCAACGGCGCAGGAAAGTCCACCACAATGCGCATGCTCACCGGTCAGGCGGTTGCAGACAGCGGCACGATTCGAGTTCTCGACTACGACATTCCGCGTGAATCCAAACAAGCTCGCGCCAGCATGGGCGTCGTTCCACAACGCGAGAATCTCGACGAGGAGCTCACCTGCCGCCAGAACTTGACGGTGTGGGCGACTTTGCTTCGCGTTGCTCGTCGTGATCGCGATGACGCCGTCGATCGCGCCCTGGCATCGGCACAACTCGTCGATCGCGCCGATTCCAAGGCGTCAACACTCTCGGGCGGGATGCGCCGACGCCTACTGATCGCGCGCGCACTCGTACACGAACCGTCGCTGGTGTTGCTAGACGAACCGACAGTGGGTCTCGACCCACAGATCCGCGGTGACATCTGGACCCTGATCGATCACTTGCGAAGCACAGGCGTCACGGTGCTGATGTCGACCCATTACATCGAGGAGGCCGAGCGATTGTGCGACGACGTCGCCGTTGTCTCGCACGGCCGAGTCATTGCCCAAGGCAATCCCAGCGCATTGGTTTCCGAGCATGCTGGCACAGAGGCACTCGAGTGCTACGGCACCCCGGATCGACTAGCGCAGATCAGCACGCGCGCTGAGGAGCTCGGCTTCCCGACCCGCAAAACCGGACCCTCGGTTTCGGTGCTGCGCGCTGAATCCCTTCCGCTGCATGTCATTACCGAGTTTGGTGAATCGATTCGGCGCCCAGCTAATCTCGAAGATGTCTTCGTGCTACTCACCGGTGAAAGGTTGGAAAGCTGATGGCCATCGACGCTCGCCCACTTCGCCAGCAGCCGCGTGTGCGCGCAATAGAGCCGACCGCGTTCGCGGGCGTCTTTGCCCGCGAGATCACGCTCTTTCGTCGCTCGTGGATGTCGTCAACGTTCGGCGCGATCGTCGAGCCGACAATCAACTTGATCGCATTCGGGTTTGGACTCGGGGCACTCGTCTCGATGGTGCAGGGCATCCCCTATATCCAGTTTGTCGGTACCGGAACGGTCGCGACGGCAGTGCTCTTCTCGTCAGTCTTCGCTGGCATGTTCGACACATATGTGAAGCGGTACTACCAAAAAACCTACGATGGAATTCTGGCAACGCCGGTCGATGTGCCCGAGTTGTTCATCGCCGAGGCGACCTGGATCGCGGTCAAGGCTGGCATCTATGGGTGCGCCCCGCTCGGCATCGCAATGCTCTTCGGCCTTCCACCGTCATGGGGAATGCTGGCAATCCCGTTCATCGGATTTCTGACCGGGCTCGGCTTCGCCTTCATGGGTCAATGGTTCTCGGGCATCGTGCCGAGCATCGACTCGTTCACTTACGTGCAGAGCGCGCTCATCACTCCGCTGTTCCTGCTCGCCGGAATCTTCTTTCCGCTCACCGGTTTACCGCAGTGGGTCAGTACAGCCGCCGAGTTCAATCCGCTCTATCACTGCGTATCCCTCGTCCGACATGCGGTGTTTGGCTGGGAGCCAGTCAACGATCTAGGTCACGTGTGTGCACTCATCGCCTTTGCAGTTCTGATGGCGCTTGGCTCGATCCGGATCTTGCGCATAAAACTCATCGACTGACCAGAGCACTCGATCACCGGCTGCAGGTCGTAGGCTCAGGTCATGCCCGAGTTCGATTACAGCGATCTGCTGCCACTAGGCCCAGATCAGACGTCCTACCGCCTCCTCACAACTGAGGGGGTCTCCACGTTTGACGCCGCAGGACGTACGTTCCTGCAGGTGGAGCCTGAGGCATTGCGCATGCTCACCGAGACTGCAATTCACGACATCTCACATTTCCTTCGACCGGCGCACCTGTCGCAGTTGAGATCGATCATCGACGATCCAGCAGCCTCACCCAACGATCGCTTCGTCGCCCTTGATCTGCTGAAGAACGCGAACATCGCAGCTGGCGGCATCTTGCCGATGTGCCAGGACACCGGTACCGCAATCATCATGGGCAAGCGGGGCCAGCAGGTCCTCACTCCCGGCGACGACGAACGGGCAATCAGCCAAGGTGTCTATGACGCCTTCACGCGTCTGAATCTGCGCTACTCACAACTCGCCCCCATCACCATGTGGGACGAACGCAACACGGGCAACAACTTGCCCGCGCAGATCGAGTTGTATGCCGACACCGAACCCGGGCATGAGACGTCGTACAAGTTCCTCATCATGGCCAAGGGCGGTGGATCAGCGAACAAGAGTCTGCTGTTCCAGGAAACCAAAGCCGTCCTTAACCCCACCTCGATGCGAGCATTCCTCGACGAGAAATTGCGGACGATCGGCACCTCGGCGTGCCCCCCGTATCACCTCTCGATCGTGGTGGGCGGCACCACTGCCGAGTTTGCTCTCAAGGTCGCGAAATACGGGAGCGCCAAGTACCTCGACTCGCTGCCCACCTCCGGCTCACCAACTGGACACGCCTTCCGCGATCTAGAGATGGAGGCCGAAGTCCTTGAAATGACAAGGGGTTTCGGCATCGGCGCACAATTTGGTGGCAAGTATTTCTGCCATGACGTCCGTGTGATCCGACTGCCGCGGCATGGCGCATCCTGCCCGATCGCGATCGCGGTGTCGTGCTCCGCTGATCGTCAGGCACTCGCAAAGATCACCGCCGAGGGCGTGTTCCTCGAAGAACTCGAGACTGACCCGGCGCGCTTCCTCCCCGAGGTCACCGATCAACATCTCGACGACAACGTCGTACACATCGATCTGTCGCAGCCCATGGACAAGATCCGCGCAGAACTTAGCAAGTACCCGGTGAAGACCCGCCTGTCGTTGTCGGGGCCGCTGGTGGTCGCCCGTGACATCGCACATGCGCGCATCAAGGAAATGCTCGACGCGGGTCAAGAACTACCTGCCTACTTGAAAGACCACGCGGTCTACTACGCCGGGCCCGCCAAAACCCCAGTCGGCATGGCGTCAGGCTCGTTTGGGCCCACCACTGCAGGGCGGATGGATGCCTACGTCGATCAGTTCCAGCGCGCGGGAGGGTCGATGGTGATGCTCGCCAAGGGAAACCGTAGCAAGGCCGTTACCGACGCATGCAAAGCGAACGGCGGCTTCTACCTTGGCTCTATTGGTGGGCCCGCAGCTCTCCTCGCCCAGGACTGCATCAAGCATGTCGAGGTCATCGACTTCCCCGAGAACGGCATGGAAGCCGTGTGGAAGATTGAGGTTGAGAACTTCCCCGCATTCATCGTTGTCGACGACAAGGGCAACGACTTCTTCGCCGAGACCCTGCGTCCAATCGCCACGACGATTCCTGTCGGGGCGCCCGGCCAACGTTAGAAGCTGCGCCATTTGATTCAGCGGCGATGCGCTCGATCAGATGGGTAGATCCTCAAGCATCTCGGTGACCAATGCTGCGATCGGGCTTCGCTCACTTCGCGTCAGAGTGATATGCGCGAAAAGCGGGTGGCCCCTTAGCTTTTCGACCACCGCGACCACGCCGTCATGCCTGCCCACGCGAAGGTTGTCGCGCTGCGCGACATCATGAGTCAGTACAACTCGCGAATCGCGACCGATGCGCGACAAAACAGTGAGCAAGACGTTGCGTTCAAGTGATTGAGCCTCGTCGACGATGACGAAGGCGTCATGAAGCGAACGTCCGCGAATGTGAGTGAGCGGCAGGACCTCGAGCATTCCCCGATCGACGATCTCCTCCACCACCTCTTGTGTAGTCAGAGCACTGAGAGTGTCGAACACCGCCTGGCCCCACGGCGACATCTTCTCGCTTTCGTTGCCGGGCAGGTAGCCCAGATCCTGACCGCCAACGGCGTAGAGCGGACGAAACACCATCACCTTGCGGTGCTGCCTCTTCTCGAGAACGGCCTCGAGTCCGGCGCACAAGGCAAGCGCAGACTTGCCGGTGCCTGCGCGTCCACCGAGCGACACAATGCCGACGTCAGGATCTAGCAACAGATCTAGCGCGACGCGCTGCTCGGCACTGCGTCCATGCAAGCCAAACGCTTCACGATCACCGCGCACGAGTCGGATCTGCTTGTCAGGGGTAACGCGCGCGAGCGCACTGCCTCGCTCGGATACGAGTACCAGGCCAGTGTGGCAAGGAAAATCGCGCGCGGCCTCGAGATCGATACAGGTCTGCTCGTAGAGGCGGTCGACGTCGACGCCCGCTACGTCGATCTCGGCCATCCCCGTAAAGCCAGTCTCCACAACGAGTTCCGCGCGATACTCGTCGGCCGTAAGACCGAGCGCGGACGCCTTGACGCGCATGGGGAGGTCCTTGCTGACGAGGACTACAGCACAGCCCTCAGCCGCCAGATTATGTGCGACGGCGAGGATACGTGTGTCGTTGTCGCCGACGTGAAATCCACTCGGCAGCGCCGACGTATCGGTGTGATTGAGCTCAACACGCAGGGTGCCGCCTACCGTGCCAACGGGCATGGGAGCGTCGAGACGACCATGCAGAACGCGCATGTCATCGAGGAGTCGAAGGGCTTGCCTCGCGAAATATCCGAGTTCGGGATGGGACCGTTTCGCCTCGAGTTCGACCACCACGACCACCGGGATCACGACTTCGTGTTCGTCGAAACGAAGCAAAGCGTGTGGGTCCGAAAGCAGCACGGACGTGTCGAGCACGTAGGTGCGGATTCCGGCAGGGCGGGCGGCAGGACGACGACTCGAGGTGGACATCAGGCGGCTCCTATGTCATGCGGGCCGACTTCGGTGCCGGCCCGAATACGAGCGACCGTATGCCTGCCCAGCTCGTCCCGAGGCGCGCCACGCCGACCAACAGGATGACAAGAGGATGAACACGCGGCGGCCACCTGGGCGGTCATCTGGGCCGGATGCGTTGCTTGGATCGCGCGACCGTAAATACAGCGGTCAGGTGCCGTAACGACGTCCGCGCGCCTCGTAGTTGCGCAGCGCACGCAGGAAATCCACCTTGCGGAAATCGGGCCAGTAGGCCTCGCAGAAGTAGAACTCTGAATGCGCGCTCTGCCACAACAAGAAGCCAGAGAGCCGCTGTTCGCCAGAGGTCCGGATCACCAGATCTGGATCCGGCTGCCCAGCCGTGTAGAGGTGTTCGGCAATGTGCTCAACGTCAACTACTGCGGCCAGATCGTCCAAACTCGTTCCACGAGTAGCGTGTTCGACGAGCAGCGATCGCACCGCGTCGACTACCTCGCGTCGTCCGCCGTACCCCACCGCGACGTTGACGAGCAACCCTGGAGCGTCGGCAGTGTCGCTCTGCGCCTTCTTGAGTCCGGTGGCGATCGGCGCTGGTAGGAGGTCGAGGGCCCCCACTGGGTGCAGGCGCCAACGTCCGGTGGCAGCAAGACCTGTGACCGTCTGCTCGATGATCGCGAGCAGTGGCTCGAGTTCTTGGGCGGGCCGGCCAAGGTTGTCGGTGGAGAGCAACCACAGGGTCACCACCTCGACCCCAGCTTCCTCACACCAGGTGAGGAACTCGGTGATCTTGTCGGCACCTGCGCGGTGGCCGTGTGCGGAACTGCTGCCCTGGATGGCCGCCCATCGACGGTTACCGTCGAGGATCACGCCCACGTGTCGGGGCGCACGCTCACGGCTCAGCGAACTCATCAACTGTCGCTCGTAGACCCCGTAGACAAGATCCTTTAACGCCACAGCGCGCTCACCTCCCACCCCAAATGCCAGCGGTACTGACCCTAGCGGGCCGTTGACGTCGCTGTCCCTGGCCTCGCGCCCTAGCAATGGGGAAGATTTGCTGCCCCTAACGCAGTCGGGGGCACCTTCATGAGAAAAAAGCGGGGGTGGGTTAGGGGGTGCGGGAGTTGAGGGTGCGGGCGAGGTCGGTGGGGGATGTCGTGGGGGCGTCGCAGACGAAGTGTCGACACAGGTAGGCAGTAGCAACGCCGTCGATCACAGTGCGATCAGCAAGCAATGGCTGCGCGGACCCCACCACACCACGCACTATTACCAGCCCAGGCGCTGAACTCAGCAGCGCCGCTCGATACAAGGACGAGGCAGGGTCAGGGGTGGGTAAGGACGAGGCAGGGT
>Ga0194055_10002527_pt1 | contig 14437 bp, 11 predicted proteins | sample SepL449m_MetaG_FD_155482 | JGI IMG/M metagenome (GOLD analysis project Ga0194055, IMG submission 155482) | Anoxic zone freshwater microbial communities from boreal shield lake in IISD Experimental Lakes Area, Ontario, Canada - Sep2016-L442-9m | ecosystem: Environmental > Aquatic > Freshwater >... | reverse complement strand
CGATACAAGCCGTGCTCATACTTACCACCTTTATTAACCATCACATAAAGGCTATCGAAAGCCCAAAGAAGGCCCTGAGCTTCGCCAATTTCAGCAGGTATTTTTTCAACTAGGGTAGGAGTTTTTGAATCGCCAACCGGGGGAGGTGTAACGCGGAAAAGTCCGCCATTCTGATCTGATACAATTAAGCGACCTTTGGGGTCGGTACACATTGAAACCCAAGAGCCTTGTGTGGCTGCAGGAACCGAATGAAGAAGCTCGACTTTAAAACCTTTGAGGGTTTTGATTTGGGCAGGAGAAGTAGCTGGCGGTTCTTTACCCGCCAGCTTAGGATCTTCTGGTTCTTTCTTATTGCCTTGTTTACTTAGTTGTTTTTTTTTTCAACAGGGCTGCTAGCCAACTTCTTAAGGGTTATTTCCTTGAATTGCACAGTCATTACTGGGCCAACATGAATTTGTAGTGCAAGAACCCCGCTCTTCAGCGCCTTGGGTGATTCATCAAGAATCTCAGCAGTTACATTGCCATTGATCATGTGCACTAGTTTGTTGCCATTTGCAATGATCACTAAATCATTCCAATCATCTTTTTTGATAGCAGCTTGGAGCTCTGCAGAAGACTTTTCAGTTTTTCCTACAACTTCTTTCTTGTTATCGGCGTTCCACTTTACCTTTTCGCCACGACCACACATGATTCCTCGACCACCAGCAATACCACCCTCATCATAAAGAATGCCTGAGAAAGTAGCGCCAGCTTCGAAATCCCCTTGGTAGCCACCAACCCTAGGTCCAAACTCGCCTTGGCCCATTACCTTGCTGCGATATTGAATACCAGAGTTACCACCCACAATCTTGTACTTACATTTGAATTCGAAATCGCTGACTTCGCCACCTTTCCAAACCAAAAAAGTATTGTGCTTGAGTTTGTTATGGGGTTCATCCCCTGTTTTGCCAGTAATGGCGCCATCTTCTACGGACCAAAGCTTAGGGTTTCCTTCCCAGCCTGTAAGATCTTTACCGTTAAAAATTGAAGTTGTTTCTTCTGCTGAATAAGCAGTAAATGCAAAAACGAAACCCACAAGCAAAATCGAAAGGATTCTCATTGTTAAACTCCGGTGAAATACAAAACAAAGGCGGGAACTATCATTGAAATAATAACACGACCTTACGAAGTATTTAAGATAATGCAGTTTAAAATAAGAATCCAGCATTAGTTTAAAGATTATGACAAATATTTTAATGCAGGCATTGCAAGTTAAATATTGAACCACAAACGCTTACAATCTATGCTAAACATTGAAATCGTTTTCCTTTCGACATCCTTAATATTTGTTTCAGGGGCAATAGTATGAGTGCTAAGAAATGGAATGTAGCAATGGTAGGCTTAGGTTTTGGTGCAGAATTCATGCCGATCTACCAAAATCACCCTCTTGGAAATATTTATGCCATATGCCAAAGAAACAAAGAAAAGCTGAACAAAATAGGTGATACTTTCAAGATTGAGAAACGCTTTACTAACTACGAAGATGTTTTAAAAGACCCAAATGTAGATTTCGTCCACATCAATTCCCCGATTCCTGATCATGCGCCTATGTCCATCGCTGCCCTCAAAGCGGGCAAGCATGTTATGTGCACCGTACCAATGGCAACTACCGTTGAAGAATGCAAAATCATTGTTGATCTGGTAAAAAAAACCGGCCTTAAATACATGATGGCGGAAACCGTTGTTTACTCCCGCGAATTCCTTTTCATCAAGGAAATGTTCCAAAAAGGCGAACTTGGAAAAATCCAATACATGGCTGCTTCCCACCCCCAAGATATGGATGGCTGGCCAGACTACTGGCAGAAAATGATCCCGATGCATTACGCAACCCACGTCGTCAGCCCATGCCTCGGGTTGGTAAATGGCAAAGCTGAAAATGTTAGTTGCTTTGGTTCGGGCACGGTTAGGGAAGAAATCCAAAAAATATCTGGGAACAAGTTCGCTGTTGAATCCTGCCATATCAAAATCAAGGGCTCTGATATTGCATGCCATATCTGGAGGTTCTTATATGACACAGCAAGGCAATACCGCGAGAGTTTTGATGTGTATGGCACAAAGAAAAGCTTTGAATGGAGCCTGGTCGAACATGAACCACACATCATTCACACTGCTAAAAAGCCCGAACCTGAAATCCCCAGTAAGATAACTGTTCCAGATTTTGCGCACTTGCTTCCTGAACCGATTAGAAGGTTCACCCTTCCTTCTGAAATTCATGATGCAGGGCACCTTTCATTCTTGCAGGGCGGCGGGCATGGCGGTTCCCACCCGCACATGGTCAACGAATTCTTGAACGCCCTAGCGGAAAACCGCGACCCATGGCCCAATGCTACCCAAAGCGCAAACTGGACCTGTGTTGGTATTCTTGCCCATGAATCTGCATTACAAGGTGGCAAAGTGTTAAACCTTCCTGATTTCACACTATAAATAATACTGAATCAGTAACTTTCAATTTAAAGGCCTTAAACATGAAGAAGTTTATTTTCAGTGTTTCAATTCTTGTTGCGGTAGTGTTTGGCCTTGGAATAAAAACCGGGATCCGGGCGCAGGATAACAAAATCAAGCTGTTATTCTTAGGTGACAATGGGCACCATAAACCCAACGATCGCTTTAGGCAAATTCAGCCTGTTCTTGCAGCCAAGGGCATTGACCTTGTCTACACAGACAAAGTGGAAAGCCTGACCCCCAAGATTCTCAACTCTTATCAAGGTTTGGTCATTTTTGCTAATTTGACCACGCTTTCGCCTGAACAAGAAAAAGCAATGCTCGATTATGTTGAGCAGGGTAATGCATTGATCCCATTGCATTGCGCTAGTTACTGCTTTTTAAATTCGCCTAAATACATCGATCTGGTTGGCGCACAATTTTCAAAACATGGCACAGGCACTTTCCGCGTTGACAATATTCTTCCCACCCACCCAATCATGAAGGGTTACAAAAGTTTTGAAAGTTGGGATGAAACTTATGTTCACACCAAACATAATCCCAAGGATCGTATTGTCCTTGAAGAAAGAAAAGATGATTCAGGATCCGAGCCTTGGACTTGGGTGCGAACCCAAGGTAAGGGGAAAGTTTTCTATACAGCCTGGGGCCATGATGCCCGAACTTGGTCAAATCCAGGATTTCAAAATCTTCTCGAACGCGGTATTCGATGGGCAACCAATGGCGACATCTCTAAAGTTCCAGCTTTTTCTGATCAAACTTTAATGACTGAACTTCCTAAAAACCTTAAGCCTTTTGATTATGTTGAAGCTGATGTGCCTTTTTACCCTGCAAACAAACAATGGGGAAAAATGGGCGATAACATCAGCAAAATGCAAAAGCCCCTTGAGCCCAAAGAGGCGCAAAAACATTACATTGTTCCCGAAGGATTCGAACTTAAACTCTTCGCATCCGAACCTGATCTAGAAGGCAAACCCATCGCGATGAATTGGGATGAGAGGGGCCGGTTGTGGGTCGCTCTCACCATTGATTACCCCAACGAACTACAACCTTCAGGACAGGGCAGAGATAAGATCGTTATCTGCGAAGACACCGACGGCGACAATGTTGCAGATAAGTTCACAACCTTTGCAGACAAACTTAGTATTCCCACAAGTTTGATTTTCGCAAACGGCGGCGTCATTGTGCATCAGGCGCCAGACACTCTTTTCCTTAAAGACACCAATGGCGATGGCATAGCCGATGAACGCAAAGTTCTTTTCACAGGCTGGAGCACAGGCGACACTCATGCTGGGCCAAGTAATCTAAACTATGGACTGGATAATTGGATCTACGGCATGGTTGGATATGCTGGCTTTGCAGGAACTGTAGGCGATGAGAAGCAATCTTTCCGAACCGGGTTCTACCGCATGAAGCCCGATGGTTCTAAAATCGAATTCCTTCGCAACACCAACAATAATTCTTGGGGAGTTGGCCTCAGTGAAGAAGGGATTCTTTTTGGTTCCACCGCAAATGGTAACCCGAGTGTGCACCTGCCCATTCCCAATCGTTATTATGAAAAAGTTCGTGGCTGGTCTAGCAGCGTTCTCGAAGGTATTGCAGGTAGCGCCCCAATCCACCCGATCACCAAACAAATCAGGCAGGTGGATCATCACGATAAGTTTACCGCTGCAGCAGGACATGCACTTTATACTGCCAGAAACTACCCTTCCGATTATTGGAACAAAACGGCATTTGTAAGCGAACCTACTGGGCATCTGATTGCAACTTTCCCCATCACGCCCGAAGGTGCAAGCTTCACTTCCCGCAATGCATTCAACTTAGTTGCAAGTGACGATGAATGGAGTTCACCTATCGTTGCAGAAGTTGGCCCGGATGGAAATGTATGGGTCATCGATTGGTACAATTATATCGTGCAACATAATCCCACTCCCGCTGGATTCAAAACTGGAAAAGGCAACGCTTACGAAACTAACCTACGCGACAAAAAGCATGGCCGTATTTATAGGCTTGTTCATAAAAACGGCAAAAACAATCCCGCTTTAAATCTCGCAGCCGCAGACTCCAGCAAACTTGTTGAGACTCTTCGAAACGATAACTTCTTCTGGCGCAGGCACGCTCAAAGGCTTCTAGTTGAAAAGCAAAGTAAAGACGCCATCCCTGCCCTTATCGAACTTGCCAAAGAAACAAAAATCGATGGTGCAGGCTTAACCCCTTGCGTTATTCATGCGCTTTGGACTTTGAAAGGCCTAGGCGCCCTCGAAGAAGAAAATTCACCTGCAACGAAAGTCGCGATGGATGCTCTTGCCCACGCATCTGCAGGCGTACGGTTAAACGCATTGAAAGTTCTTCCTTTAAAATCAAGCTCCACCGATGCAATTCTCAAGGCAAATCTTTTGAGTGATGCCAATGCGCAGGTTCAGCTTGCAACCCTTTTGGCGTTATCAGATTTGCCTCCTTCAGAACAATCAAGCAAAGCTATTTCCCAACTGCTAAAGTCGCCTAAACGCCCATTAGATAAATGGATGCTTGATGGCGTCACCACTGCAGCAGCAAACAATGATGTACTGTTCCTAAACTCCGTAACGGAGAAAACTACTTCGCCATCCACCGAATTATTAACCATTGTTGAACGAATTGCAGAGCATCACGCCCGAGGCAAGCCTGACGAAGGCATTGCCAATCTGCTTGAAAAGTTATTGCAATCAGAACCGCTAATTCAAACAGCCACACTCAAAGGCTTAGCACGAGGCTGGCCCGCAAACCAACCTCCTAAATTGGATGACCGAACTGAAAAAGCCCTCAAGGATCTCTTCGTTGTTCTACCCATTGCAGCTAGGGGGCAACTCGCTCAACTAGGCAAGAAATGGGGCAGCAAATCCCTAGCAGAACAATCGAAGGTGATCGTACAAGGATTCTTAAAAGACGCATCCGACACCAAGCAAACCGATATCGAACGAATTTCTTCCGCAAAACAAGCATGTGAATTTGGCGCTTCAGATCCTGCTGTTTCAAAAGCAATTCTAGAATTGATCACGGCGCAACTTTCTCCGGAAGTCGGGCAAGGAATGCTCGAAGCTGTATCACTTTCTGATCAAGCAGAAACAGGCAATACAATGGTAGAGCGCTTCCCCGATTGGACACCTAATCTCAGACAGACTGCGATTCGTATCCTTCTTTCCAGAGCCATCTGGACTGAAGCATTGATCGCATCGCTTGAGAACAACAAACTAAGAATTTCCGAACTAAGCCTCGACCAGAAGCAGGCTCTTTTGCAAACCGGCAACAAGAAAATCACCGACAAAGCAAAAGTCATACTTGCCCGTGGGGGCGGCTTGCCCAACGCTGACAGGCAAAAGGTCATCGATGACTCCATGTTTGCAACTACTCAATCTGGAGACGCAATTCTTGGTAAAATCGTTTACAAAAACCAGTGCTCTAAATGCCATCAGCATCAGGGGGAAGGCGTAAAAATCGGCCCCGACATGACAGGAATGGCTGCACATCCCAAAAAAGAATTACTCATCCACATCATGGATCCGAACAGAGATGTTGAAGGCAATTTCCGACAATATGTTGTTTCCACCAAAGGCGGAAAAATACTTACAGGCATGCTTGCATCAGAAACAAAATCCTCCATCGAGCTTATTGATACTGAAGCAAAAAAGCAGACTGTTCTGCGAGATGATATCGATGAAATTAAAGCTTCCGATCGTTCGCTCATGCCTGAAGGCTTTGAAAAACAACTTTCAAAGCCCGATCTCGTCAACCTTCTCGAATTCCTTACGCAACGAGGAAAGTTCCTTCCATTACCACTTGATAAAATTGCAACCATCGTAAGCACCAAGGGCATGTTTAATAGCGAAGAAGCTACGGTTGAAAGACTGATATTCCCCGATTGGAAACCCAAGGTATTTCAGGGGATTCCTTTTAATCTTGTCGATCCACAGGGTGATAAATACCCCAATGTAATCATGCTGCATGGAACCAACGGCAACATTCCACCAAAGATGCCTAAGCAGGTTAAACTTGCATGTAATGGTCCCGCCAACGCCATCCATTTATTAAGTGGGATTAGCGGATGGGGATTCCCAGCAACCCCAAAGGGTTCGGTCTCCATGATTGTCAGACTTCATTATGCTGATGGTAAAACCGAAGATCATTTGTTGAAGAATGGCGAAGTCTTTGCAGATTACATTCGTAAAATTGATGTACCCGATTCTACCTTTGCATTTTCATTGCGGGGCCAGCAGATTCGATACCTTGCAGTTCGTCCCAAAAGGCCTACTGAAATCATCAAGGATATTGAATTTGTAAAAGGGCCAGACACAACCTCACCAATTGTAATGGCGGTCACCGTTGAGGGACCTGAAAGCAAAGATAAGCACAAGGAATAAGGGATTATAAATTTGATAGATACTTGATTTTATTTACCAACAGATTGGGCAAATCTTTTCCCATCTAGCGTTTTAATTAAAAAGGCCCCTGACAGACTTAACCTGACAGGCTTTTTATCTTGCGGAGTATACTCTGCATCAATTTCAATCGTATAGAAACTCTTGCTTGTTTCCTGAACTTTAAGGCTAACCTTAGAGCCAGGAATCGGGGTCATCGTAAGGGGGATTTTTGCCACCACATCTTCCAGAAGAAAACCTAACGCTATTTCCTGGGCAGACATCGCAAGATTTTGAACCTTAGTTTCAAGATTGATTTGCTCAAACTTCTTACGGGTAGAAAGTTCCTGCACAACAACCGACACCAACAAAGCGGAACTCAACGCCATCAACACCAGGCAAGTTATAAGCGCAACACCTTTTCGTTGATTACTTGAAGCCTTTATGATGATCATTTTCGAACTCCATTCAGACTAGCACGGAAACTTAATACCCGCTCTCTGGTTTTAATAGAATCAGCTTTATCAAGGCAATTAAGTTCCACCATTAAACCATCATTCAATAATTGAAATGAAACATCATCCACCCCCATCAAGCGCTGTTTTCCTTGAAGGCTTGTACGCATGAACGCACCATTTTCAACCTCATAAGTTATTTGACCCCCAGATAGAAACTCCAATTTTAAACCTGTTGTTTTATTTGCGTTGGTGGTAATTACTGCAGATGAAGCAACCCGAACATCGCTTCGAAAAAGGTTGGCTAGGGCTGCAACCTCCATGTTCCTATTTGCCAATCTTATTTCCGTGGACGAAAAATACACTAGGCCCATGATCATCGTAGTCGCGATCAACATCACAACGCCAAGCAATGCCATCACCACAACCATTTCGATCAGGGTGAATGCGTTTCTGGTTTTGCATTTATCTAACATCATTTTCCACCCTGCAACGCTATTGATCTTGGCGCAATCGAAGTAGTGAGCGTACATTCTTTAGGGTCAAAACTCCGCCCGTAATCCCAACGCACCACCACTTCAACATCCTTGATTAACTTGAATTCTTTTGATGGCGTAACCTTTACCATTATTGCCGAACCAGGCGGCAACGATTTATACCGACGGGTGTCTTGTACCATTTCCGCCCACTTTTCATCCAGCTTTTCCCAGGGGGTGCTGCGGGCCTCCTCAAGGATATTTATGCCCGCCTGATTGCCAAGAAATACATTGCTATTACGGTGCCTTTCGTGAAAACACCAAGTGGTTGTTTGGGCTATCACCACCATAACGATGGCTAAAATAGAAAACGAAGCAATAATTTCTACGAGCGTAAAGCCCCTTCGCCTTGATTTAGCTCTGTTTGGTTTTGTGTTCATGATAACTCCACCATAATTTTTATCAGTGGCATGAACATGGCAATGGCAATAAAGCCAACCATAACGCCTAAAAGCAACATTAATAAAGGAAAGACAACCAAAGAGAAGCGCTGGGCAAACAATGAAGCTAGGCGCATCCTTTGATTTCCGATTTCTTCCAATGCCCAGGGAAGATTGTTCACTTTTTGGGCAGATTGAACAAAGGGTTTCATGGATTTAGGCAACCAACCGGAAGCATCGAGACTATCTTCAAGCGAGTGGCCCAATTTGATTGATGAATTAAGCTTTACCAACTGTTTTTGGGAAGGCCCGGAAAAACAGTTCGACTCTTCCAGAAAAGTGAGTGCCCTCGAAACCACCACTTGCCCCTGCAAGGTGATCCCAAGCATTTTCAAAAAACTTCCCTGCAGGTGTATACGATAAATCGAACCAACAATAGGGAAATACCATCTAGCGGTCATATTCCAAAATGGCAGTGCCACAATAACTGGAACAAGAACGACAAGCGTAATCCAGACACCTGGAGCAAACTCAGCGAAGACATTACATTTCTGGCCAAAGGTAGGCAACCATTTAAAAACCTTCAAAAGTAGAAGAGTTACCCAAGGAAGGGAGTAATCGAAATCTTTAAAAATGCGCTCAAATTTAGGAGCAATAAAAACCATAAAAAAAACTGCAACATTCAATGTTGAAATTACCATAAAAAACAAGTAAGCCATGCGAGGTAAAACAGTGAGCCAGAAAAGATCCTTCTGCCAGCGCCCGACAATCGAAAGACAGGAAGAAAAATTTCCCGTGACTTCACCTAGAGAAAGCGCAAGAAATACTTCCTGCGAAACCAAATCGGGGTACGCCCTCAATGCCTTGGTCAAAGAAAAACCCTGCTGCAATAGTTCGATCAATCCCGCCACTCGTTTATCAAAGCGCCAAAACTTGTAGTAAATCAGGTAATAAGCTGGGTTCATAAATGAAAGAAAGCAAATAATCATAAATTCGCGAAAGTATCCTTTGGGCCTGTCAGCAAGGTAAGCGTTTAACATGGGGACAATGGGTTTGTCGGCTTCAAAAGTAGACAGTAATAGGTTGCGAAACTCTTCCTGCCTGACATGCCTGTAATAGAAGAAGGAAACCATGGCCCAAGTAGAAAAAGCGAAGTACATCATTGCATAATACAATGCGAAGACTTGAAGATTCATTACGCACAACATGATAAAAACTAAAACAGGGAACAACAACCCTACGAGGATCATGGTGATAAGTAATCGGATGCTTTTATTCTTTTTGTTCATTTAGATGTTGATGTAGGGTTTTAAAAACTCAATTACTCAATCCTTGAAGCAAATTTATCAGGGGAAGAAAAACCGCAAACACAAAAATAGAGGTAATGAAACCCGCACACAATACAACCAGCAAGGGAGGAAAAATACTTTGAACCATTTGTGAACGGACCGCAACCTGCCTGCCATACATTTGTGCAGCTTGCTTCAATGTTTGAGATAGATTCCCGTTTAATTCCCCCATACCTGCCATCCATGAAACAACTTCTGGGAGGATTTTAAATTCTTTAAGCGCTTGCGCAAGAGAAGAGCCCTGACGCAATTTTTCTGCAATTTGAATCCCACCTGCTTTTAAAATCGGATCTGAACCGGCTTGGGCTGCTAGCTCAAAAGCCTCAGGCAATGGCATCTGATTTTCAACCAAGATTGCAAGTAAATCCGTAAACGCTGCCAACCTTGCAGAGCGAATTAAAACCCCAAATACTGGAAGCGAATAAATCAGTCTGGCCCAATTACAACGCCCTGCCTCGGTTGCATTAAACACTTGGCGCAACCCAATGGCTGATATCCCAATCACCCCCAAAGGAATTACCAGTGTTGGTATCGGATTTCGGCAAACATCAACAATCAATTGGGTAAAAAAAGGCAGGCGCATGCCAAAATCACTGAAAATTGAAATGAACTGCGGCATGACAAATATCATGATCATAATGGTCAATAATATTGCAATCAAGATAACCATCATTGGATATAGCAACGCTGTATAAACCACCGAAGAAAGATCAGAAAGGCTTCGTGCATAGGTGGTCAGCAAGGCAAGCACCTCGGGAAGGTTGCCTCCGCGAATTCCAGCATTCATGAGGCTGGAGTAAAATTTCGGCACACGGCCCTGTTGTGATGCGATCGCTTCGGGAAGTGATTTACCCTGTTTTAGATCTTGCGCCAAAAGCTGAGTGGCTTCTTTTAAATTCCCACGCGACATTTCCCGGGCTATTGATGCAAGGCCTTCTTCTAAAGGCAAACCAGCACGAGCCATACCCGCAATTTCCTCGTTCAGGTAAATCAACTGATCAGGGGTCAGGGCACCAAATTTCTTTTCTGTATTATCCATGCTTATCAATCACCTTGATTACTGTAAAGAACCGAAGCGCAATCTGCAGAGCCTAAAACTCGAATCACTTCTTCTCTGGTGGTCAGGCCTGCTTTTACTGCTGCTATCGCATGGCTTACGAGGGTTATTCCGCCATTGTTTATAAAAATCTCTTCCAGCATCGTACGATCGGCTCGGTTTAAAATCGCTCTGCGCATTTCTTCGTTTAACACCATCGCTTCCAACAACAAAAGCCTTCCTTGGTAGCCAGTATTATTGCAAGCTGCACAACCATTACTCTTACATTTTGGGCAATTCTTTCGCAACAGCCTTTGGTTTAAAATCAACCGAAGCGAACTGGTCAACAAGTAAGGCTCAATCCCCATTTCCAACAATCTTGAAATAACTCCGCAGGACGAACCAGCATGCAAGGTGCTAAATAACAAGTGACCTGAAAGTGCAGCTTCAATTGCAACCCTTGCAGTTTCAGGATCTCGCATTTCACCTACCAGAATCACCTCGGGGTCCTGCCTTAGCAAACTCCGCAAACCCAAAGAAAAATCAAAACCGGTACTGGGCGACACTTGCGTCTGGCTTACGCCCTCGAGAATTTGTTCGACGGGGTCTTCAAGGGTGACAATATGCCTTCTGGTTTTTTCAGTTTTAGCAATATGGCTTAAGCAGGAATAAATGCTAGTGGTTTTACCACTCCCGCCCGGACCTGTAAAAAGAATCGCACCTGTGCGCTCACCAATCGCATCTTTAAGATTTTTAAGCACTCCGGGTTCAAGCCCAAGTTCTTCCAAAATGAATTGCCTATTCTCGCGGCGAAACAGTCGGAGAGCTACCCTTTCACCATGAATGGTTGGAAATGTACTGACTCGCACTTCAATGCCTTCCAGCGAATCAACCTGAGCTATACGCCCTTCTTGGGGAATATCTTGCCTATAGGAAAGTAAGTTTGCGAGAAACTTCAAGCGGGCGATGATATTTGGCCCCAACTCTCTTGGCAATTCCGTAGAAGGCAAAATTACACCATCGACTCGAAAACAAACGTGAAGTTTATCCACCCATGGTTCGATATAGACATCCGTCGCCTTGCACTTATCACCATTTCCAAGAATGTTGGCAACAAGCAATGCTACCCGCTCTGGCCCGTGCTTTTGGCCCGGGTCAAAATCTTTTAAGCAGATTGATTGCGGAATATTCATGTTTATTAAGAATTCCAAATAGGAGTTCGATAACATCTTATATCAATTATCCGTGACAATAACAGTTTAATTACCAGATTATGTTCGCCCTCTGCACGAGATAGCGTTTAAAATCAGGACATTGTTTTTTCTGGACTAATACTTATGCTCGACTCTAAAAGCAGATCACTTCTGGCAGCAATATTCTTGCGTACACGCAAGGCGTTGGAAGGGCGACCTTCTGGCCCCATGAAAGCCAGAATACCCTGTGGCGGAATGGATTTTGTAGAGCTACGCGAATACGAACCGGGCGACGAAGTCAGGCATATAGACTGGAAATCCTCTTCACGGTCGGGCAAAGTCCTAGTCAAAAAGTTCATGCATGATCAAGAGATTTCGATCCGGATTTTTGCTTCTACTAGTGAAAGTATGCATTATTCCACAACCGGATCAACCAAACTGGAAGTGCTTGCAGAACTTGCAACTGCATTAGGCTGGATAGCGATTAACTCAGGGAACAGATTCTCCCTGTTTAAATTCGACAAAGCGGTCGAACGAATTATCAGCCACGCAAACAGCGCAAAACAAGTACAAGTGATAGGCGCAAGCCTACTTAAAGATAAACCACTAATAAAGACATCAAATAATGTTTTATGGAAAGCCCTTGCAGAAAAGCAAACGCCTCGAAGCATGGTTTTTGTATTGTCTGATTTTTACGAACCAATAGATCCTGTGCTATTTGGTGCTTGTGCAAACAGGCATGATCTGCACTTGTTACGAATTCTTGACCCTAGGGAAATCGCTATCCCGGAGTCCCCTGATATATATTGCAAAAACCCTTGGAGTGCTGATCCTATTTTAGTCAAAAGTTCAGACAAAGATTTCCGCAGTCAATACCTTCAGTTATTTGCCGAACACGAAAACAAAGTGGCTGGGTTATGCAAAAGTAATGGTGCGGGGTTTCTTCGCATCAGCACATCCGAACCCTATCTTTCAAGCTTAATTAGTTATTTCAATCAAACATTCAAAGGTTATTAACACTTACGATGATCGCTTCTCCGCTTTTAGTATTGCTGATGGGTTGCTTTCTATTTCAGATAAATACTGAAAACATAATAGTTCCTGCGCTATCATCGCCCGAAGGAGTCGAGGCCAGCATTCAAGTTAAATTATTGGATGAAAGATTGCCTGGTGCGGTTTTCTCGATCCTTCTAAAATTCGAAACCACAAAAGAAATTGTTGTTTCTCGATTCAGCTTGGAAGAAAAACACAAGGAGGAGTGGGAACTTTTACCTGCAGGCAATGAATCGAAAACCCAAACGGAAGGCAAAGCAGTGCAAACCATTCCGTTTATTCTTCGGGCTAAAAAAACCGGAGCGATAGATATTCCCACACTGGAAGCATCTGCATTGCTTGGCGCAAAAAATGTCACCCTAGTATGGGAAAACTGGCTCTTTCCGGAAAAACTGTTTCCTTTCAAGGAACTTGATACACCACAAATAAAGGATGGCCCAATTATTGACTACCACTCCCCATGGCTTGCAATTGGATTGCTAATATTGATTGCATTGGGTGTTTTCGGGTTGGTAAAAAAACCGCTCAAGTTGATTCCATCAGAATTAAATCTTGCAACGGAATTAAAAACTTGGCTGAAAAAAGTTGATGCCCTTTCTTTGGAAGAATGCTTCACAACCCTTGAGCCACTTCTTCGAGCGGAATCAGTAAATTTCAAAGAAATAGCACCATCCCAAAGATTACTGCTTGAGAATGCATTGCAGGCAATCGAAGAAATCAAGTATTCAAAAAACAAAGACCGAGCAACTTTAAAATCCGCCATCACTGAATTAGTAAAAAGCCTTTAAAACCATAAATTTTGCGCTCTTTAAGCATTATGCCAATTACTCCGGTTGCTAAAACCAAGAAGTATAGCAAAGCCTGATAATTCGAGTCATCCAGGAAGAATGGGGGACCGATATCTTAAGTATCAATCTTGCAACCAACTATCGATCGTAATCGAAATGGCTGAAAGGTTTTTTAATTCAAATCAAAACGGAGACATTGTCATGAATGAATTGAATCCTTCGAACCGAAATCTGTTAATCGCAATTGCAGTAACTCTTGGAATTTGGGGGTGTGCTCAAAACCCTGGACCATCTCCTAAAGTTCAAGCTGAAAAAATCAAGACTCTTGAAGAGCGCCTATCAAAAATGGAAGATGACCATCAAATTCTTTTATCAACAAGGGATCAGATGAAATCGCGCATCAGTGCACTGGAAGAAGATCGCACTGCTTTAGAAAAGAAACTGATCCATCATAAGGAAGTTGTTCAAGAAAGGGACGAACTTAAAGCTCTTACAGATGTTAGAACTAGTGAACGAGATGCAAGCCAACTACGCTGCGAGTTATTCAAAAAGGGATTACAAGAATTGTTAGGTCAGGATGATTCTATGATTTCGACATCCAGACCAGCGCCAAGCAGAGCAACTGCAGGCATACCATTCACATCAAAATAAAGTGCGTCAAAAAAAACGCCAGCTTGATCTGCATGATGCAGTTTAAGCTGGCGTTGCTCTTTTAGTCATGAATATATTCGATAACCGCCTGTCGTTTCATATCAGAAAGCATGCGCTTCATTTC
>Ga0194055_10002526_pt1 | contig 14445 bp, 8 predicted proteins | sample SepL449m_MetaG_FD_155482 | JGI IMG/M metagenome (GOLD analysis project Ga0194055, IMG submission 155482) | Anoxic zone freshwater microbial communities from boreal shield lake in IISD Experimental Lakes Area, Ontario, Canada - Sep2016-L442-9m | ecosystem: Environmental > Aquatic > Freshwater >... | reverse complement strand
AAAGAATGCCACCAGAAGTGCGGAGGATAGTCCGACCATTTCCCACCCTACAAAAAGTGATTCGATCGTGCCAGAAAGCGAAGCAATAACAATGCCAGATACAAAAATGGAATAGAGCACGAAGAAGCGCTGGTAACCAGGTTCACGGTGCATGTACCGCTGCGAGAAAAAAGCAATTACAAAACAAAGGAGCAACGCAAGTGTTGCAAAAGATAACGAAAGCCAATCAAAGTAAAACTGAAAATCAAAGTGGAAAGATTCGAGATGGAAAGTGGGGAATGGTTCGTATCCCCATTTCTTTACACCATTTGAGAGAAAGAGGGAAACAAGCCCGAGGATTCCTGCAAGTGCTATAAATACGCTGAGTTCAACCACGAGTGCGATGATTTTTTCGGGCAACTTGATTTGAAATACAAATGCTAGAAGCATGAAAAACGCAAGTGCTAGGGGGGAGAAAATCGTCATGGCTGCGAAAAAGTCCAAAGCTGATTCTAAGCCATTCATACATTCACCCCGTCATTCATCGCATTGGAAATATGCGGGTAGCCCAGATGGTTTCTTTTACCCCGATACCAATCAATGGAAGATTTAACTTTTGGGGCAGGCGTCCCCGAGAATTCATAAGGAATGAATTCTTTACCTGTAAGAATACTAGCTTGAGAGGAGTCGGGGTCAAGCACCACCAGATTGATCCATTGGTTGTAGCAGAGATTTGCAAGGGGCGGGCATCGCTCTAAAATTTTTAGCATGATCTCCGGCGTGGATTCAATGATGAAAAGAAGCCTTACTGCTTCATGAATTTCAACCACCTGCCAAGGAAGCCCGGTTCTTAAATCGCTTGCTGCACCATCCATCACACCTAGATAAGAAGTAGGGTTATGGGGCAACTTGGTGCCACAACCCCAGCCCGTCGGGTCGACCTGCGAAAAGAAGAATTCGAGGTTGATGCCCGAGCAGACAGGCATAGCTGCATTAAGAATACGATTGAGAATATCGTGGTTTGGATTGTCTTGCGTGGGATCGTATGAAACCAGAAAAGCCCTTCGATCTAAGTAAATTCCCCGGGTGCGTTCTCGTCTACCCACAATACAAATGGCATTGGTTGCATGGCCAAGTTCGGGCCTGGGTTGTGCCAGATCTTCAGCACGGCCCTCGACATGGCGTTGGGCTTCTTCCAAAGAAATGTCGAGTGGCGCAGATTGAAATCTCCTGCATCGTTCGTGGGCATTTCGCATACAGGCTTCGCGTAGAGATATCTTGGCTTTTTCAAAATCTTGGTTGTGATTGTTAGGCATCAGTTCTTTATCGAAAAAGCTAACATGATTGATGCTGGTATTGCTAAGTGCACCTAAAAAAAAAGTATCATCGGGGATATCGATACCATTGTTTTGCAGAATCGACCGCACTCTTTTATCGTTGAGGATTTGCGCAAGTGCTCTAGCATTTGCACCGCCTGGCGAGCCACCACAAGCCCCGCAATCGTATGCTGATTGATGTGGATTATTGATGCTGGTTGATCCATGCCCGAAAATGAAAACAAGCCTGCAGAAGTTTCTGGTCAGCCCTGTATCGCGTAGGAATCGTTCGCCCATGGTCGCCATTTCTTGCAGTGAAAACCCAACTTGATTTCCTGTGGATCCTGCTTTCTCACTTAAGCGTTCAAGCTTAAGCTTGGTTTCAACTTTCTTACGAAGGAAAGGAGTGAGATACCTGCGTATCTTTGCGGTAAGGCGTGGAAATAAAACCGTCATTGCCAAGGGGATGGCAGCTAGGGTTCCAAAGGTTGCGGAAAGCAAGGCGCCCAGAGCACCACCACGTGAACCCAAATGCAACTGATGACTTGCCATTTGAATGGTCTTCATGCCACTTGCACGGGTTTTGTATGCTTTTAAAAATTCTTCTTCTGGTAATTCTTCAACCCAGTTTGATGGCGTGATAATGATGGGGCAAAGAGGAGTATAGAACGAATCGAGGGTCGCTTTGAAATACATGGGCACATTAAAAAAGCCTGCAGCGCCGTAGGTTTCAAACGAAGGGTCAAATTCTTCTAGATGCCTGCGGAAAGACTCTTCTCTTTCATCAATGCAAAATACCGCCTGAAACAAGAAAGGCTTGGTTTCTTTTTTTTGTTCCAAGGTAATGATGCTGTCTAAAACCTGCCGGTATAAATGTTTTTCGTATGCGAGATGAAAGATTTTTCGTTGATCTAATTGAGAGAAAGTTTCGATTTCAAAAACGACCTTGGCCCAATCAGCAGCGGTAAAGGTTGGGATCTGTTTATCCCAACCTAGGTCTAGTGCCACGCAGAAAACCTCGAGTCCCAAAGCTGTGTGGTCCTGTTTTATCTCAGAATGATTTTTTAGGCTGGCAAGTTCATGTTTAAGGTTGTTTGAATTTATTTTCCGGAAGGAGAATTCTTTGATAATTTTTTTCATTGCCAAGCGATCTAGCAATAATCGGATTGCAAGGAATTGGGCAAGTGTACCGGGTGAAACGGGAAGAGGGACTTTATCTGGCCTGACTTCGAGCTGCCAAATCATTCCAGCCCAGCCACGGATTGCAAGTAGGCTTTGAATCAGAAACGGTGCCCAATTTTCCCTAGGCACGCCCAAGATTTCGAGAGATTCAAGAATCAGTTCAAGAGCCGAGTTTTTTTCTTGGTGCAGGTTTTTAAAATAGTCGGGCAGTGTTCTGGCCCAACTTCCCATAAGTGAGGGATTAGATTGGCAGAAACTTTTGAACGCAGCAATAAAGCCCGCATCCCGATTTGGCAACCCCCAGATTGCAAAACCCTGATCTAAAAAGGAGCTGCTGAACCGTACGAGAAGTTCATTTACCAGTAAGTCTGGATCCTGCCCTGTTACTTCCAAGAGTAATTCTCGAAACCTTGCAGGGGCATGGTGTTCGGTTTTTAAGGCTGCATTTTCAGTATTCTTCAAACAATATTCCAGAACCTGATTCAGATTCTTTTTATCGGCAGAGCTTTCCGGATGAATAATTTTATACAGTCTCTTCGAGTTGGCGATAAACCATTGCGCTTCTTTTTCTGTTGCAGCAAAGGGCAGATTGCGCAGCATGCTTGATTGAATTTCAAACCGGGTGCTTTTCCCAATTATTATTTCGTTCGCTTTTGAACCAAGCTCCGATTTAAGTATTTCCTCTAGGTCGGAAAATAAAATTCTCCCCTTTTCCAACTCTTCATGATATCTCTCTTCGGAAAGATACATCTGTGAACCGAAGATTCTGTCTGCCTCTAATAGGGACTCATGAAATGGCTTTGATTCAAAAAGATGCAGCGGATTATGATGCACGAAGGTGGTGATCGGCCCTTGTGCGGGCAACAGATGTGCAGCATGGCTTATAATTTCAGCCAAGTGCGCTAATTTATTTTCAGAGTGTTCCTGACCAGTTTCAGGAGAATGCTTTGAATTTGTATGTGAATTGAAGCTCATAAATTCAGATCTTAAGTAAAATCAATATTTCGATTAAGCCAGTAAATTTTTGCTATAACATTAGACTTTTGGTTTATAAAAAGGGCTTGCCATCACTATGCTTTTTCTTGCAGCATTGGGATGCTTAGAGACCGGTTTGAGTTCATCCAAACCAGTAACTTCAATCCTGCCTTTTTCCCCATGAGGTTCATGAATTAATTCCTCAAGGCTTTCCATAACCGTGTGATCGATGAGGTTAGAACGACCCAGGTCAATTTTTATTTCCTTGTAGCTTGTCACTTTTCGCAAACTGCCTTTGAAAGATAGCCAGTTGGTGAAAATCATTGCGCCTTGCACCTTTAAAACAACATGATCTTCATCTACCACATCAACGGTTAGATCTGGCTGGAATAAATACTTTAGCTTTGCTCCGTTCCAAAGGTGGATCATCACCTTTAAGAGCATACCGATTGCAATACCTATCAAGAGATCGGTTGCTAAAACTGCAATGGTGGTCGTGGCGAAAACAAGAATCTGTTCAGGTCCAATTTTGTAGGTTTTAATAAATTCGCCAGGCGATGCCAAACGGTAGCCTGTATAAACCAGAAGTGCTGCAAGTGATGCCAAGGGAATGCTATGAATCAGCCATGGTACAAGGGCAACAAACAGTAAAAGAAACATACCATGAAAGAAGTTTGCAAACCTGCTTTTGGCACCGTTATCGATGTTCGCCTTGCTGCGAAGGATTTCAGAAATCATAGGTAAGCCACCAATCAAGGCGGCAGCAGTGTTAGCAACACCAACCCCAAGCATATCCCCATCTAGATTTGTTTTTCGTTTTTCGGGGTCGAGCATATCAACGGCCTTGGCGCTGATCAAGGATTCCAAGGTTCCAATCATGGAGAATAATAAAATCCATTTTGCCCCGCTAAGAGTAAACACTGCGCTAAAATCAGGGAATGTAAGCCCTTCAAGAATGTTATCGGGGATGGTTACCAGAAATTTAGGCCCAAGCATGTATTCATGGCTGTCTAAAAAGAGGTACATATGTTCATGTTCAAGGTCGAAAACATACCCTAGGGTGATGCCTAAGATTAGTACGATCATCGGAGCGGGTAAAATTTTTCTAGCTTTTGCTGGCAGCATGGGTAATCCAAATAGCAATGCTAGGCTTACTGCGCCAATGCAAAATACTTCAGGATTCCAATGCATGATTGTTGCTGGGATTTCCCCCAAAAGGGCAAAGGGAGTTTTTGAAAGTGGCGTAACACCAAAAAGCACATGAATTTGCTTGGAAAAAATAATGATGCCGATTGCTGCAAGCATTCCGTGCACAGCAGCTTTAGGAAAGAAGTCTGAAAACTTTCCTGCTTTGATCAATCCAAAAAATATTTGTAACACGCCTGCAGCTACTCCGATTCCCAATGTTAACTTGTAGGCAAGCATCGGGTCGTTACTGTTGGGGCCATAGATTTCGGTGAATTCCTGCACTGCGCCAGCAACAATTGCAATAAGTCCAGCAGCAGGCCCTTTGATGGTTAATTCCGAGTTACTGAAAAAGAGGGGGATGATGCCCCCGATAACTGCGGTGAATATCCCAGCAATGGGGGGGAATCCACTTGCTGATGCAATCCCCAAGCACAGGGGCAATGCTATTAAAAAGACAAAGAATCCAGCCCAAGCATCACTAAATAGAGTTTGTTTTAAAGATAGTTTCATGGTTATAATTCAAATGACCTCTTTATTTTTTTACTGAAGCTTTTTTAATTGTTTTGCTTTATTTAGTATTCCGACATGAGTAGATTTTTACAACCTTTCTATGGTTACAAATTCGTAAGGTTGAATCTTAGTTAGGCAAAAGTAGTTAAGTTAAGTATGTCGGGAGTTTGATTTTTAACCTTTTTGACTAAGTAACTGGCCGCTTATGAAAATATTATTAGTGGAAGACGACCTCGCAATCGGCAAAACTGTTAAGCAGGCTTTTTCTGAAAACTTGGGTGAATGCATTTGGGAAAAAGACGGTCAAACAGGCTTTGATCGGGCTAAAACCCATCAGTTCGATGCTATTATTCTTGATTTGATGCTACCTAAACTAAGTGGGCTGGAGGTTCTTAAATCCATTCGCCTTTCGGGTGATAAAACCCCGGTTATCCTTCTAACTGCGTTGGGCTCGGTTGAAGAAAAAGTCGCAGGCCTGAAAGCCGGCGCGGATGATTATGTGGTCAAACCCTTCGCATTTCCTGAATTGCTTGCCCGTATTGATGCTGTTTGCAGAAGGGCCATTTTGAAACCTTCCCCAACATTGGAAGCAGGTGGGTTGGTGTTGGATCTTACCACCCGAAGGGTTCTTGCAGGAAAAACCGAAATCATTCTTTCCCCGACAGAATTCTCAATTCTTGAGCTTCTGGTAAGGAATTCAGGCCAAGTTCTGCCTAAACGTATGCTTTGCGAACACCTTTGGGAATCAGATTGGGAGGGTACTACCAATGTTATTGAAGTGCATATCAACCGATTGCGTAATAAACTAAGGAAGTGTTCGGGTATTGCGCCTATCGAAACAGTTAGAGGCCGTGGTTATGTTCTTATTTCGAATTAATTCTTTGTTTAAAACACTTCGCTTTCGCCTAATGCTTTGGAATATCTCAGTCGTTTTAATTTCCGTAGTTCTTACCCTCATTGCTTTGCGTACCTCTTTCCGGGTCACGCTACTCCGAGAGACTGACCAACTCCTCCGGGAAGATGCCATCGAAATTGAACTTGCGGCAAATGCAATGCATCCCGATCTTAATTCCATCCGTGCAGAAATTGAAAGGCATACTGCCAGCCACAAGCATCGTGGCCTCTTCGTTCAGTTGTATGATAAAAACAAAAAGTCCGTCTTCAGTAGTTTGGATCTTGAGGGAATATCGCTGCCTAAAAACCCCGTAAGAATTTCTAACACATTACTAACTTCCGAAGGGTTTCGTTTTCTCGATAAAAGCCTCCAAGGGAGCGCTGCAAAAGACTTCTCCGGATTCAGGGTGGGATCCCGCATGGATCTCATTGAGGAAGATGTCGAAAGTCTAAGCTGGCTCATGCTTGCTTCGATGGGTTTTGTAGTGCTCATAGCCCCAATTGGTGGTTATATTCTTGCGGTTCAAGCTACAAAACCAATAGCAGATATTATTAATACTACCTCGAGGCTTAGACCCCAGAATCTGACGGAGAGATTTATTATCAAAGGCACGGGAGATGAACTTGATAGGCTCACCTTCACCATCAACGGTTTTCTTGATCGCATCGCAGATTTTATTCAAAAGAAGAGAGAGTTTGTTGCCAATGCAGCCCATGAGCTTCGGTCTCCACTTACCGCCATAGGCGCAGCTTCAGAATTGGCGCTTTCCCGAGACCGAACACCGGAAGAATATCGCGAAACCCTTGGCGAAATTTCTGACAAATGCGACCACTTCAGATTACTTATCAACCAACTTTTATTGCTTGCTGAAACCGAGGCTGGGGCAAATCTTCCGCATCATGTTATCCAGATGGACCGCATCATCGAAAAATCCTACGACATGTTTAAGGATGTTGCTTTACAACAGCATATCCATTTTAAACTTGATTCTATAAGCTCTGCTCTTGTACTTGGCGAAGCTAGGCAGATTCAACAGGTGGTCAACAATCTTATCGATAACGCGCTCAAGTTTACTCCCGAAGGCGGAACCATCGTTGTTGAGCTTTTTAAAGAAGCCAGCAAGATTGTTTTAAATGTATCTGATACTGGGGTGGGCATATCAAAAGAAGATCAGAGCAAAGTTTTCGAAAGATTTTTTCAAGCGGATAGATCGCACACGAAAAACGCTGAAGCTTTGGGTGGAAATGGGTTGGGCCTTAGCATTTGCAAAGCGATTGTGGAATCCATGGGCGGCACCATTTCGGTTACTTCAACTCTAGAAAAAGGCTCCACCTTCACCATCAACCTGCCTTTAATTTCCTAAGCCGTAAGCCAACATGAATAAGAATGCCGACATGGATCAGGATTCCAATCGCAAGGCCCAAGGCGTGGTATTCCCAAGTGCAGCCCGTGGTATTATTCAATTCGTAAACGCACCAACCGCCCAGGGGCAGGAACAAAAGTATCCCGGTTGCGAGGCCCGGGTTGTAGGAACGCATGAAGATGGCTTGTAAAATGTGGACAATTGCATTGGTGATCGAAAGATATGCCGCTATCAAACCGAAAAAGGGTGTCAGAAACACTGCAAGATAAATGGCAATGAGGTCGGTGCCCCAGACGAATACCGAGTTGATGATGAAAGTGGCATTTGGGGTTAAGACTTCGTAACCCTGCCCGATGAGTTGATTGAATAGATTCCGGAAACGGTTTTTATAATGTTCTTCAAACTGGTGAATCAGATAGATGGGCAATTGAATGCAGATAAGGAATAAAAGAACCCCGATCTTAGGGAGTAACCCCAAAAGCAGAAGGATGGCGAGGGGGCCCGAAAACAAGGCCGTTTGGGGCCATTGCCAATCAGTTACGAGCCAATGCCAAGCTTTTTTAGTGGGATTCATGATGTTTCTGACTTTAAAATAGACCTTTCTGAAAATCTCATCTTAATAATCTAAGCTTACCCAACCCGTGGTAGTTAAGAAAGCTTATGGCTTCTGTTTATTAATAGAATAAAGCCATTTTTACCGCGAAGACGCCAAGTTCGCAAAGGGATACAAGAATGCAAATAAGAGTGATGCTTGGTGTTTCTTAGCGCTCTTTGCGTCTTCGCGGTGGAAAGTCTTTGCTGTTTAAAACCATTCTCTACGTAAAACCTACCTAACCCTTAATTTATGTTGGCGTTAGGTCGATAAATGGTGTAGAATGATAATAGATTTGAAGTATAGTTTTATCCTGCCTTATGGTCAATTTGACTTCTCTCCTGAATTAAGGTGAAGCTTTGAGAATAACCAGATTAAAAGCTAAAGAAATTGCCTCAATTGCAACGCTGTTTGTGATTAGTTTCTTCAGCTTTTTGGGCAATGCCGCTGCCCAAGATTCGATCACAATTCTTTCACCTGTAAAAACGATTGAGTTAAAAGATGCCTTTGCGGGCTGGCAGATCATTGCCAACGCTGGGCAAGCGGATGTTACCAGAGTTGCCAATTATAAAAGTACCAATCCAAAAGTTGCTCGGGTTGATGAAAAAGGCTTTGTCGAACCGGTTGGCGATGGCCAAGCTACAATTCATGTAACGCATCAAGGTAAAATTCTTGATGTGCCTGTTGAAGTATCTGGCGTCAGCAATGGCAGGCCGATTGATTTTCGCACAGAAATAGTTCCCCTTTTAAGCAAGCTTGGATGTAACGCAGGTGGTTGCCATGGTAAGGCGAGTGGGCAAAATGGATTCAAGCTTTCACTGTTTGGCTTCGATGCAGATTTTGATTTCGAAAGTATTGTGAACGAAGGTAGGGGCAGAAGGGTTTTTCCTGCCAACCCCGAGATGAGTTTGTTTATTCAAAAAGCATCGGGTCAGATGCCTCATGGCGGTGGTAAAAGGTTGGTCCCAGATTCAAACGATTATCAAATTGTAAAGCGCTGGATCGCAGCAGGCACCCCTCCCGTTGCCAAGAATGTTCCGATCGTAAAACGCATTCAGATGATTCCCAATGATCGCATTTACAAGCAGGGTGATACTCAGCAAGTTGCAGTAATTGCAGAATACACGGATGGATCTTTCCGCGATGTTACTAGGCAGAGCGAATTTGCAAGCAACCTCGATGTGATTGCTGTTGCGGATGCTACGGGTTTTATTAAAGCGGGCAAACTGAGTGGCGAAGCTGCGGTCATGGGCAGGCACATGGGCCATGTAGCTGTCACCCGGGTTTTAGTGCCCCATGGCGAAGCATTAAAAGAAATCCCTGGCTTTAAGCCGACATCCCAGATTGATCTGCTTGCAATTGCCAAGTGGAAAAAGCTGGGTCTTCAGCCCACTCCTGTTTGCGATGATGCAACCTTCATCCGCAGGCTAAGTGTTGATCTTTGTGGCAGATTGCCAACGCTGGAAGAGGCAACCGCATTTGCCAAAGATACTGATACCAATAAAAGAGCGAAGCTTGTTGACACTCTTTTGGATTCATCTGATTACCCTGCATATTTCGCAATGAAGTGGGGCAGCATTTTAAGGAACTCGAGCCATGCGGGTTCTGATCGGGCCTCGTATGCTTTTCATAATTGGATTCGCGACATGATTGCTCGCAACCGTCCTTACGATGAATTCGTTAGGGGTGTGGTTGCTGCCTCGGGCGAATGGCAGGATGCACCCGCAATCAATTGGTACTGGCAAAGTCGGGATGATCAACTGCATCAAGTTTCTGCGGATACATCGCAGGTTTTTCTGGGTGTAAGGTTGCAGTGTGCAAGGTGCCATCATCATCCCTACGAGCGCTGGGGCCAAGGCGATTATTATGGCCTGACTGGGTTCTTCACTCGTTTGGGTAAAAAGAGTTTCGGCGAACCACCCCCATACTTTTCTTCTGCGAGTGTGACTTCGAGCGAGAAAAACCCACTCACGGGCAAATCTCCTGAACCCAAGTTTTTAGATGGCCCAGAGATGAAGTTCTCTGCAGAAGAAGATCCCCGCCATGCGTTGGTTGATTGGATGGCGAAGCCTGAAAACCCCTTCTTTTCCAAAGCTCTTGTGAATCGGATGTGGGGTCATTTTCTGGGCCGTGGATTGTTTCAAGAGGTGGATGATCAGCGCGAAACCAACCCGCCCAGCAATCCAGAGCTTCTCGATTATCTTGCTAAGGAATTCGTTAGCCACAAGTTTGATGTCAAGCATATTATCCGGCTGATAACCACAAGTAGCGTTTATCAATTGGGTTCGGAACCAACCGAGCATAACAAGAATGATCATCAGAACTTTGCCCGCTATTATGCCCGTAGGATGCCTGCAGAGGTTTTCTTGGATGCAGTGAATCAGGTCACTGGTAATAAATCTGGGTTCAGTGGCATCAGTGCCAACGGCAGGGCCATCGATCTTCCCCATGAAAACTTTGGTTCGTACTTCCTCGATACTTTTGATAGGCCCAAACGGGTTACCGGGTGTGAATGCGAACGCTCTACCGGGGCTACTTTAGCGCAAGTGCTTTTGTTGGCTAACTCCGACGAGATGGAAGGCAAGATTAATGCGACTCAGGGAAGGCTGGCGAAATTGATCAAACAAAATCTCCCCGCCCCGGAGGTGATCGATAATCTTTACCAAGTTTCTTTCTCAAGGCTGCCCACTGCAAAAGAAAAAGCGCGTTCATTGGAGCATGTGAATAAATCGGATAACAAACAACAAGCCCTCGAAGATTTGCTCTGGGTGATTTTGAACTCGAAAGAGTTCATGTTCAACCACTAGTATTTTTATTAAAGGAATATGTCATGCTAGAATTTGTTGGAAAAGGTTCAGCCACTTGCGATGGAGTTAATCGCAGATCATTTCTTAAAGTTGGAAGTCTTGCCCTCGGTGGTTTGACACTGCCCCAATTGCTAAAGGCGAGAGCAGCATCTAAGCCAGCCAAGAAGCGCTCTGTCATTCTAATTTGGCAGGCAGGTGGCCCTAGCCATATCGATATGTATGATCTCAAGCCCAATGCGCCTTCCGAAATTCGTGGCGAATTCAAGCCCATTGCAACCAATGTGCCCGGCATCCAGATTGGCGAGCATCTGCCCCTTCAATCAAAAATCATGGATAAGCTTTCCATCCTTCGTTCTGCTTGCCATACCAATGCAGGCCATGGCATGGGCGCTCAATGGATGCTTACAGGTTATCAGCCAACCATTGAAGTGAACGATAATATCTTCCCCTCGCTTGGTTCGGTGGTTGCGAAAATGAAGGGTGCAAATGATCCCAGTATGCCCCCTTATGTGAATCTTCCCAAGTTGTTGAACCTTGGTAAAGCTGCTTACCTTGGCGCTTCTTACAATCCTTTCGCACCAGACAACGATCCAAACATGGAAGGGTTCAAAGTTCGAAATCTCAGCCTTCCTGCGAAGATTAATGTCGATCGACTTTCCCGCAGACGCGATCTACTCAACGATCTAGATAACATCCGCAGAGATATCGATACTAAGGGCGACTTGATCGGGCTCGACTCCTTCTACAAAGACGCCATGGAAATGGTTACCAATACCAAGGCTCAAGATGCCTTCGATATGCAGAGGGAATCTGTGGTTCTTCGTGATACTTATGGCAGAAACGATTTGGGGCAATCCTGCCTTCTGGCTCGTAGGCTGGTTGAAGCGGGCGTTACCTTCATCACCATTCAGGCGGGTGGTGGTTGGGATACCCATGGCGACAACTTCAAAGGTTTGAAAAACAATCTGCTTCCCAAATTCGATCGTGCCCTTACTGCCCTTGTGGAAGATTTGCACGACCGCGGCATGAGCGACGATGTACTCGTGATGGCGATGGGCGAGTTTGGTCGTACTCCTAAAATCAATCCAGGCGCAGGTCGCGATCACTGGCCCGGTGCTATGTCTGTGGTATACGCAGGTGGCGGCTTGAAAATGGGACAAGTTGTTGGCTCAACCAATGCCAATGCTGAATACCCGACCACCAAGCCCGCAACACCTGGATGCGTTCTTTCCACCATGTATCATTGTCTGGGGATTGATCACCACTTTGCATTCCATGATCAGGCGCAGCGACCCATGCCTATCTTGAGTGAAGGTGAACCCATTCAAGAACTGATTGGTTAAACAGGCTACCCGAACTGAAATTCTCTTGAGGGCATTACCGTGCTGCGAGTTTTCCCGTTGGCATTATTATCTTTATTAATGCTGGCTTTAGCCGCTTCCGCAGACCTTCCCTCCATCAGGTTGGATCGCATATACCCTCTTGGCGCAGCCGCAGGCTCGACCATTGAAGTGGAAGTGCAGGGCGCTGAATTCGAAGAGGTGCGCGAATTAAAATTCGATCATCCGGGCATCAAGGCTGAATGGCTCAAAGATAAAAAGTTCAAAGTTGCAGTTGATACCGGAGTTCCCGCTGGTTCTTACGATTGCTGGGCCGTTGGCAGGTTTGGCGTAAGCAACCCCCGCTTGTTTGCCATCTCTCGTGGCTTCAAAGAAGTCGATGAAAAAGAACCCAACGATGATGATGCAACCTCCCAAGCTGTTGAAATCAACACCATAATCAATGGCACTTCCGACAACAGCAAAGAAGATATCTTCAAGTTTGCTGCGAAGAAAAACCAGAGGGTTACCATCGCTTGTAATGCCGCCAAGTTGGATTCGCAACTTGATGCGGTGCTGGCGGTTTATTCGAAATCAGGCAAGCAGATTGCTTCCAATGGCGATTACGATGGCCGCGATCCTTTCGTTGATGTTCTTATCTCTGAAGATGGCGAATATTTCATTCACTTGAGTGATCTTTCGTATAAGGGTGGTTTACCTTATCGCTTGGTTATCAGTGATAAGCCCCAACTAGAAAATGTTTTTCCGAGGGCTGTTAAATCAGATACCGATGCGGAGATTGTTTTGCTGGGCAGAAACTTTGGCCCTAATGGCACCGAATCTAAATGGACTATTCAAGACCTTGCCTTGCAGGAAACCAAGGTGAAGGTGCGTGCCACCAAGGATATTCTCTCGCTTGGGAAGTATAAGTTTTTAGAGCACCCGACTTCGCATAGTGTGGTTCCTACTGCAGCAACTTGCACCTTGGATGGTTTTCAAGATGCACTAGTGGTGAATAATAACACGCTCATCACAACACCAATTTTGGTTTCGCCAAATGATGTAACCTTAGAAGCTGAACCCAATGATACTTTGCAACAGGCGCAGAAACTTACCTTGCCTGCCGTGGTTTCGGGCAGATTCGACCGGGAAAGGGATGGCGATTGGTATGTGATCGAACCCACTGAAACCGGTGTCTACAGCATTGAAGTATATTCTGAAAGAATTGCAGGCAGGGCGGATCCCTATGTTTTGATTCAGGATGAAAAGGGAAATAAAGTGGTAGAACTTGATGACTTTGGCCATCGTTTGAATGCCTTTGATGGGCATTTGCGTGATCCTTCGGGCATTGCCAATCTTAATGCCAAGATGAAGTATCATGTTTTTGTTCAGGATCGTTATCGCAGGGGCGGTGCGCGATTTCAGTACGTGCTTGCGATCAACAAGCAGGAGTTTGAGTTTCACATCGCCTCGATGCATTCGGCAAATCCTGGTCCCGCTGGCTTAAACATTTATCGTGGTGGTTCAGCGTACTTGAATTTTGTGATTCATCAAAGAGGGCCGACTAGCCCCATTACAGTAAGGGCAGAAAATCTTCCCCCCGGCGTTACTGCACAAGATGTCGTGCTTAGGGATAACACTAAGGGTGTGATAGTTTTTCATGCCGATAAAGAAGCCAAGGAAACAACGGCGCCAATCAAGCTGGTTGCATCAAGCAAGCGAGGCGAGGTTTTATTTGAACGCGAGGTAAGGCCTTACACTCGGGTTTCATCTGATGCCAATCCAGCTTCCAGCAGGCCAATGCGCACCCTATGGCTTGCTGTAAGAGAAGCCGCACCATTTGCACTTGCCATGGAAAAAACAAAAGTGGAAGTTGATGCTGGGCAGAAAGTTGAAATGAAGGTAAAGCTTGAAAGGCACTGGCCCGATTTTAAATCGCAGGTAACACTTCAGGCCTTGGAGTTTCCTGGCAATATCAAAATGACTAATGTCGTGCTTCCTGCAGATAAAGCAGAAGTATTGGTGACGATAGAAGTGCAGGCATACGCTGCAGGTGGCGAATACACCCTTGCCATTTCTGGGCAGGCGCAGGTTCCTTATAATAAAGTTAAGACTGAAACCACCAAGCCCAACACGCTTGTCAACCAGCCTTCTAAGCCCTTTACGATTATCGTAAAAGCCAAGGAAGAGAAGAAGAAGTAGGTCGGCATGAAAGTACTATTTCTGCATGGTTGGAATTCAAAGCCGGGCGGAATGAAGCCCACCTATCTTGTTAATCATGGGCATGAGATAATAAACCCTGCTCTTTCAGATGATGAT
>Ga0194055_10002522_pt1 | contig 14459 bp, 10 predicted proteins | sample SepL449m_MetaG_FD_155482 | JGI IMG/M metagenome (GOLD analysis project Ga0194055, IMG submission 155482) | Anoxic zone freshwater microbial communities from boreal shield lake in IISD Experimental Lakes Area, Ontario, Canada - Sep2016-L442-9m | ecosystem: Environmental > Aquatic > Freshwater >... | reverse complement strand
ATTTCGCCCGATCCTCCGCGCTACTTGGATTAGCCTCAAACTCTTGCCCGTCTCGCCCCTTGAACTTCAACACCTTGTGAGCCGCCGGTGTCATCCCATAAAAGCCCCCCTGCTTAATAATGTTCAGGCGGTTCGCGGGCATCCAATGCCCCTGATTATCGCTGCAACTCAGGATGTCCTTCGGCCCCATTCCCAAACCGTTGGGCGCTCGCAAGCCAGTGGCAAATGTCTCCAACTTCGATCCATCCTTCGAAATCCGAACCATTGTCCCTTGATGAGGACTGGTGTTCGTTGGCGTCCACGGCGATCCTTTTCCAAAATAAAAATTGCCCGCACTATCCGTCTGCAAATCGAGCGCGAACTCGTGGTAATTCTCCGTCACCACGCAGTCGTTGTTAAAGTTCTCGTAATAATCCATCTCCCCATCCCCATTCAAGTCATGCAAACGCGTAATCTGATCGCGTCCAGTAACATAGACCTTCCCATCAACCACCTTACATCCCAATGGCTGAAAAAGACCGGTCGCCACTCGCTTCCATGTAACCTTCTCCAGTTTCGCATCCAAACCGCCGACCACCCAAACATCCCCACCAATATTCACAATCGCCGCATCTCCGTTCGGTAGAAAATCGTGCCCGCCAAAACGCAACCACGACGCATAGGGATTCGGATCTGGCGGAGTAATTTCGTCGATCACATAGGGACCAACATCCGACCCAATTTTACCCTGCGTGACCACCGCAGCCCCCCAATGAGGAGGTCCACCCTTGCACCACCCACTGAGATCAGGCAAGACCTCCGCCTTAACCTTGACATCAGGCAAAGCAACTCCACCAGAAGCTATTACCACCCTAAATGTAGCAAGTGCTTTCCGTGCAGGAAACCGCACCACGGTCTTCCCATCCGCCGCCTTCTCCAACTTCACGCCAGCGTCATCCCCCCCCACCCGATCCTCCACCCGAGCAACCAGATTTTCTCCAACGCCCACAAGCAAACTCACCGCCGGTCCCGCACCAAGGGTGACCGTTCGAGAGAGAATCATCCCGCCGTCTTTAACCTCGGCACTTGGCATTTCGAGAACGGCTGTTTTCCCAACCTCATAGCTAAGGATCACCTTCTCGCCATACAAATAAAGCCCACGATACTTCACCGCTGAGGCACTGGGGAGGTTCCCCTGATGCCGATCTCGCGGATCATCACCGATTTCTCCGGTGCTCCAACCTGGCAAATACGGCGACGTAAACTCTAGCTTTCCCGCAGGGGAGATTTGCCCCTCAAGTCCGCCTCGGTCACCAGGAAATTTAATAAATCCCCCCGACCACGCCGCACTAATCCGCAGCAGTTCAGGATCAAACAAAACTGCTGCTGGGTGCTCTTTGTCACCCACTTTAATCGCCACACCCTTTGCTGTAACCTGACCGTTGATCTTGTAGCAACCGGCATGGAACGGTCCAAGATCCGTTTGATCCCAAGGAATTCCCGCGTGCAATGAAAGCGCGAGACCCGCAAAGGCACCGGCAAGGATGAGTGAGGTTTTAGTCATAGGTTGAGTAATCGGTGGGTGGGCTGAGATATGGTTCTGAATGTCTACGAATAGCTTACTTTTTTTCAACCATCCAAATGTTTCGATAAAAGACGGGATTGCCGTGCGCCTGGAGCTGGATCGGCCCCGGCTCTGGGCCTTCCTTGCTTCCAGCGGCGGTAGTGACATGCGGAATTTCCGTGTGATCCTGCACGAGCACCCCATTCAATTTTACGGTAATTACCGCGCTTTTCACTTTCTTTGCCCCATCAAACTTAGCGGCCTCAAATTCGATGTCATATGTCTGCCATGAAAGTGGCGGAAAACACATGTTCAACTTCGGCGCCGCCACGCTATAAATCCCTCCTGTCTCGTTATTTTCCCCTTTTAATCCAAAAGAGTCGAGCACCTGGCACTCAAACCGATCCTGCAAATAAACCCCACTGTTCCCACGACCCTGACCGCGCGCATTCGGCTTGAACGGCGTGCGGAACTCCAGATGCATCGTGCAATCTCCAAACTTACCCTTCGATTTCGTCCCGCCCGCCAGAAACTTTCGCTCATCGATTTTTCCGCCCTCCCACGCATCCGCGTTCGTTCCATCAAAAAGAATCGTCGCCCCAGCAGGTGGCTTCGCCCCCAAAGTGGGCGACTCACGAATAATATGCTTCAGCGACCATGCGCCACCCTGATCGTTGGTTCCCTTCAACTCCCCACCAACGATCTCGCCCTTCCACCCCTCACCATTAAAAATCACCTTCTCTCCCTCCCTTTTCGCCTCCACCGAAACTTTTTTCTCAAACTTTTCCACCGCCCCAGGCAAACCCTTGTCCCAGCCCACAATCTGGAATTTCCCGTCGCCCAAAGCGATCACCTGAGCGGCACAACCCTCACCAACATACTCACCCTGAACCGCAAAGTCTTGCCCCGCTTCACTCGGCTCAAGAAAAGTCGGATCAGCTGCCCAAGCTTCAAAAGCTGAGACGCAAACAACGGCAAGAGCAGTAGAAAATTTCAACATAAACAAAGGGATAAATGGTCACGCGATCCGAAGCAACAACCCCAGCAAACTTTTTTTCTTAAATCCCTGTTCAGATCAAATCATCCCCAAACTTTTTAGTTCGCTGAAATTACTCGTTGGCAATTCGTTTCCAGTCGCTATCTTACTCACCCCTTTTTAAAACTTGCCCGAACTTATATGAATGTCGTCATCGAAACCCTTCCAAACTGCATCACCACCCTTCGCATCGAACTCGGTTCCGACCAAGTCAATCGCGTCTGGAACGCCGTGACCGCCGACTATACCAAATTCGCTAAGCTCCCCGGCTATCGCCCAGGCAAAGCTCCCCAAGCAGTCGTGGAAAAAAAGTTCAAAAAGCAAATCCGCGAGGAACTCGAAAAGAAACTTCTCTCCGAGTCTTGCCGGGAAGCCATTAGCGAGAAAAAACTCCGCGTCCTCTCCCTCTCCCAAATCGATGATGTCGAATTGGCCGAAGATAAGACGATGAAGTTTACCGCCACCCTCGTCACCCATCCCGAATTCGAACTCCCAAACTACAAAGGGATCGTCGTCCCCATGCAGGCAACCGATGTCGCAGATGCCGAAATCGAAGAGGCACTGGAAAACTTGCGCGACCAAGCCGCAGACTTCGCCGACCTCACCGAAGACCGAGGCGCCCAAATGGATGACTTTGTCGTCGTCGATTACCGTGGAACCGTCGATGGCAAGACCGTCGAGGAAGCCTTCCCCAAAGCTGGCAAACCCCTCTCCGGCAACGATGACTTTTGGATTCAGATGACTCCAGAAGCCTTCTTCCCAGGCTACGCGGCCGCCCTAGTTGGTTGCCGCATCGGTGAAACCCGCACTTTCGAAATCGAAGTTCCCGCCGAGTTTCCCGTCGAAGGAATGAGCGGTCAAAAAATCGAATATGTTGTCACCTTAAAGGCGATTAAGCTGAAAACGCTTCCCGCTCTGGACGACGCCTTCGCATCCTCAGTTGCCAAAGGAAAAACTCTCGAAGAACTTCGCGCCATGGCCAGAGAAGAACTCGGCCGCCAGAAAACCGAAGAAGCAGAAAAAAATAAGCGAGCCTCCATTATGGCTCAAATCCTCTCCCAAGTGGAGTGCGAACTCCCAGTCGACATGGTCCGCAATCACACCCGGCGGATCCTTTCTGATATTGTTCGAGAAAACCAAGCCCGCGGAGTCGCCGAAGAGGTCATGAAGGAAAACGAACAGCAAATTCTTGGCACCGCATCCCAAGGGGCCCGCGAACAACTCAAGGCAACTTTCGTGCTCCTCCGCATCGCCGAAGTCGAAGGCATTCGGCCCACCCAATTGGAATTCACTCACCGCATCAATCAACTCGCCAATCGCTACCAAATGGCCGCCCCCAAACTCCTCAAGGAACTGGAAAAACGAGGCGCAGTGGACCAAGTTACCGAAGAAATTCTCACCAGCAAGGTCATCGAATTCCTCGTCACCCAATCCATTGTCACCACCTTGCCCGTTCAGGAATAGTTTCTGCTACTTCCACTCACTCTCTCGCTCCTAAACTATGATCATCCAGCCCAACCGCAATATCATTACCCCCCAAAATAACTACTATCCGATGCCCATGGTCATCGAACGCAGCGGCAACCGCGAGCAGGCCTACGATATCTATTCCCGACTCCTTAAAGATCGAATTGTCTTCATCGGAACGGCCATCGATGACCATGTCGCCAATGCCGTAATCGCCCAACTCCTTTTCCTCCAAATGGATGACGGGAAAAAAGATGTCAGCATCTACATCAACTCCCCAGGGGGATCGGTGACCGCTGGATTGGCTATCTACGACACCATGCAGTTCATGACTTGCGCGGTAAATACCTACTGCATCGGAATGGCCGCCAGCATGGGCGCGGTCCTCCTCGCCGCTGGGACTCACGGAAAACGCTTTGCCCTCCCCAATTCCGATATCATGATCCATCAAGTCAGTGGCGGAGCTTCCGGCACGGCCAGTGATGTCGAACGCACTGTGGAATTTATGTATAAGCTCAAAAAACGCCTTATCCATATCCTCGCGCAACACACAGGAAAAACTGACGAACAAGTCAAGCTCGACTCCGATCGCGACTACTACATGAGCGCAGCAGAAGCCAAAGAGTACGGCCTCGTCGACGAAGTGGTAAAGTCTCGCAGAGAACTTCCCGGAGCCCAAAACGGTCTCCTCGACGGGACCTCTGCCGCACCGAAAATCGACGCTTAATCCCACCTCAAAGAAACTATTATGGCCAAAGCAAATAATCTCACGATGTGTAGCTTCTGCGGGAAGAGCCACGCCGAAGTTCGAAAGTTGATTGCCGGCCCAGGTGTCTACATCTGCGATAGTTGTATCAAGGTTTGCAAAGGCATCCTCGACAAGGAGTTAACCGACGACGCCCGACGCCAACCCTCCACTCTTCAAGTTCCCAAGCCCAAGGAGATTCGCGAAAAACTTGACCAGTTTGTCATCGGCCAAGATCAAGCAAAAAAAACTCTCAGCGTCGCCGTTCACAACCATTACAAGCGGATCATCCACAACGGAGCGGCGCCCACCAATGGAACCGTTTCCATCGACCCGCTAGCCGATGTCGAAATCGAGAAAAGCAACATTTTACTCATCGGCCCCACGGGAAGCGGAAAAACCCTCCTCGCCAGAACTTTAGCCCGAATCATTGATGTCCCATTCACCATCGCCGATGCCACCACCCTTACGGAAGCTGGCTACGTTGGCGAAGATGTCGAAAACATCGTCCTCCGCCTCCTCCAAGCCGCTGAGTATGATGTCAAACGTGCCGAAATCGGCATCATTTATATCGACGAAATTGATAAGATCGGTCGAAAAACCGACAACGTCTCCATCACTCGCGACGTTAGCGGGGAAGGCGTCCAACAAGCTCTCCTGAAAATTCTCGAAGGAACGGTCTGCAATGTCCCCCCCCAAGGCGGCCGGAAACACCCCCAACAAGAATACATTCAAGTCAGCACAGAAAAAATTCTTTTCATCTGTGGAGGTGCATTTGTCGGGCTCGACAAAATGATTCAAAAGCGCCTCGGAAAGAAAGCCCTCGGCTTCGGCGTGGCCTCGATGGACGCCAACAACGTAGAAATCCCTGCCAGCGAGGCCATCCGCTTCACCGAACCAGAAGACCTTCTCTCCTTCGGGATGATTCCCGAGTTCGTCGGCCGACTCCCCGTTGGCACGGCACTGGATCAGCTCACTGAAGACGAATTAGTGATGATCCTCACTGACACGAAGAACGCCGTCATCAAGCAATTTACTAAACTGCTCTCTCTCGATGGCGTCAATCTCAACGTCACCAAAGACGCCTTGCGAGCCCTCGCCGAGCAAGCCGCCAGCAAGGGAACCGGTGCCCGCGCTCTCCGCTCCATGATCGAAAGAATCATGCTCGATCTGATGTACGAGATCCCCAGCCGGACAGACATCGCCGATGTCACCATCAACCGAGCAGTCGTCGAAGGGAAAAAGCCTCCAGTCATTCGCAAAAAGCAAGACAAGGACGCCGCTTAACCCCTAGCGAGGCTCCACGGCGATCACCGTCCGTAGCGCCCGTAAAGGGATTCCAAGCGCTTCTCGATCGCCGTAAAAGAAATCGTCTGACCAGCGAGCTCCATGGTTCGCTCCATCACCGATTGCACATCGTGCGGGTGATCCAGCAAACGGGCCGCCAGATCAAACAACTCCTCACAACTTCGCCCGTGGCCGCAAAGATCAGGAAAGACCAAGCGCTCGGTTGTGCCGTTCCCTCCCACACAAGGAACCCGGCAAAGTAGCGCATCGCCAGCCACTTGCCCAGGCACGGCGCTCGCATCAAGTTGCCAAACCAGCCGATGCCTAGCCATCAGCCGAAGATATCCAGCATAGGGCAAGCGCCCTTCAATCACTCGCAACAATCCCTCGGGAAACCGCAAACGATCCAGCGTCCCCCGACCACGCCAACCGTCCCCATTAAATACTGTCACCGGCTCTTGCATCGCTTCCGCCAATGGCCGAATCGCTAAGAGCGCTGCAAGATGATTCCTCGAAGGCGTCGCAAACTCCCGCGTCCCCAAAAAAATCCCCCGTCGCTCCTCCACAGGCAGAGAAAAATCCCAACGAAAATCTTCAATTGGATACGGCGTGGGAAGAAACTCCACGGCACGAGCCCCCGCGCCATTGAAAAGAGCAACGAGGTCTGGAGTGGTCGCGATCGCCCCATCCGCCCGCTCACAAATCTCCTGAAAAATCCGCAACGGCCCAGCCCGCCTTAATGTCTCAGCTACCTGAAACGCCCCAGCCTCCTTCAATGCCACAAAAACCGTCTTGCCCGCACGCCGCAATTCATTAAGAGCATTTCTAGAATCCTTTAAATCACTCCGCAATAAGAGCATCACCCTTTTCGTCTCCTCGGGAATCGACTGGTCTTTTCGATAAAATCCCCCCGCTGTGCAAGCGGCGAAAGCATGGTAATTCACCGGCGGATGCACCGCGTCGTTAGGCACTCCAGCACGATCAAGAAAAATTTGATCAGGATCACTTCCCCGAGGATTAAGAACAGCGAAAGACATAAGCGCCCCAATGGACCAGAAAAGATTTTCCTCCGCAACGCACGACTCAACCCACAAAAGCCCCCATCACAAACCCTCCTCCGAAGTCGAAGCATCGACAAACAAACCACAACCCATAAGCTTCTCATCCGAGATACCGATCCCTAATCACGCCGGTCTATTCATGCATCCTCTCAAAAACGATTTGATCAAAGCACTTCGGAATCGCCTCCTCACTATGCCAGTCATATGGAGACTCGGGCGACTTGCCGAGTCCCTCATCCGCAGACTGAGCGGTCGTCCACGGACGGTCACCGAAAGCCCGAACTTACTTCCCCTGCTCATCCAGGTTCTCGCCGCTTTTTCCAAAGCCGATGGGCAACTCCTTGAAGGAGAGATTGATTCATCCCTCGGATTTCTCCGCTACGATTATCCCGAGGCGGTCTACTCCGAGCTTCGCAAACTTTTTCGGCAGGCCTTGAATGAAAACCAAGACCTTGCTGCCATGGCTCAAAAACTGGCCACGGAACTCGGCCCCGAGCGCAAGGTAATGCTCGGCGTTCAACTCTACGACTTGATCTCCAAGGCGGGAATGGAACAACAGCAAGTCGTCAACTTTTACGCGTTCATGACCCAACTCGGCATGGCCACCCAAGCGATCGATATCGTTTACCAACTCAACGCCGCCGAGGACTCCGACCGCACAGTTTATCAACACGGCCAATCTCCCCTCGAATCATTGACCTTTGGCGCCAATGGAGCCGCTGATGTCAAACATCAAGGCCTCACCGCACCAGAACGACTCGTCGCCTTTCGCTACCTCGATCTCATCCTCCTCAAAAATCAAAGCACCAAAGGAATCGTCGTTCGCGGACGCCCCCTCGGCCCAGGCTCCTTCTGCCGCGTTTACATGGGCCAGCGGATCGTTCTCGGCGAGCAAGTTCTTACCTACGAGGATCTTGTCTACTATTTTAATGCCAAAAAAAATCTCTCACTTACCCAAATTTACCTGACCATCGACCACGACGAAGAAGTCCAACTCTCCAAAGAAAAAACCCGCGATTCCTCTTTGGAAGTTCGGTTCGGGCTCAAGGTTCGCGTCCGCGCTCTCAAAAATATGGACGCTCTGCTCAACGGCATTGCCCTCCGCGCAGGAACCACCCTCGATGCAACGCTCGACGACAAAGTCATCTTTCACAATAACTCCGAACTCCCGCTCAACGATCTCCGCCGGCGAGCCCGAGCCCTCGGCGGCCGTTTCCAACTCAAAGCCTACAAAACAAGCTATCTCGTCTCCAATAATTCCAACCTTCTTGACACCGACGACATCCTTCTTTCCCCAGGCACGAGTGGCGAAGTTCTCCTGAAAATCCTTTGCGATTACGCCAACCGAGTCGGCAAACTCGAAGTCCTTCGCGCCGACCGTCCGATCCTCGTCGGCGATCTCCCCGTCAAGGGAACTGCCGATCTTCACGACGGAGATACCATCCACATCGATACGGGACAGATTCTCCGTTGTGACTTCTCCAATCGCATCATCGAGGAAGAGCGGAACATCATCTCCTCACTCGAAGTTCGCGATGTCTCTCACCAATTCCGTCGTGCCCAAATTGCCATGGATAGCATTTCCTTCACCATCAATCGAGGCGAGATGGTCTGCGTGATGGGGGCTAGTGGCTCTGGAAAATCCACCCTTCTCCGTTGCCTCTCTGGTCAACTCCCGCCAAACCAAGGCGAGGTCCTCCTCAATGCCCAGTCCCTTTACCCCAACCTAGACCGACTCAAACATTTCATCAGCTACATCCCCCAAGACGATGCCTTCGATGACCATCTCACCATCGAAGAAAATATCAGTTTCGCCGCCGCCATTCGCTCTCCTCACCTTTCCAGACGCGACCGGTCACGCCGCATCGAGGGCAAACTCTCTGAACTCGGGCTCAGCGAGCGCCGCTCAAATATCGTCGGATCTCCTCTCAAAAAAACCCTCTCAGGCGGCGAACGCAAACGACTGAACATCGGCCTCGATATGATCTCCAGTGCCGATGTTTTTTTGTTCGATGAACCCACCAGTGGCCTCAGCTCAAAGGATAGCGAACATGTCGTCGAAATTATCCGCTCCATCTCCCACAACAAAATCGTTCTCGTTACCCTCCATCAGCCCACCTCAAAACTCTTTCAGATGTTTTCCAAAGCCCTCCTCCTCGACAAAGGCGGACGAATGGTTTTTTACGGCACACCCACGGAAATGCTCAACTACTTTGCCGCGTCGGAACATGATCAACACTTTGGTCCCGAACTCGGCGGTTGCCCAGCATGTGGAACCACTCGCCCCGAATTCATCTTTGATGTCCTCGAAAGTCCCCTCCGCGATCTCACTGGCGAGGTGATTTACGAAGACAACTTTCAAGGCCAACTCGTTCCCGCCCGACGCTTCTCCCCAGACTATTGGCGGGATAAATACGAAAGTTTTCGCCTAGTCCAAGATGTCAAACAGGTCAACCTCAGCAAATCACCCCCCACTCTAGATCCGCCCCTCACTGATAACCCTGCCCTTCGCTCTCATACCTCGATTCGTTGGCATGACGAATGGACCCAATTCCGAACCCTCCTCCGTCGCGCCTTCATGTCCAAAGTCCGCAACCGCGGCAACCTTTTCATCACGCTCCTCGTCGCTCCTTCTCTCGCCGCCCTCATCGGCTGGGCGCTTTATTTTACCGACGACGCCTCAGGAAAGTATGACTTCGCCAGCGCTTTCCATATTCCCACCTACATCTTCATCAGTCTGCTCGTGGCCATGTTTCTCGCTTTAATGAATAGCGTCGATGACATCATTCGCGACCGCGTCACCCTCCACCGCGAGCGCAATCTCGATGTCCGTCTCCCCTACTATGTCTTCTCTAAATTCGCCACCCTCGCTCTCTTCTCCGCCATCCAATGCGCTCTCTTCGTCATCATCGGAAACAAAATCTTAGAAATCCGCGGAATGTTCTGGGAATATTTCAACTACATGTTCATCACCGCCGCCAGCGGAACCTCCCTCGGATTAGTCATCTCCTCCCTCGCTAGCGATGGCAAAGCGGCCGCAAACTTCGTTCCCCTCGTCCTCATCCCCCAACTCATCTTTGGCGGGGCACTCATCAAATACGAGGACATGAATAAAGATCTCGATATGATTTATACCTTCCAACGCTGGCTGAAACGCCACCCCGAAGAATCTGCCCCCGGAGGCCGCGATGATGCCTCCCTCCGTATCCCCGTAATCAGCCACTTCGTCGCCACCCACTACAGCTACGAGGCACTCATCGTTGCCCAAGCTAAGCTCAATCCTCTCTCCTTTCGCCAAGAACTCATCCAGCGACAAATGGACGCGATCATCAAACATCGGCAACGCTCCGACGCCGAAAATCTTCGCCTCGAAAATCTCAAAGATACCCTCGCACTCCTCAGCGGAATGGAAGGAAAAAGCCGCGCCGAATTAGAGCGCCGCTTCGTTTTTGTCGATGCCATCATCGCCGGAAAACCTCTTGATCTTGCCTCCCTCCAAGGAAAGGGATCCGCCACCGCCGAACGCATTTACACCAACCAAAAAGTCACCGATCTCGTGACCAATGCCGAAACCATCCAGAGCGATATTCGACGGACCGATTCCAGAGGCCGACTCCAACCTATCAATGTCTTTTTCAGCCCTGAAAAATCATGGACCATCTCCTGCCCGACCATTCACCTCTCTAGCCCCCACTTTACCCTCAAACCCATCCGCATCCACATTTCCGTCTTCACCTACGCGACATCTATTCTCATCAGCAGTTCCCTCTTTCTCCTCGTCTGCGTCTACGGCGTTCTCCGGCGCCAACTCCGCACCAAAGGCAGGTAACCATCTATGCAACTAGGCTTTGTATCGGCAATTCTCCCAGAACTCACTCTCCAAGAAATTCTCGCCTTCGCCAAAACGGAAAGCTTCGCCTGCGTCGAACTCATCTGTTGGCCAAAGGGGAAAGCCCTCCGGCGGTTCGCAGGCGTCACTCACCTTGATGTCTCCCATTTCTCCCCGTCTAAAGCCGCCGACACCCTCCAATTCGCCGCCCATCACTCCGTTACCATCTCCGCCCTCGGCTACTACCCTAATCCCCTCGATCACAACCCCAAAATCGCCAGCGCTTCCACTGACCACCTCCGCCGCGTAATCCTCGCCGCGTCTCTCCTCGGTATCAATACGGTCAACACTTTCGTCGGACGCGATCAGACTCAATCCGTCGATGAAAACTGGCCACGCTTTCTCAAAACTTGGCGACCACTGATCGCTTTCGCCGAAGATCACGGCGTCCAGATCGGCATTGAAAATTGCCCAATGTCCTTCACTCGAGATGAGTGGCCTGGTGGAAAAAATCTCGCCACGACCCCAGCGATTTGGCGGCGAATGTTCCACGATATCCCCTCAAAAAATTTTGGCCTAAACTACGATCCCTCCCACTTTGTCCTCCAAGGCATGGACCCCACTTCCCCACTGCGGGAATTCCGCGAGAAACTCTTTCACATTCACGCCAAAGATCTTTCCATCCAACTCGACAAGGTCAACCAAGTCGGGCGCTTCGCCCACCCTGCCGAATGGCATCAACCTCGCATTCCTGGCTTCGGTGAAATCTCTTGGCCCCACTTTATCGCCTCTCTCATCGCGATCGGCTACGATGGCCCCGTATGCATCGAGGTCGAAGACGATTCCTTCGGGCAAACCCTCGCTGGCCGAATCCGGGCCCTCAAAGTCGCCAGAAATATCCTCAGCCCACTCGTGGTCCAGTAACTCAATCCCTCCCCAAAACCTCATGAAATACTCCTACGCCGAATTAGCAGGAATGATCGATCACGCCTTGCTTCACCCCACTCTCACTGACGCCGAAATCATCGACGGATGCCGTCTAGCCCACCACTTCTCCGTCGCCAGCGTCTGCGTAAAACCTTCCGCTGTCTCCATCGCCACCCTCGCCCTCCAAGACTCCACCGTGGCTGTAGGCACAGTCATCGGCTTTCCTCATGGATCAAATTCCACCGAAGTCAAACGACTCGAAGCCGCTTCCGCTTGCGCCGACGGCGCCACCGAACTCGATATGGTGATCAATATCGGCAAATCCCTCGCCGGTGACTTCGCCTACGTCGAAGCCGACATCCGCGCGGTCTGCACAGAAGCCCACCGCAGTGGCGCCATCGTGAAGGTGATCTTCGAAAATGATTACCTGCCCAACGATCATCTCAAAATTCGACTCTGCCAAATCTCCGGACAAGCTGGCGCCGACTTCGTCAAAACTTCGACGGGATTCGCTTCCATCCCCCTAGCAAATGCTTCACCCACCAGTCGTGGGGCCACCCCTCACGACATTATTCTGATGCGCAATCACTCCCCATCCAATGTCCAAGTAAAAGCCTCCGGTGGAATTCGCAATCTCGCCTCTCTCATTGCCTTTCGCGAACTCGGCGCCACCCGCTGCGGAACCAGTGCCACCGCTGAAATTCTTCACGAATATCTCACCACTCATAGCACAGTGATTAGCGATTCTCCCTCCACACTTCATCCCCCAAACCTCGCCACCAAAAGCGCTTACTAGAGCATAGTGCCAAAAACTTGTCCGCATCCCTGCCCGGCATCGCCACCCCGCTCAAATCTCCCCGTGAATGCGGGCAACAAGTTGCACCATCTCCCAACGCGTTCTAATTTTCCACACTTCCACTCAACGATCTCCTCTCTTCGCTCGACTATGCCCGTATTGATCTCATACCTCCGATCCGTCTTTCTTTTCCTTTTCCTTACCACCATCACCCAAACCATCACCCAAGCCCAAATCTCATCCGACGAGCGCCCAAAACGCTCAAATCGCTCCTCCGGAATCGTTTGCATCGATTGCCGAACCCCGATAACTGGCCCCTATATCCTTTCCGACCAGCAACCCTACTGCAAATCTTGCTGGGAAAAGCATCTGCCAATCTGCGCCACCTGTGGCCATAAAATTACCGGAGAACACATCACCTCAGAAAACAAAACTTTCTGTAGCCAAGCCTGCTTTGAAAAAACTCTCCCCATTTGTGAACTTTGCCGAACCCCCCTCACCAAGGCGATGACCATCGATGGTCACTTCTTCTGCGCTCTCCACGCCAAAGGACCGCGGTGCGCCAGTTGTGGCCTGCCGTCACTCCAACAACATCACCTCGAAGACGGTCGAATGCTTTGCCATCAGTGCTGGCCCAATGCGATTCTCACCACCGACGCCGCCACCCCAATTTATCAACGCGCACTCGCCGAATTAAAAAGCCTCACCGGTTATCAATCCTCCACCCCTCCGATCTTCGAACTCGTTGACTCCAACCGCTTAAAAAAAATCAGCCCTAATTTAATCGCCCCCAAAAGCGGAGGCGCTGCCATCCAACAAGGCGTCTACCACCGCTCCGAACGCCAGACCAATAAAGTCACCACCGAAGTCACCGAAAATATTTTCCTCCTCAGCGGACTCAATCCACCCGATTTCCTCGCCGTCGCTACCCATGAACTCACTCATGGATTACTCATGGACAAATACCCCAAGACCGAGTTCGCCCCCCTCTGGGTCAAAGAGGGCGTCAGCCAATATGCCGCCGCCTGCGTCCTCCGTCGTTATCGAGCAGAAGCCAGTTTGCGTGCCATCGAAGAAATGTCCGACGAAACTTACGGCCACGGCTATCGGTATTTCCAAAGCAACTTCGGACCAAATAACTGGCCCGCTGTTGCCTCTTGGCTCAACACGACGAACTTTCGTCGTCTCCCCGATCGCCCACCAACCACCAACTAAACAGCGCCGTCTATTCGACGAATCTTATTCCGCCACCAAGGGCACCCCAAGCTGCACAAGCATCTCAAAGACATGCCGGATCAGCCCTTTGTAATGCTGCTGAACCACCAGATCATTCGACTCTTTTTCCAAGGCGAGAAAGTCCGCATAATCTTCCTGCAACTTCAAACCAAGCAACGCACGAAGCTGCACCGCAAGGTCGTCCACCGGTTGCCCAGAAATTGCCCCACTACTCGCCGCTAAATCCTCGCTGTGCTGACGCAACTCCGTAATCTGACTCTGTAATTCAAGATTCCGGGCTTCCAATTGCAAATTCAATCGCGCCAATTCCTCCGGCGTCGGCGCCCCTTCAATAAGTGGTCCCACTTTATCCAAACGCGACGACCGTCGCTCTTCATCGCGCACCCGTGGCTTGCTTTGTGCCGCCACCAGTTCACTGCGCAATCCTTGGACATGTTGCTCAATTTGCCGCAACGCCGTCGTTAAATCGAACCTCCCCCCATTATTTCCTCCCCCAGAATTTCGTGGCTCATACGGCGCACGCTCCCGCCCC
>Ga0194055_10002519_pt1 | contig 14471 bp, 15 predicted proteins | sample SepL449m_MetaG_FD_155482 | JGI IMG/M metagenome (GOLD analysis project Ga0194055, IMG submission 155482) | Anoxic zone freshwater microbial communities from boreal shield lake in IISD Experimental Lakes Area, Ontario, Canada - Sep2016-L442-9m | ecosystem: Environmental > Aquatic > Freshwater >... | reverse complement strand
CCGACCCAGCAGCAGCGCCCCAGCCAGCAGAAGAGGGAAGACCAGATAGAACTGCTCCTCCACCGAGAGTGACCAGAACTGGAGGAGCGGAGAGACCGGACCGCCGGCATGGAAGTAGTCCGTCCCAACGCCGATGGCGTGGACGTTGGCCAAGAACACCGATGCCCAACGGGCATCGACGGCCACCCCGCGACCAACGAACTGCCCGAGGATGAGATACGACGCGGCCACGGTGGCCACGATGACCAGGGTGGCCATCGGGAGGATCCGACGGGCCCGGCGTGCGTAGAAGTCCGCCAGCCCCATGGTGCGGCGGCTTGCTGACCTCCGGAGGAGGAGTCCGGTGATAACGAAGCCAGAGAGGACGAAGAACACGTCAACACCGACATAGCCCCCCGACACTTGGCGAACACCGGCATGGAAGAGCACCACCAGCGCCACTGCGAGGGCCCGGAGACCCTGCACGTCAGGTCGGAACGACCGTCCTCCCGGTGGCGCTCCGGACTCATCGACCACCTGGTCTCGAGCGGGCGCAGCGACTCGGGAGGAGGGCCCGGACGGCATAGGATGATGATATCGAAGTGCCCCCCAGTTTCCACGGTGTAGATTCGTCATCCGTTAGGGGCTATAGCTCAGTCGGTTAGAGCGCAGCACTGATAATGCTGAGGTCGTAAGTTCGATTCTTACTAGCCCCACTCGTAACAGCCGAGTTCATCGGTCGGACCAGACTTCAATCAAGCCTCGTCGGCATCCAGCGGACGATTGCGCGCACGGCACTTCCGTCGGCGACCCCTCTGGAATGACGCTCCCCGGGGGGAAGCGCACCTGCACGGATCCTTGGGGCCGGCGCCAAGGACCGGTCGCGACCTAGGGTGGCGAGCGTGGGCGGAACCGATCAATCGAGCGGCCGCCAGGTGTCCACCGGGATTCGGGGATTTGTCCTCCGCGTGGCGAGGTTGCTGCACGTGGAATTGCTCCTTCGGCGAAGCTTCGTCCATCTCGTGTACTTCGCTCCCGAGATCCTCCTTCCTCGGAGTGTTGCAAAATCCCGCTCCTATGATCGCAAGACCATCGATATCGCTCGACGAGTCCTTCGGCACGACTCAACATGGATCGATGCCGGTGCAAACCTCGGAGTCATCTCGACAAAGCTCCAGCGGGCCGCCCCCAAGGGCCAAGGGTATGCGATCGAACCCATCGCTTTCCTTGCTGCCAACCTCCGAACCCGTCTCCCTCGGGTCTCAATCTGGCAGGTCGCCCTCGGAACCGATCGTTCGACAGTGGAATTCCGGGTCAACCGTGACAACCCCGCCGTGTCAAGCGTGACCGTGCGCCCCAGCATCGAGGCCGGACACGCCGTCGAAGTCATCACCGTCGAGATGATGCCCTTAGACGACATCATCGACCCCAGCCAGGTGGTGGACTTCATCAAGATCGATGTTGAGAACTTCGAACTCGAGGTCATCCGCGGATCGCGACGGATCCTGTCCACCAACCGACCCGTCGTCGTGTTCGAATCGACCCGGGCACTGCTCCCACCCATCATCGAGGTGTTCAGCTTGTGCGGTCTCGTGGTCATGACGGTTGACGCAGCGTTGGCCGGGATAACCGCTCAGGACGACGAGCTCCTCAAGGGCGACAACGGAACGGGCGATTACTACTTCGTGGCACTCGATCCTGAGCGCCAACAGATTCGACAGACCAAGTAGCTCTTCCTCAACGCCAGGAGGCCAAACGTTGGGCCATCGACCAAATATCTGAGGTCATGAGCCAGCGGCCGAGTTGGCCGCAGGCTCCCCTGCGATGTTCCCGGAATGGGCCGTGCGCTGGACGCTCATGAAGCCTGCCAGCAGTTCATCTCGCGAGATACAGGAGAACCATTCGCTCCAACGATCTCTCGGGCCGTTTCCGCGAGATGAGGATCTCCGTCAGGTGCTCGATGATCTATCAGCCTCAATGGAAGCTCCGGGGTATGGCCGTCATCTCCGGGCCCCTCTGTAGCGACGCGCCATATCGTCGCAAGATCACTCAGGGGGGCCAGGGGACGGAGCGTTGCGGACTCATCAATCACGGCGGCTGATCCATCCTTGTGCCACTTCGGCATACAGTCACCACATGAAGATTGATGAGGTGCAACGCGATGCCGCACGCGAGGGCATCGCCCGATGGGGTATCACCGGATGGGGCACGCCCGCCGCCTGGTCAACCCTTGCGGCTGCACACCAGTATGAGATCGCCTTCGATCATCTGAACCAAGCCCTTGGGACGGCAACCCCAAAACAGGTCCTCGACTGGGGATGCGGGATTGGGATCATGTCCTACGCACTGCTTCGCGACGGTCACGAAGTCTGGGCAACCGATCTCGTCGTCCCTCCGATGGGCGACTTCCTCGACGAGGCCGCACCAGGTCGATTCCACTTCGAACACCTCACCGAACCCACCCGGCTCCCGTATCCGGACCAATCAATGGATGTCGTGCTCTCGATGGGAACCCTTGAGCACGTCGGAGAGTCCGGAGGCAGCGACCGAGCATCTCTCGCTGAGATCCACCGCGTACTTAGACCCGGCGGGCGCTTCGTCTGCTGCCACCTCCCCAAGCAGGGCAGCTACATCGAAGCCGGTGCCCGAGCCATCAAGAAGCCAGCGAAGCGAATTCTGAACCGATTTGTCTACGCCCACCCAATCCTCTACGACGAAGCAACCGTCCACAGCCTCGCCGCGGAGGCCGGCTTCAGCGTCGATCGATTCGACACCTACGGGGTGCTCCCCCGGAGCCCCCTCTCAGGCCTCCCCTTCCGCCTCGGTGATCGACCATGGGTGGTGCGAGCTATCGATGGCCTGGATCACCGACTGAACCGAGTGCTGGCGAATCACAGCCAGAACATCGCCTGGACCGGAACCCGACTCAGCTGATCGACCCCGGTCGAGTCGTCCATGCCGCGGCCGTCGTCCGCTCCAACCCGATCTGACCCACTGTTCATCGGTGGCCTCCGATCTCCAGCTCATGGTGAATCACTCCTCAGCGCTGAGATGGTCGTCTCCAGGCCCGCAATTCGGTAGGCCGCTCACTCTGTCCAACTGGCCTCGCCGCCACGCCGGTGAGGCGACGCCACAGAGCACGAGATGTCAGGATGCATCGACAGCATCGAGTTGGGGGTGGGGCCATGACGCACGATCGAATGAGTTTTGGGATCTTCCTTGCTCCGTTCCATCCCGTGGGCCAGAACCCCACACTGGCCTTGGAGCGTGACCTGCAGCTGATCGAGTATCTCGACCAACTGGGCTACGACGAGGCCTGGGTCGGCGAGCATCACTCTGCCGGCTACGAGATCATCAGTTCACCGGAGGTCTTCATTGCTGCTGCTGCTTCTCGCACCACGCACATCCGACTGGGGACGGGCGTGTCATCACTCCCGTACCATCACCCACTGATGCTGGCGGATCGCCTTGTCCTGCTCGATCACCTCACCCGAGGGCGACTCCTCATCGGCGTGGGTCCCGGTGCCCTGCCGTCAGATGCCTTCATGATGGGAATCGACCCAGCTCGACAGCGCGACATGATGGAGGAGGCCCTTGAGGCCATCTTGCTGCTCTTCCGGAGCGAGGAGCCGGTGGACTACGAGACCGACTGGTTCACCCTTCGCCAAGCGCGACTTCACCTGCGTCCTTATCAGCAGCCTCATCCCGAGGTGGCCGTGGCCGCGCAGATTTCTCCGGCTGGACCACGAGCTGCCGGGCGGTTCGGGTGCAGCCTGCTGTCGCTCGGCGCCACGTCAGCAGGGGGCTTCGATGCACTGGGCTCCCACTGGCAGGTGATGGAGCAGCGCTCCGAGGAGTTCGGCACCACCATCGATCGATCGAGGTGGCGTCTGGTCGGGCCCATGCACCTCGCCCCGACGAGGGAACAGGCGATCGAGGAAGTGGCCTTCGGTCTCGCCGATTGGGTCGACTACTTCGAGAGGGTGGCCGCGCTCCCCTTGGCTCCGGACACCACCGACACCGCCTCGCTCGTTCAGGCCCTCAACGATTCCGGCCTGGCGGTCATCGGAACCGTCGACGATGCCATCGTGCAACTTCGTCGCCTCAATGCGCAGTCCGGCGGGTTCGGGACCTACCTCTTCATGAGTCATGAGTGGGCCGACACTGCGGCGACCAAGCGCTCCTATGAGCTCATCGCTCGCTATGTCATGCCTGCCTTCCAGCGGACTGCGGAGAGCCTCACGGCCAGCCGAGACTGGGCCGCAGAGCACCGGCCCGAGTTCATCGGTGCCGCAGGTGACGCCATCGTCGCCGCCTTCGTCAAGCATCACGAGGAGCAGGATCAGCGGACATGACTCAAGTGGGATGCCCTGCTCGACGCTGCAGTATGCCGCTCGACAACCTGAAGAATCGAGCCGCCAGGATTGAGCGACGAACCCAAGCAGCAATCGGTTGCCCGGTAGGGTTTGGTCCTCGCACCGTCGTCGAACACACGCTGGCGCCAAGGAAGGGCATGTATGCGCCAAGACCCTGAGGGCACCGATCCAACACCAGCCATCTCCGTGGTGGTGAACACCTTCAACCGTCGCGACGACCTCAGGGCCTGCATCGACTCGCTTCTGTGCCAAAAGACCGACGCCCACTTCGAGATCATCGTGGTCGATGATGCTTCAACTGATGGCACCGCAGCGTTGCTCGAGACCCTCCCGGTGATCACCTGTCGTCCTGCCTCGAATGAGGGACTCGCGCGGGGTCGAAACCGAGGGGCCGACGCTGCGAGCGGGCCCCTCCTCGCCTTTCTTGACGATGACGAGCTCGTTGGACCCGCGTGGATCGACGCGGTCCTTGACGCGTGGCGAAATGCTGATCCGAGCATTGTCATCATCTGCTCCACACCGATGCCTGTTCCCGGGACGACCTTGAACCGGCGCTACCTCAGTTGGCAAAATCCTCTCCTGCCCATCCCACTCTTGGCTTCAAGTGATGCATCTTTGCGTGGACGGATCCGTCGCTATCTCCAGCGGATCAACAACCGGCTGCCCTCTTCGGCCCATATCGGCTTCGCACCGGGAGGCTCTATCACGATCCGAGCCGATGCTTTCTGGCAGATCGGTGGCTACCAGAAGCAGAATTTTGCCGCCGGTGAGGATGACTACTTCTGCGAGGCCATTCGCTCCGAGTTCGGCCAGAGCTGCATCGACCACCGCCCGGCGATTGAGCTGTTCCACAATTTCAGGCCAGGTTTCCGTGACTCAATCAATCGAAACTTTCGTTACGGGAAGGGTCACGGCCAACTCACCCGCCAAATCGGGGCCGCACCGGTCATTCAGCCGCTACCCGCGCTGCTGATCCCGTTGGGAGTCCTGTCGACATTGATTCTTGGCTGGTGGGCTGTTGTGGTCGTGGCCGCGGTCCCCTATCTCATCACCCTGCCCCACCTGATCAGGAATGCTCGGCGCATCGGGCCACTCATTGTGATCTTCCCGCTGGTGATGGCCATGCTCGAATTCTTTGACTGGGCCGGATTCGCATCGGGGTTCATAGGTAAACCTCGGGGGCTGGCGTGACGATGGCGCCGCGGCCTAGCCCGCCGTGGACGACACTCCCGAGTCAGGTCATCGCGTGCGGATCCTGATCATCACCGCGTTCCCCCCGCCGCCCGAGGGGATCGGCCGGCACAGCGCCGACCTCGGCGCAGCGTGGGTTCGGCTCGGTCACGAAGTGCGAGTGCTCGCTCCGGGCAACGAGGACGGAGAGGTGCGAATCGGCGAGCAGGGTCTACTGGTCACGCGATCCCTCGGAATGCGCCACGCGATGGCAAGTCGCTGCGTCATCGACGACTTCCTCCCTGACCTCGTCCTCTGTCAGTTCAGCATCGCCGCCCTGACCACCTCGGTCAATGCTGCGGTGCGTGCGTGCCACCAGGCGCGGGCGCTCGGGGCTCGGGTGGTCATCAGTCTCCATGAGCCGACGAGCGAGCTGAGAATGCTCGGACCCGCCGGACGTTGGGTCTATCGCCGAACGATACGAGCCGCCGACGAGATCGTCGTCTTCTCCCGCGAGGCAGCGGCAGCTGCCGGACGCCTCGGAGTCGCATCATCGATCAGGGTCCTTCCACTCGGGATCCCTGCCGCGCGTCGCGTTGAGCCCGAAGACCTCAAGCGGGTTCGAGACCTCTACGCGATTACCGGGGACACGATCTTGGCACTCGGCTTCGTGATCTCCTACAAGGGAACTGACGTACTCGTGGCCGCGGGAGACAGCATCGCTGCCCGGCGGAGTCGGCCTACTCGGATCCTGATCGCCGGGGAGCCTCGCAAGCGCCGAGGACTCTTTCGTCTGTTCGGTCTCGCCGACGAGCGGCACCATCGGGCGCTGCTCGATGCCGCCAGGCGACTCGGACCGGGGGTCTCGGCTGACTTCTCGTCCTTCGTCCCCGACCACGACCTCCCCGCGCTTCTTGCCAGTGTGTCGATCTTGGCCATGCCCTATCGGCACGTGGCCCAGAGTGGCGTGGCCACGTGGGCTCTCGCGGCAGGCCTCCCGGTAGTGGCTTCGGATCTGCCCGGCTTGCGCGAGGGCCTCGGCGACGCCGCCGTCTACGTCGCCCCTGACGATCCCTTGGCACTGGCAGACGGGATCTGCAGTGTCCTCGACGATGACGATCGGCGAGCGGCGATGGCTCGCTCTGCTCAGACGCTGGCCGGAGCTCAGTCTTTCGAGATTGTCGCTGCGGCGATCAGCGACTCAAAGGCTGGCTAAACCGAGGTACTCAACCCCCCCCCTCGTTGTTGGAGGTTGCGACGTGACGAGACCCTTCTCAGCGGTTCCAGGAGGCGAAATCTCGGCCGAGGAGTCGCCCGAGCGCCTCGTTGGGCTGACGGAAAACCTCCACCAGTTCGGCTCGAATCACAGGATCCATTGTCTCGGTCAAGGGGATTCGATAGGCCGCCCTCACCGCCCGCTGTACGAGGCTGCGACGGGCAGACAGTCCGCTAAGCCGGTGCTCGAGAGCAGCAGGCAGGACGCTTCGCGTCGAGCGATTCTCGTGGGGCAGCGTGGCTCCAGAAGGCTCCACCCCAAGGAAGTACTCCACTCGGCGCACCTGACTGGAGGGATCCGATATCAGGTCGTCGAAGCTCAGGACAAGGAACTGCTCGGAGGCGAACCCGGCATCGAAGAACCGAGTGAGCTGCTGCGCATATCGGCCGCGATCGAGGTAGCCGAGTGGCACGGGATTGCCACGTTGGCGCTCGGCCTCCTCTTCAGCCAACGCCTGCCCAAAGCCCAAGGTCAATCCCGCCTCCCGACGTCGGTGCCAGTAGTGCGAATAGGCCCGATCGACCGGGTTCCGGACGATGACCACGCACCGGACGTCGGGGAGCAGTCGGTGGATCTGACTGGCTGCGCCAGGCAGGGCGAGATACTCAGGAGTCGCCTCCCCGATCATGGGCTCGTGAGACCACCCGGAGAAGAATTGCGAATAGGTCGCCGCATCAATGTCTTCATCAGCGACCTCGCCGAAGTAGTGCGCTTCCTTGGCTGATGGGAGAAAGATGTTCGGATTCCTGGCCAGCGCCCGAGCCAATGAGGTGGTCCCACATTTCTGTGCACCGAGGATGAGAAAGGTCGGGAGACATCTCGAGCTGTTCACGGTGATCATCCCTCCCATGAGTTGACACTTCAGCGAGACGCCAGCCAACACCAACAGCATCGCACCTCTCAATCCTCTCAGAGTCGGCTCAGACCGAGTAAACCATTGGCAGTCTCAACATGTGGCGGTCACCCCATTGGTCGAATCCTCAACCCGGAAAGACGACCGACCCCTGAGGATCGCGCTCGTCGTCGATGGAGTGCTCCCTTGGAGCAAGGGCGGACGAGAGACCATGTACGACGCTCTCGTGCCCCGTTGGGAAGCCGAGGGGATCGAAGTGACCACCTACACCATGCGGTGGTGGACCACTCCCCCCGATGGACGGCGCCTGCGTGCCCTCGTCCCAAGGCTGGAGATGTACTCCGGGTCTCGACGCTCTATCCGACAGGGCGTCTTCTTCGCCCTTGGAACCACCCGGTTGCTTGTGCAACCATTTGACGTCATCGTGGCCGACCACATGCCGTATTTGCACCTCTTTCCGCTTCGGGTTGTGGCCTGGGTGCGCGGCGTGCGGCTGATCGTGCCGTGGCATGAGATCTGGGGGCGGAGTTACTGGATCCACTACATGGGTGGATTGGGGCGCCTCGGTGCAACCATCGAGCGTTGGGCAGCCCGTCTGCCCGACCTCAACATCGCCGGCTCGGCCACCGTGGCAGCGCAACTCGACAGCCTTGGCGTTGCAGAGCACCGGGTCAAGCTCATCAACTACGGCATGGACAGGGCTGCTCTCGCCATCACCTCGCCAGCATCCGATGCTCCCGAACTCCTCTGCGTCGGACGGCTCGCCCCCCACAAAGGCATCCACCTCGCACTGCAAGCACTGGCCATCCTCCTCAGCGAGGGTCGCCATGTGCACCTCGGGATCATTGGAGACGGTGCCCAACGTGCCGAACTCGAGGCACTGGCCCACGAGCTCGATCTTCGAGACCATGTGCGCTGGTACGGGGAATTCGATGAACTCAGCGATGTCTGGTCCGTCATCGCCTCGGCCCGCGTCCTCGTGTTTCCATCAGAGCGGGAGGGCTTCGGCCTCACCGTTGCCGAAGCACAGGCCCTCGGGACTCCAGTGGTCACTTCAGACCACCTGCATAACCTCGCCAAGGACTTGGTCACCGACGGGGCGACGGGGTCGATTGTCCCAGCCGGCGACCACGCTGCTCTCGCCACGGCCTGTGGTGCATGGCTGGACAGCATGACGTCGAGAGAAGAGATCACCTCGCTGTTCTGGCAAGCACATCCTGAACTCGACTGGAACACCACCAGTGAGCGCTGGCTGGCGGCGATCGATCCCGGCTGAACAGCTGCCACTGAAGTTGGCCAGAACTGCACGAGCTCGTGCGCACGACATGAATCAGATCGCCGGGGAGCCCAGGCGTCATCATGAACGTCGACTAACTCCCAAGACCCTCGGCACGGCCGGACTCGTGGCGCAAGAAGGCAAGAAGACCTCGAATCCTTGCCTTCGTCAACGACCAAGCTGAAGCCATGCCCAGCATCTTCGCGAAATGGGGGAACTCGCGGACGTACCGAGGGAGCATTGTCATGATGGCTCCGAACGACGAGCGTCCCCCCCTCTCCACCATGAGGCGCAGGCGGTTCCGCTCCATGTAGTAGCGGTAGATCAGGCCGCCGCCGACCCTGGTCGAGCGCGAGCCATCGTGCTCGACGACCGCATCGAGGACCACCTGCATCGGCACGCCAGCGGCGGCGAGCCGCAGCGAGTACTCGGTGTCCTCCCAGTAGAGGAAGTAGGTCTCGTCCATGAGGCCGACCTGCTCGATGACCGAGGAGCGGATCAGGAACGAGCAGCCCGAAAGGACTGCGGTGAGGGCGGTCCCGTGGTGCTGGCCGAGGTCGGGCTCCCCCCATTCGGGCAAGTAGATGAGGCCCTTGGCGGGGTCGACCGACCCCCCGATGAACTGGAGCTTGGTCTCCGAGCCGGCGCCACCGCGGGACACGATCTTGGGGGCGGCCACGCCGAGGCCGGGGTCGTCCTCGAGGGCACGGGCCAGCAGGGCCATCGATCCAGGGACCACCGAGGCGTCCGGGTTGAGCAAGAAGATCGCCTCCGCACCCGATGCGATCGCCGCCGAGATGCCGATGTTGCACCCGACCGAGAACCCGCCATTCTTCCCCGGCTCGATGAGGCGGACCTCGGGGAACTCCTCGGAGACAGCGGTGGCCGTCGCGTCGCTTGAGTCGTTGTCGACCACGATCACGGCCTCGATCTCCGGCTCGGCCAGCAGCGAGGCCACGCACTCCGCTATGAAGTCCTCGGCGTTCCACGTCACGACAACCGCATGGATCTTCATCGGTTCAGTATGACCCGCTTCGGTCGCTGGCTAGGCATGCGATCCCTCCGACGGCTCCATCGCCTCACCCCCATGTTCTCGCGGCAAGTGGGGCGCGATCGTGGTTCTTGATCCGACTCAACCCCCAACGAGGCGGCCCATCCGCCTGAACAGGACGTCACCGATCGGGGCGAGGCATTTGAGCATGGAGATCAGCCTGATGCGTCGTGATGATGAAGACTTGTCGGCCCATCAGCCGTCACTCGTTTCATGCCGAGATCTCATCATGCACCCTGCTCGTCGCATCCAACACCGTGGTACCGAGCCGAGTCCATATGCCCGCACAAACGTTCTGCGTGACAAGGAGTAGCCGGAACCGTTCGCCCCGGCATCGTACGCGTTCCGTCCTGATTCGTGTCGCCGTTCCAGCCCCCGACTCCTGCAACCCATCACACGATGCGCATGGGTCAATGAACGGTCGCCGAGCGCAGAGGCGACCCACCTTGTACCGTTTGGCTCTATGGACGTCGGCGGATTTCTCAGAACAAGTCGTCAACGGCTCTTCAGCGGCTCGGCCGACAAGTCCACTGCAGAGCTCGACTTCTGGCGAGGACGATTCACCGAGGAGAAAGGCGTGCTCGGCAATGAGCACTTCGAAGCGCTCTTCACGGAGCAATTCGGTGTGAATCGGTCGTTCTTCGCCGGAAAGCGCATCCTTGACATCGGCTGTGGACCGCGAGGATCGCTCGAATGGGCCAGCGACGCCAGTCGGCGGGTCGGTATCGACCCCTTGGTCGATGCCTACCGCGAGTTCGGCATTGACCTTCATGCCATGGAGTACGTCGCCGATCCCGTCGAACACCTCAGCTTCGCCGACGGATCGTTTGACGTGGTGAGCAGCCTGAACTCCCTCGACCACGTCGACGACCTTGCCACGGCGATGTCGGAGATCGCACGGGTGTTGGTTCCCGGCGGCTCATTCCTCCTTGAGGTCGAGTTCGGGCACAGTCCTACGCCAGCAGAGCCCATCGAGATCCCCGCCGACTTCGCAACATCCTTGGCGCCAGTCTTCACCGTCGCCTCGGTCAATCAGTTCGGACTGTCGTCAGGACACCAGGTGCACCGTGCACACGCCGAGAAGATCCCGTATCGCCAGTCACGGCGTCGAACCCCAGGTGTGCTCATCGCCCACCTGATACGCGAACCGTCGACACCCTAGGCCCGCAGCGTGGCGAATAATGATGATCAGCGATGGTTCATCAACCCATAGCTTCGTGATACACCCTGCGAGTCTGCCACCCCACCTCATCCCAGCTCGGTGAGGCAAGCCAAGTGGCCAACGCCGCTCTCCGGGTCGCCGCAGACTCCGCGGTGGCCGTCGCAGCCTCACGGACCGCGGCGCACAGCCCCGTGGCGCTCGCCGGGTCGAACCTGATCAGGCCGGGGATGGTGGCGAACGCCGGTAGATCAGAGGCGATCACCGCTGCGCCAGCGGATGCAGCCATCCGCAACGAGGTGGAATTCATCATCGACGAGAAGGCGAAGATGGCGCCGTCGGCCGCCTCGAGGAGCGAACCGATATCGTCATCGCTCAACTGGCGGATGTCGAGGATCACATCGATCCCCACCTCACGCAGGGCACTCGCTCTCTGTTCGAGCCCCTCCTTGTAACGGCTGCTGCTCACACTGCCCGCGAGGACCACCGACAGGGGTGGTGGAGACGTCAACTCAAGGAGCGAGTCCAAGACGAAGTCGGCTCGCTTGTATTCATCGAGGTGACCGAACATCACCAAAGCATGTCGATCACCACTGATCCCCCATCGACCACGGGCAACAGCTCTTCCCGGTCCAGGAGGGACCGTTGGGGGGCCTTCGGGGATGAATGTGGTCCGGGGGAGTGGGATGTCGAAGGTGGTGGCAAGCAAAGCCGCTCCAGCCGGCGTGAGCGTGATGAGTCCATCAAGATGTGTCAGTAGAAACTTCCGCGCCGCCACGTCATCGTCGAAGACGGGTCTATGGGGCAGGACGTTGTGGGCCGAGTAGACCCATCGGACCCCGACGGCGCGACTCGACAGGATCGTCAGTGCGAACAGGCCCCGCGGGATACGCCGAAGAAGCGGGACCGATCGTGGCGCCCACGGATAACTGAACCCATAGGTCCAATGGAGGTGGACCACCTTGAGCCCTCGAACTCGCCGCCAGAGAAGCGACAGCGGAAGCGAAAGTGCGAGGAGTGAGGCTCCGCGGAATGCTCGCTTCGGAAGGAGGGCCACCTCCACGCCGGCATGCTTTAGACCTCTCTCGAGATGGCCGAGATAGGGATTCTCCTCGTTCCGGGGGATGAAGAGCACTGGATTATGAGCGGGAATCGGTGCGCGAAGAATCGCTCCGATCGTCACCACGGCGCGATAGAGCTTCGTCACCAGGAAGGCACCGAGCTGACCATGACGGATGTTCTTGAGGATCGGCACCGCCAGGATGCCCATCCACATGAATGGGATCCACCAGGACACCAGCGCGAGGGGCAGTGCGAAGGCCATCCCCATGACCCAAAGCGGATAGGCAATGAGGTCCGGGTAAAGCCGAAGATACTTTGGCGCCCGGCTCGGATGCTTGCGCAACAGTTTCACGGTGGCGCGGCCATAGGAGCGCGCCCGTGAGAAGGACCGCGACGTGTCCCCCCATCTCATGCCCATCCATGCCGTGTCTGCGCACAACAGCGGCGTCCCGGTGTCATTGAGCTGCCACCCGAAGTCGGTATCCGATCCATAGTCGAAGCGCTCGTCGAACCCTCCGGCGGCATCGAAAGCCGAGCGCCGAAACCCCATGTTGGCAGTGATTCCAATGAACACCGGAGCGTCGCGGTCGAGATCGTTCGAGGTGTGAGAGAGCACCGAGTCGACGCTGGAGAGCGGTCCACAGAATGCCGCCTCCGGCCGCCGCTCAAGCGCTGCTCTCATCTCGTGCAGCCACCTTGGATCCGGCACCCCGCCTGCATCGCAGAAAGCGACCAGGGGGGCGTTGGCTGCTCGGACGCCAGCGTTGCGCTGATGGGGGATCGTGACCTTGCGACCGAACGGCCCCTCGAAGGCGATCCAGCGAACCCAGGGGTGCCGCCGCTCGATCTCGGCGAGGCGGCCTTCAGAAGAATCGATGACGACGCACTCAGCCCCTTCGGCATCGCACAGCGGGTGCAGGAGCGTGAGGGTCTCGTCGATCATCGGCTCGTCCTTGACGATGACAACAACGGAGATAGTCGGTTCACCCACCGCCAGTCACCGGGCGTCGTCCCACGAGCTCCATCGTTCTGGCCATCCGGCCGTCAAATCGACACCCATTGGCACCAGGATCGTCGCAGGCCCACGCCTGTCCGAGACCTGAGTGCTCATCAGCATGAACCACGCGTGCCCGCCACTCTCGTCTCGGGTTCCTAATCTCGGCCCAAGGTAGTTGGCGAAGGCCAAGAGCGCTATCGCGCTGCTCCGGACAGCGCTCAACTCATCGCACCACGGGCACGCTCACACGGACTGCAGTAACGGACCTCCTCGCCATCCCGCTGCATTTTCATATCACGCGAGGTATACGGTTATGAAATAACAGCGATCGTGGCGAGGTAGTGAAGATAATGACCATCCGAACCACCGTCACATCGTTCCGGCTAGTTGTCGCAACTGCCGTGATCGCATCCCTCATAAGCCTCGGCGTTGCCCAGAGTGCACCCGCCGGGGCCAGTACCTCATCATGGTCGCCGGTGACCCTGGATGCCACCACTTCGCTCCCGGCCGCAGCGATCACCGGATCCTCATGCCTTTCGACCGGAGCCTGCGGCCTCGTGACCGGCGACGGACGATTCGGGTGGTCATCGACGTCGGGGAGCCCGAGGTCATGGACCATCAGCGTCGTCGATCCCCATCAGTCACTGGTTGGGGTGAGTTGCCCATCGCCCTCACTCTGCGTGGCGGTTGACATGAACGGCAACATCGTCGCCGGGGATCCCACCACACCAACAACCTGGTCGCTGACGACATTGGCCGGACAATCGCTTACGTCCGTGTCTTGCACGACAAGCTCCTGCGTGAGCGGCGGATTGAACGGGCTGATGGCGAGAAGTGCGAATCCGGGATCAGCCTCACCCACCTGGACGACACAGTCATTGGCTGGGGCCCATGATGTCACCGCCATCAGTTGTGCCAGCAGCACGCTCTGCCTCCTCGGAGACGAGAACGGTGCGCTCTGGTCCGGCGACCCCAGTGCAGTAACGCCCAGCTGGAGCTCGACCGATGTAGTTCCGACGGAAGTAATCACTGCTATCTCCTGCCCCACCTCCACCACCTGTGCGGCAACCGACGAGGTGGGGGACATCATCCTGAGTCACAACCCCGCTGTCGGGAGCTGGTCCGTCAGCATCACCGGCTCTACCCCCATCGATGGCCTTTCGTGCCCGTCAACGTCGCTGTGTGTCGCCGTTGGTCCGAGCGGCACCATATTGAGCAGTAGCTCTCCGTTCACCCCGGGCACCAGCTGGTCAGCGACGAACTTCACCACCG
>Ga0194055_10002517_pt1 | contig 14485 bp, 12 predicted proteins | sample SepL449m_MetaG_FD_155482 | JGI IMG/M metagenome (GOLD analysis project Ga0194055, IMG submission 155482) | Anoxic zone freshwater microbial communities from boreal shield lake in IISD Experimental Lakes Area, Ontario, Canada - Sep2016-L442-9m | ecosystem: Environmental > Aquatic > Freshwater >... | reverse complement strand
CGTAGGTAAACCCATTAATCCGAGCCGCTCCAATTTTCCGGGTGGTTTTTTGCGTGGTTTGCGGGACCCAATCCTTGTTTCGGACGAAAGAGGGTCACTATCGCAGTATTTCCAAGCTCTTGGGTCGAGGTGACGTGCTAAGTTGGATCGGTCGAAAAAGCCCTCCGGCCCCGTACCAGTCGTAAACTCGGATTGCCAGTGAAAGAAATTTCGCTTTCGCCGGTCGGTGCTTCGCGAACGGAACCGCAAAGCTGACTCGTTCCTCGAATGCAGTCGATTTGGTGGCTATGTCCCCAGCCGACCCGATCTTCTCTCCATCGGCGTAGACCTCGAAGTAATCATCGCCACCATCGACCCAGACATAGATCTCGCGTGACCGCCAGTCCTCCGGGAGTTCGACGTCGATGCGATACCATGCCCAGCCATCGAGCGCTGGATAACCGAGAGACTCCCAATGCTTGCCAATTTGCATTGGTTTCCATTCCGATGGATCGGGAATGGGGGATAAGTGCCAACCTAGTTCCAGACCTTGGTTGCCCGGGTCGATGCGAAAACTCCATTCGCGCGGAGTCAAAGGAATGGTCTGCTGGGTTAGCTTATCGCGCATGGCCGTGAGGATGTCCGATGACAGCGATGGGATCTGCGTCGTGTGATCGGATTCGTTTGCGAAGCGAAGAAGCCAATTCACGCATTCACGGGTGACAAAATCGCCCGCTGGCGTTTTATGGGATCGCGGTTCACTATCGATGGCATTGACCATCAAGATGCCTCGTCCCACGCGCGCCGCGACGATGAGACCATGCGTCTGAACGGTTTCGATATCATGATTGTCCCACAGCATGACGAGGGGTTCGAGTTGATCGAGCCATTGCAGATGGGGAAGAATTCGACTCGATAGATCGAAGGGCTGCAGTTCGATCAACATGGGATGCATCGCATTCCAGGTCGCATGATGGCTGGTCACGATCGGACCTCCGCGCAGGAACCAATGCTCTTTCAATGGCAAGCTCCCCACTTCGCCATCGGGAATCATGTAGACCAATGCTCCCTGTTCGAGTTGGTCCAATAGATCGCTATCGAATCGCCTGGCGATCACGATTGTTTTTTCCTCGGGCGTTTTTCCCTCGGGCATTTTTTCATGGGGTGATTCAACCTCCCGCGGTTCCACCTCGGGCAATGAATCCACCGGTGGAGGGGCAATGGCAAGAGACTGCAGACGCTCGCGGATCGATGCATCGCACGAGGAATGGAAAGACAACTTGCAATTCAATTTTTCGGGACGAGCGAATCCCCATACGTTCCATTGGTTGCTGGCGAGCAGTTGGCCGTTGGATAAGAGGCTAGCATCGATGGTGATGCGCTGCGGCTGCGAGGAGGTTTCGTCTGCCAGATCCATTGGCTGCAAATTGATTTCGGCAAGTTTTCGAACTAGCGAACCTCGGTCCTCCCCCTTTTCTTCGATGGAGGATAGATGCCGAGAGATTTCTCGTTTGCTGCCGGTCGAAGGATTAACCAACGTCAACTGCAGTTCGAGTTCTGCGGTTGAAGTATTGCTCGAATCCCCTGCCCTTCCGTTTTGGCTGAGCAAGAATTGCGACGTGAACGGCTCGTCGAAATAGAAGCCGCGGCGATCGTTCGGTGTTTGCAATAGAAGCATCGAATCGCCATGCCATGCCCAATCCTTCGCGCTCCACTTGTTTCGCCCGAGAAAGTCGACCAGTCCCATTCCAGCGAAGGGGAAGTCGCGGATGACCGAAACCACATAGCCACCGTCCGGAACTTCGCGATGATAGGCTTCGATTTGGTACTTGCGCATTCGCCGGGCGTAGTCAAGAGAGTCTTGTGGTACGCGCTCGATCGCCTGCTGACCCATATCGCGAGCACGCTGTTCGATCCAGCTCTTATTGGCATCCAAGAATTGAGGCAACCAGAATGGGCGTTCTGCACCGACGACGGCTTCTAGCACGCTTGGATCGACCCACGTATCGGCAGCGATGGCTTCGCCGAGAACAAGAGGTTTGAGCCCCTGTTTGTCGATGTGGTGCTTGAGTCGATCGAGGGTTTCGACCCAGGTGTGATTGTTGCCATAGGGATGATCGTCGTAAAAATCATGCACACGGTTCCATTGAATCCAACTGCTATCGTCTTCCACGATCGATCCCGGAATCGTCGTGTGGCATCGATCGTAAAGTGCGCGGATGACCCCGATATCAGCACTCGGTCCTGTCTCGCAGGTCAGACTTCTTAAAATCACGGAAGGATGGACGCGATCGTAGTGAAAGAACTCATCAAATTCACGTTCCAATTTAGGCAGTTGATCGGGGGTCCATTGGGAATGCCAAGTCGGATACTCCATCCAGACCAGCACCCCCAGTTCATCCGCAAGCTCTAAGTAACCTTTTGGCGGAATCCACAAGCAGAACTTCATCAAATTGAAGCCATGGGATTTGACCAACTCGAGTTCTTTTCGCCAAACATCCGGGTTAAGAGAGGGAGCGGTGCTGGGAGGTGCCCATCCCCAATTCAAAATACCTCGAATACGGAGGGGTTGGTCGTTGAGAAGCAATTGCTGGTCCCGTGTATTCACGGTTCGAAATGCAGCATGCGTTATCGCCCGATCGATCGAAACAACGGAATCTGAAACCTTGGAAAAGATGCGCCGTACCAAGTGGATTTCGACTTCATACAGATTGGGTGTTTCGGGTGACCAAAGCTCGGGGGAGGAGACAGGAATCTCTACTTCCAAAAGCAATCGACCCTTGCCTCGGAGAGATTCGATTTCGGAATCATCGAGCGTAAGACCTTCGAACTCGCTCCATGGAGCATCCGAGACCTCCGAAGGGTTCCCTGCGGACGTTTTCGATCGGTCCTGTTTTTTTCGATAGCGCAACTGGACGCCAATTGGGACCGAGGGAGGTGCCGTTGTGTCGCGCAACCCCAGTTCGATTGGGATCTGCAATCGAATTGCGTTCTTTTTTGAATCGCCCCATGCGAACAAGGACTTGGTATCGATCCTCCAGGCACTGCTGCGATGGAGCGTAACGCCTTGCCAAAGCCCGCCGAAGTGAGGCGCAAAAACAGGTAGGAAGCCTTGAGAGTTATGTCCGACCAACTCATCCACACGCACCAGCAGTTCCACCTCCCGCGCCGTCTCGGGCGATTCCGCTCGCATCCAAGGGGTCAAATCGATGTCGAACGGTGTCCAGCCACCCAGGTGCGAACCGACTTCGGTTCCGTTGCACCAGACTTTCGTCTCCGTGGCAGAACCTTGAAAGCGAACGAAGACCGATTCGTGAGCCTCAAGCGGAATGGAATTCAGTCGTTTGCGATACCAACCGACGCCATTGAACGCGGGCCCTTCGTGAAGCTCAAAGGGATTTGGAATCTCGATCGTTTTCCAATCGGATTGCCCCTCCTGCCGAAACTCCCAATCCCCGTCGAGAGACTTTGTTGACCAGGATTCTCGCAATTGGGATTCTTGGGACTGGGCGTATCTGTTGACGCCGCACGAAAGGAATGCAAGAAGAAGAATTCCTGCAATGAACAAGAGGTTGCACCGAAGCGAACCATACCGAAGCGTACAAATAGGTTGGGTTTTCATGATCCCGTCTATCGTACCATCTGGATCAACGGGATTGTGGGATAGGCTTCCCAGCCTGTCAAATCCAATGGGACGCCGGGTAAGGAAGCAGTTAGCAGTGAGGTGGAAGCAGTAAGCGATAAGCAGACAGGCAATTGTAGGATGTCAGGCTGGAAGCCTAACCCACGGAGTGCTCAACCAATTGGGTGATGTTCGCTGGCGTGTGCCTTCGACGTATTGTCGTTACTTTACGCGCTGCAAATCGAGTTCATAAAACCACAGGTCATCGTTCGGGATATCTAGCTTGATCTGAACGAATTTTCCTTGAGCATCCGCGACAAAATGGGCGGAGCCCGATTCAAACCAGGCGAAATCTTGATGCCATCGAATCGCAAATGTGTCGTAATGAAGGTGTTCCAAGTCGGCTACCAAAGCCGGATAGGGAAGTAGTTTCAGTTGTAGTTTTCCGTCGACCAATGCAACCTGCGCATCCCCATACATTGGGCAACGAAACAATCCGGTGTAGCTCTGGAGAGGATGGCTAGGGGCTGTGTTCTCAGCTGCGGGCTGGGTCGCTTTTTGGATGCGTGACGCAAAGTCGGCGCGGCTTCTTTGAAAGAGGCGAAAATTCTCTTCGCTCCAATCTTTGGGAGGGGCACCCAATGCGGCATCGATCACTTGGTACGTGATGGCAGTTCCGATGGACGTCATGCTGTTGGTCAGAACGACCACGCCAATTTTCTTTTCGGGGACCATGAGGACTTCGGAATACATCCCGTCGTATCCACCGCTATGTCCAACCAGTTTGTGCCCCTGGTAATCGGCCAATGACCAGCCGAGGCCATAAGCGCGAAAGTGAGTGGATGGGACACGAGCCGATCGACTTTTCGATACTGGGATGATCGTTTGAGGCTGCCACATCTCGAAGGCGTTGGCTTCTGAAAAGAGAGTCCGGCCGTCGGTAAGTTTCCCTTCGCGCAGTTGAAGCTGGATCCAACGCCCCATGTCGTTGCTGCTAGAGATGACGCCGCCAGCGGCAGCCATGGCATCCCAGTTCATCCAGGGGATGGGCTGAGAACGATCGGGAAATGTTTTGTGAGGACTCGCAACGTTTCCGATCGCCTCCAAATCGCGAATACTCAGAACCGTCCTATTCATTTCCAGTGGCGTCAAAATGCGCTCTCGAATGAACTGCGACCATGGTTTTCCGCTGACTGCGGCGATGACTTCGCCGGCCGCCAAATACATCAAATTCGAGTAGCCGAAATTGGCGCGGAATGGAAATTGTGATTTGAGATGAACGGCGCGTTCCAGAATCTCGCGTGGGGTGTAGGGAGTGCCCCACCACAGCAAATCCCCGCTGAATGTACCCAATCCACTCCGGTGACAGAGAAGGTCCCGAATCCTCAAGTCGTTCGATGCAAGGGGATCGGACAGTCGGAGCCATGGGAGAAATTGCTGCACGCGATCATCCCATTTCAATTTTCCTTCATCGACCAAGATGGCGATCGCGGCAGCGGTCATGGCTTTACTGTTCGAGGCGATGGCAAACAACGTATCGGCATCGACAGTGGCTTCCTGACCCGCTTCGCGTACTCCGTAGCCTTTGGAGAGTAGGACTTGGTCCTCGGTCACAATCGCGAGCGACAATCCGGGCACTTCCCATGCTTTGCGAGTTTCTTCGATCCATCGATCGAGTTCGGCAAGCTTTTCAGGGGTTAAGCCGGCGGCACTTGGAGCGAGTTGCACGGCGGGAGACTTGATCGACGTCTCCTGAGCCAGTGCGTTTTGCCAGCCCGAGGACCATGCGACCCAGAGGCTACCGAAACCGAAGAGGGTTCGAATCATGCGTGCTCGTCCCCATGAGTTCTGATGTTCGAATGGGGAAGATTTGCATGGGGGTGGGGGCTGGATCATTCGGTGTACCTCATGGTGATCGTTTTAAAGATGCATTTTTCGAGTGTCTCAGAGTCCCAATCTGGACTATCTCCAGGTTTTTCGTACTCGTACTCGTACTCAGCGTGAGCGGTACTCGTGCTCGTACTCGAAAATACAGCATCCATACTGCGAAAACGCATCGAGTACGAGTACGAGTACGAGTACGAGTACGAGTACGAGTACCATTTCATTGAGTACGAGTACGAGGAGGAAAGAAAGCCAACAGGGCGCAACTGCAAAAGTAGGGATTTGGCGATCGATACCGATGCAGCCCCATTAATAACCAGCGGGAGAACTGGCGACGTTCTGCGATGATTGGATCGATGGCAGCCCCAATTGCGTTCGCGCTTCTTCAAGCATTTCGCGAGTACGGCTGGCGCCGCAGCGGGAGACTCCCAAGGCACGTACGGCGAGCAGTGTTTTGAGATCGCGAACGCCCCCCGCTGCTTTGACTTGAACGTGCGGTGCGGAGTGCTGTCGCATCAGCTTGAGGTCCTCCATCGTGGCCCCTCCAGTTCCATAACCTGTAGAGGTTTTGACCCAGTCAGCGCGGAGTTGGCTGCAGATCTCGCATAGCTTGATCTTGTGTTCATCCTGAAGATAACAGTTTTCAAAGATGACCTTGACCTTTTGGTTGGCGGCATGAGCGACGTCGATGACAGCCGCAATGTCTTCCCGGACATAATCCCATTGGCCGCTGAGGACAGCGCTGATGTTAACGACGAGATCAAGTTCTTCGCAGCCATCTTCGAGGGCGCGGAGGGCTTCGGCACGTTTGATGTGGGTCGTATGTCCCCCGTGAGGAAAACCGATCGTGGTGGATGCTTTGACGGTGGATCCCGCGAGCAACTGGGCGCAGCGCTTCAAGTAATAAGGGAGGATGCAAACGCTGGCCACATCGTAATCGATCGCTAATTGAATGCCCCTCTCAAGATCCGCCACCGTCAAGGTTGGATTCAGGAGCGAGTGATCGATCATTTTCGATACATCTTGATAAGTGAAGTTCACGGTGTTGCCTCAAAACAGTGGATGCCAGAGAACCATCAGCGAAGTCCCGTAGGATAGCAGACCCGCGCGAAGCACCGTTTTAACACAGGCGGGATCGATGACCAAGGGATTGCCGTTCGGAGGGTAACCGCATTCTTTCGCTAGGCATCCGAAAGAAGACAATCCTGGGAGCAAATCAGCCACGCAGCGGGCGGAGAATTCTTGCAACGGCTTTCCATGAGTGAGAAATCATCGTATTCTGGTCCGGAGTTCGAGCGCCGGAGTTCGAGTGTCCGTGCTCGGTTGGCAAGGGCCGCGGAGAGCCCGGCCGCTTCCTTTCATGAAGCCCCGCTGCTTTGGGATAAAATTGATGCAAACGCAACCTGCTGTCGTAAATTATTCGTCCGAGCCGATGTCGGTCGAACTTCGCGAAGTTCCGGTCCCGGAAATCGGCGACGAAGACTGTTTGATGCAGGTGGCTGCGGTGGGGGTATGCGGGAGCGATTTGCATCAATGGGCCGGTGTTCATAGCTGGCCCGTCAATTATCCCGTCACGCTGGGGCATGAATTCGCCGGACGATTGGTCCAAATCGGTCGACGGGTCACCGGCTTTAAGGAAGGGGACCGCGTTTGCAGTGAAACTGCCGCGATTATCGATCCCGATTCACCTATGACTCGGATTGGCAAGTACAACCTGGATCCGAACCGCAAGGGCTTTGGATATGGCACGAACGGGGCCATGACCCGTTTCGTCAAAGTTCCATCCCGATGTTTGCACCATGTCCCGGATCGATTGCCGCTGCGATTGGCCGCTTTGACCGAGCCCTGCTGCGTGGCTTTTAGCGCTGTGGTAGCGAACGTCAACATCTTGCCAGGGGATCGGGTGGCTGTGTTAGGACCTGGGCCGATCGGGCTGTTGTGCGGTGCGGTCGCGAGATTGCGAGGGGCGGAAGTCGCTGTGGTCGGTTTGCCACAAGATCATGTCCGTCTAGAACTCGCCAAACAGCTTGGGTGTACCCCGCTTTACAACGATCAGTTGGCGGCGTGGTCGAAGGAACGAGATGGATTGGGATGCGAAGGGGTCGTTGACGCGGCGGGTGTTTCAGCGACCTTGCGTACGGCCATCGATGTGGTTCGGCCTGCGGGTTGGATTAGCAAGGTGGGATGGGGACGCGATCCCGTTGGGTTTTCTCTCGATCCTTTGGTCCAGAAGAATGTCACGCTTCAAGGTAGCTTCTCGCACACCTGGGCGATTTGGGAAAGAGTCCTTCTTTTGCTGGAGAGCCGCGCGGTCGATGTGGCTAAGATTGTTGGAGGGGCGTGGAGCATCGAGCATTGGCATGACGCGTTCGAAACGATGCATTCCGGGCGAATTGCCAAAGCCGTGCTCGAAATCGATCCAGAGCATGCGTCCTAGTCCGCAGAACACACGGGTGTCCATGTTGCGGATTCCTTTTCCCATGATCCGATAGTTATCCGATAGTTAATCGTCGAAACCAATGAGCAAAAAACGCATTCTCATCCAGTTGGATACCGATCCTCAACCGAGCGTCTTCGATGCTGTGGTCGCTATTGATGCTGGGGTCGATCGGTTGCTTCAGTACTCGAATGTGAAGCCGGAACAAGTCCGAGATCTCGTACATGGAGCGATGTACACGCGCGGCCCGCGGGATCTTGATCGAACCGCATTCTTTGTCGGTGGGGGGAATGTGGCCCACGGCGAAAACATTTTTGCGATCATTCAAGAGACGATTCACGAACCGTTTCGCGTTTCCTCCATGCTCGATTGCAACGGTTCGAATAGCACGGCGGCCGCGGCGGTGCTCAGCGCGTCCAAGCATGTGAAGCTGGAAGGGAGCACTGCCATGGTCTTGGCCGCGACAGGGCCAGTCGGGCAGCGCATTTGCCGAATTTTGTCCAATGAAAAGTGCAAAGTGTACGTGACCTCCCGGACGATGGATCGGTCGCAGGAAGTCGTCGACCGGTTGCTGCAATACGGTTGTGATCCAGCCAGATTGGTCGCGATCAGTACTTCGGACGACGCGTGGGTTGCGAAATCGATGCAAGAATCGGAGATGGTATTTGCCTGCGGTGCTGCTGGAGTTCGACTCATGACCGGCGAGCAATTGAACCAAGCCGAGCGGTTGAAGGTGGCAATCGATCTCAATGCGGTTCCCCCTCTCGGAATTGAAGGAATTGGCTTGACGGATCAAGGTGTCGAGCGAAACGGTCGATTCGATTATGGCGCCTTGGGGGTTGGGGGATTGAAGATGAAGATCCACAAGTCGTCCGTCGCCACCCTGTTTGAAAGCGCCGGAAAAACCTTGGATTGCCAGGAAATGCTTGGGGTCGGCCGAGATATTTTGGCCAGGGAAATCTCCAGTTAGCAGCACGGGTTCGTTTGACACCCCCGGGCGATCCAATAAGATGGAGTGAGGCCGCGAATGTGGATTCGGAGGCCTCCTCCCAGCTTTCCGTCCTACCTCCCAAAGCAATCCCATGTTTGGAATCGGAACAACAGAACTGCTAGTCTTTCTGGTGATCGCCATGTTGCTCTTCGGCAGCGCTCGATTGCCCTCCCTGATGCGAAATCTGGGACGGAGCGCGGTCGAGTTCAAGAAGGGGATGCGCGACGACGACAGCGAGCCCTCGACGGACACGACAAAACCGTAACCCATCCCATCTCAGGAGCATTCCATGTTCGGTGGCATAGGTACGTTTGAGATGGTGGCGTTTGGAGTGCTTGCACTCATGCTCTTCGGCTCCAAATTGCCGGAAGTCGCAAGGAACCTTGGTGCGACGTATCGCGGGCTGAAAAAAAACGTGGATGAGTTCAAGCGCGAATTTCAAGCCATCGAGCATTACCAACCCAAGCCCAAGGCCCCCGAAATATCGGACGAAGCCGAGCCGACGGAATCGGATGCTCCGAAATTTATCCCACCACCGTCGGATGAATCCCCGCGGGACACGCGAGGCTAGGCAGTTCACTTTTTCGCTCGTTACCCTTGTCTGCACTCTTTCTTCAGGCTCCAGCTTGGTAACGCACTGCCTCGGAGGCTCTGCCCACAGCCTCGAAACATCCTTTAGGACTCAGAACCGTCCAGAACACAAAGGGAGGGCGAGGCTCCTGCCGAGCTTTGGCTGTTCTGGCTCCGCAGGAGCGTCGCCCTCCCTACCCGTTTTGGCTCCGCAGGAGCGTCGCCCTCCCTACCGTTTGGCTCCGCAGGAGCGTCTCCCTCCCTACCCGTTTGGCTCCGCAGGAGCGTCGCCCTCCCTACCCGTTTTGGCTCCGCAGGAGCGTCGCCCTCCCTACCCGTTTTGGCTCCGCAGGAGCGTCGCTGCCAATAGGTCGCCCTCTACCAATGAACTGATGGTCGAGGCCGATGAAAACATGTTTAGCGCGTTGGGCTCCGCCTCCCAAATTCATCGGTGCTTCAACACAACATTGCCGTAACGCGTGAGTACGTCCTGTAATATCTTCACGGTCGTCGGTTCGAACCCATCCTCGTCCCCTCGCGATTTTGGATTGTGTCGGCTTGCCTTCTCCTTAAACTGTTGCATACCCGCCTGTTAACCCAGGCAATCTGTTCCAGTTTTTCCGGATGGTGCGTGCATTACCACCACCTATTTTCAATCCTTCCTCGACCTGTCATGGAACCTTTTGCATGGCCACAAAACTTCTTTGGGCTTCTTTACTCGCGTCCGCGACGATCGCAACTCCTTGTTGGTCCGTCCCTGCGGATTCCGTCCGCTTGGGGGATCCCAGTCTGACTGGAGGTATGTCGGGGGATGGCCCCCTGTCCATTACGGAGATCAAGAAGTTCTTGGACAACCCCGCCAATCATTCTGTTCTGTCGGTCGAACTTCCGGAGGGCTTGGCTGCTGGCAAAGAAGCTGTCTACATACCCGAAGACAATCCTTTGACCCGCGCCAAAATTGAACTGGGAAGGCAACTTTACTTCGACACGCGTCTATCGGGCGATAACACCATCAGCTGTGCCAGCTGCCATAGCCCTTCCGCCGGGTACGGTGCCCACACGCAATTCGGAGTGGGAGTGAAGGGTCAGAAAGGCAACCGGAACTCGCCGACTTCGTTCAATCGCATCCTCAGCAAGACCCAGTTTTGGGATGGTCGAGCCGGCAGTCTAGAGGCACAAGCTGTCGGCCCCATCGCGAATCCCATCGAAATGGGGAACACTCACGAATCGGTCGTGAAATTCGTCACTTCCAACGAAGGCTATCGCATCCAGATTGAGAAAATCTTCGGTGGAGCTCCCAGCATCGACCATGTCGGCAAAGCGATCGCTGCGTTCGAGCGGACACTGATCACCGGTTCGAGTCCCTATGACTTCTACGAACCCCTTCGCAAATTTGAGGAGGCCTATTCTGAGGATCTCGACGATCTCGCCACGTTCGAAAAGGATGAACCCGAGAACTTCAAGAAGTACGTCGATCTGAAGAAAAAGAGCGATGCCAATCCCATCAGCGAATCCGCAAAGCGCGGTCGCGAATTGTTTTTTAGCACCAAGTCGAATTGCTCAGCATGCCATGTTGGAGTGAACTTCACCGATGAGCTCTACCACAACCTGGGGGTTGGGATGGATGCCGCGGAGCCCGACCTGGGACGTTTTGCTCAGACGAAAGTCGAGAAGGACAAGGGTGCATTCAAGACACCGACACTTCGCAACATCGAGCTCAATGGTCCCTACATGCACGATGGGAGCCAGAAGACCTTGGAAGAAGTCGTGGAGTGGTACGCCAAGGGTGGTCATCCGAATCCTTACCTTAGCGACAAGATCAAGAAGCTTGAATTGACTGCGGAAGACAAGGCGGATTTAGTAGAGTTCATGAAGTCACTCACTGGGCCTCTGCCACAAGTGAATGAAGGTCGGCTTCCCCAATAGCTTGCGAAACTCTGAGTTGAAAAACAAAAAAATCGGCTCGCTATTTCTAGCGAGCCGATTTTTATTTCATCATGTCTTAACCCTGGCAGTCCAGTTCGTAATTAACGAACTCGGGTGCTGCTAGCTTGAATGACACGACGATTGGTGTTCAGGTAAGCATGTGGATCAACCACTGGTGCTGGAGCCATAGCGGGTGCAGCTACAGGAGCCGAACCGCAGGACGAGCAACCGGCTGGAGCGGCGTCGCAAGCGACGTCACAACCACTCTTGTGCTTGAACAGTTTGCTCAGCAGACCGCCATGCTTCTTGATTCCGAAACCACGGATTCCGTCGCAAGCAGGAGCAGCTCCGCAAGGATCACAAGCCGAGATTTCAGCGCCGCACGTTGGAGCGCCAAGACCGCATGCTGAACCATTGATTTCAGCACCACAAGTTGGGCCAGCGCCACAACCAGAAGCGATTTCAGCGCCGCAGGTTGGTCCGCAAGCTGGGACGTGAGCAGCAGCCAAAGCAGCATGCTTTGCAGCAAGCTTGGCATGCAAGCTAGCCTTAGCATTATGCAGTTTGCACTTCAAACCTTTGAGTTTGTCAAGGATTGGAGTACGGCAAACAATCGGAGCACAAGCGGTTTCAACACCGCAGCTTGGAGCAGCACGGCCTGCACATGGATCGCAAGCAGGAGCAGCGATTTCAGCTCCGCAAGTTGGGCCAGCGCCACAACCAGAAGCCATCTCAGCGCCACAGCTTGGATCAGCAATCGTGGTATCACAGCAGGAGCTGTTAGCTCCGACGCCATGTCCACCCAACAAACGATGGAGTAGTTCTCCGCCAAAGCTTTGTCCGCAAAGGCTCGCACTCAAAACCATCGATCCGACGAAAATGTTCCACTTCATTGAACCATATCTCCCTATGTACATTGGGTCACTGACTGTCACCCACATCTAGTTTTCCACGGTGGAGTTGAGACCGATTTCGGCGCACGAAGTCGCCGCCGAAATCGCCCTCGACTGGCGCGGCTATCGAGCAAACGCGTATGCTTTCGCTCGTATGACTTCGTAAGCCCCACTTCCAAAGCCGACCGTCAATTTCATATCGACGATCGACTTACCATGGATCCCAGATGCTCCTCTTGCCCCTCAGCATTGAGGAGACAAGTGACAGTTGCCGGCCGAATCATCCATCGACTCGATCAGTTCTGGGTCACCGGCAATTTCGCGCATCCTTCCAACTTCGATTACACTTGCAATCGCGGTAAGATGCGGCGACAAGCGTTGCTATCGACCGGTGATTGAAATTGGCTTGAGGAAGGGGCTTCATTTTTCAAAAAATGCAGGCCCATAAGAACTTGCGCGAAGTTTAACGCTTGGCCAACCTCTGCCGGTGATACCAATTCCGCGGCCGCAAGCTCGACCCAGATTAACATTTGGATCGATTCGATTCGCCCTTTCGTTAAACTCACTTTAGCTTGACATGACCCACCCGCTAGGGAACCGTCCATGAAGATCGCGTACCTCACCGCTGGAGCCGCCGGAATGTTCTGCGGCTCGTGCATGAACGACAACTCGGTGGCTCGCGGGCTGATGGAAGCTGGACATGATTGCGTTCTAGCGCCGGTCTATACACCGATTCGAACCGACGAAGAAAGTGTCAGCGTGGATCGCGTGTTTTTGGGAGGGGTTAGCGTCTACCTGCAACAAAAAGTCCCTTTGTTCCGATCACTACCCAAGTCTGCCTTGAGGTGGCTCGATCAACCATGGTTGATTCGCGGCTTAACGAAGAATGCAGGCAAGACATCCCCCGATCTTCTGGGACCGTTGGCGGTGTCGATGCTTGAGGGGGTGCATGGTCATCAGCGCGCCGAATTTGAACGGCTCGCCGAATGGCTTCAGAGCGATATCCAGCCCGATACCGTCCTGATGACGAATTTGCTCATCGGCGGAGCGATTCCCGAGTTGATCGATCGCTTGGGCGTTCGCGTTTACGTCACATTGCAGGGGGATGATATCTTTCTCGATTCCTTGCCCAGCGTCTACCGTCAACAGGCCATCGAAAGGATGCGCCAATTGGTCCCCTCGATCCATGGCTTCATCGTCCACTCTCAATCCTACGCAGACTTCATGGCCGAGATGCTCGCGATTCCATCGCACAAACTGCATATCGTTCCATTAGCCATTCGGGTTGCGGACTTTATCCGCCAACGAAAGGGTGTCGACCCAGACACGGGACGATTGCTATCCGAGACGGTACCGAGCCAAACCGTGGCATCGCGTCCAATAACCATCGGGTACTTGGCGAGAATGGCACCTGAAAAGGGACTGCATCAATTGACCGATGCGTTCATCGCGTTGAGCCGTAACCATCCAGAGCGTGAACTGCGATTGCGACTAGCGGGCTGGATGGGTCCACAACATGACGCCTACTGGGAGGAGCAGAAGAAGAAATTGAAGCTCGCGAAGTTGGATGGGAGATGGGACTATGCCGGTAGCGTCGATCGTTCTGGCAAGGTGTCGTTTCTCGAATCTCTCGATCTTTTCTGTGTGCCAACGACCTATGCAGACCCCAAAGGGCTTTTCTTGCTGGAAGCGACCGCCGTGGGACTCCCCTATGTTATGCCCGACCATGGCGCGTTCCCTGAAGTCCATAAGCGATTGCAGAAATTTCTCCCTAGCGATCATGGGCGACTCTATCGACATGATTCCGTGCATGAATTGGTTCGCACGCTAGAAGAAAGCATTGCCGAGAATCCCCGCTCCATCCCACCAAGTTCCGAATTGCTCCACGAATTGGATATCGAGACACATACCAGCCGTCTGATTTCGGTCCTTAGTCAATAGGGATTGCTGTTGCGTGAGCTTGAGGGGGTCGTTTTGAAGTCGCAATTTTTTTGCATTCTCGCGTGCTCGTGCTCAATCCGCCTCGGCGGATGGTGCTCGTGCTCGTAATCGAACGGGCCTCTTCGAGCACGATTACGAGCAGGAGCACGAGCAGGAGCAGGAGCACGAGCAGGAGCACGAGCAGGAGCACGAGCAGGAGCACGAGCAGGAGCACGAGCAGGAGCACGAGCAGGAGCACGAGC
>Ga0194055_10002516_pt1 | contig 14490 bp, 9 predicted proteins | sample SepL449m_MetaG_FD_155482 | JGI IMG/M metagenome (GOLD analysis project Ga0194055, IMG submission 155482) | Anoxic zone freshwater microbial communities from boreal shield lake in IISD Experimental Lakes Area, Ontario, Canada - Sep2016-L442-9m | ecosystem: Environmental > Aquatic > Freshwater >... | reverse complement strand
GACAGCGGGCCTCTACGAAGTGTTCTACGCCCACCAAACGTTGGGCCGGTTCGACGTGAGCCAAACCCCGCGCGGCAGCCCCGAAGTCTTAAACATCCACCGCGTTCTCCGCGAATGAGCCTGACTGGGGCGAATGACTCTCAGTCATTCACTTCCCCGCTGCCGGTGTCTCAGGCCGCGCGGCTGGGGCGAGGACTTTGGAACCAGTTCTCGTCCCCTTCAACCTGTCACCCATGTCCCCGAACACCTGTTACCCATGTCCCCAGTCTATACAGCTTCAAGCTGGGTGCGCAGCACAAGAAACCTCAAGCCGAGCGTTGATGCACGAATCGCGTCTTTGTTCGGCGCGGGTCTCCCGACCGTCTCCTACCGTCTCCTGACCCCGCCGAAACTCACGACCGCAGGTCACTTCTGCATTCCTTGCCAGAAATCAGGCAGGACGATCAGGGCGAGAACATCAAGCATCAGGATCATGATCTACCGTGATCTGCGGACAAGGGGCTTGCTTTGAGATCTATGAACGCGATAGCCTGATTGTGCTGATAAGACAGGTTTACGAAGATGAGATCGGTGATCCCCGACAGGAGAACGTGATGTCAGATTCTAATTGCAAATCTCTCGCAGACAACGTGGTCTACTGGCACCAAAATGTCGTCATGCGCCGATTTACGATTGTGACCAGTCTCGTCCTGTCGTGGGTTGTCTGTGATCTGTTCCTGCATACTCTTTCGTGGGAGGCGAGAGGAGTTCTCCTCAATGTCACCGAAATTGATTTCGGGCGATTGCATCTGCTGACAGCATATTCACTGCCGATCCTGGGAGTCGTTACGTTGGCGCTGCTTTGCGGTTTCATTCGTCAGGGGAATACTCGACTTCCTTCAGTGATCACGTTCTGCGGTGGGCTGTTTATCATTGGTGGTGCGCTGACGGACATCGCCGTCACTGTCATTTACAGTCCTGATCTGGCGATGGAGGGCAACCTGTATTTGCGGATTCTTCTGGATTCCGAACATTCATTGCCGTTCGTCTATGCTTATGCGTTTATCACTCAGTCCCTTTACATCGCCTTGTTCTGCGGACTCTGGATCGGATTCCTGAAACATCGCTGGATGATCGCTCAGTCCGTGTCGTCTGCAGCACCGCGATCAATCCTGGAATTTGTCAAAGCCGCGACGGGTGGATCGCATCTGACGATTCGGCAATGGCTGCTCCCCTTGCGGATGTCCGAGATTCCACTGCTTTACCACTACGTCTGGGTGATTGCGATTCCCATCGTTTTTGGAATCAGCCAGTTTCGTTGGTACGTGGCGATGGAATGGCTGGGAATTGTTGAGCCTGACTTCGCCAACCGTGTCGCAGTGGCTTTGCATGGAGTCTGCAGCAGTCTGGTTGTCTATCTGCTGGCTGTGCGGCGCATGGCGCTGCTTGTGCCGTAAGTCATCTTTTACAATCAGCCGCCAACTGATTCTGTCAGTAATGAATCTGACGAATCACACTGAACTGGTAACCAGCACCAGCCGTTTCAACGGCAAAATACGTGCGGCGAATTTGCGTGACGGGGCGATTTCGATAATTCAATTCCAGTTGAGCCAGCATGGTTTCGGTTGGCTTCGGATAGAAATGGAAGATCGCAGTGTCACCTCGAACATCGATCGAGGCTCGTTTGAACAATTCGACGTCCGCACTGCGCCGGTCCCCTCCCTGCCAGGTCATGTACAATCGCTGCTCATTCTTTCCGCTGGCAACAAACCGCGACACAGGCGTCGGTTGATTGAGTTTTGAGATGTAGACCAGTCGTCCATCCGGCAACAGTGCACCGAGTTCGATCCCGAAGAATTCGAGTTGCTTGGCGTACTCATCAACCCCCGCCCGATCTCCGAAGCGGACGTACCACCGCTGTTCGCGCGGCATCCCGCCGGTTCCGGGACCAATCCCTAGTCCTTTTTTTCCGGTCCCTTTAGCGCTGCCGGTCTTGCCTGTGCTCTGGATACCGGTGTCAAACTGTTGTTGAACCTGCTGTGTTGCGGATTCCGAAAGTTCTACGACGGTTTCCAGTGCTTCGGCGATCTCTGTCGTATCCGACTGGACTTCGGCAGGCGATGCATCATGCACTTCCGGTTCGGGTGAGTCGACACGCAGTGTTTCGTCGGGAGATCCATCTTCAAAACCGCCGGGAGCTTCGATCAGTTCGACGGGAACAGCTTGCGGAGGGGCTGGCAGTCGGTTTGTCAGCCAAATCGCCACGACGCACAGGCAAAGTCCTGCGACACCGACGAACAGCGCAATTGTCCACGAGCTGATGCGGTCATACAGCGTATCTCGCAGAACTGGTGCTGGACGAGGGATAGTTTTGAGTGACATCGCAGGGATCGCTATTGGGGTTTACGTTTCAACGCGTTTCGATCATCCCGTTCGTCATACGGACGAACCTTGAGATACCAGTCGGTCCAGACCTTTCGAGATGCCTCACCCCATTTCCTCAGATGCGCCAATCGTTGTTCGTCGCTGCCATCCTCGGCAACTCCCTCGGTGGGATCAATCGGGACTCCGCAGCCGTTTGGACGACGACTGAGAATACAAAGCGCGGCACTCGCTTCACGAACCACAGATTCATCCCCATCCGTCAGACCTCGAATCAAAAAGGGGGCAGCAGAAATGTCCCCCGTTCGTCCCAGCGCCCAGATTGCAGTCCGACGAACTTCCACTCGCTTATCATTCGACAATCGCTTCAGGAGAGTAATTTGCCCGATCAATTCCTCGGGGCGATCTAACTGAACCTTTTCGACAATGGCTTCCTGCGCCGCGAGAATCTGGGCATCAGACGACTTTTCGAGATCTGCCAGTAACGTATCGACCGGTCCCTGAATCTTGCGTACTTCCCCCTGGTTGACCTGAACCGTATCCAGGTTATCTGGCAGGCCGCGACCTCCCACGAGCAATCCACCACCGACTTGTGGCGCACGTCGAGGCTTTCGAATCGTCCCGGCGGTCGCTTTTGAAAGAAACAAGAGCGTGAGAGCGGTTGAGGGCACGGTGCTACTGGAATCAGTCCAGCTTCCGTCGGCCGCCTGTCGTTTGAGGAGTTCGTCAGCACCTTCATTGTACCAGTCGTGCGTCCCGATCTTGTCGGAATCCAGCAATGCCCCGACACGTTCAATCCCGTAGAAGTAATAATTCAGGTACATTCCCTGCGAAGCATTACCGGGTTCAAAAAAATGATCTGAGATCACTCGCAATGCCGATTTCAACGCTTTGTCGATGGGGGCGGGCGACATCGTGGTGATTGTTTTCACTTTCGGAGCTTTTTCTTTTTCTCGTTCCTCGATTGTTCGTTCCAGCACCCCGAATCTGCGAGGTGCATTCGTCGGAGTCGACGGACGAAGGCCATCATCGAATTCAATATCGCGAAACAGAACGTGCCGGATCACGAGCAGTGTCCCAGCTCCCGCGACGGTCATTGTGGATGTCGAATTCGTTGCACCAGCGACCTGATTTGGATTTTCGACGGGGTGGTAACAGAATCCACCATCGCGACTTTGCGAGACCAGCAACCATTTTGCGGCGCGTTCCCACGTCTCGATCGGGATTTCAACCCCTGCCCGCGATGCCGCCCACAGGCCCAGGATCGCATATTGCGTGATACTGGTGTCACCGAAGTCGAGCGTCCCGGCTCCTTCGCCCGACGGGTAGTACCAGGCACCGTAGGATCGCTGCTTCTGAATCAGAAACTTCGCGATGCTTTCCAGTTGGGGACGGTACAATTCACGATCGACCGCTTCCAGAAACATGGCATCGACACCAGCTTCATAGTTGTGGTGCGATGTTGGCGAATAGGCACCGTCGCGAAATCGGCTGAGAACTTCCTGAAGCCCCTTCTGGATATCGGGATGCGACTTGTCCACCCCCGACTTGACCAGGCTGTAACAGGCCAGGCTTCCCTGCGCGGAAGACTTTGACTGTTTCAGCAAGAATGCCTGACCTCGTTCAATCGCCCTGGCAATCTGAGCCTTATCAGCCGCGATGCCTGGTCGGACGGATCCCATGATGGTCAATACGCCGACCAGAGCGGACACTGCTCGAGCGAAGGTAAACATGGAGAATCCAATACCGTAAAGCGAGCAACCAAACTCTGGTCAATCGGGTTGAGCCATCATCGCCTCAAGCGTTTTCGAACTCAAGTACAACCGATACGGATTGAACCGAATGATTCCGACCTGTTGCGTCACCAGATGACAGACGTTCTTTACTTGTGCGAGTCCTGATTTCGCTCGTTCTGTGCATCCTTCATGTCAGCCACCCGTGACATTCGGCTTGGGAGGATTCGTAGTCGGCGTCACCATTGGAGTCGCGGTCGGTGGAGTGACGGATGGTGACGGGAACGAATTCAGCGGAGTCAACGCGTCGACAGGGCGATTGTCATCGAGTGGAACGGGTTCTACAGCTTCTTCAATCTGGTTGGGGAACAGCAACCGTCGCGATTCCTTCAAGACGAAGTTTGCATCCATAAAGGGTTCCGCACCAATGTCATGCCAGCGAATTCTGCCCTCGGCATCGATCAGGAACGTTCCGTGGAGTGGTGCTTTTTCAAAATCATCGAACGCGTGGTACTGCTTGAATGCCACCAAACCATCATCGGAAACCAGCGGGAATGGAAAGACTCCATCCTTTTTGTAACGTTCGTGTGATTTCTTCAGGTCTTCGATGTTATCTGTACTGACTGCGATCAGCGAGATACCTGCCTTTTCAAATTCGGCCACTTTCGGTGCGAACGCCTGCAATTGCTGGATGCAGTGCAGGCATCCGTAGCCCAGATAGAAAATCACGACGACCGGTCGCCCTCGGTAAGAAGCCAAGGTGTGCATTTTTCCTTCGGCATCGGGCAACGACCACTCTTTCGCGGGAGACGGACTCCAGTGAATTGGGCCGAGTGATGCCAGTTCCGGCAATTCAGCGGCGTTGGCTGCGACTGGTTTCGGTTTTCGCCAGTTCGCTCCGAATCCCAGTTCCATCGCGATCGGCGTCAAACGTGAGAATGGAGCGACATCCAGATCGATTGAACCAGAGATTTCGCGAAGCCTTTCAAATGTTTGTTTGGCTTCCTCTTTCTTCTCTTGCTTCCACTGCATCTGAATCAAGGCCGCCAGGGGCACTGCCTCGCTCTTCGCGTTATTGACCAGATTCTGAACGGTCTTGAGAGCTTCATCCTTTTTGCCCGCAAGAAACTCGATTTCGGCGAGGTAGTCGTCAGGTAATCCCGTCGCCTTCTTAAAGCGGTCCAGGGCTTCTGCGGGCTTATTCTCGGTCAGCAGGACATAGCCTTGCAGTTCGTCGATCGCCCGCTCCAGCACGCGGATCTTTTCATTTGTCGGCTGCTTGGCCTGGTTCTCGGCCGCTTCGACTCCCTTGGCATCTTTTCCTTCGAAACGAGCCTTGGCAACGGCGATATCGACGGCAGAAGTCGTTTCCTGTTTAACACACTTTAACCGGTTTTCGAGTGACGCCAGTTGTGATTTTCCGGCTTCGACGTCTCCCTTGCGGAAGAAGGCTCTTCCCAGCATTCGCTTTCGTTTGACCAGTTCTGAGTGCTCTTCGATGGGGCCCAGATATTGCGTGCTGGCATCGGCAATCAGGGCATCCCACATTTCAAACCGAGAATAGCTCTCGTACAGTCGCAACCGTCCGAAGTGGGCACTTTTACCACCGGGAAAATTGTTAAGACGCGGATGTCGCGGCAGTTCGATCGTATTGCGCGACAGTGCGATCGCATCATGGGCTCGCCCCAGATGCTGCATGTTGCGGACCAGCCATTCGTTGTTATGGGCGAAGTTGTGAATGGCATCCGGGAAAATGGCATCTCGCATCATATAGGCATGATCCGTTCGAGCCGATGCTTCCTGATGCCAGGCGGCGTCGAAGTACTGCTTCAGATCGGAATAGGTGTGTCCTGACATGTGCCACATGTGCGCAATGCCTGGAGCTGACAGTCCACACTTCTCTGCCGAATTCACAGCCTGCTTCGCCTTGTCGTTATCCCACAGGTGAACCCGATAATGATGAACCGGGTGCAGTGGATTGGCGGCAAGAACGCTGTTCATCAAGGCATCGATGGCAAAGTAGCTTGGGATCGATAATTCAGAGCGGCCCTGCCAGAGAGTTAGACTCAGTAATGCTCGACCTTCCACATCTTCCGGGAACTTGTGAACCAGATTTTCCAAGGCTGTGACGTAGTTCTGAATACGGGCTTTTCGTTTCTTTTCGTCTCCAATGTCGGCCTTGTACCAAGCTTCCAGGGCATCAATGTAGATCTTTTCCCGCTCGCTGGCGGGACCTTTTCGTTTCACTGCCTCTGCGATAAACGACTTTGCTCGTTTGTCGTTATTGACGTTGGCGAGCGTCATCCCCCAGTAAGCCATCGCGCAATCGCGATCGAGCAGTGCGGCCTGGCGGAACGAGCGTTCCGCTTCAAAGTACCAGAACCCATGAAGCTGGCCGACACCCTGATTGAAGAACGCCTGAGCCTGCGGATCCTTCGTCGTGATGGTGAGCGACACTTTGCCGGTCGTTCCCATCAGGTAGGCGGCACGACGTGGTCCTTCATCGAAAGCCTCACCGTGGAGCGAATGTCCGGGTTTGACGGCATTTTCCGGACTGACAGCGCTGGGGGGCGATTCGTCAGCCGACCATGCGAATGACGTTGCTGAACAGAGGATAATCAAGGCGATCCAGCGAACCATCACAATCTCCCGTCGTCACAGCCAAGTGCCATTGGTCATTTGTCATCATCGCCACATTAATTCGCTTTGCCGAGCAGTTTTTCCAATAATGCGGACAATTCCCCACCCCGAGCGGACATCGACACGACATTGCCGTCCTTGTCGACGAGGATCGCGGTCGGTACAGAACTGATCCCATAATACTTGGCCATCGGATGTGCCCAGCCCATGTCTCTGGAATCATCAAACATCTGAGTCCAAGGGATCTTTTGCTGATCCACGAACTCTTGCAGCTTTGATCGCGATTCATCAAGGCTGATCCCAATCACGTCAAATCCTTTGTCGTGATACTTTTCGTAGTTCTTCTTGACGTTCGGAAGTTCCTGCAGACAGGGGCCGCACCACGTCGCCCAGTAGTCAATCAGAACGACCTTGCCTCGATACGAGTCCCAGTTAATTTCTTCACCTGTCAACATTTTTCCGTTGAGGACGAACTTGTTTCCGGGAAGCTGGATTCGTCGGGCGGTCGCCTGGAAGATCTCGGCATTGGAGCGGAAGTTCGCGTCCTTGGATTCGCCAGCGATTTTTGCCAGCCGCTCATAAATTGCTCCCCCATCTTCCGGTTTGCCCGCAGATCCCAGAGTGTTCGCAAGTTGGACAAGTGCACCAACAGATTCTTGTGAATACTTTGCCTTGGGGAGATCCGCGAAAAGTTCCTCAGTGAGCTGTTCACGTTCTGTGGATGTCATCGCAGGTGCACTCATGACCTGGGCCGGGCGCCATAACATTTCACCGAGTTGAGCAACCGATGGCCGTTTGTCCTGTTTCAGCTTCGTGACTTCCCCGATGAGCTGCTTAGAAAAGTCCTCGATCTGTCCTTCGGCCAGCATGAACATGGCTGCCATTTTCATTTTTGCAGCGTTGGCTGCAATTTCAGGACTGGTTTCCTGCTGGAGAATCTTATCACCCGCAGAAATGAAAGCCTTCTGAGCATTCACGGCAAACGCCATGGCTTCGTCATTGTTCTTGAACTTCGGCTTTCGTTTTTTGATATTCTCGACAAATGCGATGATTTCGTTGGGCGTTCCATCCGGAACGTTGAATTCGGAGTCCACGGTAACGGGGCTCGCCTGAGGCGACGTCGCCTTCGATGAGCACGAGATCGATGAAAGAAAGAAAAGACTGCAGATTGCAGCGGCAAACGGCCACGGCACAAACCGACAGATCGCACGTGGCAGGGCCATTACAAACTCCACGGACACAGAGGAATACCATCGCTCCGTCGAAACAACCCGCGGAGCCTCCATCAACATACCTTGTTGCAATGCCGATTTGCCAGCGGTACTTCAACTTCTTCGCGTGCCGAACGGGTGCGGTACGATTTTTCTGGTTTTTCCGATCGTCACACTAAACCGATCGCCGCACGACTTCCGCCTGCCAGTCACGAGCGCGAGGCTCGGGCAAGGTTTGATTGACCTCCCCACACGAGTTCGTGTGACAACCTGTTACCGACGGCACACGTTTCGGGGACACTTTACGCTGAATGTCGACACTGGATTGGCATCAGACTAAACTTTCCGGACTGCTCACCATGACACTCGCATGCTCGTTTGGATAGTTCGGCGCTGTTGTAACTGCATGGACAAATCGAGATCCTTCGACGTCCCATGAAAGATTTCGATAATGAATTCGAATCCCACGAAGCCTGGATGGCGAAGCCTGGCCTGGTTGCTGATTGGCGCTCTCCAGGCGGCAGCATTTTCCCGTGGGATATTCCCTCCGCTGGAAGTGACCGTTGTCATCCTGGCAGCGCTCAGTGCCATTGGCATCATTTCCGTGCGTGTGGTGAAGTTGTCGCTGATGTCCCGCTTTTTTGTATTGCTGTATTCGTTGCCGTTTACTGCAACATTGGGCTACTTGTTTGACTCCGAGTTCATTTGGACCAGGTCAGCCAATGTCCAACCGCTGTGCCAGATACATGACTTGATCAACTGCATGCTGGTGATGGCGATCGTTGGCCTGTGTGGCCTGTTGGCCGGAATTGAAGCGACGACTTGGTTCTATTGCAGATTCCCCCCCACGGTTTCAGAGACGGGAACCGGAACAGGGGTGTCCGATCTTTCTCGAACCTTTTCACTGCCTGTGACAGTGATATTGCTTGGTGTTTCGATCTATTTTTCGGCGCTGCATTCCCCGGCAAAAACGATTTTTGAGGAGCCGTACGCCATCAGAACAGCAGTAAAGCTCAATGGAAGCTGGCTGATTTCGTATATGATCCTGATCCTGCTGTATCTTGACTTCGAGCGAGAAAAGTCAAGTCCCCGTCGTCGCTGGAAGGTGTTGGGATTTTCCGCAACTGTGGCGTACATTATCGTCGTGTTACAGTTTTTGCGCGGCGACCGCGAATGTGCGGGACTTGTCGTGGGACTGGCGATGCTTTATGTCACCAATCCTGCGGCAGAAGTGGGTACGCCTGAAGGCAGGCGACCCCGAAGTCGCTCGATGCGAGCAATGATCCTTGTGATGCCGTTGGCCATCTGTATCGTGGTGTTCGCAGGACTTGGCACCTTGCGGAATATCGCGAACGTATCGGAGTACGAAGATCCTGACACGCGAAGCGTTGCCGTCAAGTATCTGACTCGGAATACGTGGACTGCCGTTTGTCTCAACAATCTGGGTTTGGCCACCGATTACTACTATGGCAACGTCGAATACCTCTACGGAAGAACCTATCAGGATTATTTCCTGTCGCTGCCGCCGAGCCAAATCGCAAACCGTCTCAATTACGTCAGGCCGCTCGATGGTCCGGCGAATCCCGCCCAATGGTATCGATGTCTGATATCGTTTGGAGGGATGCATCCGGTCGTCGTACCTTATCGCAACTTCGGAATCTGGGGTGTGATTCCAGTACTGTTTTTTTGCGGTTCGTTCATCGCCTTTTGCGAAGTTCAAAATGAGCGGCGATTGTTTTCGACGAGGCTGCTTTACGGCTGTGTCGCAACATCGTCGATGTCATGGTTCTGGTACAGTGACATGAACATGATCCGCACGCTGATGATTTGTGCTGGATTGCTTTTATTCTATCGTCCCTGGTGGAATTGCCATCGATCAAAGGACGCGATTCGCAGTTCCTGATGTCCCAATTTGACGGGATTCCACGCAGGCGGTATCGTCCCTGCTGGATGTACGACTTTCCAGTGGCAGAGGGTTCGATGGCTGCGCACAATTTCTACATACTCGGTGCGCCCAAGTGCGGGACATCGGCGCTGTACGAATACCTCCGCAACCATCCCGCGATCTTTATGCCGCGGCTCAAAGAGCCAGAATTTTTCGCGACTGATTTTCAGGGATTGAGTTCAATCCAATCAGCGGTGGAATACCATCAATTATTTACCGACTGCGGACCACAATTTCGCGCCTCTGGTGAAGCATCCGTTTTCTATTTGTATTCCTCTGTCGCAGTGAAGAAGATCCTGGACTTCGATCCTTCCGCGAAGTTTCTGGCCATGGTCCGCAATCCCCTGCAAATGTATCCGTCGCTGCATTCTCAATTTCTGTACACGTTTTTTGAGGACGAGGCCGATTGCACGGTTGCGTGGCGACTCCAGGAACAGCGGCGTCATGGGGAACGAATACCCGAACTCTGTAAAGAGCCCAAGCTCTTGCAATACGCTGCCGTCTGTTCCCTGGGTGAGCAAATTGCACGACTTGCCGCACAGGTGCCCGCCGAGCAGCGAAAGGTCGTCGTTTTTGATGACTTTGAGCGATCGCCGCAGAAAGTTTACGAAGAGGTGCTCGCGTTTCTCGGTCTCGCTTCAGATGGAAGGACGAACTTTCCACGTGTCAACGAACGAAAGTCTCACAAGAACGGATTGATAGGGCGGTTCCTTCAGTCGCCACCGCGATTTCTAGACGGCACGCGAAATCGTCTCAAACGCGGCTACTACCTGCATGGTTCGCTCATGGGGCGGATGGCCTACAGGTTTCTGGAGTGGAGTCGTCGATTCAATTCGAAAAAGAACAGGCGCTCCGAACTTTCAAACGAATTCGCATCCGAGCTTGCTGACGTGTTTCGGGAGGATGTGCAGTTGCTGGGGAGTATTCTTCAACGCGACCTGAGCCACTGGCTTTCTGTCCCTGCGAGACCTCTAAAATAGTTGGGGCGCAGTCAGACGCCGCTCGTGATGGGACCTCGCCGGAAGCCCGTTGCGTTACGAATGCACCGCATCGTGCGCTGCTGGATTCATCGCCGGGAGTGAGAGACTCATACGCGTTGCTTGCAACTGATATCCGTACTGACGCATCAGCCAGCCGCACATGCGTAAAACGGTCTGCTTCTCATTTGGCGACAGCATCTGCGTCCAGTCGGTATCGAGGCGAAGGCGAACTTCACCTTTCATTCGCATCCGGTTTCCCGCGAAACTGCAACCAACTTTGAGTGCGCCACCCGACTTGATTCGCCGGATGATGTCCTCAAAATCGCATTGCAGGAATTCGCCAAACTGTCTCAAAACAGGCTCACTGTTCGTTGAAAGATCCTCGTAGCGACAAAATTGGACCCGGCTGGCCGGCATCTGTCGACATACCCAGCTTGCCAATAAATTGTAGGCGATCCAGGTCAGGGACGATCTCCAGACAGGCCGCGGAGATTCTGAAGCTCCGATACCCGCTTTGGGGTCCGCTTGCAGTCCTTTTTTGAGCGACCAGGCAACTCCCCGAGCATCTCTGACGATATGAATCACTCGCAGATCGATGTCAGGCATCATCGAGAGTGAAAGTGCGCGCATCGGGATGGCGCTGGAATCAACGATCATCGTACGTCCGGTGACTTCCCGAATTGCTCGATAAAGTTCTGTTGTCTGCCGCGTATACTCAGAAAAGTCCTTTGTTCGGACCAGCTTTTCTCGCATGAGTCGGGTAAACCCACGCATCTGCGGTCCTTCAAACTGGCAGCGAAACTCGTTGTGCCCTTTCAGATTTTTCAGTCCAGTTCGCTGGAACCAGTTTTCGACGACCTTGAGCCAGAACGGACATTCATCAACGCGATTCTGACAAGGGCAATAAATTTGATGAAAGAACTCATTCACCGAAAGCAGGGCCAACTCGCCAGCCCCGTACAATTGCGGGTGACTGCCGAGGATCGTATCCATTAACGTCGTCCCGCTTCGGCCTGAGCCAACGATGTAGACGACCGAGACAGGATCAGAGTGGGCACCACGCGTCACGAATCACCTCGATTTCCGCAATTGCCCGTCGTGTGGTTGGTCTTTCCGTTCGTAAGCAACGTCAGCTTCGGTAGCGTCGCGGCACTTTGCCTTCTCGCAAACGAATGTTGCATCTACTTCCGAGGCATGGAGTTATACAAAGTCTCCAAGCTCGGTAGCGGTATTTTCGTCGCGTGTATCGGGAGGAAAGAAAGATGGAGCATTTCTTTTGGATTGTATCAAGACCAATAAATGGGGTTTGCGGATACAATCTTAGTCGGACCGTGGTCGATTGAGGCTGAAAAGTTTGTCAGGCCGTAAAACCTGAAAAGGAGTGGCTAGAATGGTACCGACCTCAGTTTCGGCGAACACTGCCACACTTGGCTCAACGGCAACAGTATTATGGCGTTAAATTCCACCGTCATCGTGATGCGAGTGTCACCGCCGAGATTTCAGAGTGAAGTTTTACAGTGAACTGACCGACGTGGAAACAAGTTGTTCGAGCAGGTCCGAATACTGTCCGACGGTGCGTCCGTTGCCGCTGATTTCTGCGGCCCCAGACTGAAGGGCATCCCTCCACGTCGTTTGCCCCTTAGCGAGCGCCGCAAACGTATCCACGTCGAGTTTGCAGGTCGCTTTTCGTTCGTCGTGGTTGCCAATCTCTAATCCGACAATGCGATTGCCACGGACAATCAATTGCCACTGCCCACCACCATGTCCGCAGACTTCCAGCCCAAGCAACCGTTCGTCAGAGGCTTGAGTGTCGTCGGCCAAAACTTGATCCGTAAAGCTCTGGAGATGTGACTCGACATCGAATTCCGGTTCCAACGGGCGCTTCGAAGGCCCTGGAAATTCGCTGTCTATCACGATTCGCGACAGTTTGTACAACAGGTCGCGATCGATATGCGGACACGGAAGATGGGGTGCAGCCGCATTTGTGTTTGTCGTGTCAAAAATCGGGTCCATCTTCCAGTAGGAGTTGTAGACTCGAATATGTTCGTAAAAGAGAGCTTCGGCCTCAGAGGCATTACCGGGACGATCACCCGCCCCGACCAGCGTCGCAGCGTAGAATCCAGCAGCCTGTTCCAACACGTCGCGAATCATTCGAGTAGTCACAGGATGACGTGGAGTCAGGTGATAGGTTTTCGAATGGAGTTCCGGATGTGTCATCACGTGAACCATGACGGCCGAAACCCAGTCGACGGGGACCAGATGCTTGGTCTCGGTTCCGTTCAGCGTGAGCCGCACGCGCTGGCCACCAACAAGCCCGGTTTCATCAAACGGGATTGCTCGCACGATGGTATGCGTAAGTTGCAAGGCGGCGTAGTAACCGTGGTAGGTGGTCGTTAACCCGGTTTTCGAATCGCCAATGATAATACCGGGCCGGAAGAATGTCGGGGGATCGAGAAAGTCTGCCTGGCGAACTAGAATTTCGGCTTCCAGCTTGCTGCGTTCGTAATCATTCGAAAATTCCTGTCCGACATCCAGTTCCGTTTCGAGAACCTGACCCTGACGAAGGCCCGCAACATATGCTGTCGAAACATGATGAAGTTTACGAATCCCCGTGTTACGACAGAACTCCAGAACGTTTTTGACGCCACCAACATTCGATCGCCAAGGCTCACCATCTTCGCTCGTCGAATGGAACGTCAGGCTGGCAGCGTTGTGAATCAGGGTCGAGCAGTATTCCGCGACCCAGCGAACCGCAAGCGGTTCCAGTCCCAAGTCTGGTTGAGCGATGTCGCCTTCCAGAACTACGGGACGTGGCATCGGGCGGCCGATTTCGGCATCCCACGCGCACATCACTGCTTCGACGCGTTGGCGAGCGGTTTGCCGACGGTTCGAACGGACCAAGACCGCCACCGGAATATCTGCCAGCAGCAAGTCTCGCAGCAAGTAGTTCCCGAGCAAACCGGTAGCACCGGTCAGCAGGTGATAACTCATAAAGCAACGTTCCGGTACAAATGTCATGGCGGGGATTCGCGTCCATGGATCTCCCGTACCGCTGTCTGTCCCCGCCGTCCCGGCAAGTAGAAAATCACGTTTTTTGGCCCGATGGTTGATGAATCGACACTTTACCGCGGCAGGATGCGAAACTTTCACGGTGAACCCATGACCCCGCTGTTCGGTATCAGGCGTCAAAGTGAGCAAAGGTTTGCATTCCCTGCCCTCAGCAGAAGGCAATGCTGGACCATCATATCCAATTCGGCCTGCACTGTGCAGGCCTTAGAGGAAAGGAATTTCGTCGAATGAAATGGATGTTTTGACGCAAGTCTCATTGCAGTAAAGGCGTTGTGCTACGTCTAGGACTAAGTTTTCCAATAACTTTTCCGACGAATTTCGCGACGATACTGTTTGGGTAAACTCTTTCATCCCGTCAATTGAATTGCAGACGGATCTCCATTCCGCAGCGTGACTTTCGGCACGACGCAGTCGAGTCGCTGGTAGAGGTCAGCAGGTACCGCGAGTGAGTCAGAGCACCTTTCAGGGGGATTTCAGAACCGTCGTTCTTGACCCGAACTCGGTTTTGACGCGAGAATCACATGGGGCGACACAAAGGAGATTGATGGAAT
>Ga0194055_10002513_pt1 | contig 14497 bp, 16 predicted proteins | sample SepL449m_MetaG_FD_155482 | JGI IMG/M metagenome (GOLD analysis project Ga0194055, IMG submission 155482) | Anoxic zone freshwater microbial communities from boreal shield lake in IISD Experimental Lakes Area, Ontario, Canada - Sep2016-L442-9m | ecosystem: Environmental > Aquatic > Freshwater >... | reverse complement strand
CAACTTCTTTTATTTCTTCAACAACATCTAAATTAACTTTACTCCAAGGTTTCTCACGTAAAAAATAGATTAGAGGTCTTATGAATAATTGTACCATACCAACAGATATTGTACTTTTAATGTTATTTGTAATAACATACATAATAATCATTGTTAATAATCCCCCAACGATTTCATAGGAAATATAGTTTTTGTTAAAAATTTTCTTCATAGGTTTCTTTTGGAATTATAATCCATAACAATAAGTATATTAAACCTATGGGAAATGGTGTAAAATACAAAAGAATGAAGATTATTTTGATAATAGTTTCATCAAGATTTAGATAGTTACCAATACCTTTGCAAACACCCCCAATTGATGATGGGGTTGCTCTATATAGTTTTTTCATATGGTTTTTTAGTTAAAAATCCAATTACTTTTTCTTTAATACCTGATTGTTTAATCCCCTCATTTGAGGATGGTGTAAGAACAAAATTATTTAACCCCCAACTATACTCACCATCTTCTTTTCGTCTAAGGGACATATTCAAATCATCAATTACAACCCATTCAGTTATTGATTTATAATTTGCTAAGTATTCTGCAATTTCCAAACTACGAGTTTGTTCTAATTCCATTCTATATTCCCAAGGGAAATTATCATAATCATTAGAAGTAATTGAACCTGTGAATGCAATTGGTTTTTTGATAATACCTTGAGATTCGTAGTATTCTCCCATTTCTTCTACGGTTGCAAAACGTTTCCAATCTGATGATACAACAATTTCTGCATCAGTTTCTTTTAAAATTTCATTAAGTACTTCAATTGCTTTTTTATCAAAATTGTCAAAACGAACATCAACTGGTTTTAGTGTCTCGTGAAATGAACTACTAAGATATTCTGGCATATCTTTACCTCTCATCAATTTTTTTTCTTTTTTGAAACGACTACCCCAATTTGGCGCTAAACAGATTACTCCATCGTGGTCTAAAAATATAACTTTCATAATCACAAATATAAGATATTTATATTGAAATACAATATTTTTTTTTTAAATTGGTCTTATTGACATAAACTTTTAATCGTAAAATATGAAGGATGACAGGAAAATACAGAACTTGGAGGAGAACCTTCCAGGACAATTTATCACAACTATTCTTAATGATTGCCCTTTTCTTCAATCCGTTTGGATTCGACGCTGTTCAGTATGGTCTAATATTGTGGACAGGAAGTTTATGGAAAGCCAACTTCGTGTTGTATTGTATTGCGGCAGTATTCTTTGGGCTATATATTTATTTTCGCAAATTATCTAAAAAATAATTAAAGAGCCATCAATTCCCCTTTTTTGAACAAATCAAAGTTTGGTCCTTTTTTCAATATAAAACTATTACCTTTTTTATCGTAATCTAATATTCCAGCTAATCTGGCTGAGTTGAAAAATCCACTATTTTGACCTCTCCAAGCGGATGGGACTCCCCATCTTCTTTCACCAACTCTTTGGTAAATTGGTTTTCCATTTAAAGTACCCTTTTCTAAAACTCCGATGTCCGTTAAAAAATCTAATTTGGTTCCTATTTTACCTGAATCCAAATAATCAACCAATTTTTTAACCATACCAGCATTTTTCTTAAATGTAAAACCATAACTACTTCTATTTGGAATCCAAGTTGACTTTCCTCCGTGAACTAAAGACATAAATTCAGGAGATTGTTTCATTTTACTAACAACCCTTCTAGTGATTTCATAGTTTATTTCTTCAGATATTTTGTTAATCGCATCATCGGTTTGGAGTTTTGGTATTCTATATTCTAAGTTAAAATTTAAATTTTCAATATGTAAATCAAAATCAAGAGTGGTATTACTATCATCCCAACTAAATCCGATATTAAGAACTAAAAGAGAGGGGTAGTTAATATCATAATTTAAAACAATCATAACCGTATATTGGTCAACATATTCACCATCAATAGAAATGTTCATCTCCATTGCTGCGTGATTTGTCATATCATCATTAATATCTAATGGTAATAATAGATTTGGGTTAGAATACTCAATTCCGACTGATTCTTTAGTTTTTAATTCTCCACTCACAGTATATAAACCTTCACTAAAAAGTTTTTCAAATAAATCGTATTTTGATTTAAGAACACTTTCCTCGTAATTTTTTCTAACCAGCTCAATAACTTTTGGTGCTCCAAGACTAAAAATATCTTGTTCTCTTGAGCTCATTGGAGTGTCTGTCGCGTCATACCAAGTTTCTGTATTGGGTGTTATATGTATTGCTATCTTATAAAACTTATTTGATTGGTCAAAATTCTTTAATATTATGTAATATAATCCCTGGTTACCTATTGTATGGTTTTCAAAATAAGATGACTGACTATCCATTGCGGTGCACCATCTTGTACCAGCACCATATTTACAAGATGCCCTATAAGTTAATGGTTTAACTATTAAAATATTTTTATCTTCAAATATTTTTTCTGCTCCTGATGCATCAAACTTATTTAATTGTGATTTTGAAGATGTGATATGCGACTGTATCGCATTTTTTAATCTATCAAGGTTGTATTGATTAATATCTTTAATTTCTAAAGATTGTTTGAATCTGTCAAAATCTTTAACAAGTTCTATTGCATCTTCAATTTCCTCATCGGATGTGTTTGGGTGTAATTCTCGTAATACAAAATCGGCATATTTAAAATTGGTATCTGCTAAATCAGAAATACCTAAAATAAAATCCAATGTTTCAGGATATTCTTTAAATTTATTAGAGTATTTTTTTCGTAAATCCTCTTTACGACCTTCTTTTATAAGGATTGGAGTTAATCTCATATATATAAATATATGGGAAACAAAAAACCCCATCACAAGGACAGGGTTTTATGTTATGGTGGAGGTAGCGATTTCGAAATCGCGTCTTGCTCATCCTAAGTACTCAGGACTACACGTTTAGGATAATGTTTTCTAACATTCCAAAATTCACAATTCCCTTATTTTTAAAGTGGTTTGTTTTACTGAAAACCTGTTTTCCACTTGTTTCTTTTAGGATAGAAACCACACCCTATAGAATCTTCTGTTCCTAGGTTAATGACTCCCCGACCCGAATATAGTTTTGCTTACGCTACTTCTACAAGCTCATCTTGTTTTACAAGACCTAATAGAGCCATTTTGTTTAACACGTTGCCGTATAATTGTTATTACCATAGATTTAAGTGATAGGAAATATCTCACTACGTGCCCCAAATAAATAAAAATGCCAATCAATACCATTTTACCCCCATAAATTAAAGAACTTAAAAATCACTTTCGCCCCCTGTATAGACATATGTCAGATGCTTAAGGTCAGCCTTTCTTTCTTGAAGTTTTGTTTTTGATATGATTATGTATTTTTCCATTGTTATTTAGTTTTATGAAATTTCTTTTTATACATTTCCTTAATGCGTATTTGTATGAGCCTTTGAATTTGATAATCATTCATCCATTTATAATCTTCATCAAATCTTGTTTCACAGATAATATCAACTTCCTCTTTTAATAATCTTGAATGACCATTTATTAATTCATAAAACCAATTTTGTATTTTCTCTTTCATATTTTTATTTAATGTTATTGTATTTCATCAACTATTAAGGGAGCCACCTGTGATTTGTTTTACAAAGGTAAGAATAAATATTAATATTCCAAACAAAATCAATATTTATTATTAAATAATTTTATTTGTGGTAATTGTAGAAGGTAAAAAAGAAGAAGTTGCTAAGAAACTTAAACAAAGATTTGAGTATGATGGCCCATTTATTGACCGTATGATGTTAATAGACCCTACAGGATACAAATATGTTGATTACATAGGGAAAAAACTTGAAAAGATAATTCCTGAACTTGCGGGTAGTAAGGGGGGTCTTAATATTGGACAACAAGAAACGATTCAAGATGTGTTAGGTGTTGTTATTCCTTGGTTTAATACAAATTTTGATAGGATAACTGAAGACGATGTTTGGAAAGCAGAAACAAATTATAGAGATAAATTTGGCGTGGTTCCAAATATTGAGGGCATTTCAAAATCTCCAAAAGATATCAATCAATATGAAAATCCTGAGTTCATCAAATATCTTATGGATATTGTTGATAGTAAAAAAAGTGCTAGAGAACTTGAAAAAGAATTAAAATCTCAGGTTGAGAAAATATATGAAGATGATGATGTTTTGGTTGTTAGACCAATGTCATATGCCGCTTCGTGTTATTATGGGGCAAATACAAAGTGGTGTACAACTACAAAGGGAAGTTCTGGATATTTTGATAAACATTTCAGTAACGGTAAGTTGTATTATTTTTTAAATAAAAAAACGAATGTTAAATCTGCTTTATTTATTGATAATGATAGGAAAGTTGAAGTATATGATTCTTCAGATAGATTAATTAATTTAGATGATTTAAGAAAAGAATTTCCACAACAAACTGATTTAATTGATGAGTTATCTGGGGTTGGTAGCTTTATTAAAATTTTAAGGGATTATGCTAGAGGAAATGCGACTAGAAGTGAATTATATTCTGACCCATTAATAGCCGATATAATACCTGAAGAGCCACTTGGACAAACAAAACTTATTATTGAATTTGACGATGACGATAAATTTTTAGAAATCGTAGGATTGCATGAAGACGATATTTGGTTTGCCAAAATGATTAATTCATCTTATAGTGATTATGAATTTATGGATTCATACCAGATTAAAGAAGATTTTAAAGATGGGTATGTCATATATGGTGAATTAACTGATGAGAACATTGGATTATTAAAACAGATTGCTGAATTTGTTTATCCTGAAAAAACATTTAATATAGACGATGATACCTATAGAGTTGAATTAAACGAAAAACTTTTATCGTTATTTCCAAGAGAAATAGACGATATTATTGATGATTATACGTTAGAAAAAAATCGTGAAATGTTTACTGTTGCAAAAGAAACTATTGATTCAGAAATTAATAGTTTATTGGAAGATTCTGGCTTTGAACTTTATCGTGGATATAGAAAAATTCAAACAACTGTTGGTAATTTATTAATGTGGTCGGCAAGGCTTGGAATAAATAAAACAAATATGTCTTCACTATTTGAAGAAATTATTACCAATAATGGTTCAGGTAATATTGGTGGATGGCACGAAAATTCATATGAATTCCAAAACCCTGAATATTTTGATAGTGACAGCTTTAATAATGAAGTCACCAGACAATTTGATAAAATTTTAGAAGAAATAGAATCCGATTCTGAGGAAAAGGGTGTACCAATTAAAGAATTTTTAGATTTTAGGAATAGAATTCTTAAAAAATTCAAACTTGAAATATGGTATAAGTTACCTAAAGACAATAATGTAAGTTTTAGAATTCAGGGGTTTGATAAAGACGATATGAAAGTAATTGTTAGATTACAAAGTAAAACCCGTGGATATCGTGATATTAACCTTAGTGAAGAAAATTTTTATAATTTATTATATCAACCAGGATTATTTGATGCAGATGAATTGTAAATAATTTCTTATCTTTGTGCAATGAATAAAGATTTAGAATTATTAAAGAACGTTTTAAGCGTTCCTACTGTCACATATCACGAAGAAAGAATGGTTGCCTTTTTGGTTAATTGGTTAACTGAAAATAATATTGAACACTTCGTTGACGAACATAATAATGTTTATGCGACAAAACAAGAATCAACAGAATTATCTGAAGATTTTTATTTCCCTTGTGTTATTTCACACACAGATACTGTTCACGGTATTGAAACAATCAATATTAATGAGGAAATGTTATTAAATGCTCAAAAAGAACTTAAATTATCTTATAAGGCATATAATGATGAAGGAAATCCTACAGGTATTGGTGGAGATGATAAATGTGGTGTTTTTGCCTGTTTATCACTATTAAAAGAATTACCTTATTTGAAGGCAGCGTTTTTCGTTTCTGAAGAAACAGGATGTCACGGGTCATTAAGGGCGAGTGATGATTTCTTTAAGAATGTTGGATATGGTATTCAATTTGATGCACCTGAAAATTGGATGATTACTGAAAAATGTTTTGGTCAGGTATTGTTTGATAGAAATACAGAATTTTTCACTTCTTGTGATAAAGTTTTAACCGAAGGTATGAAAGAAGAAATGAGATATATGGTTCATCCATATACTGATGTTTACGCACTAAGAACAAAATTTGATTTTTCTTGTATCAACTTTTCTATTGGATATTACAATTACCACACAAGACACGAATACGTTGTTGTTGAGGATGTGTTTAACGGTATTGATATGGGTAGAAAAATGATTGAAAGCCTTGGATACAAATTACACTACAAAGAATTGGTAAAACCAAGAAGTTCTTATTTGGCTTTCTAAATAAAGTCCTCTAATTTATCAATATGATTTTTAACCATCGGGTGGTCTTGAATATCGTTATATTCACCACCCGATTTTTTTATTGCTTTGATACTGTCAATAATACCTTGTAAGTGGTGTTTAATCATTTTACCCAAAGATGGGTAACTTTGAATATATGGTGATAATGTGAATTGTGTTTTAGCGACATCAATTGGTATGTTTAATTTAATTACCAATTTTGCAATCATTTCTTTGGCAAATCTATCAGCATCTAATTCTAAATCCCAATACTTTCTTGATAACTCTTCAAAATCTTCTAAATCACCTGTTAGTGGGTTTTCTAATTTAAGGTTTGTCATTTGTTCTTCATGCCTTATCTCATGAAAAATTGTATAAATAAAATCACCAATAGTTTTCATATTCATTGGAGAACATATGATTATTTGGTCTTTGGTTCTAACCCCCGCAAATCCTGTAGTACAAGAGTTTAAAAATTTAATAGTAAAATTATTGTCTTTAATATAATTCTTAACAAAGTCATTAATAACATCAACTTTATCTTTTAATTCTTCAGGAAAATTTTCTTTAAATTTGTCAATCAATTTATCAAAATTAGATTGTTTTGGTGTGTCATCGCTATTAACCGATTCTGTAATTTTTATGGTTTTAGGAAAAATAAATTCACAATCAAGTATAACACTTACCTGTTCACGTATTCTTCTAATAATTTTTTCCGATAAATCATCCCAAATAAAGTTTGGGACATCGTCTTTTTTTAATCCTATATCCCAAGAGTCATCCACAATAGATTTTGTTCTAATATCGTGAATTAAAACAAATATAGTCCCACTGTATTTAACATCGTAACTTGAAGTATTTTCACTAAAAGTTGTTTTTGGGCTAATACTATATTCAATTTGAACATCCACTAAACCATTCTCTGTGGCATCTGAGTACCAATCTTCAAAAACTGAATGTGGTGGAAATAAAATAGTTGTCAATTTAAGTAACTTATTTGAGATTGACCCCTTAACATTTTCTTTTAAAATTTTATGAATAATATATTTCATTAATTATAAATATAAAAAAAGGGGGAAATAAATCCCCCTTTCAATTAACGTCCTTTCTTTTGGACTAACACGACTTCATCTACGACTTTTATCGTATAACTCTTACCTTCAATCATCTTTCCAGTAAGTACTTCTTCAGATAATAGGTCTTCAATCTTATCTTGGATTGCTCTTTTAAGAGGACGAGCTCCAAATTCCTCATCGTACCCAATTTTAGCCAAGTATTCAACTAATGAATCGTCATAGGTAATGGTGTATTTCATTTCAGATAAACGGAACACCAACTTCTTCAATTCTATGTCTGTAATCTTCTTAATATCGTCAGGAGACAATGAATTAAAGACAATAGTATCATCAATACGATTGATAAATTCAGGTGCGAAGAACTTTTTCATTTCTTTCATCAAAACTTGTTTTTTTGCTTCCTCATTTGCGTAAGGACTATTTGAAAAACCAATACCTGTTCCAAATTCCTGTAATTTCTTAACACCCAAGTTTGAAGTTAAGATAATCAAGGTATTCTTGAAGTTAATCTTACGACCCAAACTATCTGTAACGTGTCCATCATCCAATATTTGAAGTAAGATTGAGAATACATCTTTGTGAGCCTTTTCAACCTCATCAAATAGGATAACACAATATGGTTTGTTCTTAACCTTTTCGGTTAATAATCCACCTTCTTCATAACCCACATATCCTGGAGGGGCTCCAACCAATTTGGAGATGGTATGTTTTTCTTGGTATTCGGACATATCCACACGGATAAGAGAATCTTCAGAACCAAACATTTCTTTTGCCAATTGTTTTGCCAAATATGTTTTACCAACACCAGTGGAACCTAAGAAGATAAATGAACCAATTGGACGATTAGGGTCTTTAATACCCAAACGATTTCTTTTGATTGATTTTGCAATCTTAATAACCGCATCGTTTTGACCGATAACTTTGTCAATTAAAGTTTTGTCCAAATTCATCAATGATTTTGAATCATCAATACTCATTTTGCTCACAGGAATCTTTGTCATATTGGAAACAACATCATAAACATGCTCCATTAAGATAAGTTGTTTGTCTATTGACATCTGTTCTTCAAACTTAACTTTCTCTTGCTCCAATTTTAACAATAGTTTTTTCTCTTTATCACGAAGTTCTGCAGCTTGTTCGTAATTCTGTTTTTTAACAACATCAATTTTTTGTTGTTTAATGTCCGCAGCTTTCTTTTTAAGTTCTTCAATAATTTCAGGAACTTTTAGTTCAGTTTGCATTCTCGCCCCAACCTCATCTAAGATATCAAACGCCTTATCGGGGAATTCTCTGTCTGTAATATATCTGTCAGCCAATTTAACACAAGTTTCAATTATTTCATCTGTGTATGTTACATTGTGGAATGATTCGTATTTTTCACGAACATTTTTAAGAATTTGAATTGTTTCTGCAACTGAAGATGGTTCCACAATTACCTTTTGGAATCTACGTTCCAATGCTCCGTCTTTTTCAATGTTCTTACGGAACTCATCCAATGTGGTTGCTCCGATACATTGAAGTTCACCACGAGCAAGAGCTGGTTTAAAGATGTTTGAACCATCCATAGAACCTGAAGAATTACCTGAACCAACCAAAGTATGAATCTCATCAATAAACACAATGATATTAGGGTTAGCCTGAAGTTCTTCAATAATCACTTTCATTCTTTCTTCAAATTGTCCACGATACTTTGTACCAGCAACAACTGAAGTTAAATCAAGATTCACAATCCTTTTATCTATTAGATTTTTTGGACAATCTCCATTAACAATTTTAATTGCCAATCCTTCAACCAATGCGGTTTTACCACAACCAGGTTCTCCGATAATAATTGGATTATTTTTCTTTCTACGAGATAGGATTTGTGCAATCCTTAAGATTTCTCGTTCACGACCAATAACTGGGTCTAATTTACCTGCCTCGGCAAGTTTGTTCAAATCTCTACTGAAGTTATCTAACACAGGTGTATTAGAATCCGCTGAGGATTTTTGTTTCTTACTCATCATTTTGTCGTCATCGTCCATTAGTTCGTTCATATATTATATATTTTTATCAAAGGTCTTACAATTATTATACATTACCAAATATTTTGACAAATTGTCATAATTATTATTTATCCTGACACTTTGTCGTATACATATCAAAATTTTTTTATATTTTTTGGTTGGTATAAAACTTGATTACACAAAGATAAATAATAAAATTACAAAAAACAAAAAAATTATGTTTAGAAGAAGAAAAAACTTTACCGACTTATTTAGCGAATTTGATTCAATGTTCAGTCAATTTGATTCAATTTTTGAAGGCACGTCACCAAAGACATTAAAAGAAGAAGGTACCGATGAATTAGGTGATTGGTCAAAAGAAACCTACAAATCAGAAGATGGTTCAATCTATATTACCAACTTTGTTAGAACAAGTAGTAGTGGTCAACCAAGAAAAATTGGAACCCTTGAACAATTAAAAATGAAACTTCAAGAATCAATTGAAAATGAAAATTTTGAGGAAGCAGTTAAATTAAGACACCAAATCAAAACTTTTGAATCTAATAAAGAAAAAATCAATAAGTTAGATTCGGAACTTAAAGAATCAATCAAAGAACAAAACTTTGAACGAGCAGTAGAATTAAGAGATGAGATTAAAAAATTAAAGTCCTAAAAAAAATCCCTCACCAAATGGTGGGGGATTTGTATTTATATATATGGTTACATATAAAACATTCCTTGATGGAAATGTAAGATTAAAAGAATTACTTGAAATATATCTTGAATTGAGATTACATTTTCAAAAGTTGGGGTTTAGTGAAAAACAATTGGAAAAACCTCCAGTACATACAAATAGGATGATGAAATTATTCCATATGTTTGGTGATTCTCAAAAAGCTTTATTCCAACAAGTAAAAGATTATGGTTTAGATATAACTTGGAAAGAATTTACTGATTATACAGAACCATTGTTAAAAAAAATAAATGAACTAACACCACTAACAGAAAATGGCAGTCAAGAAGGAACAGATAGTTGGGACGAAGATTCTGAATGAAATAGAATCGTCTAACATCGCAAGAACAGAATACGATACTGAAACCCAAAAACTTATCGCAGAATTTAAAAACGGATTTAAATATGAGTACGATAATGTACCACATAAAATCTACACACAATTTAGAATGGCAGAATCTCAGGGTAAATTTTTTGTTGCCGAGATATCAAAAAAATATCCATTTAAAAAAGTATAGGTATCCTACTATTTATTAAAGATGAGTGATTTTCAAAAAATATTAAATAGTTTTTCAGTTAAGGAAACGTTAAATCCTAAAGTTTGGAAAAATCCTAAAAATCCTGACGATGCCGTTATGATACCAAGGGTCAGAGAAACTCTTATGCGTATTGCGGAAGAGTTTGTTAATTATTTGGGTGATGATATTTTTGTTGAAGATGTTGTTCTTACAGGGTCATTAGCAAATTTCAATTGGTCAGAATATTCTGATTTTGATTTACACGTTTTAATAGATTTACAACAATATGAGGAACAATCCAAATTATATAAAGAATTGTTTGGATTGAAAAAACAACTTTTTAATGATAAACACGATATCAGAATTTTCGGATATGATGTTGAAGTTTATGCTCAAGATAGTGAAGAATCTCACTATAGTTCGGGTGTTTTTTCGTTAATGAATAACGAATGGATTGAAAAACCAAAACAATTTAAACATAATGTTGATAAAGTTATTTTGGAAAAAAAGATAAAATCTTGGACAGAAAAAATAGATTCCGCAATTAATAATGACACTGATTTAGAAAAACTTAAAGAAAAACTTAAGGAATATAGAATGTCTGGGTTAGAAAAAGATGGTGAATTGTCTTATGAAAATCTTGTGTTTAAATTTTTAAGAAGGTCGGGACATATTGAGAAATTATTCAATAATGCCAACAAAGAAACGGATAAAGCATTGTCAATTGAGACAAGAATTGAGGTATAATTAAATTATTCTCATAAATCATATATTTATAAAGAAAAAATTAAATGTCAATATTCTCAGCAAATACCCAATACGAATATACCGCCGAAATGTTAGGTTCGGTAAGCGGTGGTACTTTACCAGCAGGAACGGTTGTACCACACCCAATATATACAGACGCTTATGGTGTTGAATACGTACAATTAAACGCAATAACGTTAGGCGGATTTAACGGATTAAACAATTAAAAATAAATAAAATCAGATATGTCAAATTTAAAACCAATTGGAAGTGAAAAACTTACAGGTCAAAATAAACTAAATAGAATTATGGAGATTGCTCGTTTTAACGAAGTAATACCACAATCAATTAACGAGACCGCTAAGTCAGAATATTCTGTGTCTCTAGCCGATGGGCATAATTATCAAATTGTTAGAGAAAAACAAGGGTATATTATTAAAAAAACTATTTCTGAGTCAGGCACTGATTATCTTGAGCCAATGAAGAATAGAAAATATTATTCATCATATTCTCAAGCATTCAAGAGATTGAATCTTGTTGCTGGGGAATTAAATAGATTAAACGAAAACGAAGAAGGCGTTTCGTTGTATGGAGAACAAAAGAAATTTGTATTAAAAACTCCAAAACCTGAAATGCCTGAAGCTCCTGTAGCGCCACCAATGGCACCACCAATGGCACCGCCAGCAGTTCCATCACCAGAATTACCACCAGCACCTGATATGGGTGATGAAGGAATGGATATGGGTGATGAAGGAATGGATATAGGTGATGAAGGAATGGATATGGGTGACGAAGGAATGGATATGGGTGGTAATGACCACGAAGAACAAGTTACCTTTAAAACAATTCAAAAACTAACAGGAAAATTAACTCAAAAAATTAGAGTTCTTGATAACGAAGAAGGAATGACTTCTGAAGATATTAAATACGTTATTAATATGGTATTATCTTCTTTAGAATTAGGTACTTTATCTGAGGAAGATAAAGAAGACATTATGTCTAAGTTTGAAGAACAAGAAGAAGATTTTGGTGACGATATGGGTGGAGATGATATGGATGGTGAAGATTTAACTGACGATAGTGAAGTTGAAAATATCCAATCTGATATGGACATCCCTGTTGAAAGTGAAATGGAAGAATCAGGTCACGGAGCAATTTTTGACCACATATTCAAAGAATCCAAAGTTGATAAAGTTATTTCAAAATACTTTGAGGTTTCAAAAAAAGAAATTAATGAGGGTAAAGAAAAACAAGTTCAAAAAACTTTAAAAATAAAATCTGATGTTAAAAAAATTATGGAATCTGTCGTTAAAATGACCGAAACCATTGAACAAGAATTGGCATCTAAAAAATATTTAGAAAAAAACCCTAATACTAAATTTATTGGTATAACTAATAAGAAAAATTTAGTGTTTGAAAATAACGGTAAACAAGTAAAAATATCACCTAACGGATTATTAGTATGAGTTATCTAACTTATGTGAATGGACTAGGTCCTAACTATAAGGGTGATAATCTTTACGAATTTATATTTTCCGATGATTTAGATGTGTGGGGAGAATCTTGGGAAAGTAAACCTTCCAATGGATACCCAACACCACCTGAATTAAAATATATTAAAAAAGTGGGAGTTCTGAGAAATACTGATATAAAATTGGAATTGATTCAGAACTCCGATTTTTTTTGTATGGTAGATGCAATGGATGATATTGTCGCATTATCGTGGGAAACAGAAGAATCTGAAGGTCAAAAAAGACTGGTATTTAGATTTGGAAATACCGAACAAGAAATTAAAGACAAACTCTACGAAAGAGACCTAATTTTAGAATTTGAAAAAAAAGTAATATATGAAAACTAACATAAAAGCACTTCAATTAATTGAAAAAGGACTTTCGTCCAATACAGTAAGTAAACTAACAGAATCACAAATTAATGTGTTACACTCAAAATTATTTGTTAAACCATTGAATGAACAAATTAAGGCAACCACATCTGTGAGTAGTAAAAACCCAAACGCACCTACATTAGCAAAAAACTTAAATGCTCAAGGCGTTAATGTTACAATGACTGAGAAAGAATTAGAAGAAGATGATGATTTAGATTTAACTAAAGACCCTGATGCGACAGATGACGGAATGGGAATATTTGAAGATAATAATGAGGATAAACCAAATCCTTGGGCTATTTGTCATACACAAGTTGGACCTAAAAAATCAAGAAAATGGGAAAGATGTGTTAGAGAAATAAAAAAACAATTGAAAGAAGGAAAAAATCCCGTATCTTTGTTTTTAGAAAATCAAATAACAAAAATCGTGGAAAAACATATGCCTCCAAAAATCACAAAAGGTGATTTAATTAAACACATTACAGAATCTGGTTCAAATTTTGCAACAAAACATCTTCAAACTGGATTTGGAACTGAAGTAGCACCTTCAAAACCAAAACCAAAAGTGGAGCCTGGAACAAAGGAAACACCAAAGACAAGACCAAGTCATCCTGGTAAGAACCCAAATCCTGGTGAAAATCCCGCCCCTAAAGCGAAAAAAAGTGAAAGTAAAGAACAACAACAATCACCAGAACCGATAACAAAACCAGCACCAACAAAGCCTGGAACAAAGGAAACACCAAAGACAAGACCAAGTCATCCTGGTAAGAATCCAAATCCTGGTGAACATCCAGCCCCTAAAGCAAAAAAAGTTTCACCTGAACAAGCAAAAGATACGGTTATAGACGTAATAATGAAAATGTTAGAAAAATAATTATGGCAAAGAAAATAAAAGAACAAGTAGACTACGGTAATACACCTGAGAGAATGGACCCAAATTTGGAAAGAAAATTGGGTAGTCCTGAAAATTTATATGCGAAGAATCCTGCAATGAAAAAAGGTTCCGCTGATGTACAACGATTAGTTAGTCAAAGATTTCAAAAAGTTGCTGATAAGTTAAGAGAAGTTACAGGTATTCAAGACCTTAGTTCTCAACAAGTTCAGGGAATGGTTTATCAAGAAATGATGAGAAAGCTTCCTGGTATTATGAGAATTGAATCGGAACATAGGGATGAACTTATTG
>Ga0194055_10002512_pt1 | contig 14498 bp, 15 predicted proteins | sample SepL449m_MetaG_FD_155482 | JGI IMG/M metagenome (GOLD analysis project Ga0194055, IMG submission 155482) | Anoxic zone freshwater microbial communities from boreal shield lake in IISD Experimental Lakes Area, Ontario, Canada - Sep2016-L442-9m | ecosystem: Environmental > Aquatic > Freshwater >... | reverse complement strand
AAGAAGAAAGATTGTCTATCTTGGTTAGTAGCATTTAGAATTTCAGTAATGTCATCAATGAAGCCCATGTCTAGCATGCGATCCACCTCATCAAGCACAACAACGTTAACGTCTGCAATCTTAAGAGTTCGTCTTTCGATGTGATCTTTAACTCTACCAGGAGTTCCAATTATAATCTGAGGGTTTTTTCGAAGATCGCTAAGTTGAGGTTGCATTGATACACCACCCATAAGCAATGCACCCATGAGGCCACTGCCTTTAGCAATTGCTCGGCACTGTTCTTCAATTTGTTCAGCAAGCTCACGAGTTGGAGCTAGAATAATTACTCTAGAGTTCTTCTCGTTAAGTAGTTTGTCTATAACTGGAATTAAGAAAGCAGCTGTTTTACCAGTTCCTGTGTTGGCTATACCAACAACATCTTTTCCAGTAAGAGCAACAGGAATTGTCTTGTCCTGAATAGGAGAAGGTAATTCATAGCCCATTTGTGCTAAGTTTGCTGCAATTAAAGGGTTTACCTTAAAATCAGAAAATTTGTTTTCCGGTACGTAAACTTCTGCTTCAGACATCTTGGCAGTTTTTATAAATTTATTAGGGTCAATATATTGACGAGTGTTTCTTTTACTTCTAGAGCCATAGCTACTAGAACGATCCCGATTGTTATATCGGGAATTATTTGATTGTGAGTAAGACATAAAAAATGAATCCTTTATAGGTTAGTTTTGTTAATCGATTGCTTCGTTATGAAAATCGAGTAACACTACTTCCGAGGATCCATTTAAAACAATAATCTAATTTTAGCATAAATACTAAAAATATGCAACCATTTTAAGTATCTTTATTGATCTTCTTTAAGTAAGCCTGAGCGATACACTCTAGATATAACTCCTAATACTATAATTACTCCAAGAGCTACAAAACCTGCTCTAAATGTACCGTACTTTAGATCGCTACCTGAAGATAATGCATGAATGAATACTAGTATCGCAACTAGGTAGCTTAGATAATGGAGTTTTTTCCAGGTGGATTTTTTAGTATCTATCCATTTCAGTGAAGAAATAACCAGTATAATAATGCCATAAGTAGCAATAATACCACTCGCAATAGCAAACCATCCAAAGTTTACTCCCAAAAGATTTACGCCGTTATTGTACCTATTCAAGAAGGGAATCACTATCTGTATAGGAGTAAATTTTACAAAATGATCAATAAGCAGAAAACTACCATGCACTGCTATTGCACCACATAGAGCAAAAGCAAGTGCTTTATGAATCGCCCAGGCTTTTATGGGTTCAATAAATCTAAAAATAAAACCAGTCACTTGGCCAATACCAGAAAGTGTCAGAAGTATTAAAGCAGCGGCAGCAGTAAATCCAGAGGCTCGAATTATATACCAAGGCCAAGAGCTAGATATTCTGGACTGCACTATCTGCGTAGTGGAATCAATTAAATTAATAGTAGCAAGATGAATCATAGGTTTTCCTTTCCTATATCTACCATAAAGGTTTTGTCTACTTTTTGCAGTATAAACCCAGCTATTAGACCTATTTTTTTAAGTTGAATTGCAAATTTTGGTCCTTTTATAATAATCGACTTAGCCATCACATCAGAGATTGCGCCAGTATTTGCTATGACTGTGGCAGATAGAAGCTCAGTCATTGCAGGTAATCCAGTAGTGGGATTGATTATATGATGCCATTGACTATTATTATGAATACCTTTTCGTTTAGTTATCCCAGATGTTGCGATGGATTGTTTTCGGTTGGCACTACATTTTATGCTTTCTACGATTAGTCCAGGAACCGATGCGTCCTGGACGGATATTCGCCAAGGCTCGTTGTTAATGTCTAAGCCGTTACATATAATATCGCCACCTAATGAAAGCCAATAGCTATCTATTTGTTTTTTATCTAAATTTTCCGAGAGTATGTCTAGTAGAAAACCCTTACCGATTCCTCCTAGATCAAGGGCAGAATCTTTAGGAATTAGCGCCCAGTCTGAACCAATTGTTAAATCATCCATAGTTGCTATATTTCTATCTGAAAAATCCGGCGAAACTAAGCTTTTGTCAATCCATGAGGATGAATATCCCACTCTCTGCAAGGAAGGTAGGATAAATAGATTAAATGCCCCATCAGTATCTGAAGCTATTTTTTTAGATTCCATAAGTATGGCCTTAAATTCAGGGCTAACCTTGCTTTTATTTCCAGAATTTGAGTTAAATAAACTAAGTTCACTATTTTTTTTAAAGCGACTAAATGAATTCTCAAATCTTTCTATAGTTGAATTTAAATCTAAAAATATATTTTCTGCATGCCTTTGGGTATTGTCGGAAACTATAGTTAAAAAAGCAACTGAACCCAGGCATGTTATTTCTTTTTGATATCTTTTACTCATAAACTTATGAAACTTGAGTAGTCGGCTGCTGGTAAGTGGTTGAGGCAGGCTGGGTATAAGTGTTTTGTTGAGTTTGGCTTGGCTGAGTTGATGTAGGGTCAGTAGTTTGGTTATTCGATGAATCATTGGTCTGCGTTGTATTTTGAGTTGGTGCAGCCTGAGCGTTGGTAACTTTCGGGATGAATCTAATCAGATCAACAGCCATAAAAAATGCTGTGCCCGCCATGAAAGTTAAAGCTGATAAGGCGTAAGTATATTTAGGAATTTTTGGAGCTTCATCCTCTGCATCACTTTTTAGTTGGGTTGATGGAGTGAACTCTTCAGTAATTATCTGATTTTGAGCTACATTTTTAGAGCTTAATATATTAATTAGATTATCTTTAAATGGTTTTGGACCACAAATGAAATAAGTGTAGGGTGCATAATTGTTTTTAGTTATATTTTCGACTAATTTATCTGTTATGTAGCCTTTGAAAAATTTATTAGGATTGAAGTTAGCTCCGATGTCTCCAGCAACTGTAAAATATATTCTCAAAAATTTGTTTCTTTTTTCTAGCTCAAGTAATTCTTGGTAGAATGGAATATTCTCAGTATCTCGAATTCCATAGACTAAAGTTATAGGGATCTTTATGGCCTCCTCGGTAAGGTATTTAATTATGCTCATAAAGGGGGTTATGCCAATTCCACCAGCAAAGAGTACGATGTTTTTATCTGCTTCTTCATCTACGACAAAATTTCCAAAAGGTCCAAAGGCAAAAAGAGAATCACCAGGATTTAGATTTGAAATGGTCTTTGTAAAAGTTCCAGCCACTCGCATTCCCACCTGGAGGGTCTTTTCATTAGGCGAGCTAACTATAGAGAAACATCTAACAGGCGATGGTCGTGAGTTTTTCTTGAAACCCAACGCTATATATTGACCAGGAAAAAAACTAGGCATAATAGTACCGGCCAGTGGTTCTAGCGTCAATAGAATGCTGTCTCTTGTAAGCCAAGTTATATTTTTTAACTGATATTCATTCATTACATAAATTATTTTACGATTTAATTCTTAGTCTACGCTGAAATAATAAGTTAGAAACTTTTTGTTTCGGGAATGAGGTTTAGCTCCGCTAATGGCAGTACTAATTGATGCTCATTTCCGTCTGAACCCATGATTGAGCCATAGGCCTGATTATCTTCAATTAAATCAATAACAACTCTATCTGGAGCTTCTGGCTGAACGTCTTGATTAGGTCTATGCCTAAAGCTTTTAGCTATTGCTGCTACGGCATCGACAGCTAATCTTCCGGCTAATCTTCCAGCTTCAATCCTCTGAGATCCATGATGATTATGTTTTAACTCAAGCTCTGGTTGATAAGGTTTTGTTTTTTCCATAACACCAGTTTAGCTTAATTACTTTTTAAATTCTAGTAAAAATTATTTATTACTACGTCTTCGTTTGTTGTGGTCAAGTTCTATTTTTCTAAGTCTTAAAGATACAGGAGTAACCTCTAATAACTCATCATTTTCTAGGAAATCTAAGCATTCTTCAAGGCTAAAAATTGTAGGTGGAGTCAGTTGCACTGTTCCATCGCTTGATGAGCTTCGCATATTGGTTAAATGCTTAGCCTTACATACATTCATTTCAATATCGTCGTTACGTTTATTGAGTCCAACTATTTGGCCGGCATAAACTTTTTCAGATGGCTTTACAAAACAAACGCCTCTATCTTCAAGCATTTCAAGTGCATAGGGTGTAGTAGATCCATTTTCATAAGCAACTATCACACCATTTCTAAGTTTTTGTAATGGTGTTCCCATTTTTTCATAACCAATCATAAGACTATTCATTATGATTGTACCCTTAGTATTGGTCGTTAGTATATTCCTAAGACCCAGTAGTGCCCTGGTAGGCAGTTCATAGATTAATTTGGTTACGCCCTTAGGTGTAGCGAATTGTTCTTTTAGAGTAGCTCGTCTAGTACCAAGTTCCATTTGTACTGCACCGACGTATTCTGCAGGTACTTCTATTATTAATTCTTCGATAGGTTCAACAGTTTTGCCGTCTTCCTCTTTGGTCACTACCTGGGGTCTTCGTACTTCAAACTCAAAACCTTCACGGCGGAGTGTTTCGATTAGTACACTAAGGTGAAGTTCACCACGACCACTAACTAAATAACCGATGCCTTCTTCTTCAACTCTAAGCCCAATGTTTGTTTCAAGTTCTTTTTTTAATCTGTCACCAATTTGACGACCAGTTGAAAATTCAGCTTCTTGGCCTTTAAATGGACTAGTATTTGGCCCAATATATATTTTCAGCGTAGGTGCTTCAACTTCTAGATTTGGTAAAGCCTCTGGATGGTCAACATCGGTAATAGTGTCGCCAATCTTAACGTTAGCAAGTCCAGTAATTTGAATTATCTCACCAGCAATTGCGCTGTCAATAGATAGCTTGCCGACGCCTTGGCTCTTAAAGATGCCATCTACTTGTCCCTTAGTTGGCGTTTCACCGTCACCCATAAGACAAACTTTATCGCCAGATTTTACTTTTCCCCGGGTAATTCTACCTATAGCGTATTTACCTTTAAAGTTATCCCAAGCTAAGGCAGATACTAACATTTGGAATGGCTTGTCGACTTCTACGGTAGGTGCTGGAATATCTTTTATGATTGCATCAAATACTACAGTTAGATCAGTATCTTCACCAGGATCTGTAGGTGGTTTTTGCCATGCTTTTCCTTCTCGGCCAATTGCATAGTAGGTTGGGTAATGAAGCTGATCTTCATGAACAGCAAGTTCCAAGAAAAGATCTGCAAGTTCATCCTCAACTTCGCTTATTCGTGAACCAGGCTTATCTATCTTGTTAATAATAACTATAGGACTGAGTTCATTAGCGAGTGCTTTACCAAGAACAAATTTAGTTTGAGGCATTGGACCTTCTTGGGCATCAACAATCAGAATACAGCCATCTGCCATATTAATTGTTCGTTCAACTTCACCACTAAAGTCAGCGTGTCCCGGAGTATCTATGATGTTAATTCGATAGTCTTCGTGTTCAACAGCAGTAACTTTTGCGGTAATAGTAATACCACGTTCTTTTTCTTGATCCCCACTATCCATTATTAGATCTTGGCTCATTTCAGATTGATTACTTCTAAAGATATTAGACTGCTTTAATAGACCGTCGACTAGTGTAGTCTTGCCGTGGTCTACGTGAGCAATGATTGCAATGTTTCTAATATATTTTGGGTCTTGTTTCATAAAAAAAATACGATGCATCAACGGCATCGCCTCTTACATTGGTTAGATTATAACATAAGTGATTAATTATTACTACTACTTTTCTTTCTTATGCTTAACCCTAATCCTTTAAAATCTGTTGCCTTAAAAACGGGAGAGTATTGGCTGCTTAGAGTTGGATCAAATTGATACCCCAAAAGATTGTAGTCTTTCAACTTATCTGGACTACTAATTTGGTTCTTAATCGCCCAGGTTGCAAGTGATCCTCTAGCAATCTTTGAGTGAACAGCTACTGAGACAAATTTTCCAGAATCTTTATTTAAGGTTAAGAATACGGGACTAAAGACTAAATTCTTATCTAGATAGGGTATAACCGATTTACCATATTCTACTGAAGTTAGGTTTAAAATAGTCTCATCAGGATTAAGCTCTTGAGCTAAATTATTCCCCCAATAATCGTATAGGCTCTTGAAGCTTGGTGGAGCTAGTTTATATGCCATTTCTAATCTATATGGAAAAATTCCATCCAAAGGCTTCAGAATCCCATATAGTCCAGAAATAATTCTAAGTTTCTGGTTAGCATAGATAATATCTTTTTTATTATATGAGCCAAATTGTAGGCCAGAATAAATATCTCCCTTAAAAGAACCAGCCGCTGCTGATTGTTTTTCTGGTTTAGCAGTCCATTCATTGATTTGAGTGTGAATTTTTTCTGATAAAAGTTTTGAAACTTTCATTTTTTGAGCTATTTGATCCAGACTCAAGTTTTTCAAATAAGCGTTTAGCTCAATGGCTTGATTAATTAAAACTGGCTTGCTTAGATTGCTTTTACTCGAACCATTATTCAGCATTGTTTTCGAAGAGTGTATAAGTATCAACATTAACTAGTTTTTCTTTGCCTGACTAAAGACTTTTCCGAAAACCCAGTCAACTTTTCCTGGAAACTTTGTTGCAATTAATTCCTTACGACTCATCCAATTATATTTGTCGTGCTCCCAACTAAGTTCAATTTTTGGCTGATTAACATCTATGTGATATTCGTAGGCATAAAGTATAAAACCAGTTATGCGTCTTTTCTTAAATATTAATTTTAGCTGATTAATATCTATCTTTAGTTTAGTTTCTTCCAGGACTTCTCTAATTATTGCTTGTTTAGGAGTTTCTCCCTTTTCTATAATTCCACCAGGGAAATCTAGATGATGTGGCCATATTGGATGCGTGAGACTTCTCCTAAGAATTAGGATTTTTTTATCATTGTCTATCAAAAGTATTTTTGCGCCACGCTTCATAATATTAATATACATCAGTAAATCGATATTAATAATAAATCTCTAGTTAACTTGTTTTTATTTTTTTATTGGATTATTATCTGGCTAGAACTCAAAAAGGGATCAATATATGTTTGAATATGAAACAGTCGAATCTCCGCTTCCAATAGTTATGGGCAATGAGGAAGAAACTGGGATGACACTAAGAACCGGTGAATTTATAGACGAGCCCTATGATCTTGCCACTGATCTACCGATATACATTCCTCAGACAATGATTGGACGTCACGACGAGTTTTTAACTAATGGCTTTAGAATTTACATCGGAGGCACCGAAAATAGTGATAAACCTACAAATATAGAAAGATCTACTCCGGAATGTATATTACCGGTCGATCTTAATAAGTATATTAGAGTTGGTGAATACATTATGGATTCGATTGTCGAAAAATACGTAATTGAAAACTCAGATAACGAAGAAACTTCAATTAGACTGCAGCGACGAGTTGTTGATAGTTACGGAAATAGAAAAGGTTGTCATGATAATTTTGGTCTTGAATTCGATTCAGAAGTTGGTAACAGTATTGACCTAGGTCACCATATAAAACATCACATAGCTACGAGAAGTTTCATAAGCGGTGCTGGACATGTAGACTCAGATAAAGGTCTGTTCTATGCTCAAAAAATTGATGGTTTAGTCTCCGTTAATGGCCATGGATACATGGGTACTATAGGCAGGATTGTTCCAGACATAAACTCAATACGATTAGAGATAAGGTGCAATGACATAAATATTTCAGATTGGGCTACCCAAATCAGACTTGGTAGCATGGGGCTAGTTTTAGCGCTAGACGAAATTGGTGAACTTGATCAACTAGATGATTATGTTGGCTACATGGGAGAGGCGGAATATTTAGAGAATACTAAAGAGCTAAATAGATTGAGTCTTAATAATAACGGTGAATTAAAAGTTTCAAGTGGCCAAATGGATGCACTTGATTATCAGCAGAGAGTTGCGGAAATTGCTTTGAAGAGTTTGGGCATATATATTGATGTTCCTCTGAATTATCATAAAATTGCTCAAGAGATATATGAATACTGTGATGATTTTCGCAAAGTTTTATCTGGTAGTGATGATATAAGTTTATTGGCAGATCGATCGGATTGGGCAGCGAAGCTTAATCTTATTAAACTAGGCATAGAGTTTGATAGAGATTTTGGAATAAAAAGAGATTTTCTAGATATAAAATCTCAAGCAGCTGATTTAAAATATGACTACAAAGAGGTTACTGCCCTAAACGGCAAGATTAAATCCAAAAAAGAAGGTACTGGTTACAAGATGAGAGATCGTGGATTGTTCAGATTCACTATACCGGAAAAAAATATTCAGAGCGCGAAGATTCTTCCACCCGAAAATACTCGAGCAGTACTCAGGAGCATACTCGTAAGTAATGAAAATATTTCTTCTTGTGATTGGAAATCTATATCCTTTAAGAATCGAGTAGGCCAAAAAAGCCCGCACAATATAATTTTAGCGCCTAGGGATATAGAGTTTTCATCTGAAGATGAATTGAAAATTTCTAGTAGAGATAAGTAAATATTAGGTTTTACATATTTCAACTGAAATATAAAAGTACTAACTAAGTTTATTTTTTTCTTGCTTAGCCTTATATTTCTCTTGTAGTTTCAAGCCACGTCTTTTCATTGTAGCTGTTATGAAGGCAGTAATAATACCTACTCCAATGAATATATACAGTGTAGTAAAAAGCTTTTGTCCTGGAGTTTTGGGGACTATGTCACCATAGCCAACAGTTGATAGGGTTGTAACGCTGAAATAATACGCATCTACCCATGTTAATTTTTCAAAAAAATGATAAAACATAGTTCCGCCAGCTAAGGTTGTTAGAGCCGCAATCAGAATTGCTTTGTAGGCGTGTTTTTCGTATACGTCGACAGTATTCATAGTTATTTTATAATTGTATCAGGAATTTCATATGATAAAAGTAGGGCTATTAGTAAAAAACTTATTTAAAACCAAAGTCGCAATTTAAATTGCGCATAGTTTCTCGATTGGATACTATTTTAAAAAAAAGCATTCAATCTGTTAAAATTAGTAAGTTATGGAAAAAATAATATTATATTACAAGTTTACTCCACTACAAGACCTGGATGCTGTTCGACTATGGCAAAAAAATCTGTGCGAAAAACTCAATCTCAAAGGAAGGATTATAGTTTCTAGTCATGGCATAAATGGAACGCTGGGTGGTGACATGGAAAACTTGAAGGCATATATTAAGGACTCAAGATCTTATAAGCCATTTAAGGGCATGGAATTCAAGTGGTCGGATGGTTCTAGTCAAGATTTTCCCAAATTATCCGTGAAAGCTAGGGATGAGATTGTAACGTTTAATGCAGCAGATGAAATAAAGGTTAACGAAAGTGGGATAATTGGTGGCGGCAAACACCTAAGCCCGGAAGCCGTCAATGAATTAGTTGAAAAGCATGGTGAGGATGTTGTTTTTTTTGATGGCCGTAATTCTTATGAAGCTGCAGTCGGTAAGTTTAAAGATGCCATAATTCCTGATATTGAGACTACGAGTGATTTTAAAAAAGAAATAGAAAAACCTAAATACGATAAGTTAAAAGATAAAAAAGTAATTACATATTGTACTGGTGGAATTAGATGTGAAGTTCTTAGTATGCTTATGAAAAACAGGGGCTTCAAGGATGTCTACCAGATCGATGGTGGAATTGTTAAGTATGGAGAGAAATATGGCGATAAAGGATATTGGGACGGTTCTTTATATGTTTTTGATAAAAGAATGGGTAAGAAATTTTCAAAAGATGCCAAGGATATTGGTCAGTGTATTCATTGTCAGTCTAAAACCAGTAACTTTGAAAACTGTGCTAACAAGGCCTGCAATAAATTAATCTTAATTTGCAAAAACTGTTTTGCAAATAATACTTGCAGTAACGCTTGTGAGAAAACATTGAGTTTGGCATGAACAAAAAACGAGGAGTTGATTACATTGGCGTAACTGTTACGTTTGTTGTAACGGATGGGAACGGCAATTTCCTGCTCCAAAAGAGAAGCCAGAATACTAGGGACGAAAAAGGAAGATGGGACGTTGGTGGAGGAGCGCTTGAATTTGGAGAAGAATGGGACTTAGCTGTTAAGCGAGAAGTTGAAGAAGAGCTTGGAGTTAAGCCTGAAAAGATAGAATTTTTGAAAGCATTTAATGCGCTTCGAAAAAACGGTGATATCGATACCCACTGGGTTGCTCTAGTCCATGCGGTTATTGTAGATCCTGACAAGGTTAGAATAAATGAGCCAGACAAGATTGATGAAATCGGTTGGTTTAAGCTTAGTAATCTTCCTAGTCCGCTTCACTCAAAAATACATGAATCTTTAGCTGCCGCCAAAGAATCTGGCCACATAGCTTAAGCTTGCATATTCAGACAGATAACTTGATAATAAAATTATGATTGAAAACCTAAGACAGGTATCACTAATTTTTCTGAGGAAAGACGATGAGATATTACTTGCTATGAAGAAACGTGGTTTTGGAGAAGGCTTTTTTAATGGAGTTGGTGGTAAGCAGGATCCAGGTGAGACTATTGAACAAACAGCAATAAGGGAATGTCAGGAAGAAATAAACGTTACACCTAAAAATCTAGGTAAAGTAGCTATCATTAACTTTTACTTCGTGGGTAAACCTGAGCATGATCAGCAATGTCATGTCTATTTCTGTGAGGAGTGGGATGGTGAGCCAACTGAAACTGAAGAAATGAGACCTGATTGGGTAAATTTAGCAGATATACCTTATGAAAAAATGTGGAATGATGACATTATTTGGTTGCCGAAAGTTCTAGGAGGAGAGAAACTGGAAGCAGATTTTAGATTTGATAAAGATGATGAAATTCTCGACTACAGCATTAAACCGATGGAAACCGAGTAGTCTTTATATCGTTGTAAAGATTTTTGTCGGCTCATTTTTCTCAATATGTCTTATAACATCTTCTTGGGTTAAAAATTCTGGCAAAATTGGGGTAGATTTTAAATCTTTAAAATCTATCTCTTCAAGTTCTTCAAGACCATGGCTACTTTTAGATATGTCAGGGTTTAGATAATCTTCTGAATTCTTAACATGGAAAAAAAATTCAATGTGATTTTTATCGTTACTATTAAACTGGTTAATATAGAGTAGATTTCCGATAACTGGTCTTACACCAGTTTCTTCAATCATTTCTCGTATAAGGCCATCTGTTATGGCTTCATCATCCCATAGCCCACCGCCTGGCAGGCACCATGAAAGTCTAACCCATTCAGGAACTACCTTGGTATGTTTTAGTCTTACGAGCAATATTTTATTGTCATGAATAACAATTCCTCTAACTGCAATTCTTCTATTAATGATTTCCATTATAATAATTATAAATAATTGTAGATAATTTTACAATAAATATATACGATAATTTATCATATTAAGTTTATGTTTAAAGAAGCTAATCATATATACTAATGGGGTAATAATAATTTAAAAAGGTAAGCAAATGAGGGTATTAATGCTGGGTTGGGAATTGCCACCGCATAATAGCGGTGGATTAGGTGTTGCCTGCTATCAGCTCTGCAAATCACTAGCTAAAAATAACGTTGATATAGAATTTGTGCTACCTTATGTTACCGATCAAAAGAATGAATTTATGAAAATTCATTCTACTTCACCTGTTTCTTACAAGGATTTTATTCATAAATTAAATGTTTACGAAGGTTCAAAATATTTAGCTACTCATGAAATTACAGATGAACAGTTGAGTTATGAAGACTCAGTTTCAGATATAGCCACTTATGGAGCCTACGATATAATCCACGCTCATGATTGGCTAACCTTCAGAGCTGCTATTAGGGCTAAAAAAGCTACTGGCTTGCCGATGATTTTACATGTTCACTCTGTTGAGTCAGATAGGGCCGGTGGAGAATACGGACATCCTATGATTCGAGAGATTGAAAGCCTTGGACTTATGATGGCAGATAAAATTATTGCAGTTAGCGAAAGAACAAGACAATCTATTGCAAATGACTACAATATCCCTCTAGATAAAATAAGTGTTGTCCACAACAGCGTGGATATAGATGAGCTTGATGTCTTAGATGACGAAAATATCTATCAATACCTAGAGCTTTTAAAGAATAAAGGCTATAACATCGTCACTAATATCGGTAGGCTTACAATCCAAAAGAATATTACGGGATTACTCCATGCTGCTAAGGAGGTAATAGCTGTTATTCCTAAAACCATATTCCTGATAGTCGGCAGTGGTGATCAGTATCATGAAATAATCTCCCTTTCTGCGGATTTGGGAATATTCCAAAATGTTATTTTTACTGGTTTCCAAAGAGGCAAGGCTTGGAGAGACGCTTTTGGAATAGCAGATTTATTCGTAATGCCCTCAGTCTCAGAGCCTTTTGGAATTACTCCTCTCGAGGCAATAAATTACGGAACACCTTCCTTGGTGAGTAATCAGTCGGGTGTTAGCGAGGTATTTAAGAGTTGCCTTAAGGTTAATTTTTGGGATAAAGATGAGATGGCGAATCAAATAGTAGGTTTCCTAAGAAGCAAAGGTCTTCAAAACTCACTAAGAATGAATGCTGAAATTGAACTTGGAAAGATGAGCTGGGATAAATCTGCAAAGAAGATGGTGAAAGAATATGAGATTCATGCAAGAGGAGCTCTGGTTTGAAAAAAACTATAGTCCTATATCTTCACGCTCATCAACCTTACCGGGTTAGGAATTATACTATCTTTGATGTTGGCAAAAAGCATGATTATTTCAATTGGTCAGAGTCTGAGCCAAATGGCAATAAGAGAGTAATCGAAAAAGTATCTGAGAAATCATATATCCCAACTAACAACATGCTAATTAAGTTATTGAATAAGCATCCTGAATTTAAGGTCAGCCTATCGATTACCGGAACGCTTATTACCGAACTTGAAAAATGGGCACCTGATGTTTTGCAGTCCTTTGTTGATCTTTGCGCTACAGGCAAAGTAGAGATTGTAGCCGAAACCTATCATCATAGCTTGGCATTCTTTTATTCTCTTCAAGAGTTTGAGATCCAAGTTCAAATGCATCGTGAAAAAATTGAATCAGTTTTTGGGCAAACTCCAAAAGTATTTAGAAACACAGAACTAGCCTATAACAATGACTTGGCCATTTGGGCCGATAAGTCTGGATATAAGGGCATATTAGCTGAAGGTTGGGACAATGTGCTAGGTTGGAGAAACTCAAATCACCTGTATCGCCCTATCAACACCCAGAATATTAAATTACTAATGAAAAACTACAAGCTATCTGATGACGTTGCTTTTCGTTTCGGAGATAAGAATTGGAATGAATGGCCATTAGATGCTGAGAAGTACATTGGTTGGATTAACGAAGCTCAGGATTCTGAAGTTTTTAATCTATTTATGGATTATGAAACATTTGGTGAACATCAATGGCAGGAAACTGGTGTGTTTGATTTTCTAGAAAACATGGTTCCTGTTTGGCTTGAGTCAGAAGGTAATACCTTCATGACTGTATCTGAGGCTATGGATAATTTTGAGGTATCAGATGTAATCGATGTTCCAGAGACTGTAACCTGGGCCGATACTGAACGAGATCTTTCTGCTTGGTTAGGAAACTCAATGCAACAAGAAGCAATTAAATCTATTTACCAACTCTCATCTAAAATTTTGAAAACTGGCGACTGGAGTCTTATTGAAGACTGGAGAAGACTTCAAACGTCAGATCATTTTTATTACATGTGCACTAAGTACTTTAACGATGGCGATATTCATGCATATTTCAGCCCATATAAAACCCCCTACGAAGCCGCAATTAACTTCATGAACGCTTGGCATGATTTAAACTTCAGGCTACACGAAAAAAGGGAAGAAGCTTAGATATGGCAAGACCAGTTATACTTGGAAACGGTAAATTAACTGTAGGATTAAACGAAAACGGCCTAGTCCATGACTTTTACTATCCTTATGTTGGGCTAGAAAACCTAACTACTTCAAGAGGGCTTGGACATAAGATAGGTGTTTGGATTGATGGGGAGTTTTCTTGGGTCGATTCAAATTGGGAGTCAAAAGTAGATTTTTATGCCGATGCCTTAGTCAGCAATATTTCTCTAGTAAATAAGGATATGGAGATTGAATTGTATTGCCAGGATTTCGTAGACAGCGAAGTCAATGCTTTTTGTAGAAAAATTAAGGTTATTAACCATGCAGATAAGCCAAGAACAGTTAAGCTCTTTACTCATCAAATGTTTGAAATATCTAAGTTTGGTCGAGCCGATACGGCATTCTTTGTGCCTGAAGATAATTATATTTTAGATTATAAAGGTAAATTTAATTTGCTTATATATGGCCAAACTTCTGACGGCAGATCTTTTGATCAGTACGCAATTGGCAATTATTCGGAAGATGGATCCAAGGGAACATTTTTAGACGCTGAAGACGGCATACTCTCGAATAATCCAGTTGAGCATGGTGGAATTGATACGGTTCTGGGCTTTACTGTAAATCTAGACTCAAAAGGCAGTAACTTTGTTGACTATTGGGTAATAGC
>Ga0194055_10002511_pt1 | contig 14502 bp, 16 predicted proteins | sample SepL449m_MetaG_FD_155482 | JGI IMG/M metagenome (GOLD analysis project Ga0194055, IMG submission 155482) | Anoxic zone freshwater microbial communities from boreal shield lake in IISD Experimental Lakes Area, Ontario, Canada - Sep2016-L442-9m | ecosystem: Environmental > Aquatic > Freshwater >... | reverse complement strand
GCAGATGGTCGGGTGGGATGTGCGTGCCGTACTCGCGTACCGCGGCGCGGGCTGCGTCGCCCGCCGTGTAGGCGGCATTCGACTTGGGCGCGAGTGCGAGGTAAGTGACGCACTGGGCGAGCGGGATGCGGCCCTCGGGCATGCCGATCTCTTGGATTGCCTGCGCCGTGGCGACGGCGAGGGGGAGGGCACGCGGGTCGGCATTGCCGACGTCTTCGGAGGCAAACACGATCAGGCGCCGCGAGACGTAGCGCGGGTCCTCGCCACCCTCCAGCATCGTGTGCATCCACCAGAGTGCAGCGTCGGGGTCCGAGCCACGCAGGCTCTTGATGAAGGCCGAGATCGCGTCGTAGTGAAGATCGCCTTCGCGGTCGTAGCGAATCGGGATGCGGCCGACCTGTGCGACGAGTTCGACATCAACCGCGTCTGTCGCAGTGGCGCGAGCGGCAGTTGCGGCTTCGAGTAAGGCGAGTGCGGCTCGTCCGTCGCCGCCGGCCGCGCGCGCGATCGCATCGCGGGCGTCGTCGGCCACCGTCACCTCGAGCGCGGCCGCACCACGATCGATCATGCGATTGAGGTCGGCGGGGTCGAGGCTCTTCAGCTCGTAGAGCGTGCAGCGTGAGAGCAGGGCGGCGATCACCCCGATGTGGGGACTCTCGGTCGTCGCGCCAATCAGGATGATCAGACCCGACTCGACGAGCGGGAGCAGCGCATCCTGCTGCGCCTTGGTAAAACGGTGGATCTCGTCGAGGAAGAGGATCGTGCGGCGCCCGTCGCCCGCGAGCCGATCGCGGGCACGTTCGGTGACAGCGCGGACATCGGCCTTGCCGGCATCGACGGCCGAGAGCTCCTCGAACGACGAGCCTGTGCGCGCCGCCACGATCCGCGCCAACGTTGTCTTGCCGGTGCCGGGTGGACCGAACAGGATCATCGATCCGACCCGATCCTCCTCGATTGCGCGGCGCAGTGGACGGCCAGGGCCGACGAGCGACTCTTGGCCGACGACGAGATCAAGATCGTCGGGTCGCAGACGCTCCGGGAGCGGTGCGACGAGACGCCGACGGTCGTCGGCGGCGGTAGAGAAGAGATCGCTCATGCACTGCGTAGCGTAAGCGGATGGTGACGCCCCGTCACCGTGGGCGTGCCTCGGGTAGGCTGCGTGGTGATGACAGAACCCATCGGTATGTGGATCGGCCTCGGTATCTGCGCGTTCCTGCCGTTCCTCGGCATTGGTGCCGCGATTCGCCCAATCTGGATCGCTCTGGCGATGGCGGTCGGTGCCTCTGCAATCTGGCTTTGGGGCCTCGGCCTAGCCGGGTTTGGGGTCGCAGTTGTCGCATCCTGCCTCGGCGTCGTTGCTGGCAGTGGGTTGCGCCGGTTCTTCATCGGTTTCCGCGCCCGTCGTGTTGCCGCTCGTTCTAACCCCTCGTCAGGAGAAGCCACGTGACCGACCTCACCGACCGTTCGATCACCACGATTCGGACGCTTGCTATGGACGGCGTGCAGAAGGCAAACTCTGGCCACCCGGGAACCGCAATGGCGCTCGCGCCGATCGCGTATCTCTACTACCGCGAGTACCTCAACTACGACCCGCAAGAGCCGCATTGGCCTGGGCGCGACCGCTTTGTCTTGTCGCCCGGCCACGTCTGCATCCTCCAGTACGCGACGCTGCATCTGACGGGCTACGACGTCTCGCTCGACGACCTCAAACAGTTTCGCCAATGGGGCTCGCTGACACCAGGACACCCCGAGGTTGGCCACACACCGGGCATTGAAGTGACGACCGGTCCGCTGGGGCAGGGCGTCGGCAACATGGTTGGCTTTGCACTCGCCGAGCGCATGATGGCCGAGCGTTACAACCGCCCCGGCCACGAGATCATCGACCACCGCGTCTTCGGTATTTGCTCCGACGGTGACCTGATGGAAGGCGTCGCCCAAGAGGCCGCCTCGCTCGGTGGCCACCTCGGCCTCGGCAAGATCACAATGATCTACGACGACAATCGCATCACGATTGAGGGCGATACCGGTCTGGCCTTTACGGAGGACATCGCCAAGCGCTTCGACGCACTCGGTTGGCACGCTCAGCGCCTCGAAGACGGCTGGGTGCTCAACGACGTGCGCGCCGCGATCGACGCTGCCGAGCAGGACGATCGCCCGTCGATCATCGTGCTGCGCACGCACATTGCGCCTGGCTCGCCGAACAAGCAAGATACCTCGGACGCGCATGGCTCGCCGCTGGGCGACGAGGAGATCAAGCTGACGAAGGCCAACTACGGCTGGCCCGAGAACGAGCAGTTCCTCGTGCCGGACGATGTCGCAGAGCACATGGACAATCGCGTTCGTGGTGCCGAGGCCCGCAAGGCGTGGGAGGCGAAGTTCGAGGCGTACCGTGCCGCACATCCCGAGCTCGCCGCCGAGCTTGAGCGCGTCCTGTCGGGCGAGCTGCCGGACGGCTGGGATGCACAGTTGCCGGTCTTCGAGGCCGACCCGAAGGGAATGGCGTCGCGCTCTGCGAGCGGCAAGGTGATCCAGGGGCTCGCCGCTGGGATCCCCGAGTTCGTCGGTGGCTCTGCCGACCTCGCACCGTCGAACAACACGCACATCGATAACGGGTTGAGCGTCTCCGAGCGCAGCTTCGCAGGCCGTAACCTGCACTTCGGCATTCGTGAGCACGGCATGGGCGCAGTCCTGACCGCTATGGCACTGCACGGTGGACTCCGGGTCTTCGGCGCGACATTCCTTGTCTTCTCGGATTACATGCGTGGTGCCGTGCGCGTCGCCGCACTCTCGAAGGTACCGGTCACGTACGTCTGGACGCACGACTCGATCTGGGTCGGCGAGGACGGGCCGACGCATCAGCCGATCGAGCACGTGATGTCGCTGCGCCTGATCCCGAACCTCGTCGTCGTCCGCCCGGGCGATGCCAACGAGACGCGCGAGGCCTGGCGCTTCGCCCAGCTGCATCGCAGCGGACCGGTCGCATTGATCCTGACGCGGCAAAACCTGCCGACCGTCGACCGCTCGGTCTTTGCCTCGGCCGAGGGGCTGCATCGCGGCGCCTACGTCTTGGCCGAAGCCGACGGTGGCACGCCCGACACGATCCTGATCGCGACGGGTTCCGAAGTGCACGACGCCATCTCCGCACGCGAGACGTTGCAGGCCGAGGGCCTCAAGGTTCGCGTTGTCTCGATGCCGTCGTGGGAGATCTTCGACGAGCAGGACGCTGAGTACCGCGAGTCTGTCCTGCCTGCGGCGATCACTCGACGCGTCTCGTTCGAGGTTGGCGTGACGTCGGGCTGGGAGCGTTGGGTTGGTCAGAGCGGCATCGCCATTGGCATCAACCACTACGGCGCTTCGGCACCAGGCGCGACAGTCGCGAAGGAGCTTGGTCTTACGGCCGACGCTGTTGTCGCTGCGGTCCGCTCGCTCCAGTAACACTCCGGCACCTTCTGTGCCACGATACCGCTAGACCTTTCCCGGAGGATTCCCGCATGGCAGACCACGCAGATCATCATCACGCAGTCGCCGAGAAGCCGAACGCGAGCACGACCATGGGCATCGCGCTCTTCTTTTCGATGGCGGCATTGATCGTGTCGTTCGTCTCGGCGATTCGTGCCTCGCACGAGTTTCTGACCGTCGGCCTGGTCATCGGCGCAATCGGTTTTGGCGTTGGCGTGCTTGGTGTGGTGCTGGCGAAGGCCAAGCACGGGACGACGCGTGGCTTTGCGGTCGTGCTCTTCCTGAGCGTGATCGTCGCTGCCCTCTGGGCACTCGCCGGCTCCAACACGTAGGTTCTTCGCGCGGCTGGTCAGGTGGGGCAGAGGTGAATGTTTGCGTGCGCCCGTCGCGCCGTTAGGCCGTGAGCGGTAGGCATCGATGTGGGTTCCGCCACGTGTGTTGCGTAAGCCTGCACGAACCGCGCGCGCTGTGACACAATTGTAGTCACCATGATCATTGAACCTGTTCGTACCGTGAAAGCCCGCTTCTCCGAATTCCTCGATCGCGTCGAGCACGACCATGAGCACGTGTTGATCACCCGCAATGGACGTGCCGCTGCCGTGATGATCAGCTACGCAAAGCTCGAAAGCATGCGCGAGACGATTGCAATTCTGTCTGAGCCGGGAGCGCTTGAAGAGTTGATGCAGGCAGATCGCGACATTGCCGCTGGCAAAACCGTTCCACTGGAAGACGTAATCGAGGAAATTAAGCGCAGGGCGCAGCACTAAGCGATGTACGTTGTCCGTCTGACGCCCGGAGCGCAGCGTACGTTGAGGGAACACCTCTCACCGGCCGCAGCAGCGGCTGTGGTCGAGTTGCTTGACGGGGCACTGAAGGAGGCGCCGTACCGGATCGGCCATCCGCTCGATGAGCCGTTTCAGGGTGAGTACGCGTCGCGGCGAGGTGTCTACCGTGTGATGTACCGGATTGACGACGGCGCAAAGCTGGTCACGGTCACTCGGATCGCCCATCGGCGAGATGCCTATCGTTCCTAACGATTCGGCCGCACGCAGTCGACCGGCTAGACGCGAACGCTGATCTCCGTCACGGTCGTCAGAGCCAGGGTGGACGACGTGCCATCGACCGCGAGGGTGATCACGCCCGCCAACTCGTCGACGCTCTCGACGGAGACGGTGGCGCCAGGCCGGAGCCCACGCTCGGCCAGGTACTGCAACAGGCGAGGGTCGCGATCGGAGACGCGCAGAATCTCGACTGCAGTCCCGGCTGTAACGGCGGTTAGTCGTTGCCATGGATCCGACGGCACGGTGCCGTCGCGTGCTGGGATCGGGTCGCCGTGCGGGTCGCGGTCGGGCTGGCCGAGGGCGGCGGCGATGCGGTCCTCGAGGCCTTCAGAGATGACGTGCTCGAGACGGTCAGCCTCGGCGTGTACCTCCTCCCACGACATGCCCAACTGTTCGACGAGATAGAGCTCGAGCAGGCGGTGGTGGCGGAGCACCTCGAGTGCGACCTGCTCGCCGCGTGGCGTCAAGACAACGCCACGGTACGGCTCGTGCTCGACGAGGTTGTACTGGTCGAGCTTCTTCATCATGCCCGTCACCGAGGCGGTCGAGACCTGGAGTCGGTCGCTGAGCGCCTGCGTCTGCACGGGACCACCACCCGTGTCTTCGGCGATCTGGTGGATCGCCTTGAGGTAGTCCTCCATCGCGGGACTGATCGTCGAGGTGCGCGCGCTCATTCCGCGAAGCCTACCCCTGTTCTACGTCTGTTGACAGAGTCGCCGTACGACCTCGATGCGTGGCGCTACCGATGCTGCGTCGATCCACTCGTCGGGACTGTGATCGCCACCACCGATTGGGCCGAGTCCATCGACGGTCGGAACGCCAAGGCTCGACGACCAAGAACCGTCGGAGGCGCCGGCGGCAAGCATCTCGGTAGCGCGGGCACCGACGCTCTCGAGCAGCGCCAGCGTGCGTTCGGCGAGCGCCGTGTCGCGGGTCAGAGGGGGAAACCCTGGCTCGTCAGTGCGTCGCACGACAACCCCATCGTGCGTGCCAAACCGACCGACGACCTCGGTCGCCCAGCGCAGATCCTCGACGCTGGCTGCGCGCAGATCGACAGAGGCCGTGGCGTGGGCTGGGACGGTGTTCTTGCCGATGCCGCCGTGCAGTTCGGTGATCGTCGCCTGCAGCCCCGGGCGCGCGGCGTGCAACGTCTCCTCGATGCGGAGTGCCTCGCGCGTGAGAGCCATCAGTGCAGACCGACCACTATCGCGCTCGGTGCCGGCATGGGCTGCGCGTCCGTCGGCCTCGAGGGTCAACCAGGTGCAGGCCATCCGCGAGGTCACGATCGAACCGTCGGCGCGGCCGCACTCCAGACAGATTGCCGCGTCGGCACCGTGCCACTCGTCGAGGCACGATGGCTCGTCGGAGCGGGCCTCTTCGTCGGGGACGATCCAAAATTCCACGCGCCCATGTGTCGACGTCGGATCGGCAGCAAGCTGTGCCATCGCTGAGAGGCCCACCAGCAGGCCGCCCTTCATGTCGGCCACGCCGGGGCCCAAGACGCGGTCGCCCTCAACGAGAACTGGACGGGCAGTTGCAGTCCCGGTGGGGTAGACGGTGTCGTGATGGCCGATCAAAAGCGTGCGGGCTGTGCCCGTGCCCTGCGCGACGAGTAGGACGATGGGTCCAGTCGGTGTGTCGCGTACGTCGACCTCGAGCCCGTCAGCCTGACCCCAGTCGGCGAGCAGTGCGGCGGTGTGGACGAGCGCAGCCACATCGCCGGTCGGCGAGTCTAGGCCGCAGAGTGCGGTCAGGCGCGCAAGCCACTCGGGCGACACGTCAGACCTCGACGACGCGGACGGGATCCGCATCGGGGACGGTCACGATATCGCCGTCGCGCAGCGTGCGACCGCGGCGCTCGTCGACAACATCGTTGACCTTCACAACACCTTCGGACAGCAGTGCCTTGGCATCGCCACCGGTATCAACGAGGCCGGCAAACTTGAGCAGCTGGCCGAGATCGATCCCGCCACTGCGAACCTCAACATCGCGCACGGTACTAGTGCGACGCGCAGCTAGAACAGCCGCCCGCAGAGGCGGTGACGGGGTCACCCTCCTCTTCGCCTTCCTTCAACTGGAAGGAGGTACCGCAGCCACAACCGGCGACGGTGTTCGGATTCGTAATCGAGAAGCCGGTGCCGTTGAGGCCGTCGACGAAGTCGATATCGGCGCCGTTGAGGTAGGGCATGCTGAACGGGTCGACGAGCACCTTGACGCCGTGCGCCTCAATCACCTCATCGCCATCCTGTGGGCCTGTGTCGAAGCCGAGGGCGTACTGGAAGCCGGAGCAACCGCCACCCTGCACGGCAACGCGCAGCGCCTGCAGTTCGGGATCGTTCTCTGCCTCCAGGAACTCATGCACCTTCTGGGCGGCCTTTTCGGTAATTGTGATCATCGTCTGCGTGCTCATTCGTACCTCGAAGCGTAGCGGCTGCCGGCGGCGGCGTTATGGCCTCTGTACGTGTGCAAACGACCGACTCCTGCTCGGCATTCCCTGACGCGTTTGTGACAGGTGGGGCTAATCGGCGGAACAGCCGGGATCCGTTGTGGGGAGCAGGCTTGCAGCATTCGGCACGCAGTTCGGGTGGGTGGTGTTTGTAGCGTCGAGCGGGTGCCTGCTACGGTTGCCAAACCGACGGCATGGGGCGTCGGTAGAACCGAAAAGCTTGGAGCGCGCGTGCTCGGAGATTGGGCCTCCTATCTGATTTACCTGCTCTTCTCGGCTGCTATTGCCGGAAGCCTCCTGTCGGGTTCGTTTGTGTGGTCGCGCTTCTTCCATCGCAGCCTGCGCACCGGCAAGCAGAAGTCGCGTTCGTTTGAGTCCGGCGTTTCGGCCGGTGGCTTCCAGCCCTCGAACTTCTCGGTCAACTACTACCTGACCGCCATGCTCTTCATCGTCTTCGACATCGAGATCGTGTTTCTCTATCCAATCGCTGTCAACCTCAAGGCGCTTGGCCCCTTCGGACTTGCCGAGCTCGTCGTCTTCGTCGCGATCCTCGCGGTGGGCTACGTCTACATCTGGCGCAAGGGAGCACTCGAATGGCACTAAGGCCCGACGCACCCCACGATCGTCCTCATACCGTGGCGCCGACCTTGACGCCGCCCAGCGGCGCCGTCGTGATCCCGCCGGCGCAGGTGCGCCGCTCGCTGCGCTCGACGGACCTTGACCAGGTGGTCATGACAACGTCGCTCGAGAAGATCTTCAAGATGGCGACGGCCAACTCGATGTGGCCGTTCGGCTTCGGGCTCGCCTGCTGCGCGATGGAGATGATCGCGATGATCTCGTCGGCGCGCTACGACGTCGCCCGCTTCGGCTCCGAGGTCGTGCGCGCGACACCACGCCAGAGCGATCTGATGATCGTGTCGGGCCGCGTCGCGCACAAGATGGCCGAGCCGATCCGCCAGCTCTACGAACAGATGCTCGAGCCGAAGTACGTGATGGCGATGGGCGCCTGCTCGTCGACCGGTGGCATGTTCTCGAACTATTCGATCCTGCAGGGTGTCGACAAGATCGTCCCCGTCGACGTCTACGTGCCGGGTTGCCCACCACGCCCCGAGGCCGTCGTTGAGGGTCTGATGGTCTTGCAGGAGCGCATCAAGTCGGGTATCCCATCGGCCTCGATCAATCAGGAGACGCAGTCCTGAGCAGCGATCTTTTGCAGGTTAACTCGCCCACCTGGGGCGAGCCGGACAATGGCGCGGGCGATCGTCTCGAGGCCGAGTTTGGCGCGGGCGTGATTATTCGCCGCGTAGAGCATCGCGGCGAGCTGACGCTCGACATTCCCGTCGACCGCCTACTCGATGTCTGCGGCTTCCTACGCGACCGCGAGGGCTACGACCTCTTGTCCGACGTCACCGTCGTCGACTACCTCGGCTATCAGGGTGAGGTTGCTGGTTACTGGGGCGGTGGCTCGGACGGGCGCGACATCAACCACTACTCGCACTCAGGCAAGGGCGCTGTGCCCGAGGCCGCCGGCCCGAAGCGCTTCGCGGTCTCGACGACGCTGTGCAAGGTGATGACCGTCACGGACGGCAACCATCGCCGCCTCCGCATTCGAGTCTGGCTCGACGACAACGAGACCATCTCGACGCTGATCAGCGTCTACCCGTCCGCCGACTTTCATGAGCGCGAGGCGTTCGACCTGATGGGCATCACCTTCGAGGGCCACCCGAATCTGCGGCGCATCTTGATGCCCGACGATTGGGGCGGTCACCCGCAGCGCAAGGACTATCCCATCGGCGGCGAGCCCGTCCAGTTCTCGGACGAGGTCTAACGGATGGCAACGACCGAACCACGCATCTGGCCGACGCAGAAGGTCCTGCAGCCGACGCCGTCCGAGCTCTACCCGTCGAGTGACAACCCGGACCTGCTCGAGATCAACCTCGGGCCGAACCACCCTTCGACCCACGGCGTGCTGCGTGTCGTCACGACGCTCGACGGCGAGATCGTCGTCGGCCTCAAGTGCGAGGTCGGCTACGTCCACACCGGTATCGAGAAGAACATCGAGCAGAAGACGTACTGGAAGGCGATTCCGTACGTGCCTCGTATGGACTACCTGTCCTTCTTTAGTGGCGAGACCGCATTCTGCATGGCGACCGAGAAGGCCCTTGAGTTGGAGGTACCACGCCGCGCCGAGTGGATTCGCGTGTTGTTCCAAGAGCTTGCCCGCCTGCACTCGCACCTCGTCTTCCTTGGCACCGGCTCCGTCGACCTTGGTGGCATCGCCCTGCTCTTCTACTGCTTCCGTGCCCGCGACGAGGTCCTCGACCTGTTCGAGATGGTCTGTGGCGCACGCATGCATCCGCGCTACTGCCAGGTCGGTGGCGTCGCCGAGGATCTGCCGAAGGGCTTCGAGGCGGTCTGCCGGAAGTTCATTCCGTTCATGCGCAACCAGCTCGACCAGTACGACGAGCTGATTGGCGCGAACCCGATTTGGTTGGGTCGTACCAAGGGTGTCGGTGTGCTCTCGCCCGAGTTCGCGATGCAGATGGGTCTCACCGGCCCGAACCTGCGCGCCTCGGGTGTCCCGTACGACCTGCGTTCTGCGAACGGTGGCTACGGCGCCTATCGCGAACTTGACTACACGCCGGTCGTCGAGCAGGGCGGCGATGTCCACGCGCGCTTCCGCGTTCGTATCGAAGAGATGCGCGCTTCGGTCGACCTGATCGAGAAGGTGCTCGACGGCATGCCAGGTGGTCCGATCATTTCCGATGATCGCAAGGTCGTCTTGCCGCCACGCCACGAGCTGCACACGTCGATGGAGTCGTTGATCCATCACTTCAAGCTGGTCACCGAGGGCTTTACCGTCCCGGCCGGCGAGGTCTACGCACCGATCGAGTCGGCGCGTGGCGAGTTTGGCTTCCACCTGATCGCCGATGGTGGACCAAAGCCCTGGCGTGTTCGCCTGCGTAGCCCTTCGCTCGTGCTCTTGCAGTCGCTCGCCGCACTCTGCGAAGGCGTCTACCTCGCCGACCTGATCGCCATCCTCGCCTCGATCGACCCCGTGCTCGGAGATGTGGACCGCTAATGGTCGATCTCTACACGCAGATTCAGGACGAGATCGCGAAGTATCCGGATCGCCGCAGTGCGATCCTGCCGGCGCTCCGCCACGCGCAAGAACACTACGGCTGGCTCTCGCCCGAGGCTCTCGAGGCTGTTGCCGACGGGCTCGAGCTGTCGCCGGCACATTGCCTGGCCGTCGCCTCGTTCTACGACATGTTCTTTCTCCAGCCCGTTGGCGACCACGTCGTTGAGGTCTGCACGAATCTCTCCTGTGCCCTCGTCGGTTCCGACAAAGTGCTGCGCGCGTTCGAGCAAGAGCTCGGCGTCGTCGCGCCTGGTACGACCGCCGACGGCAAGGTTACTCTGCGCCGCGTTGAGTGTCTTGGCGGCTGCGGTTGGGGCCCCGTCGTCTCGGTCGACGAGGAGTACCAAGAGCACTTCAAGACCGAGGACATCGCGCCGCTGATCAGCGAGTTGCGAGCCACCCCGCGACCCAGTGAGAGCCATGCCTGAGGGACCAACCTTCGCGCAGCCGGACGCGTCCGCGCTGCTTTTGCCATTTGCCGGTAGCCGCCGCGAGATCGCGGAGTACGAGGCCAATGGTGGCTATGCGTCGCTACGCAAGGCCGTCGGCATGACGAGCGAGCAGCTGGTCGACGAGATGATCGCCTCGAACCTGCGCGGCCGTGGCGGTGCAGGCTTCCCCGCCGGCAAGAAGGCCTCGTTCCTCGCCGGTGGAGCCGAGCGCTACCTCGTGATCAATGGCGACGAGTCCGAGCCCGGCACGTTTAAGGACCGCGAAATCATCCTGCGAAACCCGCACATGCTGATCGAGGGCGTGCTGATCTACCTCTGGATGATTCGCGGCACCGCTGCGTACATCTACATCCGCGGCGAGTACGCCAAGGAGGCCTCGATCCTCGAGGGCGCAATCGCCCAGGCTCGCGAAAAGGGCTACCTCGGCTCGCCGCTACTCGGCACCGACTACGTGCCTCAGGTCTACGTCCACCGTGGCGCTGGTGCCTACATCTGTGGCGAGGAGACGGCGCTCCTGTCGTCGCTCAATGGCGAGCGTGGCCAGCCGACGGCCAAGCCGCCGTTCCCCGCTGTCTCGGGTGCCTTTAAGAAGCCGACGCTCCTCAACAATGTCGAGACCGTTGCGACGGTGCCGTTGATTGTCGAGATGGGTGGCGCTTCCTACGCGGGTGTTGGCACCGAACAGTCAACGGGCACCAAGTTGTTTTCGCTGTCCGGCCACGTGCGCAATCCCGGCAACTACGAGATGCCACTGTCGGCCACCTACCGCGATTTGATCGAGGGCAAGGGTGGTGGCATGCCCGAGGGGCGAACGCTCAAAGCCTTCGTGCCGGGCGGCTCCTCGATGCCGATCCTGATGCCAAACCAGCTTGATACCGGTCTGGCCTTCGAGGCCGTCGTTGCGGCCGGTTCGATGGCTGGCTCGGGCGCCGTGATCGTGGTGGACGACCGCACCTGCATGGTGCGCTTTGCCCTCCGCACGGCCGAGTTCTATATGCACGAGTCGTGCGGCAAGTGCACGCCGTGCCGCGAGGGCACCCGTTGGATTACCGAGCTGCTCCGCAAGCTCGAGGCGGGTCTTGGTCGCGAGGAAGAGATCGACCTGCTGCTCGACATCTGCAATCGCGTCGAAGGCAATTGCCTCTGCGTGCTCGGCGATGCCTGCGCAATGCCGGTCCGCAGCCACATCAACAACTTCCGCAGCGAGTTCGACGAGCACGTGCGACTCGGCCGCTGCCCCTGCCCGGACGACGCACCGATGACGGAGCTCTACCCGCCGCTCATGCGCGCACCGCTACCGCTGGTGACTATCTCATGAGCACGACCGAGAACACCGTCGATACCGTCACCTTGCACGTCGACGGCCGCGAGATCACGGTGCCCAAGGGCACATCGCTGGTCGTCGCCGCCGCCGAGCACGCAGGCGTCGAGATCCCTGTTTTCTGTTACGAGCCGCGGCTCGGACCACCGATTGGCGCCTGCCGCATGTGTCTCGTCGAGATCGAGGGCGCCCCGAAGTTGCAGGCCGCCTGCACGATGACGTGCAACGACGGCATGGTCGTCAAGACAGCCGAGACCTCGGCACAGGCAAAGGAGGCTCAGGACGGTGTCCTCGAGTTCATCCTGCTCAACCACCCGCTCGACTGCCCCGTCTGCGACAAGGGTGGCGAGTGCCCGCTGCAGGACCTGACGTTCCGCTACGGCCCTGGCAATTCGCGCATGACGCTGCCGAAGCGCACGTACGAGAAGCCGCTGCCGATCTCGCCGTCGATCGTGCTCGACCGCGAGCGCTGCATCCTCTGTTATCGCTGCACCCGTTTCTCGGGCGACGTCGCCGAGGACGGCGAACTCGTCGCGCGTGAGCGTGGCGCACAGAGCGTGATCGCGACGTTCAACGAGCAGCCGTACACCAACGCATTCTCCGGCAACGTCACCGAGCTCTGCCCGGTCGGCGCACTCTTGCCGACGGCCTACCGCTTTAAGGCGCGCCCCTGGGAGATCGTCAACGTGCCGACGGTCTGCACCGGCTGCGCGACGGGCTGCAACACCTGGTCGACGCTGCGCGAAGGCAAGGTCGAGCGCATCCTCTCGCGCAATCACCCTGATGTCGATGAGGGCTGGCTCTGCGACAAGGGCCGCTTCGCGCGCTACGAGCCGCGCGACGAGCGCATTTCGACACCGCTGGTGCGGGCCCTGACGGGTCTTGAACCCGGCGAGTGGGACGACGTACTGCGCACGACCGCTCAGCGCCTGCGCCACTTCTCGGCCGTCAACGGAGCCGGTGGCGTCGCGATCGTCACGGGTGGTGCACTCACCAACGAGGAGGCGCTGGCCTGGAAGGCGATCGCCGACACCCTCGAGGCCCGCACCGCATCGGCACCGATCGCCGCTGCCGCTGATTGGGATCGACTCGACGCCTACGCCGCACCGCTGGCCGCGATTGATCTGGCCGACGCCGTCGTCGTCATCGGCGATCAGGAGCCGACGGATCGAGCTGGCACGATCGACCTCCGCATCCGCAAGGCCCGCCGGAGTGGTGCCCGCCTGACGATCGTCGGCCCGGGCGGCACCGCGCTCGAGCCCGACGCTCAGCAATGTATCCGTACGCTGCCGGCCGCCGGCTCGGCGATGCTCGCAGCACTCACCGCCGCGGTTGTCGAAGCGGGTGGCGCGAACGTGCGGAGCGACGCCAAGACGGCCGGTACGCTCGATGCACTCGCCGCCGACGCTGGTGCCGACGCCACCCAGATTCGCGAGTTGGCAGGCACGCTCGTGGCAGCACAGCGCCCGGTGCTGGTCGTCACCGACGACGTTGCCGCGACCGAAATTGAGGCACTCGCCTGGGCACTCGGGCTCGATCAGACCGACGGTGGCGTCTTGCCGTTGCCGGTTGGCGCCAACGAGCGCGGCGAGCGAGCCGTTGGCCTCGTCGGTGGCTGGGATGAGATTCTGCCCGCCCTTGAAGCGGGTGACGTGCAGGCAATCGTGCTGGTTGGTTGCGACCCCGTCGTCGAGAGCGCAGACGGTGAGCGCTGGCAGATGGCGCTCGCGCAGACAGAGGTCGTCATCTCTGTCGCAGCCTTTACGAACGGCGTCACCTCGCAGTCGCAGTTCGTCTTGCCGCTCGATGTCGAGCACGAGCGTGATGGCTCGGTCATCAACCTCGAAGGCCGCGTACAGCGCGTCCGCCCATCGCTTGAGCCGGTTAGTGGCGTGCCGCTGATCGAATGGACAAGTCGCCTCGCAGGCTTCCTCGAGATCTCGACACACGGGATGTCCGCCAAGGCCTTCAATGCCCTGGCCGCCGACAACCCGGCCTTCGCAGGTCTCGCCTGGGGCGAGCTCGGTGATCGCGCCCCGCTCAACCGCGTGCGCCCTGCGGCCACCGCACCGACGGGCGCCGTCAGTGTTACTACCCCGGCTCCGGCCCCGGCCGAGGGTGCCTTCCGTCTGATCGCACCTCGCCCGCTGTTTAGTGGCGCGGCGGTCGAGCGCACCGCATCCCTCGCGCACCAGCGCGCCCCGATCGTCGTGGTCGCACACGCCGACGCCGAGCGACTCGGCATCAAGCGCGGCGACGAAGTGGTCGTGCGCCACGCCGTCGGTGAGCACGTCGGCACCGCTCGAATCTCGCGTCGTTTGTTGCCCGGTTCGATTCGCATCAACTGGCGTGGTGCTGCAGGCACCGGTTCCACCGCCGTCGTGGGAGCGCAGTAGAACAGATGGTCGACGGCGTTATCCTCACGATCATCAAGTCGCTGGTCTTGGCCAGCGTTCTGATGGGCTTCTTTGCCTACATGACGTGGGTTGAGCGTAAGCTGATCGGCCGTTTTCAGGCCCGCTACGGCCCGAACCGCGTGGGCCCGTACGGCCTGATGCAGCCGATCGCCGACCTCGGCAAGATGCTGCAGAAGGAGAACATGATCCCGGAGATGGCGCATC
>Ga0194055_10002509_pt1 | contig 14511 bp, 14 predicted proteins | sample SepL449m_MetaG_FD_155482 | JGI IMG/M metagenome (GOLD analysis project Ga0194055, IMG submission 155482) | Anoxic zone freshwater microbial communities from boreal shield lake in IISD Experimental Lakes Area, Ontario, Canada - Sep2016-L442-9m | ecosystem: Environmental > Aquatic > Freshwater >... | reverse complement strand
AGATTCTTGGGTTGGGTTTGGCGGCGCCCACTTCGAAGGACAGGACGTACTCGTCGGGTGTGGCATCGGCTTCGGCGAGCACGGGTCGAATGTCCCAGGCGATGTTCGACACGACGGCGGTGTGAATACCTTTGTCGCGCAGTGCATCCAACACCCGCACCGTATCCGGGTACACCTGCCACTCCGCAGGGTCGATCGTGCGCCGGTACACCGACTCGGCATACTCGTCAGGCAGGCCGGTCTCACGCAGTACGTGAAGGTAGACGTCGCGGTGCAGTGCGGGGTCGAGGTCGCGGTGGTCCCATGCGTGGTGGCTCGCGGAGCCCGTCGGAGCCAGCATGCGGTCCATCACCAGCGCCTGCATAGGCTCGTCGAGATCCATTCCGGCAAACCAGGTGTCGTCCTCCTCCAGCCTGGCCAGCGTTCCGGAGAAATCGAACAGAACTGCGCGAACGCTATCCGACGGCACGGCCGACTCCTTCCCAGAACTGGGCGCGTACCGCCTTCTTGTCCGGCTTGCCCAGTGCGGTGACCGGAACCGAATCCGCGATGATCACCTGTTTGGGTGACTGTACCGAGCCTTTGCGTTCCTTGACCGCCGCTTGGATCTCCGCGGTGACCTGCGCGACCGAGTCGTCGTCGCGCGGGTGCCCGGGGCGCAGGACGATCACCGCCGTCACCGCCTCGCCCCATTTGTCGTCCGGTGTCCCGATGACGCACACCTGCGCCACGGCCGGGTGTTCGGCGACGACGTCCTCGACTTCGCGGGGGAAGACGTTGAAGCCGCCGGTGACGATCATGTCCTTGACCCGGTCGACGATGAAGTAGAAGCCGTCGGAGTCCTCGCGGGCCATGTCGCCGGTGTGTAGCCAGCCGTCGCGGAAGGTCTCCGCGGTCGCTTCCGGCAGCTGCCAGTAGCCGCCGCTCAGCAGCGGGCCGGACACGCAGATTTCGCCGACCTCGCCGCGTGGCACCGGGATTCCGTCCGCGCCGAGCAGCGCGGTCCGCCCGAACAGGGCCGGACGTCCGCATGAGGTGAGCCGCTTCTCGTCGTGGTCGGTCTTGGCCAGGTAGGTGATCGCCATCGGTGCTTCGGACTGTCCGTAGTACTGCGCGAAGATCGGGCCGAATCGGCGGATCGCCTCGGCCAGCCGGACCGGGTTCATCGCCGATGCGCCGTAATAGACGGTCTCCAGCGACGAAAGGTCGCGGGTGTGCGAGTCGGGGTGGTCCATCAGCGCGTAGATCATCGACGGCACCAGCATGGTCGCGGTGATCCGCCGCTCCTCGATGACGCGCAGCACATCGGCCGGATCGAACTTCGGCAGCACGATCATCTCGCCGCCCTTGACGATCGTCGGAGTGAAGAACGCGGCGCCGGCGTGCGAGAGCGGCGTGCACATCAGGAACCGCGGGTGCTCCGGCCATTCCCATTCGGCGAGCTGGATGGTCGTCATGGTCAGGATGGATCCGACGGTGCCCATGACGCCCTTGGGTTTGCCGGTGGTGCCGCCGGTGTAGGTCATCCCGCCGATATGGTCGGCTGGCAACTCGGCGGTCATCAGCGGCGCGGCCGGAAAGGCCGCCGCGGCGGCGATCAGGTCCACCCCGACGTCGGCGAGCTCGCCGGGCACCGGGCCGAGGGTCAGAATCTGGCGCAGTGACGGCACTTTCGCGAGTAGGCCGACTGCCCGCTCGACGAACATGGGGTTCGGGTCGATGATCAACGATGTCGCCTGGGCATCGGAGAGCACATAGGCGTGGTCGTCGAGGGATCCCAGCGGATGCAGCGCGGTGCGCCGGTAGCCCTGGGTCTGGCCGGCGCCGATGATCATCAGCACCTCGGGCCGGTTGAGCGACAGCAGGCCCACCGTCGCACCCGTGCCGGCCCCGAGCGCCTCGAATGCCTGGATGTACTGGCTGATGCGATCAGCCAGCTGCCCGCCGGTGAGCGTCGTGTCACCGAGATGGAGGACCGGCCGGTCGCGGTGGCGCTTCAGAGCTCCAACGGTGAGGTGGCCGGTGTGAACGGGGTGGCGCAGCTGGACATCCTCGGACATGAATGCAACATTAGAACGTGTTCCAGTTCGGGGCCAGGGAGATCGACGGCCTTCAGGAGGCCATCCGCGGGCTGCTCGCCGCTCGAACGTCCAGCATCTGTCCGTCGGAGGCCGCGCGAGCGGTGGGTGGCAACAACTGGCGCGAACTGATGGAACCGGCCCGCGAGGCGGCCCGGCTGCTGGCCAGGGCCGGCGAGGTGCAGATCACCCAGCGCGGTGCCGTGCTGGACCCGGACGGAATCTTGCGCGGCCCGATCCGCATTCGCTCCGCTCGGGAATAGCATCGACGAATGCCGGAGAGCCACAAGCAAAACGAAGTCTCCGGCCTGGCGGCCACCATGACGGTGATCGCCATGGGATTGGGCTACAGCGTGACCGCCGCGGACCCCACCACACTGTCGGCTAACCTCGCCGCGATCCGCAAAGGCCTCCAATTCAGTTCCAGCACAGCTAGTTTTCTGGCCAGCCTGTGCACATTGACACTGGCCGCCGCCGTCCTGGGTGCCGGTGTGCTCGGCGATCTGGCCGGCATGAAGCGGATGTTCGTCGTCGGGCTCTACGGTTCGATCCTGTTCGGTGTTCTCGGCGCCATCGCCCCCAACGTCGGAGTGCTCGTCGTCGCGCGCGCGGGCCTGGGGATCGCCTTCGCCTTCCTGCTCGGGCTGTCACTGGCCATCGTCAACGCCGTGTTCCCGCCCGCCGGGCGCGCCGGCGCCATCGCGGCCTACCTGGGTGTGGGGCACGCGCTCGTGGTCTTCCAGCCCGCCCTGGGCGGCTGGTTGACCAGCCACTACGGCTGGCGCGCTTGCTTTCTCGTAACCCCGGTGATCGCCGCGCTCACGTTGGTCATCACCGCCAGGTACGTGCCGGAAACCGTTCGGGCCAACCGCAAACTCGACCTCGTCGGAATCCTGCTCGTCGCCGTCGCTCTCATCCTGGTCATCTACGGGCTGACCGAACTGCAGGACGGTTTTAACGCCGGCGCGCTGGGCCTGATCGCCGTGGGCCTGGCGCTCGGCGCCGCGTTCGTGTGGTGGGAGGCCAGCAATCAGTCTCCGGCACTGGACATGCGGCTGTTCGGGTCCGGGCGGTTCAATGCCGCCCTGACCGCCGGTGCGGTGTCGAACTTCCTCACCGGCGGCGGCACGATCCTGTTCGCTTACTACCTCGTGACCATCCGCGGGAAGTCGCCCGAAATACTCGGGCTGCTGCTCATCCCGGCGATGCTGGTGGCCTCGGTGGCTGCGGTGCTGGCCGGGCGGGCCGCAGTCCGGTTCTCCGAGCGCGCGGTCGTGGTGGCCGGGCTGGTCATCCTGCTGGTCAGCATGGTCATGCTGGTGGTCCTTGACGAACACACCTCGATGGCCGTCATGGGCACCGCGGTGGCGCTCAACGCCGTCGGGGGAGCGGTGGTGCAGACGCCGCAGTCCACCATCATGATGTCCAGCGCACCGCCGGAACTGGGCGGCTCGGTATCGGCGGTCAAGCCGGCGGTCGGCCAGGCCGCCTACTCGATGGGACCGGCCTTGTTCGCACTCGTCGGAACGACGATGTTCCTCAACAGCGGTCGACGCAAGCTCGACACCGCCGGCATCAGCGAAAGTCAGGCCCGAGAAGCTCTGCGCGCGGCCCACGGCGGCGTGTCCAATCCATTATGGCCGCCGTCCCGGTGTTCGCGATCGTGGTGGCGACCGTCTGGCTGCGGCCGGTGGCGGACGCACCGCCGAACCGCTGAGTTCGTACCCGTTGGCTGCTCTTTCGCAGTTCGGCGGCCAGCAGCGCCCGATACCGCCGTGCCCTGAGTTGTCGGCGCGAACAGCCGCCGGTCCGCCGATTGGGTGAAATCACCTGAGGTTCACCGTCGGTAGTGGCACCCTGTCGGGTATGGCCGACGCACCCGTGACCCGTTTCCTCGATGACCGCCTCGCGCACTGGGCGCAGGTGAAGCCGGACGAGGAGGCGATCAGTTATCTGGGCCGCTCGTTCACCTGGGCTCAGTTCAACGATCGGGTGCGCCGGCTGGCCGGGGCGCTTGCCGAGCGCGGCATCGGTCGTGGCGACGTGGTGGCGTTCCTGGACAAGAACCACCCAGCCTGCGTCGAGACGACGATGGCGGCCGCCTCGCTGGGTGCGGCAACCGCCATCATCAACTTCCGGCTTGCCGATTCCGAGATGGACTACGTCCTCAACGACTGCGGCGCGAAGGTCATCATCGTCGGCGTCGAACTCAAACACTCCATCGACGCGATCCGTGGCGACCTCCACCACGTCGAGCACGTCATCGTCGTCACTCCCGAGGGGGGCGAGGGCGACCAGTACGAGGCCGTGCTGGCCGCGGCTACCCCGCGGGACCGGGGAGCCGACGTCACCCCGGCCGACGTCTGCGTGATCATGTACTCCTCCGGCACCACCGGAAATCCCAAGGGGATCAGGCTTTCTCAGGCCGCTCTGATGGCGCACACCGTCAACGCCAACACCTTCGAGTTCCACGCCGACGACAAGAGCATGGTGGCGATGCCGCTCTTCCACGTCGGTGGTTCGTCCTACATGCAGTTCGGCATCCATGCCGGTATCCCCAGCGTCATGCTCCGCGACGTCGACGGCGCCTCGATGGCCGGCGCCATGTTTGCCGGAGCCACCCGAACCTTCCTGGTGCCCGCGGTGCTGGCCAAGGTGATGGAGATGGGCCCGGATGCGATCAAGCTGTTCAACCGGCTGCGTACGTTCGTCTACGGCGCCTCGCCGATGCCGCCGGCACTGCTCAGGCAGGCGCTGGTCGGGTTCCCCGACACCGATTTCGTCCAGGTCTATGGCTTGACCGAGGTCTGTGGCGCGGTCACCCAACTGTCCCCGGAAGCGCACCGCGACGAGTCCCACCCGGAACGGATCACCAGCGCCGGCCAGCCCGCCCGTCAGGTCGAGGTGCGGGTGGTCAACCCCGACACCCTCGAAGACGTGCCGCCGGGCCAACCTGGCGAACTCTGGTTCCGCACACCGCAGTTGATGGAGGGCTACCACAACAAGCCGGATGCCACCGCCGAGGCGATCACCCCCGACGGCTGGTTCCGCACCGGCGACATCGGGCGGATCGACGACGGCGGCTTCGTCTTCGTCGAGGACCGGCTCAAGGACATGATCATCTCCGGCGGGGAGAACATCTACTCCGTCGAGGTCGAGCGCGCCCTCACCGATCACCCCGCGGTGATGGACGCGGCGGTGTTCGGCATCCCGGACGACAAGTGGGGCGAGTCGGTCAAGGCCGTCGTCGAGCTCTACGACGGCCAGGACGCCTCGCCGGCGGAACTGATCGCCTGGTGCCGCGAGCGACTGGCGCACTACAAGTGCCCGCGCAGCGTCGACATCATGGCCGAGCTGCCGCGAAACCCCACCGGCAAGCTGCTCAAGAAGGAGCTGCGCAAACCGCACTGGGAGAACCGCGAACGCGCCATTTGATGCACCCCGATCTCGGGGACCTGCTGGACCGCCTCCACGTGGTCGCCCTGCCGATGCGGGTCCGCTTCCGCGGGATCACCGTGCGGGAAGTCGCCTTGTTCGACGGACCTTCCGGCTGGGGTGAGTTCGGGGCCTTTCCGGAGTACGACGCGCACGAAGCCGCGCACTGGCTCGCCGCTGCCGTCGAATCCGCCTACGGGACAAGGCCACTCGCGGTGCGCGACCGGGTGCCCATCAACGCGACGGTTCCGGCTGTCGGTGCCGAGCGGGTCGCCGAGGTGCTGGCTCGGTTTCCCGGTGCGACGACCGCCAAGGTCAAGGTGGCCGAGCCCGGACAATCGCTTCACGATGACGTCGAACGGGTCAACGCGGTGCGGTCGACCATCCCGACGGTCCGGGTGGACGCCAACGCCGGATGGAGCGTCGATCAGGCGGTGGCGGCGGCGGCGGCGCTGACCGTCGACGGGCCGCTGGAATACCTTGAGCAGCCGTGCCGCACGGTCGCCGAACTGGCCGAGGTGCGCAGGCGGGTGAGCGTCCCGGTGGCCGCCGACGAGAGCATCCGCCGCGCCCAGGATCCGCTGGCGGTGGTGCGGGCCGGTGCGGCCGATATCGCCGTCCTCAAGGTGGCGCCGCTGGGTGGCGTCGGCGTCCTGCTGGACATCGCCGCCGCCATCGACATCCCCGTCGTGATCTCCAGCGCGCTGGACTCCGCCGTCGGCATCGCAGCGGGCCTGGCGGCCGCGGCGGCGCTGCCCCGACTCGACCATGCCTGTGGGCTGGGCACCGGCGGGCTGTTCGTCGAGGACGTGGCCGACGTGACCCCGGTGGACGGCTATCTCCCGGTCGCCGAGGTGGTGCCGGACCCGGCCCGGCTCGCCGCGCTGGCCGCCGCACCGGAGCGCCGAGACTGGTGGATCGCCCGGATCCGGGACTGTCACGCCGTGCTCTGCCACACTGATGGGCGTGGCTGAAATAACTCTGGGCGGAAACCCGGTCCATACCATTGGCGAACTTCCCGCAGTCGGGTCGCCGGCTCCCTCGTTCACCCTCACTGCTGCCGACCTCTCGGCCGTCGATAACGGCCAGTTCGCCGGCAAACCGTTGGTGATCAACATCTTCCCGTCGGTGGACACCGCGGTCTGCGCGGCCAGCATCCGAACGTTCAATCAGCGCGCGGCCGACGGCGGGGCGACGGTGCTCTGCGTCTCGAAGGATCTGCCGTTCGCCATGAGCCGGTTCTGCGGTGCAGAGGGACTCGAGAACGTGACCTCGGCGTCGGCGTTCCGGGACAGCTTCGGCGAGGACTACGGCGTCACCATGACGGACGGGAAGTTCGCCGGACTGCTGGCCCGCGCCGTGGTGGTCATCGCGGCCGACGGCACGGTCGCCTACACCCAACTTGTGCCCGAGATCGCCAACGAACCGGACTACGACGCAGCGCTGGCCGCCGCGGGCTGAAGTCGCAGGACTGGTTCCAGCAATATTTCGTTTGTGATCGGCGCGGTCGGGCCGCTACGGTCGCGCCGTGAGCAATCTGGCCTATGAAGAGTGCGGCGCCGGCGATCCGGTGGTGTTCATCGCCGGGACGGGCGGTGCCGGGCGGACCTGGCACATCCACCAGGTTCCGGTGTTCCTGGAAGCGGGATACCGCTGCATCACCTTCGACAACCGTGGAGTTGGCGCGACGGAGAACGCCGACGGTTTCACCACGGAGCAGATGGTCGCCGATACCGTCGAGGTCATTGAGCGGGCCGGCGGACCGGTGCGGCTGGTCGCCATGTCGATGGGCGCCTTCATCGCCCAGGAACTCATGCTGGTCCGGCCGGACCTGGTGCACCAGGCGGTGCTGATGGGAACCCGCGGCCGCATCGACACCACCCGGATCGCGTTCCGCACCGCCGATCTCGAACTCGATGACGCCGGCATCGAGCTACCTAACTCGTACGCGGCGAAGGTGCGTGTGCTCGAGAACTTCTCGCCCAAGACGATCAACTCGCCGCTGATCGACGAGTGGTTGCAGATGTTCATCGCCTTCCCGGTCAAGCGCACTCGCGGCTGGCGGGCTCAGCTGGGTGTGGCGCCGCATGAGAACCGGCTACCGGCCTACCGCTCGATTCCCAACGAGGTCCTCGTCATCGGCTTCGCCGATGACGTCGTCACCCCGCCGGCGCTCGGCCGAGAAGTCGCCGAGGCCATCTCACGGGGGCGCTATGTGCAGATCGCCAACGCCGGACACCTCGGGTTCCTCGAACGCCACGAGGCGGTCAACCGGGCCATACTCGACTTCTTCGCCGGCACCCTTTCGTAATCTGACGCACCGACGGCGTCGAGCGGAAATGTGCCACCCTGTAACGGTGAATCCGTCGACGACACAGGCCCGGGTGGTCGTCGACGAACTCATCCGCGGCGGGGTCCGCGACGTCGTTCTCTGCCCGGGGTCACGCAACGCGCCACTGGCGTTCGCCCTGGCCGACGCCGACCGCGCCGGACGGTTGCGGTTACACGTCCGCATTGATGAACGCACCGCGGGCTTCCTGGCCATCGGACTGGCGGCCGGCAGCGGTCGGCCGGTACCGATCACGATGACGTCGGGCACCGCGGTGGCCAATCTGGGGCCGGCGGTGGTGGAAGCCAACTACGCGCGCATCCCACTGATCGTGCTCAGCGCCAACCGCCCCTACGAACTGCTGGGCACCGGCGCCAGCCAGACCATGGAGCAACTCGGCTATTTCGGCACCCAGGTTCGCGCCGCGATCAGCCTTGGTCTGGCCGAGGATGAGTCCAACGCGCCGCGTCCGTTCGACGCGCAGAACGCGTCCTGGCGATCGGTCACCTGCCGGGTGCTGACGGCTGCCACCGGCACCCGTACCGCCAACGCCGGGCCGGTCCAGTTCGACATCCCGCTGCGCGAACCGCTTGTCCCCGAACCGAATTCAGACCCGGAAGACTTTCCCCCCGGCCGGCCCGGCGGTCGGCCATGGACCTACAGCCCCCCGGTCAACTTCGACCAGCCGTTGCCCATTGACCTCACGCCGGACACCGTCGTCATCGCCGGCCACGGGGCCGGTGTCCACGCCAACCTGGCGCACCTGCCGACGGTTGCGGAGCCCACGGCCCCGCATCCGGCGAATCCCCTGCACCCGCTGGCGCTCACATTGCTGCGGCCCCGGCAGGTCATCATGCTCGGCCGTCCCACCCTGCACCGGCCGGTCTCGGCACTGCTGGCCGACCCCGACATCCCGGTCTATGCCCTGACCACCGGCCCGCGCTGGCCCGATGTTTCAGGCAATTCCACGGCCACCGGAACGCGCGCCGACATCTCCGGCGCACCCGACCCGCAGTGGCTGCGCCGCTGCGCCGATGCCGACGCCCGGGTCACCACAGCCGTGCGCGAGCAGCTGGCTGCTCACCCGCTGACCACCGGGCTGCACGTCGCCGCGGCTGTGGCCGCCGCCGTCCGACCTGGCGACCAACTCGTTCTCGGCGCGTCCAACCCGGTGCGCGACGCCGCCCTCGTGGCCCTGAACACCGACGGCGTGGTCGTGCGCTCCAACCGTGGCGTGGCAGGCATCGACGGAACGGTCTCCACGGCGATCGGCGCTGCGCTGGCCCACTCCGGGCGCACCATCGCGCTGCTGGGCGACCTGACCTTCGTCCACGACGCGTCGGGCTTGCTGATCGGGCCCACCGAGCCCAGCCCCATCGATCTGACCGTCGTGGTCTCCAACGACAACGGCGGCGGCATCTTCGAGCTCCTGGAGCAGGGCGACCCCCGGTTCGCCGACGTCTCCTCGCGCATCTTCGGCACTCCGCACGACGTGGACGTCGGCGCGCTGTGCCGGGCTTACCACGTCCACGCCCGGCACGTCGACATCGACGGGCTCACTGCGGCTCTCGCTGAACCGCACGAGGGGATGCGGGTGCTGGAGGTCAAGGCCGACCGGTCGTCGCTGCGGCATCTGCACGGGGCGATCCGGGCGGCGCTGTGATCGAGCGGGTACGGTCCTGGCTCGCCGACGCACGGCCTCATCGCGTTCCCGGCATCCCCGACACGGTCGAACGAAAAGCGTTGCGCTGGTGCAAGACTGCCGTCTGGGTGATCATGGGAATTCTGACTCTCCAGTCGATACTGCTGGTGGCCGGCGCCTGGCGCAACGACCGGCAGATCGAGCGGCACCTGGGAGTGGCTGAGGCAGAGGTGCTTTCAGCCGGACCGCGCCGCTCCACCATCGAATTCGTCACCCCGGACCGGGTCACCTATCGGCCCGAACTCGGCGTCCTCTATCCATCCGAACTGGCCACCGGTATGCGGATCTACGTCGAGTACGACAAGAACAACCCGAATCTCGTTCGGGTGCAGAATCGTAACGCCACACTCGCCATCATCCCGGCCGGTTCGATCGCCGTCGGCGGCTGGCTGATCGGCTCGGCGCTGCTGGCGGGGCTGGCCCAACTGGAGCGCCGCAACGAGCAACATAGCCGAAACAAGATGTTCACCTGAGGGGTCTGTTCTGCCCGAGATCGTCGGTGCACAATGGTGTTCAGGGTCAAGGGCGACTGGACAACACACCGTTCAAGAGCTTTCGGAGCGCTTGAGGTGCAGCGACCGAGGAGGTGTCTGGTGAGCGAGAATTCCTTCCTTCAGGAGTTGCAGGGTTTCGCCTTGGAACTGCGGCAATTGGCATACACCATGCCGGCCGGTCACGAGGACCGGCTGATCAGCCTGAGTGAACGCATGGCCGCCCGGTCGCAGCAGAGCCGGAGGATCAGTTCGCGCGGAGCTTGATAACGTTTGGCGATGAACCGCGCGTCCCTGGAGAAAGACCCGCGCGATGTGGCGTCGATGTTCGACGGTGTCGCGCGCCGGTACGACATCACCAACACCGTGCTGTCCGCGGGTCAGGATCGCTACTGGCGCAAGGCCACCCGGTCGGCGCTTGAGCTCGGACCGGGTGACGTCGTGCTCGATCTGGCCGCCGGCACCGCGGTGTCGACGGTGGAGTTGGAGCGCTCCGGCGCGTGGTGTCTGGCCGCCGACTTCTCGATCGGCATGCTGCATGCGGGCCGGCGGCGCCGGGTGCCCAAAGTCGCCGCCGACGCCACCCGGTTGCCGTTCGCCGATGGCGTGTTCGACGCGGTGACCATCAGTTTTGGGCTGCGCAACGTCGTCGACCACGTTGCCGGACTCCGCGAAATGGTCCGGGTCACCAAACCGGGCGGTCGGCTGGTGGTGTGCGAATTCTCCACGCCCACAATGCCGGTGCTCTCGACGCTGTACAAGGAATACCTGATGCAGGCGCTACCACGGGTGGCCCGCGCCGTGTCGAGCAATCCGGAGGCCTACGTCTACCTGGCCGAGTCGATCCGGGCCTGGCCCGACCAGCCCACGCTGGCTCGGCGCATCGAGCAGGCCGGCTGGCAACAGGTTCGCTGGCGCAACCTCACCGGGGGCGTCGTGGCCCTGCATTCAGCCCGAAAACCTCATTAGGAGAACGGCTTGCGGCGGTCCACCGCGCGAGATCCGGCGCCGGCGAAGCGCCAGAACCGAGCGACCGCGTCGGCATCCTCGTCGGTGACCAGGTTGCCCATCACCCGGACCGCGATGTCCATCAACGCAGCCGAGCGCATCCCGAGTGGACCGGCGATCGGCAAGAACCGGGGCAGGGTCAGCAGCAACCCCAGCCGTCTGGCCACCGAGAAGCCGCGGGCGTAATGGTCCCGCAGCAGGGCCGGCCAGGCCAGCGCCATGGTGGCCACGTCGCCGGACTGCAGGAATTCGGCGGCCAGCCGCCCGGTCTCCAGTCCGTAGTCGATGCCCTCACCGTTGAGCGGGTTGACGCATCCCGCGGCGTCGCCCACCAGCATCCAGTTCGGTCCGGCCACCCCGGACACTGCGCCGCCCATCGGCAGCAGCGCCGAGGCCACTGCCCGCGGTTCGCCCTCGAAGCCCCATGCCGCCCGCTTGAGATCGGTGTAGTGCCGGATCAACGGCCGCAACGCGACGTCGGCGGGTCGCTTGGCGGTCGCCAGCGTACCTACGCCCAGGTTCACCTCACCGTTGCCCAGCGGGAAGATCCAGCCGTAACCCGGTAGGACCTCTCCTCCGGTGGATCGCAGTTCAAGGTCCGAAGAGATCCACGGCTCGCTGGAACGCGGCGAGCGGAGATAAGCCCGCGCGGCCACCCCGTACACCGTTTCCTGATGCCATTGGCGGCCGAGCACCCGGCCGAGTGCGGAACGGGCCCCGTCGGCGACGATCAGCCATCGGCAGGCCACCCGGCGGCCGTCGGCCAGCACCACCTCGGAGACGCGGCCAGCCGAATCACGTTGGACATCAACGGCTTTGCAGCCCAGTAACATCGCAGCGCCGAAATCCCCGGCGACCTTGCGCACCCGGTCGTCGAGCTCGGTGCGCGGCACCGCTGAACTCACCGGGGGAAAGGATGGACCCGGCCAGGGGATCTCGACCTCGCTGCCGAAGCCGGCAAGCCGCAGACCGTGGTGGGTGATCCGCCCGTCGAGCCAGTCGCCCAGACCCAGTCGTCTCAACTCCACCATCGCCCGCGGAGTCAGGCCGTCGCCGCAGGCCTTGTCGCGCGGGAACTCGCGGGCGTCGACGACCAGCACGCCCAAGCCGGCGCGGGCCGCCCACGCCGCGGCCGCCGACCCGGACGGCCCTGCCCCTACGACGAGAACCTCGGCGTCGAGTCGTTCTCCGGGCGGGTGCGCTCCCACCACCTCAGATGACAGATGATCCACGCCTCCCAGTATGTTGGCAGCGTGAAGACGCCGGCGACAGTGGTGGCAGGGGTGGACTTCGGCGACGCGGATTTTGCCCGGCGTGTGCGCGAGAGCGTGGCCCGGGTTGATGATCTGATCGCCACCGAGTTGCGGGGCGCCGACGCCCTGATGACCGAAGCCGTGCTGCATCTGTTCGAAGCCGGGGGCAAACGGTTCCGCCCGTTGTTCACGGTGCTGTCGGCCCATGTCGGACCCGACCCGGAAGGCCGGGACGTCACGGTCGCCGGCGCGGTCATCGAGATGGTGCACCTGGCCACGCTCTACCACGACGACGTCATGGACGAGGCCCAGGTGCGTCGGGGCGCCCCCTCGGCGAATGCGCGGTGGGGCAACAACATTGCGATCCTGGCCGGCGACTACCTGTTCGCCACCGCCTCGCGGCTGGTCGCCGAACTCGGTCCGGACGCGGTCCGCATCATCGCCGAGACTTTCGCGCTGCTGGTGACCGGTCAGATGCGCGAGACCAAGGGCACGCCGGCCGACGGCGACGCCATCGCGCACTACCTCAAGGTGATCGGGGAGAAGACGGCCTGTCTGATCGCCGCCGCCGGCCGGTTCGGCGGGACGTACGCCGGCGCCACCGCCGACGAGGTGGACCGACTCGGCCGGATCGGCGGGATCATCGGGACGGTGTTCCAGATCTCCGACGACATCATCGACATCGAGAGCGACCCCGACGAGTCGGGCAAGCTGCCGGGCACCGACCTGCGTGAGGGCGTGCACACTTTGCCGGTGCTTTTTGCGCTGCGCGAGACCGGGCCTGCCGCGGATCGGCTGCGCGAACTGCTCAAGGGGCCGGTGACCGACGACGCGGACGTCGATGAGGCACTGGCACTACTGCGATCATCTGGGGGGATCGCTGCCGCGAAGGCCACTGTGCAGCAATACGCCGCGCAGGCACGCGAGGAGCTCGCCGCGTTGCCCGACGTGCCGGGACGCCGCGCGCTGGCTTCGCTGGTGGAGTACACGGTTAACCGACACGGTTAACCGATCCGGAACCTGTCGGGACTTCCCAACCGTTAGTCTGCGGACAGACCCTCGACAAGGAGATAGGCATGACCTGGCATCCGACCGGTAACCGGATCAAGACGTTCATCCTTCTTGCCACCATGTCGGCGCTGATCGTCTTCGTCGGCTCGCTGTTCGGCCGCAACGTGATGTTCCTGGCGCTGATCATGGCGATCGGCATGAACGCCTACGTCTACTTCAACAGTGACAAGATGGCGCTCAAGGCGATGAACGCCCAGCCGGTCACCGAGGTTCAGGCCCCGCAGATCTACGCCATCGTGCGTGAACTCGCCACCACCGCGCATCAGCCGATGCCACGTCTCTACATCAGCGATACCGCGAACCCCAACGCGTTCGCGACCGGCCGCAACCCGCGCAACGCCGCGGTGTGCTGCACGACGGGAATCCTGAACATCCTCAACGAGCGTGAGTTGCGCGCCGTTCTCGGCCACGAACTCTCCCACGTCTACAACCGTGACATCCTCATCTCCTGCGTCGCCGGCGCGCTCGCATCGGTCATCACCTACCTGGCCAACATGGCAATGTTCGCCAGCTATACCGGCGGTGGGAACCGTAACAGAAGCGGGGTGAATCCGCTTGCGATGCTTCTGGTTTCGCTGCTGGGCCCGTTTGCCGCGACGGTGATCCGGATGGCCGTCTCACGCTCCCGGGAGTATCAGGCCGACGAGTCCGGCGCTGAACTGTCCGGCGACCCGCTGGCGCTGGCGTCGGCGCTGCGCAAGATCAGCGGTGGCGTTCAGCAGGATCCGCTGCCTCCCGCCCCGCAGATCGCCGACCAAGCGCACCTGATGATCGCCAGCCCGTTCCGCTCGGGAGAGCGCATCGGGAAGCTGTTCTCGACCCACCCGCCCATGGAGGAGCGGATCGCTCGGCTGGAGAAGATGGCAGGCGGCCAGTAAAGCCGCCCCGCGGGGAGTCAGTCCCCGCTGGATCCGGATTTGCCGGAGTCGCCCTGATCAGACTTTTCCGAGCCGCCGGAATTGCCGCTGCTCGAATGGTTTTTTGACTGCCCGGAATTGCGCGACTGACCCGAATTGTTCGACCTGCCGGTGCTCGACTGGCCGGAGTCCTCGGGCTTGGTCGACGCACCCGGGTTCAGCGCCTTGCCGACCGATCCCACGGCGCCTTTGACGGTGTCGGCTATACCGCCGAGAGCGTCCTTGAC
>Ga0194055_10002508_pt1 | contig 14522 bp, 13 predicted proteins | sample SepL449m_MetaG_FD_155482 | JGI IMG/M metagenome (GOLD analysis project Ga0194055, IMG submission 155482) | Anoxic zone freshwater microbial communities from boreal shield lake in IISD Experimental Lakes Area, Ontario, Canada - Sep2016-L442-9m | ecosystem: Environmental > Aquatic > Freshwater >... | reverse complement strand
GCTGGGACGGAGTTTGATCGACGAGTCCACCTCGGCCGCCCACACCCCGGTCGCGTTGATCACCACGCGCGCGGCAAGGTCGAACGACTCCCCGGTCAGCTCGTCGGTGAGTCGCACCGAGGACCCGGTGGCCGACGAGGCACTGACCCGAGTCAGGATCGTCGCGCCGTGTGACGCCGCGGTGCGCGCGACCGCGACCACCAGGCGGGCGTCGTCGATCAACTGGCCGTCGTAGGCCAGCAAGGCGCCGTCGAGTCCGTCGCGGCGCACGGTGGGCGCCATCGCGATCGCTTGGGCCGGACCGATGCGACGGGGCCGCGGCAGCACCGACGACGCGGTCCCGGCCAGGGCGCGCAGCGCGTCGCCGGCCTGGAAGCCCACCCGCACCAGTGCGCGCTGCCCGCGGCTCATCGACGGGAGCAACGGCACCAATTGCGGCATGGCTGTGACCAGGTGCGGCGCCGTGCGGGTCATCAGGATGCCGCGCTCGACCGAACTGCGCCGCGCGATGCCGACGTTGCCGCTGGCCAGGTAGCGCAGGCCGCCGTGCACCAGCTTGGAACTCCACCGGCTGGTGCCGAACGCCAGGTCGTGCTTGTCGACGAGCACCACCGACAGGCCCCGACTGGCGGCGTCGAGTGCGATACCGGTACCGGTGATGCCACCACCGATCACGACGACGTCGACGGTCCGGCCGTCGCCGAGCGCTGCCAGGTCCGCGGAGCGCCGCGCGGCGCTGAGGGCGGAGGAGCGGGTCATGTGGCCTCCCAGGGGCGCAGGTAACCGTTAAGGGCGTGGGCTAATTCGGCGTCGAGGGCGCCGGCGTCAAGAATCGGATCGACGATCCCGCCGGACTGGATCACCGACTGGGTGATCAGCAGCACCATCGCAGCCAGCTGCCGCGCATCGCCGGAACGAACGGTGTTGTCCGCCTGGGCTTTCCGCAGCTCGTCGGCGACCAGGTCGATGAGGATCTGCTGGCTGGTGCCGAGCCGGTCGGCGATGTAGACCATCGCCAATTCCGGGTCCGAGCGAAGCACGGTGCGAATCAGGTTGTCGCGGCGCAGCCGGCCGACCACTTCGACAATGCGTGATACCAAGGCATCCCGGCCGCTCCCGCGGACCGGCGCCGACCGCCACGCGCCGATGATCCGGTCGGTCATCAGCGCGGCCAGGATCGACCGGGTGTCCGGCCAGCGCCGGTACACCGTGGGCCGGCTGACACCGGCGCGGCGCGCGATTTCGGCGAGCGTCACCCGATCGATGCCGAAGTCGCGAACGCAACTGGCGGCGGCCGCCAAAATGCGGTCGCCAAGGTCGACCGCCTCTGCGTTACTGATTGACAACATCTGTAATACTGTAACTCATGGTCGACGCTACCGCCGGTGAAACTCTGCTGCCCCCGATGGCCTGGGATGCCTGGGGCGACCCGGCGTTGGCCAAACCGCTGTCGCCGGGCATCCGGAGCCTGCTCGAGCAGGCCCTGGGCATATCCGGAACCGAGGTCGCCGGCCCGCGCATCGAGGAGGTTCAGGTCTCCCCGAGTGCGTTGACCCCCGACGTACACGACGGCCTGGCCGGCATCGTCGGCGCGCAGTACGTCAAGACCGCCGACCGCGACCGGCTGCTGTACGCCGGCGGCAAGTCGACACCGGATCTGCTGCGCCGCAAAGCCATTCACCAGGATGCCCCCGACGCGGTCATCCTGCCAGGCAGCGAGGACGACATAGCGGCGATCCTGGAATTCTGCTCACGGGAGCGCATCGCCGTGGTTCCGTTCGGCGGGGGCACCAGCGTGGTCGGCGGACTCGATCCGATCCGGGGTGACTTCGGCGCCGTGATCACCCTCGACCTGCGTCGCTTCGACGCCCTGCACTGGCTCGACGAGATCTCCGGTGAGGCCGAACTCGGCGCCGGGGTCACCGGCCCCGAGGCCGAACGCCTGCTCGCCGAGCGCGGCTTCTCTCTCGGCCACTTCCCGCAGAGCTTCCGCTTCGCCAGTATCGGCGGCTACGCCGCGACCCGGTCCTCCGGACAGGACTCCGCCGGCTACGGCCGGTTCAACGACATGGTCCGCGGCATGCGGGTGATCACCCCGGCCGGCACGCTCGACCTGGGCCGTGCGCCCGCGTCGGCCGCCGGCCCGGATCTGCGGGAACTGTTCTGCGGTTCTGAGGGCGTGTTCGGCGTCATCACCCGGGTGCGGGTCCGGGTGCATCCGGTGCCGGAGAGCACGCGCTACGAAGCGTGGTCGTTCCCCGACTTCGCATGCGGCGCAACGGCGTTGCGCGCCGTCGTCCAGAACGGAACCGGCGCCACGGTGCTGCGGCTGTCCGATGAGGTCGAGACCGGCATCAACCTGGCCACCACCCACAGCATCGGCGAGCAGACCATCACCGGCGGTTGCCTGGCGATCACCGTCTTCGAGGGGACGTCGGCCCACACCGAAAGCCGCCAGTCGGAGACACATGCGGTCATGGCCGGCCACGGCGGCACCTCGCTGGGCGAAGGTCCCGCAAAGGCCTGGGAGACCGGACGTTTCGACGCCCCATACCTGCGGGATTCGCTGCTCGCCGCGGGTGCGATCTGCGAGACGCTGGAGACCGCGACCACGTGGTCGAACGTGCCGGTACTCAAGGCCGCGGTGGCCGAGGCGCTGACGTCGGCCCTGGGGGAAAGCGGCACAGCCGCGTTGGTGATGTGCCACATCTCGCACGTCTATCCCACCGGGTGCTCGCTGTATTTCACCGTCGTGGCCGGCCAGCGCGGCGACGCGGCACAGCAGTGGCACGCCGCCAAGCTCGCCGCCTGCGACGCCATCATGGCAGGAGGCGGCACGATCACCCACCACCACGCCGTCGGCGCCGACCACCGGCCGTGGATGGCCGCAGAGATCGGCGATCTCGGCGTGCAGGTTCTGCGCGCGGTCAAGCAGACCCTCGATCCGGTGGGAATCCTCAATCCGGGCAAGCTGATTCCGTGACGGCGATCTCCCGTGTCACCGTCCTGACCAACCCGATGGCCGGGCACGGCAACGCGCAGCACGCCGCCGAGAAGGCCGTCGTCCGGTTCCAGGAACTCGGCATCGACGTGGTCGGGATCGTCGGCCACGACGCCGCCAACGCCCTGGACCTGGCCCGGCGAGCCGTGGATGCCGGAACCGACGCCTTCGTCGTCGTCGGCGGTGACGGCGTGATCCGGCTGGCCCTGCAGGCGTTGGCGCACAGCGGGATTCCGCTGGGCATCATCCCGGCCGGCACCGGCAACGACCACGCCCGCGAATACGGCATCCCCACCGGCGATCCCGCCGCGGCCGTCGACCTGATCGCCGCCGGCCGCACCGAAACCGTTGATCTGGGCCGCATCCGGGGTTCCGACGGCTCGGACACCTGGTTCGGCACCGTCGCCGCGACCGGCTTCGACTCGCTGGTCAGCGACCGGGTCAACCGTATGCGCTGGCCGCATGGCCGGATGCGCTACAACTTGGCGATCCTCGCGGAGATCTCGCAGCTTCGGCCGCTGCCGTTCCGGCTGGTCTTCGACGGCGAGCGCGAGATGGTCGCCGACCTCACCCTGGCCGCGTTCGGCAACACCCGCAGCTACGGCGGCGGAATGCTGATCTGCCCCGACGCCGACCACAGCGACGGCCTTCTCGACGTGACGATGGTGCGCAGCGGGTCGCGGACCAGACTGATCCGGCTGTTCCCCACCGTTTTCAAGGGCACCCACATCTCGCTCGACGCGGTGAGCACCGCACGGGCCCGCACCATCACCGTCGAGTCTCCCGGGATCAACGCCTACGCCGACGGCGACTACGTCTGCCCACTGCCGGTGGAGATCTCGGCAGAGCCCTCGGCGCTGAGGATTCTGGTCAGGTGATGAGGTGCACGGAGGCCAGGGTCGCACCGATCCTGCTGCAGTGATCGATGACCTGCCGCCCGTCCACGTCGAGCAGTCCGCTCTGCCAGGCCGTGACCAGTTCGACGAATCCTCCGATACCCACCAAAGCGTCCATCCGCAGACCTAGTTCGTCGGCACCGGGCTTGAGGTAGGGCCGCGCGGCGCCGACCATGATGTTGGTCGCCTGATGGAGAATCTCGGTGCGCCGTATCTCCAGGACGGCGCTGCCCAGATGCCGGCCGAACATGATCTGCGCCCAGCCGGGGTCGTCGGAAATCCGTTGCACCACAAGTTCGATTCCCTTGGCCAGCGTCTCCATCGGTGGCCGCTTCCGGTCCTCGGAGAGGACGCCGACCAACTGAGCCAGTAATTCGTCTCGCATGCCGTCCCAGACCGTGACCAGCAAGTCGTCGCGATCGCTGAAATTCTCGTAGAAATAACGATCGTTCAACGACGTCCGCGCGCACACGCCGCGCATGGTGACCGCCGCCCAGCCGCTCTCCCCCCAGATCTCGACCGCGGCCTCGATCAGCCGATGACGCCGCTCGGCATGCCGCTCGGCGGCGGTGCGACCACCCCAAGTTCCTTCTTTCACGGGCACGTGTCCATGTTGACATCACTGGCCCCTGACCCCAAACTGGTGGCATGCGCGGCCACTGGTGTCAGGCGCAGCCAACATGAGGCTGCCCCTTCCTGGCGCTCGACGGCGCCGAACAACCGGGGCCGATGCCGTGGTCACCGGTGCCGGCAGCGGTATCGGCCGGGCATTCGCCCTGGAAATCGCCCGCCGCGGCGGCCGGGTGGTGTGCGCGGACATCGACGACGTCAGCGCCAAGGAGACCGCCGACATGATCGGCCCGCGGGCGCTGTCTGTGGTCTGCGACGTGTCCGACGGCGAGGCCGTCGCCGCGCTGGCCGACGCCGCGCAGGAGTGGTTCGGAAAGCCGGTCGACATCGTGGTCAACAACGCCGGCATCGGGGCCGGGGGGCAGGTCATCGGCGAGATGCCGATGGACCTGTGGCGCAGGACCATCGACGTCAACCTGTGGGGCGTCATCCACGGCTGCCACGTCTTCGCTCCGCGGATGCGGGCGGCCGGGCGCGGCGGGATCGTCAACGTCGGCTCCGCGGCCAGCTTCGCCGCCGCACCCCGGATGGCCGCTTACAACGTCAGCAAGGCCGCCGTTCTCGCACTCTCGGAAACCCTCGCCGCCGAACTCAGCGGCACCGGCGTGAACGTGACGGTGCTGTGCCCCACCTTTGTCAAGACCAACATCGTTAATCCCGAGACCATCGACGACACCGCCGCCAGGCTGGCCACCACGGCGATGAAATGGACTGGCGTCAGCCCCGATTCGGTGGCGCGGGCCGCACTGGACGCCCTCGACCGAGGCCAACTGCACGTGGTTCCGCAACTCGACGCCAAAGTCATCTGGCAGACCAAACGCCTGGTGCCCGCCACCTACACCCGGGCACTCGGAGTCATCGAACGAATCACCCGATAATCGACAGGAGCACCACGATGGCCTTCGAATACAGCGACATGCTGACCACCATCAAGGACAAGCAGTGGGCCCTTGCCGACATCGACTGGGACGCCCCGGGTGCCGAGACGCTCACCGCGGAGCAGCGGCCGAGATTGAAGGCCTTCATGTCCGATCTGGTGTGGATCGAGAACGTCGGCGCCCGCGGCTTCGCCGCCCTGGCCAAGAAGGCGCCCACCGAGGATCTGAAGCAGATCTACCAGTACTTCCACGCCGAGGAACAGCGGCACGCCAACGCCGAACTCGCGCTGATGCGGCGCTGGGGCATGATCGAGGGCGACGAGATGCCGATGCCCAACAACAACATTCGGCTCGTCATCGAATGGCTGGACCGGTACTCCGACGGGATGCCGCTCTCCACGCTGGGCACCGTGATCCCGGCGCTGGAGACCGCCCTGGACGGTGCGCTGGTCAAGTTCCTGCTCGACGAGGTCACCGACCCGGTGTGCCAGGAGGTGTTCCGGCACATCAACAGTGACGAATCCCGGCATCTGGCAGTCGGGTTCCAGGTGCTCGACATGCTGGGTGCGGGCCCGATGCGCAAGATCCTCATCGAGGGCGCGGGCACGGTGATGCGGCCATCGGTGATGCTGGGCCTGCTGGTCTACTCCCCGCTGCTGACCCGGATGATCACCAACATCAGCGCCATGGGCTTGTCGGAGGACAAGCTGCACATCGCCATCCGTCGCTTTGACAAGGCGGGCGAGCGCAGCCGCAACACCAGGCGCCTTCCGGTCTTCCACGTGGTCAAGTTCCACGCGGGCCTGGCCATCAACCACCGCCAGCCGTTCCAGTTCGTCGCCGAGCAGATGGGCACCGTGATCGACCACCTGCCGATGGGGCTGCTCGGCAAGGTCCCGTCGTGGTCGAACGAACTGACCCACGAGCCGGTGTCGCGATGACGCGGACGCCGTCCGTCCTCATCATCGGGGCGGGTTTCGCCGGGCTGGGTACCGCGATCAGGTTGTTGCAGAGCGGAATAGACGACATCGTCATCCTCGAACGCGCCGATCGCGTCGGCGGGACCTGGCGAGACAACACCTATCCTGGCGCGGCCTGCGACATTCCCTCGGTGCTGTACTCGTATTCCTTTGCCCCCAAACCTGATTGGTCACGGGCCTACTCCCGCGGCGGGGAGATCCAGGCCTACGTCGAGCATCTGGTCGAGCGCTATCGGTTGACCGAGTACATCCGCTTCGGCGTGAACGTCACCGGACTGAGCTTCGACGAACACACCGCGACCTGGACCGCCGACACCGCCGGCGGTGAGACGTTCACCGGGCGGACGGTCGTGATGGCGGCCGGCCCGCTGGCCAACGCGAGTTGGCCCGACATCCGCGGGCTGGACAGCTACACCGGGCACAAGATCCACAGCGCCCGCTGGGACCACGACTACGACATGACGGGCAAGCGTGTCGCGGTGATCGGCACCGGGGCCAGCGCCGTGCAGATCATCCCGGAACTGGTCAAGACCGCGGCGAAAGTCAAAGTCTTCCAACGCACTCCGGGCTGGGTCCTGCCCCGGCCGGACTTCCGCCATCCGGGCTGGGCGAAGGAACTGTTCCGGCGCGTCCCGGCGACCGAATCACTGGCGCGCCAAGCCTGGTTCTGGGGCCACGAGGCGGCTGCGCTCGGCATGGTGTGGGACACCCCCGCGACGACGGCGATCCAGTTGATCGCGAAAGCCAACATGCGCAGGCAGATTCGCGACCCATGGACGCGGCGGCAACTGACCCCGGACTTCCGTGCCGGATGCAAGCGGATGCTGATGACCAGCGACTACTACCCCGCGCTGCAGAAGCCCAACTGCAAACTGATCACCTGGCCCATCGCCACCATCTCACCGCGGGGTATCCGCACCGCCGACGGTATCGAGCACGAGGTCGATTGCATCGTGTTCGCGACCGGTTTCGACGTCTGCAAGACCGGTACCCCGTTCCCCATCGCGGGACGCGACGGCCGCAAGCTCGACGACGAATGGGCAAGTGGGGCATACGCATACAAGAGCGTCTCGGTGTCCGGCTATCCCAACCTGTTTCTGACGTTCGGACCCAACTCGGGCCCCGGCCACAATTCGGCGCTGCTGTACATGGAATCGCAGATCGACTACATCGTGAAGGCGGTCCGGCTGATCAGCTCTCGCGGCATCCGGATCTTCGACGTCCGCAAGGATCGCCAGGACCGCTACAACGCCGAGATGCAGCGACGGCTGGCGGCGACGACATGGAACTCCGGCTGCTCGAGCTGGTATCTGACCGCCGACGGCCACAACACCACCATGTTCCCCGGCTTCGCCACCCAGTTCACCCGGCAACTGGCGCGGGTGAACCTGGATGACTATCAGCCGGTGGGCGCGGGCTGATGTGTCGCGGCTAGAGATGCCGTAGGAAAGAGAAGAAGAAGAGCTTGAGACTTCCCCCCATCCTGGGGTTGATCTCGAAAATCCACGGGCGCCCGCCGTGGTATTTGTAATTCAGGCAGCGGTTAGCCGACACCCCGGTTCAGCCAGCTGACCTCACCGGTCACCCCGCCGTCGCGATAGGGCTCCAACGCTTCGTCCCAGGCCGTGCCCAGAACCGTGTCCAGTTCGGCGGCGAGCGTGTCGGCCCCGGCGGACATCAGTGACCGCAGCCGCATCTCGCCGACCATGATGTCGCCGTTGGCGCTCATCGCCCCGCTCCACAGGCCGAGTTGAGGGGTATGGCAGAACCGCTGACCGTCGACGCCGGGACTGGGGTCCTCGGTGACCTCGAACCGCAGCACCAACCACTGCCGCAGCGCATTGGCCAGCCGAGCCCCGGTTCCCACGGGTCCGACCCAGTTGATCACCGCGCGAAACTGACCGGGCATGGCCGGCTGCGGAGTCCACTTCAGATTCGCCCCTGCACCCAGGGTCGACGACAACGCCCACTCCACGTGTGGGCACACCGCCGCGGGTGAGGCGTGCAGATACACCACGCCTGTCGTCGCGTCGGCAAACTGGTTCGACGCACGCATCCATTGCTCCTTCGGCTCCACTAGGGACGTCTTCCCCAACGACCTGGCGTTTCCGAAGATGCAGTTGTGTCGTACGTGCCTATTGTGCCCTCTGATGCCCCTGTTGCGCTAGTCCGACTTGTACTCGGCAAGGACCCGGTCGGACAGCGTCGGCCATGCCGCCTTGGACCATTCGCCGAAGTCGCGGTCGGTCAGCGCCACCAGCGCGAGATCGCGAGCGGGGTCGACCCAGATCAAGGTTCCGGACTGGCCGAAGTGGCCGTAGGTGCCCGGTGAGTTCGCCGTCCCGGTCCAGTGCGGGGACTTGCCGTCCCGGATCTCGAAACCCAGACCCCAGTCGTTGGGCCGCTGCATCCCGAAGCCGGGCACAACCCCGTCTAGACCCGGGAACTGCACGCTGCAGGCGTCGGCGTGCAGCTGCTGCGACACCGTCGTCGGTCGCAGCAGGTCACCGGCGAAAGCGACCAGGTCGGTGACGCTGGCAACGCCGCCGTATCCGGCCGCCGCGGCACCGCCGTCCAGCCGCGCCGTTGCCATACCGAGGGGTTCGAATACCGCCTCGGCGAGGTACCGGCCGAACTCGATGCCGGACTCCCGCTCGATCACCTCGGCGAGCACGGCGAATCCGTAGTTGGAGTAGATGCGTCGGGCACCCGGTGCCGCCTGCACGTCCGCCGATGCCATCGACAAGCCGGAGGCGTGCGCCAGCAGATGGCGCACGGTGGCGCCGGGCGGCCCGGCCGGGGTGTCGAGTTCGACGACACCCTCCTCGACCGCGACCTGGGCGGCGCGGGCGACGAGCGGCTTGGTCACCGAGGCGAGCCGGAACACGTGGGTCGGATCGCCGCGAGTCGCGATGACCCCCGACGGACCGACGACGGCGGCCGCGGCCGTCGGCACCGGCCAGTCCGGGATCAGATCCAGAGCCGGCACGGCAGGTACCTAGTGCGCGGCGGCGGAGGTCGCGTCGTGCTCCCCCTTGGGCCGGCGCTTGGGCAGACGCTCGACGATGAACACCAGGATCGTGCCGATGATGATGCCCAGCAGCGCCGACGCCAGGGTGTTGACGACCCAGCCGAGTACCCCGCCGACACCCCCGACACCGTGCACGGCCGTCTCGAGGTGGTGCACCAGGTTGTAAGGCGCCGCCCAGCCCAATTCGGCCGCCCCGGCGAGGACGATGTGGCCGCCGACCCACAGCATGGCGGCCGTCCCGATCACCGCGAGCCAGGACAGCACTTTCGGCATCGCGGTCACCAGCATCCGGCCGATGCGCTGGCTCGCGGGGGACTTGCGCTCAGCCAGGGCCAGGCCGACGTCGTCCATCTTCACGATCATCGCGACGACGCCGTACACGCCGATGGTGATCGCGACGGCGACCACGGTAAGAATCGCTGCACGGGACACCAGCGGCTCGTGCAGCACCTCCTTGAGGGCGATCACCATGATTTCCGCCGACAGGATGAAGTCGGTCCGGATCGCCCCGGCGATCGTCTTGGCCTCGGCGTCCGGGCCGAGTTCGGCAGAGGGCTCGTCGTGGTCGTGGTCGTCGTGGCGCAGCCGGTGGATCACCTTGTGGGCGCCCTCGTAACAGAGGTAGCAGCCGCCCATGACCAGGATGGCTTCAACCACCTTGGGCGCGATCGAACTGAGCAGCAGCGCCACCGGCAGGATGAAGAACAGCTTGTTGCGCAGGGATCCCTTGGCGATCCGCCCGATGATCGGCAGTTCGCGTTTCGCGGCCAGACCGCGCACATACTGCGGGGTGACCGCGGTGTCGTCGATAACCACCCCGGCCGCCTTAACGCTGGCCCGCCCGGCCGCGGCGCTCACGTCATCGAGTGAGGCGGCGGCGAGTTTGGCCAGCGCGGCGACGTCGTCGAGTAAACCGACCAGACCGCCCGCCATGACCGTCCTCCACAATGATTTGTGGCGACCTTACCGCGTTTGGCCGGCCGCTAAGGTCTGAAGTCAGGAGTCAGACCGTGCGCGGGATGATTTCCCGCGCGAACGTCACTCGTGAGCGCCAGCCGCGTAGGCCTTCGCCACCCGGGTGACGAATTGATAGACGCCTTCCTCTTCCGGTGCCAGGGGGCCCGGCTGTGCGTGCGGTGAACTCAGACCGCGTTGCACCGACTCGCACGCCGCCCAGTCCTGCCGATTGGTGAGGTCCCAGAAATCCACGGCGTAGCCGGCGTCGAAATCGGGCTTCTCGACTGCCTCTTTCGGGAACGCCCAAGCGCACTCGACGTGCGTTCGGTCGACGGCAAGCGGAGTCATCCGGTGCGTCATCACGTAATCCGGGTGCAGGCTCACGAGAAGATTGGGATACCCGACTAGATACATGACGGAGCGCAGTTCGTGCTCGTAGAGACCTTTGATCGCGACCCCGCCGCTGCGTCCGGACAACGACATCGTTTCGGCCTCATCGATCATCGACATCCAGCCGCCCATCCAATCCCCAGCCAGCTCAACGTTTTCACCGCTGGTGGGCGGGCTGATCCGGGACAGCTCTGGGTGAATCGATGGACAGTGGTAGCACTCCTGGTAGTTCTCGACGATCACCTTCCAGTTGGTGGCCAACTCGTAGGAGTGCCGGGTAACCACGGTCAGATTCTCGGGCCGGTAGGGGCCGACGATCTCTTCGGTTCCGGCCACGTGTTCGGCGAAGTCTGCGTCTTCGCCGCTGGGATCGACGAAAAGCCAGCCGTGCCAATCCACGAGGCGCAACTCGGACAGTCCGAACTGGCCGGGATCGAACCCGTCATGCGCGTCGAATCCCGGCGCGTTGCGCAATGATCCGTCCAGTTTGTACGACCACGCATGGTAGGGGCACACGATTCCCCGGCGCTTGTTCTTGGCGCCGCAGGCCATCAGTTCATGGCCTCGGTGACGGCACACGTTGGCGAACGCGCGAACCGCGCCGTCGTCACCGCGGACGAGCAGGATGCCGTTGGCGCCGGAACCGACCGCCCGTTGGGCGCCGATGCCGTCGAGGTCCGATGCGTGACCTACGCAGTGCCAGCCGTTGAAGATGTTTCGCTTCTCCCACTCGAACACCCCCGGGTCCACGTAGGCCTCGCGCGGCAGCATGCGGGACGCTCCGAAGGGGGCCAGCGACGCCGCCAGTGCAGCAGCGGGAACTGGGGCCGGGTTTGACTGTTTGACCACACAGTCAGACTAGTCGGCGCTGTGAAGCCGGTCCATAGTTCGACTGGTTCACCCCTCGCCGGCGAAGCCGGCAAGACCCCGGTCGGTCGTGGTGTCGCCCCGGGTGAGCCGACGGTAGACGAGGTAACCCGCGGTGACAGCCACCAGTGCCGCGAGCAGCAGCAGTGTGGCCAGCGCATTGAGTGCCGGGGTGGGCGCAGAACGGGCGCTGTTGTAGATCTTCACCGACACCGGTTCGGTGGCCGAGGTGCCGGACAGGTACCGAACCAGGACGAAGTCGTCGATGACGTCGGCGAACACCAGCACTGTGCTGGCGAAGATCGCCGGAAGCAGCATCGGCAGGGTCACGCGCCGCAGCGCCGCCAGCGGTGACGCCCCGAGATCCATTGCGGCCTCTTCATATTGGGTACCGATGGTGGCCAGGCGCGCCCGGACCAGGACAGCCGGATAGGCGATTTGGAAGGTCACCAGTCCGAGCACCTGCGCACCGGTGCCCAATCCGACCGGCAGGGACAGCGACGTCACGACGAAGAGAAGCGCAACGGCCAGTAGCACCTCGGGAAGCACGAAGGACACCAGCATGAGCATGTTCGCGCCGGCGGGCAGTCGTCCGCGCCAGCGGTCGATTCCGATCGCGAACATCACCCCGAGCGGAACGGTGATCAGCGTTGTGATCACTCCGAGTTTCAAGGTTTGCAGAAGTGCGGTGTGCAGCGTCGCGTCATGCCACACCGACTTGACCGGATCACCGAAGTACCACCGCGTCGAGAAGCCCTGCCACACGGTGCGCGATCGCCCGTCGTTGAACGAGAAGATCACCGCGATCAGCACCGGGATGAGCGACCACGCCAGGTAGGCCATGGTGACCCCGACCAGGATTCGCGGCGGTCGCCACGGATCGTTCCACCACGTCACCGGGCTTCTCATGAGGACAGGTCCCCGCGCGCGGTGGAACGCACGTAGTAGAACATCGGCAGCACAGCGACCAGCAGAACCAGCATCACCAGGGCGCCGGCCTGGCCCGTCTGCCCGGGTGACTGCACGCTGTCGTTGATGAGATTGCCCGCCATCGAAGTCCGCGGTGAGGCAGACAACATGTCGGAGGTGAAGTAGTCGCCGAGCATGGGCAGGCAGGTCAGCAGCACCGCGGCGATGATCGTGGGCCGGCACATCGGCAGGGTGACGCGCCAGAACGATGCGACGCGGCTGGCGCCGAGATCGCGGGCAGCCTCCAGCGTGGATTGCGGGAGCCGGTCCAGGCCGGCGTAGAGCGGAAGGATCATGTACGCCACGTAGCCGTAGACCAGACCGAGTATCACCACCAACGGCTGGCCGGTCAGCCAGTGCACACGGACGTCGAACAGCCCGCCGAGGCTGAGCAGCCGGTTGACCAGACCGTCGTCCTGCAGGAGGTTCACCCAGGCCAGCATGCGCATCATGTAGCTGATCCAGAACGGCGCGATCAGCAGGGCGAGCAGCAGACCCTTCCACCGTCCCGACATTCGGGCGGTGTAATAGGCGACCGGGAACGCGATGAGCAGGCACAGGACGCCCGCGGTGACGACGTACACGGCGGTCCGCAGCAACGCCGGACCGAAGACCCCGTCGGCGCCGAAGATCCTTGCGAGGACGTAGTTGAATTGAGATGGATTCCACTGCAGCGGATTCCAGACCGGAATGGCTGTGCGGAAGATCGGGTCGGTGCGACCGAAAACGATAGCGAGGACCACATACAAGGGGCCGACGAAGAACAGCAGCAGCCAGATGACCCCTGGTGCGGCCAAAGCGGCCCAGAGCGCGTTGGTACGTGCGTGTTTCGCCGCAGGCGTGACTGAAGCCAGATCCTCGGCCACCGTCACCGGATCAGGATCCTCCGGCCTTGAATGCCCGCCAGACGTTGTGCCATGCGGCATCATTGGTGGGCTCGAGTTCGAGAATCCGGTATCCGGCGTCGAAGAACTCGGGCCGTACGATCGCGGACTTGAGATTCGCCGGAATGAAGCCGTCTGCCACCAGCGAATCCGGACCCATCGACACCTGTGGCGGCTGGTAGCCGATCTGCTTGAAGTTCTGCTTGGCCGATTCGGTTTCGAGCATGTGATTGACGAAGAGGTGTCCCAGCACCGGGTTCTTGCCGCCACGCAGGAGCACCATCAGGTCGTTGTCCACCAAACCCTTCCCGTCAGCGGGAAACCAGTACCGAAGCACATCAGCCTTGACTCCGTCCGGCAGGTAATTCTGGGCGTTGATGATGTCGCCGGACCACATCTGCGAGAGTCCGACTTGGCCAGCCGGTACATCGGTGTACATGCTGACGGTCACCTTCGGTGAGGTTGCGGCGACGAGCGCGGTCAACTGTTCGCCAACCTGTTTCAGATGGTCGGCAGAGGAGGTGTTCACGTCGGTGATGCCGAGTTTGAGCAGCACCATCGACATCGCGGTGTGCCAGTCGTCGATCACCGCGGTCTTGTTCTTGTACGCCGGATCCCAGAGGGCTTCATAGGGATTCTTCAACGCGCCGATGTCGGCGGTGACGACCTTGTTGTTCCAGCCGATGCCGGTGGTATAGACGCTGTAGGGCGTGGTGTACCGCCACTCCTGGTCGTACCAGGGGTTGGTGAAGACCGGCCAGACGTTCTTGATGTTCGGGATGTAGCTATGGTTCAACGGCCGTAGCAGCGACCCGTTGACGAGCTTGCCGATCTGGTCGTAACTGGGGAAGAAGACGTCGTAATCGACACTGCCGGCGCGAATCTTGGTGATCGCCTCGTCGGTGTCGTTGAACGTCGACACCGCCACCTGGGTGCCGTACTTGTCCTGAAACGACTTGATGGCGTCGGGTGAGACGTAGTCCGCGTAGCTGTACAGCTGGAGCGTTGCGCCTTTCTCCGGCGCAAGACTGTCGGCGAT
>Ga0194055_10002507_pt1 | contig 14527 bp, 14 predicted proteins | sample SepL449m_MetaG_FD_155482 | JGI IMG/M metagenome (GOLD analysis project Ga0194055, IMG submission 155482) | Anoxic zone freshwater microbial communities from boreal shield lake in IISD Experimental Lakes Area, Ontario, Canada - Sep2016-L442-9m | ecosystem: Environmental > Aquatic > Freshwater >... | reverse complement strand
TGACCCCTAGTGCATGGGGTGGGGACGTAGAAGTCGTTCCGACCAGCGCGATCACTGGGGCGGGGATGGATGAACTCCTAGAAACCGTTCTCACGGTTGCGGAAATTAACGATTACCGAGCCAATCCCAAGCGAGCGGCGATGGGCGTTTGTTTGGAAAGCGAACAATCGTCGGATCGGGGAGTGATCGCGAAAGTGATGGTGCAGACAGGAACGCTTCGCGTCGGCGACATCGTGGTCTGCGGATCGACCTTCGGACGTGTCAAGGCGTTGTACGATACACTCAAACGGAACAAGCAATTGACCGAGGCCGGCCCCTCCATGCCGGTCAACATCACTGGCTTGGAAAAAGCCCCTGAGGCAGGGGAGAAGTTCCACGTCATCGATGACATCGGACAAGCTCGTGAGTTGGCCGCAGCACGCGAACAAATCACCCGTACAGAATCTCTCTCTGGTACGTCTCCACGTGTGTCGTTCGAGACCTTCCAAGAATTGCTCCAGTCCGGAAAGATCGGGGTCAAGGAAGATACCGTTATCTTGAACTTGATCATTCGGGCAGATGCTCGCGGATCTCTTGAAGCCATCGAGAAAGAACTGAGCAAACTGGATCACCCTGAAGTCGAGATTCGCATTCTTCAGAAGGCAGTGGGAGGAATCACCGTTGCCGACGTCACTCTGGCCAGTGCCTCGCAGGCCGTCATCGTTGGATTTAACGTTATTCCGGATGAAGCGGCTCGGATGCTTGCAGATGCGAAGAACGTCGAAGTGCGACGATACGACATCATCTATAACTTGGCTCAGGACATCCGCGCTCTGATCGAGGGACGTTTGAAGCCGGAAGAAAAACTGGTTGAACTGGGTCGGGCGCTGGTCAAGCAAGTTTTCACTGTGTCCAGAGTCGGAACGATCGCCGGTTGCTACGTAGCACAAGGCACGCTCGAACGAGGATGCCGTATTCGAGTCCACCGCGAAGGGCGTCGCATTGGCGACTACGTGCTCGATACTTTGAAGCGCGTAAAGGAAGACGTGAAGGAGGTTAGCCGCGGGGTGGAGTGCGGGATCAAGCTATCCGGATTCAACGATGTCAAGGTCGATGATGTTCTCGAAGCCTACCGCATCGAACAAGTCGCTCGAACGCTGGATTCATCGCGATCATGAGTGGTCGCCGATTGCTAAAAGCCGCGGAGGCGATTCGGGAAGTCGTCTCGATGTCCATACTCACCGAATTGCGGGACCCTCGGGTGAAACACGTTACCGTTGTCGGTGTCGAGGTCACGCCCGATATGCGTGAGGCGAAAGTCTTCGTCAGCATTATGGGGAATGAGTCTCAACAACGAACGACACTCAACGGACTGATGAACTCGCGTGGGTTTTTGCAAACGAGAATCGCGGAGCGGATCGATACGCGATATACACCAAAGCTTTCCTTCGTCATGGACGAGGGCGTGAAGAAGTCGGTCGTAGTACAGCAGATCCTGGAACAAATCGCCCGCGAACGGACAGGCAACGAATCACCGAATCCGAACGCCCCAGCCGAAGATCCTTCCGAGTACCCTCGGAGTTCCGATTCGTCCAACGAGGAAATTGATTCCAACTGATCCGTCGTGATCGTTCTTCATTCCCCCCGCCGAATCCAACCCATTTGAGGTTGGATTCGTGACGCTTTGCAGAGAAATTCGACTAGCCAAGACAACGAGAGTGAGAATCCATGACCGCCGGCAATCGAGCAACGAAGTACGAGAATCTCTACAAGTCCTTGAAGAAGCACTTCAAGCCTCTGACCGAGGTGCCTGAAAGAACGGTGCTTGAGCATCTGCTGTACGCATGTTGCTTGGAAGATGCCAAAAGCGAGCATGCAGATGAAGCGTTTGCCAAGCTGCAACAAACGTACTTCGATTGGAACGAGGTCCGTGTCACCACAGTTGTAGAGTTGAGCGAGGCGCTGCATAGTTTGCCTTTCGCTGGCCAAGCTGCCCAACGCATTAAAAAATGCTTGCAGTCGCTGTTTGAGTCTCGATACCAATACGATCTCGAAGATTTGAAGAAAGCGAATTTAGGCAAGGCAATAGCCGAACTTGAAGCCTGGAAGGGGATAACCCCGTTTGTTGTCAGTTATGTTTCTCAACATTCGCTCGGTGGCCATTCGATCCCAGCAAGTGCATTGATCATCGATGCGCTCGTTCAATGCGAAATACTAACTCCTGCAGAAGCAGACAAGAAGTTGATCCCAGGCGTGGAACGCGCGATTCCAAAGAACAAGGGGACCGAGTTCGCGTCGATCTTGCACCAGTTCGCGATCGAATTGCACTTGCACCCTAAAGCAGCGACTCCCATCGCTGTCCTGAAGGACTTGGGAGTAACGTATAAGGTCAAGGAAAAACCGGTCGAGAAACCAGCCGCGAGTCTCAAGGGAACGACCGCAAATACAGCCTCGAAAAGCGCAGTTGCCAACAAAGCTCCTGGCAAGGGGCCCGCGCCCGCCAAGTCTACCGGAGAGTCGAAAGCCGTAGATACGAAGGGATCCAAGAAACCGGAAAGCAAAAAACCCGAACCCCCGAAGCGTTCCGAGCCGACAAAGACAAGTGCTAAGAAGATAGAGGCCAATCCGACAGCCAAGCCCGTTGCAGGCAATAAGCCGAAAGTGGCGAACAAGCCTGAATCCCCGGCCTCGAAAAACGCAGCGAAAACGAAACCCAGCGCTGAACCAATCAAAGGTCCAAAAAAGGCTGACCAAAAAGAGCCCCCAAAAACCAAGGCTAGCGGAAAGGCCAAAGCCGATTCGAAGGCCATCGAACAGGGGGACAAGAAATCCAAGTCCACCGATAAGCCGATAGGAAGAACTTCGGTCGGCTCGAGCATCACGAAAAAGAAACCCAAGTAAGACACAATCGCAACCGTAGCAACGTGGGAGAGAATCATGGCTGGACACTCGCAGTGGGCCAACATCAAACATCGAAAAGCATTGGTAGATAGCAAACGGAGCAAGCTCTGGAGCAAGCTGTCGAAGGCGATCATCGTCGCGGCCAAACTGGGAGGAGGAGATCCTTCTGCCAACGTGCGGTTACGCACTGCGATTCTTGATGCCAAAGCTGTATCGCTTCCCAGAGACAACATCGATCGAGCCATCAAGAAGGGAACGGGTGAATTGGATGGTGGAGACGTCGAAGAAATTCTCTACGAAGGTTACGGACCCGGTGGAGTTGCGGTCCTATGCGATATCATGACCGACAATCGCAATCGAACCGCTCCAGAAATTCGGAAGCTGTTTGAAAATCATGGAGGGAATCTTGGTTCCACCAATTGCGTGGCTTATCTTTTCGAAAGAAAGGGTTTGATTGCGATCAAAAAGAGCAATACCGATCTCGAGCGACTGATGGAGATCGCTCTCGACAACGGAGCGGAAGACGTAACAGAATCCGAAGAGTTTTATGACATCACCTGTCCAACGGATGCGTATTCCGGTTTGGTGGAAGTCATCGAAGGTCAAGGTATTGTTATCGAGTCCAAACAGGTAACACGTATCCCAAATCTGTCTGTTGAGGTCGATTCGGAAATGGCCGTTACAGTGATGAAACTTCTTGACAAACTCGAAGATCACGACGACGTTCAGTCGGTCGCCACAAACGTTAATTTCACAGCCGAGCAGTTGCAATCGCTCGGTTCCTAATTTGACCCAACGGCGGATCCATGCTTCGACGAATCGTTGCCGATGCACCCAATTTTCAATCGCAATTAGCTGCCCTTCGAAAAAAGCTAAGTCCGGATGGTTCGGTGGTATCGGAACGTGGTCAGCAACTGACCCAATTGCTGTTCGGACAAAATCTCTCTCCGCAAGAAGTGGTCGAGAGAATCTGTAGCGATGTACGCACGTCGGGCACGGAAGCAGTCCTGCGGTATGCCAGGGTTCTGGATAACCCAGTTATACAGGCTGAAAACCTGCGAGTGCCTCTTTCGGCAATCCAAGCAGCACACCAATCGGTTTCCGAGGAATTCCTGACGGCAGTCCGTTCCATTCGTAGTAATGTCGAGCGATTCCAGAAGGCAATCTTGCATCGCGACGTCGACGTGCCAGCACCCAACGGCGTTTCCCTTCGACACCGTTACACGGCCCTCGAGCGAATCGGCATTTGCGTTCCAGGAGGAGTCGCAGCCTATCCATCGACCGTATTGATGACGGCTATTCCCGCGCGATGCGCTGGGGTCAAGGAAATCGTCGTGATGGCCCCGCCGACGCAATTCGGCGCCTACAATCAAGAAGTGCTCGCAACGTGCGCCGAATTGGGAGTCTCGGAGGTCTATGCAGTAGGAGGCGCACAAGGGATCGCAAGCCTTGCTTTTGGAATCCCAGAAATCCCAAGGGTAGACAAGATTGTTGGCCCAGGAAATCTATTCGTCGCGTTGGCAAAGCGCTGGGTTTATGGCACAGTCGATATCGATTCGATCGCCGGACCGAGCGAAGTCCTAGTAATAGCAGATCAAACGACACGACCTGCGTTCGCTGCATCCGACTTGATCGCGCAAGCCGAGCATTCGCCCGGTGCCAGCATGATCCTTTCCGCTGATGCTTCCATTCTCGATGCCGTGGATCAGGAGTTGGAGCGGCAATTATCGAAGATTGATCGGGCCGACTTGGCACGGACAGCGTTACTCGAATTTGGAGCGAGCATCCAATGTCGAGATAGCGATCAGGTCGTCGAATTGACAAACTTGTTAGCGCCTGAGCACTTGCAGATTTCCGTCGATGAGCCCGAACAGTACAGTTCGCGAATTCGAAACGCAGGGGCTATCTTCAAGGGCCATTATTCGCCGGTTGCATTAGGCGATTATGCTGCCGGACCATCGCACGTGTTGCCAACAGGGGCGACTGCCCGGTGGGCTTCGGGGCTAACAGCTAACGATTTCTTGCGTTCCTTCAGCGAAGTCGCTTTTAGCCGCGACGCACTCAAGGCCATCGAGCCGACCGTCACCGAAATGGCCAACAAGGAAGGCCTTACTGCACATCGCGAGAGTTTGCTTGAACGATTCCGGCACGGTTGATGGTCTGGATGGCTGATACCTTCTTAAGGCAAATGCCAAACCCGCAGAATTATTTTCTTTAATGGTGGAAACTCTGTTGGCAAATGGGCTGAAATCCGGTTTTCCAAGTAGGTTAATTTTGCAGAGTGGCCAAGATGGCACCGTAAAATCTCTCGCAAAATGCGGTTTTGGCACGGCTTGAACGATTGCCTGAGGAATCGCAAGTTTCGAATGCTTAGAGGCTTACGATCCCAAAACACCGGCATGGAAACGGGATGATAACGCTAGTGTTAGAGTGGATCCCGCCGGTTGAACAAATTCCATCGGAATGCGTACTATGGTTGAGCTTGGGTCTTCCACTGCAACTCTTATGCATTGGCGGTCGGCAAAATTTAGGAGAGCTAGATGTCCAGGAAAGATGCGTTGACCAAACTTAAGGATGTGTTGCACCTGCGAAGGGAAGCTTTGCGAAGGGCATTGGACGGTGACATCAGTATGCTCCAGACCCTTTCGCAGGAAGGGGGTGACGTCATGGATGCTGCCATGGATACGGCCCAAGACGAAATTAGCAGCCAATTGGTCGAAGTCGAAAGCCGCGAACTGACGCAAATCGAGGAGGCGTTGATCCGTTTTCGTGATGGCATCTATGGCGATTGCGATGCGTGCGAAAAGCAGATTCCTTTGGCCAGGTTGCAAGCGGTTCCTTATGCAACGAGTTGCATTGAATGCGCACGCAAACAGGAGCGATCGGGGACTCGGCATTCGAATGGTTACGGCGACACGAATCAAGCTCCGAACGCGGCTCGGTGAGACCATGTCCTTATTAAGTGCATCGAGCACAGCTAGGATTCTTCGGTAGGCTCGACTGTTGATCGACTCGGCTGACATGTTTCAATGGAACAAGCCAAACGACAACCCCGACCTGTCGATGGACATCGTTCGGTAACACCCGCTCATTGCATGACGCCGGCATTGCGTCGCGTTCTCTAGATTTGCAACGGGATTTGTCTGTCGCGAAACTCCAGCATTTTGAGGGTGGATGCATGGGAACCGAGATCAACTTGGAGATCAAGCTGTTCGCAGGATTGCGAGAAAGGATCGGTTCGCCGACTTTGCATGTCCATTGCAACCCTCGAACGAGTGCGGGAGATTTGAAAGATCTAATCGCTGCTATTTGTCCGGATTCGAAGGACTTGGTACGATCCAGTCGGGTAGCTGTCGACCGTACTTTTGTAGACGATGCTCGATGCTTAGAATTGAGCGCGGATCAACCCGTTGAAATTGCGTTGATTCCCCCTGTCAGCGGCGGGTAGCCTGCGCGAGAATCCCACGCCCCCTCCCCTGCCCGGTCAATCCAATGAACACTCTGGAAATTGCGATCTACGATGCACTGGACGCGATTCCTCTGGTCGATTCTCACTCGCACATCAACCCACACGCTCCCGCGTCCTCGTCTTTAGCAGACCTTCTCGGGTATCACTACTACACTGAACTCGTGCATTCAGCCGGGATGCCTCGCGAAAAAATTGAGCAGGTGGGGATATCGAGCGAGGAAAAGGTTGCAAGGCTCTTTGAGTCACTCCATCACATCCAGCATACGGTCCAGTGGTCCTGGTTTGAGGAGCTCTCTCGCGAGCTATTTGGGTTCAATGAAGATTCCATCGATCGATCGAATTGGCAGTTGTTGTATGATTCGGCCGAGAGATGCATGCAGCGCCCAAACTGGAGCCAGACGGTTCTCGAGCGGAGTCATGTAACCCGTATTTTCTTAACCAATGATTTTGACGATGGGCTCGATGATTTCGATACCCATCGCTTTATACCCTGCTTGCGTACGGACGATTTGGTGTTTCATCTGCAATCGGCCACGACCCAGCAACGTCTGAGCAAATGCACGCGCTCTCATTTGCAATCCCTTGACGACCTAGACCGGTGTCTCGGTTCCCTGTTCGTTCATTTTACGAAGCATAACGCCAGGGCATGTGCCATCTCGTTACCGCCATGGTTCACACCGCGGCGCATTGACGCAAAAGACAGTACCGCGCAATCGGCCTTCCGTCGCTTGCTGCAGGGGCCATTGGAGTTAAACGAAGAAGATCGCCATACATTGTCTTACTGGGTGTTCTGGCGATTGGCCGAGTACTGCAGCGAGTTCTCCCTCCCGTTCGATTTGATGATCGGCGTAAATCGCAAGGTTTACCCCGAGGGAGTGTATCAAGGCCAGGATCTGTACGATTCTCGATGGTCGATGATTCAATATGCCGAGTTACTAAATGCATTTCCGACAGTCAAGTTTCCGATCTCGGTACTTGCCTCCGTGAACAATCAAGAGCTCGTCGACTATGCTTGGATATTTCCAAACGTCATTGCGCACGGTCACTGGTGGTACAGCAATACGCCGAGCTTTATTCAGCATGATTTGCGAGCCAGGATCGACGCCATCCCACGCAATAAACTCATCGGCTACTACAGCGACGCTTACAAGCTGGAATTCATTCTTCCCAAGTATCGCATGTACAAGCGGATACTTGCTAGTGTATTGGCACAGACGGTTTGCAACGAGCGCGGCAAGTCCGAGTCTTTTGCGATCGAATTGGGGCAACAAATCCTGCGTGGCAATGTCGACGAGATCTTTTTCCCAAATGGATGATGGTACACACACGTGAAACGAGTTGGATTGGTTGGCTGGCGAGGAATGGTCGGATCCGTGTTGATCGATCGGATGATCGCAGAGAACGATTTCGCAGACATCGAGCCTGTTTTCTTCTCTACTTCCAATGCAGGAGGAGAGGGCCCGTTGATTGCTGGGAAACGGTCCGGGACGTTGCAATCCGCCGATGACCTCGCGCAATTGGCCCAGATGGATGTGATCCTGACGTGCCAGGGTGGGGACTACACAAATGCGATCTACGATCCGCTTCGTCGAACCGGATGGAAAGGGTTCTGGATCGATGCAGCCTCATCCCTGCGGATGCGAGACGAGGCGATCATCATTCTCGATCCAGTGAATGACGCAGTCATCAAGAGTGGCCTCGCGCAGGGAATCAACACCTTCGTTGGAGGCAATTGCACGGTTTCGCTCATGCTCATAGCATTGCATGGTTTGTTTCGTGCAAACCTTGTGCAATGGATGACCAGCATGACATACCAAGCTGCATCCGGCGCCGGGGCACAGAATATGCGCGAGTTGCTCCGGCAAATGGAGAGTTTGGCGGCTCCCGTTTCGGATTGGGTGAAAGACCCCGGTTCTGCAATTCTGCAAATCGATCGGACCGTTACCGAAACCATGCGATCCGATCATTTCCCCACCGAGCATTTCGGTGCTCCCTTGGCGGGAGGGTTGATTCCTTGGATCGATAAGGATTTGGGGAATGGACAGAGTCGAGAAGAATGGAAAGGAGAGGCTGAGACCAACAAGATCCTAGGATTGGCATCCGCGACAATTCCGTTCGATGGAATCTGTGTTCGGATAGGAGCCATGCGTTGCCATAGCCAAGCGTTAACGATTCGGCTGAATCGGGACGTGCCTTTGGATGAAATAGCCGATCTTCTCACTCAGGCGAATCCTTGGGCAAAGGTTATTCCCAATGAGCGGTTGGCGTCGATTCAGCATCTGAGTCCGTCGGCGGTTTCGGGGACACTTGTCTGCCCCGTGGGACGGCTTCGAAAATTAAACCTCGACCCATCTTCGCCCGGTCAATACTTGGCTGCCTTTACCGTAGGTGACCAGCTCCTGTGGGGAGCAGCGGAGCCATTGCGACGCATGTTGCGTATGCTAGTAGACTGACACTTGAGAACATGTGGTGCCCGGTTTAGAGGGTCGCCCCGGTTTAGAGGGTCGACGGAGTAGCCTGTTGAGAGGCTTAGAGGATAACGGCATATTCGAATGCGTTCCTCATGAAGGCAATCACGAATGGCAGGATATCGCTTCCTGCCATTGCATGCTGGAGTTGCCAATCAATACACCTTCGGCACAAGCCCGAAGGTGAACTCGTATCTCAGCGTTGCGATAAGCATGAATCTGAGATCATCCTTTACCAATCCCTCCCACTTCGCCTAATGACGAAGTAGTCTCGCGGGGGTAAACAATGGAAGCCACGGCAGCTATTCGGTTATCCGACTTGGCGCTGGAGAGGCAAAACGCTGTTCGCGAACTCGCGAAGCGTCGTTGCGGGTACTGGAATCGAACGAGATTCCCCATCCACGGACGAGACTTCGACTTCCAATTCGCCACGTACAATCTTGACATCTCGAGGCGCTTCGATGCCGATGGTCACGCGGTTTCCATGCACCTTGGAAACGACCAAAGTGATATTGTCCCCGATAACGATCCGCTCACCTTCTTTTCGACTTAAAACTAGCATGTCTAGTCCTCCTTGATATTGGTTGCCTGCATTGCCAAATTGACCCTCAAGCCACCTTGATTCCCTCGATAAGGATGCAAATAAGGTTCCAAAGGATCATTTATTTGAAAAAAATCTTTGATACACACGGTTTCACTCAAGATTCTTCGATGGAAGTGGTTTTCCGTTGGCCAACTTTTGTAAAGAATGGAAAGGAAACACCCAATCTTTCAAAATGCCATCGTTTGCCAAAACATTTGCAGTCTTAAATGAGACAGTATTCTCAAATCGAGACCGGTTTTGGCCTGCCATTCCATCGGGACGACGCTTGTGTGTCCGATGGTGGGAGTATCCATTAGTCGCGGACACCTTTGGTCAAACTGGAAAAAACGGGAAAGATTTTCTAGATGGCAGTCGCAGCTACTGCCTTCAGTCCGAATCGGCACCTACGCATCGACGGAGGCTGGCGATTTGGAATCTCAAGATTTTGCCTGTCGAGAAGTTGCCCGTCGACGGCTCGCGGCAGGGAGCGTATCGTAGGTAGACTGGCTGGCATGCTCGCGGGCTGTAATGGAGTGTATCGCGCCGTTTCAGATCGTTTTGCCACGGCAGATTAAGGGATCCTGCGAGGATCGCATTGCCTGCGGTTCCCGATTGGCTCCCCCTCTTGGTTCCTCCTTGCTAGCATCTCTACGAATTGCGAGTTCCGAATGAAAATACAACCCATTCGATGCTTGGTCTCCTTGAGCCTTTGGATGACATGGATTGTTCTTGGCTGGACGGCTGCGGAGTTGGTCGCGGCCGATCCGATACCGAGCCCACTAGAAATACCAAGCCCGCAAGAAACGAAGAAGATCTTGCTAGTGGCGGGCCGACCTTCTCACCCTCCCAGGATGCATGAATTCAATGCCGGAGTGCAGTTGCTGGCGCGTTGCCTCAAAGAATCAGGCGCTCCCGTTCAAGTCGATGTTTCGTTGAACGGTTGGCCCAAGGAGGAGTCCCTTCTACTCAACGCCGATGCAGTGGTTTTTTATATGGACGGAGGGGGAGGACACGAAGTGGTTCAAGACCAAGGCAAGCGACTGGCGTTGGTCGATGCGCTTGCCGCCAAAGGGATCGGCATCGGCTGTATGCACTATGCGGTCGAAGTCGTCAGCGATCAAGCCGGCAAAGAATTCAAACGATGGATCGGCGGGTACTACGAAAACATGTTCTCCTGCAATCCTATTTGGGAACCCGCCTTTTCTCAGTTCCCCATTCACCCCATCACTCGAGGCGTGAAACCCTTTCAGGCCAAAGACGAATGGTACTTCCACATGCGATTCGTTAACGATTTGCCGGGTGGTGAAGCGGCAGACACGTCCAGTGGCACGTTCGTTCCGATTCTTGTCGCCTCTCCATCGGACGATGTCCGCGATGGACCGTACGTCTACCCAGCTGGTCCATACGCTCACATCGAAGCAGACAAAGGGCGAGCCGAGGCGATGCTGTGGGCCGTCGAACGCCCCGATGGTGGACGCGGTTTCGGATTCACTGGTGGGCATTTTCATGACAACTGGGCAAACGACTCGTTCCGAAAAGTCATCCTGAATGCGTGCTTGTGGCTAGCGAAGGTCGAAGTTCCCGAAGACGGGGTACCGTCCCAGGTCACGCCAGAGCAAATCGAGGCCAATCTCGATCCCAAGAATAGGTAAATGCATCGAACGAGCCCGCAGCTGTCCGCGCGATCTGTCCGCGTGCGGCAGTACGGCGAATTGAAGCAGGTTAAGACAACCCCTGCGCTATTCATTGCGAGACGATATCATCCAGAGAAGCGATTTCTGGATAAGGAAATCCGCAATGCCAAACCCTGTTCTATCCTTTCTACCTCTCCACTCAGGAATTTACCGATGATCCACGAAGTTTCGGGCGATATCCTCCTCAGCCATGCTCATGCGATTGCTCATGGAGTCGCACCCAATGATCACTTTGAATCCGGACTCGGGCTAGCACTGCGCGATCGTTGGCCTTCTATGGCCAAAGACTTTCGACATTACGTTCATCAAACGCATCCCAAGCCAGGTGAGCTATGGATGTGGAGCGGTGTTGGGGATACACACATCATCAACCTTCTAACGCAAGAAGGGGAACACGGGCATGGTTCGAGACCAGGCAAAGCAACCACCGCCAACGTGCACCACGCCCTCAAACGCTTGAAACACCTAGTCGAGAAAGAGAAGATTCGCAGTCTCGCCCTTCCCGCATTGGCAACCGGAGTGGGTGGGCTGAAATGGTCAGACGTCAAACCTCTGATCCAGGAGACGCTCGGGGACTTAGATATTCCGATCTACGTGTATTCTACCTATCATGCGGGAGTCGCTGCCAAAGAGCCAGTCGCGGAATAAAAGCGCAGCGTATGGAGATCCCAACACCCAGAGCTCCGTTCGCTTCCGCGAGCGACGATCAGTCACTCCCATGGAGAAAGAATTCTTGAGATCGGATCCAACGGAAGACGCGAGATGGATGCAAGTAGCTCTGGCATTGGCCGAAAAGGGACGAGGTTTTGTCGAACCCAACCCCATGGTGGGATGTGTTTTGGTTCGCGACGGCGTGCAAATTGGCTCGGGGTTCCACGAGAAATATGGTTGCCCGCATGCGGAAGTGAATGCTCTTGCGGGCTTGTCGGCCGCAGACGTCCGCAGTGCGACGCTCTACGTCACGTTGGAACCATGCAACCACTTCGGAAAGACACCACCATGTGTTGATGCGATCTTGCGCAATCCGCCCCATCGTATCGTCGTCGCCATGGAGGATCCCTTTCCTGAAGTCGCCGGCAAAGGGATCTCGCGATTGAGAGAGTCTGGTATCCCCGTCGACCTGGGGATCCTCGAGACCGAATCACGCTGGCTGAACGCGCCTTATCTCAAGCTGATCCGAGAAAAGAAGCCATGGGTCATAGCCAAGTGGGCCATGACCCTGGATGGTGCTCTGGCAACGGAAAAAGGGGATTCCCAGTGGATCAGTAACGAAGCTTCGCGCGCACTTGTCCACCGCATGCGAAGCGGTTGCGATGCCATCCTGATCGGCAGCGAAACTGCGTTGCTGGACGATCCACTCTTGACGACCCGTTTGCCATCCCCGGAAGTTCCACCAAGGCGAGCACATCGTGTCGTGCTCGATCGCCGTCTTAGAATTGCGGCCGACAGTCGCTTGGTCACGACAGCTCGCGAATGGCCGCTAATCGTCATTACGAACCCACCCGATACAGCCGACCGAGCCTCGGAAAACACACGCGCCACGCAACAGCGACGGCTTCTGGACTTGGGCGTGTGTGTATGGACTATCCCAGCCGAAGTCTCAGAGGCTCCACTGCCGTGGATACTCGAGGAAATGGGCCGGCTGCGTTGGACCAATATCTTGGTCGAAGGTGGGGGGCGTCTGTTGGGCAGCTTCTGGGATGCTAGATTAGTCGATCAATTCGACTGTTTCATCTCTCCACGAGTCTTAGGGAGCGGAAGCTCTCGGCGACCGATTTCTGGAAAAGGGCATGAATGGATGAACCAAGCATGTCGAGCGGATCGTATCCAATGGGAGTCGCTGGACGGCGACCTTCATTGCCGTGGCTTTATCGGCCCTTGGATTTAAAATAACGCCGGAATTGGCCGCTAGGTATGCTTGACAGGCATATCGAGAAAAGGTTGTAATGAAGGATAGAGGCCAAGGCAGTTGAAGAGCTTGGCAGAGCCATTTTGTTTCGGGTGAAAACCCATTTCTCTGAACTTGAGGAAAACGATGCGTACAAGATTTTTGTTGGCCTTGTGCTTGGCGAGCATGCCAATGTGCTTGACCGGCTGTGATTCGGGTAGCGAGATGACCGTTGGTACAAAGCAGAATGAGCCACCACCAGAGGTGAAGAAGCGACTCGAAGAAGATGCGGCCCGCTACAAGAAGATGGAGGAGGACAAAGCCAAGAATCCGACGCCTAGCGACGGACGCGTTGCACCTCCCGGGGGCTGATCGATTACCATTTCGCTGGCACGAACATGAGTTCGCAAAAACTCAAGGCCTCTGGAATTTCCAGAGGTCTTTTTTTTGGATTGGAGTCGAATGTTCCCTTCCTCGCTCGGTGAAAGTTCTCAGTCAACGAGGACGGGATAATCGAGCACCAGAAGAAACGAGAAAAAAGGGACGGATCGAAATGCCCGGCAGATTATCCGCGCGGATGAAACTTCTGATGGATCCGTTTTAACTTTGAGTTTTCAACTTGCGTGTAGATCTGTGTGGTTTGGATGCTGGCATGTCCCAACATTTCCTGGATCAATCGCAAGTCAGCGCCACCCGAAAGCAAATGGGTGGCAAAGCTATGCCGGAGCGTGTGAGGACTGGCTTCGGGATCGATTCCGACACGTGCCGCATACCTCTTCACCAATTCCCAAACCGCTTCCCGCCGCAGGCGTTGCCCGGAGCGGGAAACGATCAGCCAAGGAATGGATTCTAGCCCTCTGGGTGCGATCAATTCGGCACGACTCTCTTCAAGATAGCGCCGAATGACTTGGACCGCTCGATCACCCAGCGGCACCATGCGCTGCTTGCGACCTTTTCCCTCAGCCAGGCAGTAACCGTCCTCCAGATGGACGTTGGCGAGCAACATGTCACACACTTCGGAAACTCGGCACCCCGTGGCATACATCAACTCAAGAATCGCTCGGTCGCGAATCCAAAGGGGATCGTAGGAGCGCGGGGCTTCAAGAAAACGATCGATCTGTTGGATGGTCAAAACAAAAGGAACTCGCTGCCACATCTTCGGCGTCGTCAGCAACTCCGCAGGATTCTCCTCAATGGCCGACTCCAATTGAAGGAATTTGAAAAACATTCTCAACGATACTATGTGCCGCGAGATCGAGGAGGCTGCCAATTCGCGATCCTTGAGCCATCCGATATAGTCGGTCAAGTCAGTGATCTGAAGCTGCGCTGGCGAACGTCCCGCCAGCCATGTGCTCAGATGTTCGAGGTCTCGTCCGTACGCTGCCACCGTGTTCGTCGCTAGGTGGCATTCGCTCGTCAAATAAATCAAGAATCGCTCGGCCCACCCCGACATCGTTTCCTGCGGGGTAATCGCAACGGCTACCGATTGTTTGCGCTGTCTCAGCTTGCTTTTAGCCATCGTCATTTATTTTGTTTACGCTTGCG
>Ga0194055_10002506_pt1 | contig 14534 bp, 18 predicted proteins | sample SepL449m_MetaG_FD_155482 | JGI IMG/M metagenome (GOLD analysis project Ga0194055, IMG submission 155482) | Anoxic zone freshwater microbial communities from boreal shield lake in IISD Experimental Lakes Area, Ontario, Canada - Sep2016-L442-9m | ecosystem: Environmental > Aquatic > Freshwater >... | reverse complement strand
TCTAGTCTGTTCCGTTGAGGGACCATTCGATCTTGTAGTTATCGACAGGTAAACCTTCAGCACTTGGTGCTGTCCAGGAGGCAGTGATAGTTGATGCTGTCCTGGATTGGAAGGTCACTGTTGTTGCACTGGGCGGACAGGCATGTCCCATGTTTTTGATTCCGATTTGTTGTTCTGCTGTTGGGTAGACTGTCGATATTGAAGACGTGTTATTGATGTCAAAAAATGAATTTGAAAACACATTCCAGTCTCCAGCAAACGCATTCTTCGGAATGGTTAAAATCGCTTGGTACGTCCCATCAGTGTCCGTGCCAGCAACCCTGTTAAACCAACTTGTGACTTGAGTGCCTGTCACATTACTTGACAGTTGGGCGTAAACGATTGGTGCGCTCAGCACGCCAGATGCATCCGTGACATGAGCAGTCACAGTCACCGTAGCAGGAGAGGATGTCACATCCACGGTTGTCGGCGAGAATGTGTAGGACACAATCTCAGGGCCTGCTGTATCAGATTCATTTGACGTTGCGGCTGCGGCGGTAAATGTAGTCAATACACAAATACACGCAATGATAAAGACCACAATTTTGATCTGTCGCATGTCCATTCCTCAATCCATATCACAGTTGCCAATCTGTGATATAATTAGGTTATCGAAACAATTGAGTTTCGTATGCGCGAATTCAGAACCATTGTTACCGGTTCTTTAGCGCATTGAGCCTCGGCCATCTGGTCGGGGCTTTTTATTTGCCCCAATAGATGGTCTATCTGGGCATGAGCCAGGCATCAAATTGGTGTCTGGCTTTTTCTATTTAAGGAGAAAAACCATGAGCTCTTTTGCTCTAGATCAAGTTACGGTTGCTAGCCCAGCGCAGTTCGCTGCTTCAATGCTGAAAGCAACACCAAAGCCATTACGTGAAATTGTTGTTTTGGCTTATCTACATAATGATGGCTGTCAGCATGTTGAAACTTTTCCGGTCACTTCGGATTGGGTGGAGATTGTTGAAGCTGTTCAAAACACCATCAGTGTGAACACTTATGAGCAAGTGATTATTTGTGTTTATACAGACCGTGGACAGGATGAACTACCTTTCCAAGCTCAAGTTAAGGACTTATCCAGTGTTATTGGTGATGACATTCATGTATTGGATGAGTTACTTATCGATGGCAATCGTTATTGGTCTTATTTGTGTTCTGGATGCTGTGATCCTGAAGGTAGCGTGTTTAAGACTGAACCTAATAATCAGATAACTCTTGATTACACACTCACACCAATTTCTGACGCTTTGATGACTCAGGCTGAAGAGAAGGTGAGTGAGAACATGGGTGTGAATAGTGTTCGGGCATGGGAACTATTGGAAGAAATTGTATCCAATCCAGACCAGACCGATATTGCTGAATTCATTGCCTTAGTTCAAGATGTAAACGTCCGCGACTATGTATTGATTCATGTCATTCAATCCGAAAACATTCCACCACTTGTTCAAACCTTGGTGAATGTAACTCTGCAAACTCCAGAACCACAGCAGTATTTACTGGCTGGAATGACAGCTATGGCATTACAAGGTACGTATGCACCAGTAATCGCTGTGTCGGAGATGCTGAAACTGTCAGGTGATAACTCACTTGGCCGGTTAGTCCAGCGGGCAGTGGATCATGATGTGCCACAAAAGGTAGCTCGTGAGTCGTTAGAGGCTGCAGCAGATGAGGTCATGGACAAGGTTAAAACAGCCTTAGAAGCGTTTGAAAACCGTGGATATATTCAAGATATCGAGGCGGCTGAAAGTGGCTCAGAATTGCGCTGTGAGCCGTTAAATATATCTGTAGAGGCAGCCTCATAGCCCAGCAAAATAAGCAAGAAAGACGACCCGGTAGCCACATGGTTATCGGGATTTTTTATACCCAAAAACACCCCAATATGGGGGAAAGGAAAACCATGAACATTATCAAAACCATTAAGAAAGCAGCCAAAGCTGTAATTAGCACCATCAAAGACATCATCAACATGTTTAAAACGAATTATGAAGTCAAGAAAGCCAAAGTTAAGGCCTGGCATCAGTTAAAGAAAATGACCAACCCTGAATACATCAACCACCTGATCACAATACTAATAGCCCTAGTCAAAATCTTTGTTCCATTGACAATTGCCAGGGCAGTATCCGGAAGTTTCTTCGATGGCTGGGAAGAAAGGTATTAGCCAAATCCACAACAGGGCAAGTCAATTTTAATAGACTTTCGAATGATGTTAATCGCGAGTAAATCAGTGGCTAGCTTGGAGGTTTAGTGACTGAAAACGACAGGACACCAGAAGCATGGGGAGCAAACTGCCTAGGCATTGAAGTGCAATTGACTGGTGGTCAAGCAGATGAGTACCCAACGACATTCACATATGGCATTCTGGAGGCGGATGGGTCTCTACGCTTAAACTTTTCTGAATCTGAGTCCCCCAAGCGTTGTGGTGACTCTTATTATTATGCATTGAATGAAAGTGGCTATCTCAACATTTTCTTTGTCAGGTTGAATGTGGCCGAGACTAGGTTTCGAGAAGATGGGACCTATCTGACCTGGAAGAAACTTGAGCATATTCAATCAGCTTCATATGCTCCGGGGCAATGGATTAGTGTCCGAGCAATTTTTGATCCACCGAATGAAACAACCTCCGATTAGAAGAAATTGAGAGTGAGAGTTAACACAATGACTGAAATGAAAGAGTGCCTACAGTGCGATCAGGAGGTTCATGCAGAATTCGTGAAATGTTGGAACTGTGACGGGGATGAGTTCACTGATAGTTACCAAGTAAAAGACAAGGGCGTTGAAAATGACTCTAAGCCAGAATTCGGAAGTGCATCTGGAAGTGACTTTCTCTTGTTAAGTATCGACTACGTTCCAGGTCGAGAGATTGAACGCGCAATCGGCACTGTTATGGGCCACGGTGATGCCTGGTTCGGCACCACTCGTGAAAGAGTTCAACAATCGCGGGATGAGGCAATTGCTGATCTGCGCAAAAAAGCGGCTCTGCTTGGAGCTGATGCGGTAGTGGGATTGACCGTGCATGTTTCTGGAATTAGAGGCTTTTGGGGTATCAGTCCTCTAGGGCAGTCTGCTGTAGTACAAGCGACCGGCACAGCTGTAACGCTTAAATCCGATATTGCAATAACTAACAAAGGGGGCATTCGTGAGTAAGGAAAAAACTTGTTCTCGATGTGGCGAGAAGAAACACTTTGGTTACGCCTGTTCAGTTTTCAGAAAAAATTCCGATCTATTTAATGTGAGCGAAGCAACCTCAGAACCTTCACTACTGACTGAATCTCACAGAACTCAACAGTTATTGGAACGGCTAATCAAGGAGCAACAGCTAACTAGATTTGCCCTGGGTGCGCTTGGCATAATTTTGCTTGTTGCCTTTTATGTAATCGGCGTAAAAGTCAATCTGTCGCCGACTTCTATCACGCCGTATCCCTAATTCACTTGTCGGAGCATTTGCATTTGTCGTAAAGGCCAATGAGTTTAGATCGCTGATCAATGATGCGAAGCAGTTGATCTGCAACCCGGTATCCGCCCGTGCCTAGCCTTGGCCACAACTTGTCATACATGATGTCCAAATCAACCAATGCACTTTCTTGATAAGCCTTGGCATGTTCATAAGTAACACGTTTCATACCTCTATTCACTGCACGCCATGCACCAGACCTATCTGCATATCCCAGCTCTTTAGCAATGAACTCGTAATCGACACCCATTTTGCGCATCTCAATGCCTTGCTGGATTCGCCACTCGGCAGTGAACTTATCCCAAGCCATAAGCACCTCCAGGTTTTGCTCGTTGACTTTCATGTTGCATAGGTTTTGGTTGACTTTCATGTTGCGCCTTTAAATACAAGCCTTTCACAGGTTTTAGGGGTTTGCTTGGGTCGTAAGGAACTTTTTTACGTCGCACGACTAGGGTTTTTGTTATGTCGAAAAAGTCAGAATCCCAATTGGAAGCAGCTGGGAAAGTCATAGTTTCGATTAAGGCTCGAATGAAACAACCTCATGTATTGAGCAAGGCTGAGGCTGCTGAAATTTTGGAACACTTACGAGATGGTGAAGTCGATGTGTATCTGAGTCTCACTCAGTGGTATGGGTTTACAACGTCCATTCTTAGTGGCGGGAAACGAAATGTTGAGCGATTTGATACCAGGGATGATAATTCAAAGGCTATTCGCAGTTCAGTACTCATAACCAATCAGAGAATTTTCTTCCTATGTGAAAAACAAGTTCGAATAGTTGAACCGAGTGAACTTGAAGGCTGGGACCTTTGCGCTGATGACACATACAGAATGTCCAAAATTGAATTGATCAAGGCTGATTCGGTTTCCATAAGATTTAAAGTGAGTAAGACTGCCATGGATGAATTTCGTGAGGCTTTACTCCAGTTTGGTCTAGAGGAGTTGGACCCACCGACGAATCCGCAGTTCTTCTATTCATCTTCTATGAATCTGAATGCCCAATATCCAGAGGTTGATTCCGATATACCTCTATCGGAGACTGATAAGGCAATCACAATCACGCCTCAGATGCTCTTGCAACCACGGCATCTGAAACCAGACACACCGTAATTACTTTCATATTTGACAACCTCTAATCAGTGTTTTATCGTCGTCTTATCGAGAACGGCTTAACACACCGGGATCTGTGAAGCAGGGCGTTAGCCCTAAAACCCGTGTAGCTGCGCAGGCGGCGGCCAGTATTTTTGCTGGTTGGTTTACATTGCTTCGGTCCATTTCTCGGAATCAATCACTAAACATCTCCTACTTGGGGTTTGTCTGTGCATCTGCACCCAAACCTCTAAAGGAGAAAAAGTGACGAACAGTCATAAAACTGCAGGCATCGAGTCTGCGAAGAATGGTGAGAGTGCGGTAAAGCATATTCTCCAAGTGCCTGAGCATTTCCATGCAGGTGCTCTAGCAAAGCTTTACGGCCCAAGAGGCGGTATTGCCAAATCGATGAAGAAAGTTCAGAATGCGGACATTCTTGAGCGAGCTGCAGAAGCCCGAAAACAAGTATGGTCATTGGGGCATTTTTCTAAAGGGAATCTGGAAACGGACTCATTGATTCTGGATGCAATCATTTACACCTATTTTGGGTGCGACTGCGTCAACGATGCAACGGACGATTTCCGAGAAATGCTCGAAGAAAGTCTCGCTAATGGCACAGCAGATGCCCTGGGTGGTCTCAAATGACCTACAACAAGCGCGATGTGCCAAAGGGTCTAGAAGTTTTAGACCCAACCGTAATCGAGTTTCTAAAGTTCATCACAAGAGCTGGAATGCCAATAGCAACTCTGCCGCCATTGAAAACATCGGATGGTGGAGAGTTCTATTGGAAAGCCAGTAAAGGTAAAGAACCAAGACTCAGTCGCATCAAAAAGTATCAACCCGGTCATGCGATTATCGCTGGCACCGGTGTTGGGCTAGATGTGATTGATGTTGATCCGCGCAATGGTGGCGATAAGACCTTTGAGTCTTTAAAGCCCTTGATGCCACAGGTGATAGTTGAAGTAAAAACACCTGGTGGTGGCTGGCACTTCTATGTCAAAGCTTTAGGTGTGGCCTCAATTTCGTTTCAAGGTCTCGACTACCTGGCCCTAAAAAAGCAAGTGTTTACGACTGGGACATCACGACCAAAATACGGCAACAAAGGCTACGAGATAGTGAGCCTGAATCAACTAGATCCTTACGCGCCTGCGGACTCTCGGTTCTATGACGAGTTACTCAAACTCAAATACGAACATGTACAGAGGCAAGTCTTGGCCACATCACCAGAGGCATCAAAGCAAAAGGTATTCAGTGATGACACTCAACTCACCGGTCAACACGGCCTCATTGCAATGTCGATGGAAAAAGTCAAAGCAGCAAAACCTGGCTCAAGACACACCACCGTCAGAGATCAAGCATTCATGCTGGGCCACTTCAACATCGAAGATCCGCACTATCCCGGTGTCATAACACAGGCACTGCTATCCGCTTGTGTAGATAACGGTTTGGCCAAAGAGGAAGGTTTGGACATTGTTCGAACCATATCAACCGCAATAACCCTTGGTCGCGAAGACCAAAGAAAGGAAAAGTAAATGCCCGGACTAACACTTTGGGGCGCATCACTACATCACCCAGCATTTAGCAGACTCTCAATGGAAACAAAGTACGTCTTCATTGAACTAGCAAATGCATACATGGATGCAAACAACCAAGAACTACCAGACGGGTTCATTCATCCAGAGTTCCTACTCGTAGCAACCTTCACCAAAGAACAAGGTGAACAAGCATTAGCAGAACTTGAGCAAGTAGGGATAGTCGAAAGAATGGATGATCCTGAAGGTTGGCTAATCAAGAACTTCAACATAACTGCAGAAAGATACCGGCCAAGTGTTGAAGAACTAAAGCTACCGTTCTGGGGTCAGCAAACACTGGCTGACATTAAGAAGAAAGCACAATCAAATGCTGATTCTTCTAAGCAATACCGAGACAAACAAAAACAAGTAACACCTTCTATCAATCAAGAAGCATCTAACTAAATAACAGGTCCTGCATGCATCCATTACTAGACATCCCTTGTACTCCAATACAAGTGAACATCTCTAGAAGTAACGCTCTTTCATTAAAAAGAGTAATGCTTATGGATGTATGTAGGGCCTTTAATGCTGCCCTAGTTGAGTAGCAGGATTTTGACTCTTTAACACTTTCACTCTTTGCTTTCTTTCACTCTTTTACTCTTTGTCATCACAACATCATGACGTGACTATCACGCACCCACTTATTAGCCATGTCCACACATAGGTGTGGCCCAAACACTATAAAAGGAGTCATTTAAATGGCTACAAAACGAGAAAATGGTGCTGGTTCTATATATCAGCGCAAAGATGGACGTTGGGTTGCACAAGTAAAAGATCCAATAACTGGAAAGTTAAAAGTCCGATACACCTCAACAAAAAACAAAGCTGATGTGTTACTTCGAGACATGCTTCAACGAATGGATCAAGGTTCAACTGCAGCAGACTCACATCAAACCCTGAGTGACTATTTGAAGTTTTGGTTAGAAAACAGAGCCATGCGTCGAAGAGCACCAGGCAGTGTTTATGAATACACATCACGCATTCATTTACACATCTCACCAGCACTTGGGCATTTAAAAATCAATCGAATCACCCAAACAACTGTCGAAGACTTTCTTGATAGTTTGCAGCGTAAAGGCTTGTCACAAGCCACCATAAAGGGCATCAGAACTACACTGGGAGCAGTATTTACCGACGCTGTGCGAGACAGGGTAGTGGCGTTTAGTCCTGTCAGATTAGCTCAAATGCCCATCATGAATCCCAAGCCACGCAAACCAGTACCAACCACAGCGCAAGTAAAAGAACTGCTCAAAGAAATACGCGACACCACAGATGATTCAAAAGCTGAATTAGGTCGAATACTGACCATGTGTATTTTCACCGGTGCACGTATTGGCGAAATCCTTACTATGCGCTGGTCAGACCTTGATCTAGAAAATGGCACATGGCTACTGTCACGAACATCCACACGAGACGTTAACGGTAAGCAGACCATTGGAAAGCGCACTAAGACAGGCGAGGTCCGCGAAGTATTGCTCGCAGATGAAGCACTGCAAGTAATCAGTACTCAACGCAGTTACTTACTGCGTCACCGGATGAAGGCAAAAATCTGGACCGAGCTAGACCTTGTTTTTCCAAGTGAAGTTGGCACCATGAAAGATAACAAGAATCTGCGCAATCGCCTGTTAAAGACATTTCCTCAGTGGAAGTTTGGCTTTCACGACATCAGGCACTGGTTCGCCTCTCAAGGCCTACAAGCAGGTGTTGGTGTAGTCCAGGTTGCCCGCTTATTGGGCCACAGGTCCACCGCTACAACACAAGAGATCTATGGGCATCTAATGACAGAGGGTTCAGAGGCTGTCATTAAGACTGTGCAAAGAGCAATTGGTGAAGATTAAAACCACAAATGGGGTAGTCGCCTGGGGCGGCTACCCCTGCTGAGGCTTTTTTGCGTTTCTAGGCAAAAGTTTCGTGTCGCCTGATGCAAATAAGATGCAGTTATGGCGAGTGGCTTACTGAGTGACTTATTTCCTGCACTGGCAGCAGAAGCGGATGGGTGGGACCCAACGACGGTCACAACTGGAAGCAATCAGAAACTTGATTGGGTTTGCCAAGTGGATTCAACACACAAGTGGTCGGCAATTGTGGCTAATCGCGTAAAAGGAAATGGTTGCCCCTATTGTGCTGGCAAAATCCCTATCCTGGGCAAGAATGATTTATTAACAACTCATCCTTTGCTGGCTGCAGAGGCACTGTTTGATCCAACAACTGTCAAAGCAACAAGTGGCAAGAAACTGCTTTGGCGGTGCAAAGAATTTTCAGAGCATGAGTGGCTAGCAACTGTAATCAACAGAACGTCAAAGAAATCAGGATGTCCATTTTGCGCTAATCAAAAGGTGCTAGTTGGATTCAATGATCTAAAGTATAAGTTTCCTGAAATAGCCGCCGAAGCCTTATTTGATGCAAGTACCGTGGTGTTTGGATCTGCGCAGGTTTTGGAATGGCAGTGTGCCCAGAGTCATCCTTCTTGGAAGAACAGTGTAGTTAATCGAACTCGTCATGGGCAGTCATGTCCGTATTGCGCTGGCAACCTGCCCATAGTTGGCGAGACAGACTTTGCTACCACGCATCCAGAGCTAGCTACAGAGGCGCATGGGTGGGATCCAACCACTGTGAAAGAGCAAAGTCACCAGCGAAAGAAATGGTGCTGTACAAAACATGGCCACATTTGGTCTGCGCCGGTATACAGTCGAACTTCTGGCGTCGGATGTCCAGTTTGTTCGCGTAGACAAGTGCTTGTTGGATTCAATGACCTTGAAACGACGCATCCAGAGCTTGCACTCGAGGCAGATTTTGATGCAACCACAATAACCGCTGGGTCCCACAAAAAGGTGCCTTGGATCTGTCGAGTCGACGAGAAGCACAGATGGTCCGCAGTTATGAAAAGCAGGGCCAGCAGTGGAGTAGGTTGCCCTATCTGCGCTGGGCAACAGATTCTTGTTGGGTTTAACGATCTGGCAACTACACATCCACTACTTGCGTCTCAAGCGGTTGGTTGGGATCCAAGGACTGTCACCCGTGGCGTAACTAGAAAGCTAACTTGGCAGTGCGATGGGCATGTTTGGAAGGCGGCTGTCTCCAGTCGAGTCAAGGGTCATGGCTGTGCTGTCTGTACCAATCAGACTCTGTTAGTCGGTGTGAATGATTTCAAAATGCGGTATCCAGAGATTGCAGAGCAAGCGATTGATTTTGACACTTCAAGTGTTAGTGCAACAAGCCCACTAGTAATTTCCTGGCAATGCGGGCAGAACCACGTTTGGGATGCCCCCATTCGAAACCGAGTAAGCGGTAGCGGATGTCCTTCGTGCGCAGTTACAGGTTTTGACCCTGGAATAGAGGGCTGGCTTTACCTCATCGAACATCCAGAGCGTCAGATTCTCAAACTTGGCATCTCCAACTATCCCAACAGACGTCTGGCCGAACATAAGCGAAATGGCTTCACCATAGTTTGGGATCAGTATGGTCCGGTAGAAGGAAATCTTGCCAGATCTCATGAACAGAACCTCCTTGGTTTTCTGCGAGACCAAGGAGTGAAACGGATTGATGAATTTGGAACATTCGACGGGTACACAGAAACCTGGTCAAAACAAAAATATCCAGTTACGGTTATCCGGGATTTGTTAGCGCAAGCGAAATTGATAAGCCATGATTAAAAAGCGACCGTTATCTGAAACCCATCCTGATTTGGCTGCTGAAGCAGATGGCTGGGATTCTCAAACTGTCACTGCAGGCAGTGGATTAAAAAAGTCATGGGCATGTCGCCTCGGGCACAAGTGGGAAGCAGTTGTAGGCGAACGGGTTGCTGGTACAGGTTGCCCTTATTGCTCTGGTAGACGAGTTTTGGTTGGATTTAATGATTTGGCTACCACGCATCCAGAGTTAGCGATGGAAGCACACGGTTGGGATCCGCAGAAACTCTCATCTGGAAGCAATCGAAAAGTCGAATGGATTTGTCGACTTGCCCACATCTGGGTGACTTCAGTCGCTCATCGTTCAATAGGCAAAACGGGTTGTCCTTACTGTAGGAATCTTAAATTGCTGTTGGGTTTCAACGACTTAAGCACACGTTTTCCTTCAGTTGCTCAGGAAGCAGATGGGTGGGACCCAGAATCAGTGGTTTTTGGCACCGCTAAGAAATGTAAATGGGTTTGTCAATTTGGACACAGATGGACTACCACCGTTGTCAGTAGAACGAGAGATGGGCGCGGTTGCCCTAACTGTGCCGGACAGCAAGTCATAGTTGGAGTTAATGATTTGAAGACGACACATCCTGAAGTTGCTAAGACGGCATACGGATGGGATACAAGTGCAGTGATGGCTGGTAATTCGACTAAGCGTTTGCAGTGGCTATGCGACTTAGGCCATGTGTATATAAAGTCAGTATCAAATCGAGCTCTTCGTGGTGACGGTTGTCCCATTTGTTCTGGAAGACAAGTGTTGGCTGGTTTTAATGATCTTGCGACTACTCATCCCGTCTTGGCATCGGAAGCGAACGGATGGGATCCTGCAACCATTCGCCCAGGAAGTAATAGAAAGTTTGAATGGATGTGTCTCGAGGGGCATATATGGGTGGCTTCAATTAATAGTCGTACAGGTCCTAACAAGTCTGGTTGTCCATTTTGTTCAAATCAGAGAGTTCTTTCTGGTTACAACGACATGTTGACCACGTATCCGAATCTAGCTCGAGAGGCGTTTGGCTGGGACCCAACAACCGTTATAGCAGGTACTCCAAAAAAGCTGGAATGGAAATGTGAAAGCGGCCATAAATGGGTGGTTTCAGGAGATTCGCGCATGAGAGGTTCAGGCTGTCCTTCTTGTGCAAAGTACGGATTTAGTCCTGACAAGCGGGCATGGCTTTATTTAGTGCGACATGCCGACTTCAAATTGCAGCAAATAGGTATTACAAATGATCCAGAGCGCAGACTTTCAGAACACCAACGTCGAGATTGGGAATTGGTTGATTTGAGAGGACCCATGGATGGCGTGCTCGCTTATGAATGGGAGCAGTCCATGTTCCGATTTCTTAGAGCAATTCCTGTAGTTTTAGGTCCACCTAACCCGCATGGGAAATTCGATGGTTACACGGAATCTTGGGATGAATCGGAATTCTCAGTTGATTCGCTTAAGAAGCTGATGGACCTCATCGATGAGAGAGAATCAGATCCAAAAGGTTCATCCTGATAATCGCATTATTAGCGCGCCAGCCCGCAGGCAGATGCGACAACTAGCTTCAATCATTTTGCCCAGAGCATTGCAGATTTGCTTGCTCTCTAAATTGCTGAACAAAAGCCTTTTATTTGCAAGGCTTCTAGGCGGTTACTGTCAGGTTACTGTCAAATGGCAGGTTCAAGCCTAGAAAGTGCTTTATTTGCGCGCCCGGAAGGACTCGAACCTTCAACCGACAGGGTGTTCACAATGCCTAAATAGTGCGTTGAGTTGGTGAAGTAGTTTGCAAGAAATGCAAAGATTTCAACAAAGATTGATGTTTCGGAATTCTTTTGCGGGGCTGGTTGGTAAATGCTTTTAGTGTCAAAAATCTCTATCTTTTTCCAGGTAGCAAGTGCAGTGTCTGGAATGTTTTTCTAAGGATGGAATGAAAGGTTTTAACCAAATACACAACACGCCTTGTCATCAGAGCTAAACTGCGTTATCACGCGGAAAGGTTTTGAGATGGCTGATGTAAAGAGATGTTTTGCATGTAATGCCGAGAACGATTTGATGCAGAAATACTGCACTAAGTGCGGTGGAGCTAATTTTGATTCCCAGGCCTTAGCGGACACTAGTCTGGCGAATATGCGTAAACCGAGTTGCCCTCGTTGCAGTGAGAAATATGAATTTGGTATAGATCTGTGTTCTCAGTGTGGCTATTCGCTCAATATCGAATCAGAGATTACACGTAGTGGCACAGGTCTAAATTTAACCAGTGGTGTCGTAATTCTCACCACTGGGCAAGCTGTTCCAGGCAGTGAAGTCGCTCAACTCATTGGTCTTGTCTTTGCAGCAGGCAATGCTGCATGGACTTTAGAAGGTACATCCAATAAATCAAATACTGCAATGGGTAAAGCGTCAGATAATCTTATGAAACAAGCCTGGCAGTTAGGTGCAGATGCAGTCATAGCCATTCAGATGTCTATAGATGGATCAGGAACAGCTGTTAACCGTTCACAAACGGTGACGCTCATAGGTACAGCAGTGAAACTTAAACCGGCTACTAGTAACGAATAGGAAAAGGGCAAGTAATGAGTGAAATGAAAGAATGCCGATCTTGTAATCAGACAATTCACATCGGTCTGGTGCAATGTTGGAGCTGTAATGGCCGGGAGTTCAGTGACATTCACCAACTACAAAAAGAAGCTGGCGTCGAAAGTGATCCCGAATCAGAATTCGAAAGTGCATCTGGAAGTGACTTTCTCTTGTTAAGTATCGACTACGTTCCTGGTCGAGAGATCGAACTCGCAATGGGTACTGTTTTGGGCCACGGCGATGCCTGGTTCGGCACCACTCGTGAGAGGGTTCAACAATCACGTGATGAGGCAATTGCCGATCTACGCAAAAAAGCGGCACTGCTTGGAGCTGATGCGGTCGTAGGATTGACCGTGAATGTTTCTGGAATTAGAGGCTTTTGGGGTATCAGTCCACTAGGTCAGTCTGCTGTAGTGCAAGCGACCGGCACGGCTGTAACACTTAAATCGGATATTGCAATATCTAACGAATTTGGAGACATTTGTGGGGGAGAATGGGAAAACACAGAGTAGATGACGTGAAGGTTTGCGATAATTGCAATGCACTTAATTTGGTGCCGTCACCAAAATGTCACGTCTGCAAAAATGATACGTTCACTCCACTTCGAACACACTCTCAGATGAGCGTATTGTCTGAGGAGGTCGCGCAGTCAAATTTGACGTCAGAGAAACTGTCGACTGACTCCGAGAGCAACTTTTATGAGGAAGCAGACGTTTCAGATCTCAACATCAAATTTCTTGCGCAACTAGTCCGAGCGCAAGTACGTACAAATCAAAAGTTGGATGAGTTAATCTCTGAGCAGCAAAAGACTCGGTTTTATGTTCGCTGGGGTTTTGGAGTTATAGGATTCACGTTGCTGCTGGCATTCTATGTAAATGGAGTTAAAGTAAATCTTTCACCAACAATCTTAAGACAGTTTCCATAATCACTTTTGGAGCATTTGCATTTATTTAAAGCCTAATGAATTTGGATCGCTGATTAATTATCTGTACTTCGAAGTCCGGGATGAAAGGTTTTGACCAAATACACAACACATTGCTGCTGGCTATGTAAGATTTCTCATATGGAAAATTTCGATAGATACTGCTCAAAATGTGGGACAGGCTACTTGTCCGCGACATGTAAATCGTGTCCTGAGTGCACCCATCCAGGATTCCGCCGAGAGCCAATCGTTATTCCTGAACTAGCCACTGAAATCGTCAACCATTTGATAGATGAATCTGGACAACCTGGCCCAATCAGTCTGCAAACCGCTCAGCCAGATTCAGTCCCTACAGGTCCAGTAGGCAATGTATCACCGCAACAAAATGGTCCAGGAAAAATTGACCGTAATCTTGAGATTTCAAATGCCTATCTTGGTGCTATTGCGCATTTTCTAAAAGCACTTTGGTTTGTTACCTTAAGTGCAATTTTTGGCGTTTGGGCGTCATCGCAATATTCGGCAAAGATTTTAGAGATTGCAGATCAGTGCGGCGGGTACTCGTCTGACTGCTTTGGGCAATCCTCGCCATTCGGTTTTTGGGTTGTCCCGGCAATTGCGTCATTTGTCGTTTTTCTTTTTGCAGGATCTGCTGGTAGAGAAGCGTTACTCCGACTCAATAGAGCCGGGTGATTTTGGCGCAACAAAGGAAATTGTTCGAGAAATGGCTACGAGTGGATCTTGTAGCTGAGCATTCGCACTTGTCGTAAAGGCCAATGAGTTTTGGGACGAGTTAATGGTCCAAAGTAGTTAATCTGCCACCTGGTATCCACTGACAGCACCTAGCTTTTGCCAGAACTTGTCACACTTCATTTTTAGATTAACTTATGCACTATCTTGATATTCTTTGCCATCCTCAACGACGAAAAGCTTCATGCCTCGATGTTCCGAACTATGGATTTTTTGAAAGGCTTCTAGGCGGTTATTGTCAAATGGCAGTTAAGCACCACTAAAGTCCCTTATTTTCGCGCCGGAAACGATTCGAACCCTCAATCGCCAGGGTGTCCATTACGAGCTTTAATCTTTTTCACGAGCCGTGTTTCAAGAATAAGTTTTTATGTACAGAGAAAGTTAACTGCAGCAAGTACAGTGAAAATATGAATAAATCACGTTTGTCTTACTTAGTCGCTGTAGTGCTCCTTTTGGCAGGTTGTACTAATTCCAA
>Ga0194055_10002505_pt1 | contig 14536 bp, 14 predicted proteins | sample SepL449m_MetaG_FD_155482 | JGI IMG/M metagenome (GOLD analysis project Ga0194055, IMG submission 155482) | Anoxic zone freshwater microbial communities from boreal shield lake in IISD Experimental Lakes Area, Ontario, Canada - Sep2016-L442-9m | ecosystem: Environmental > Aquatic > Freshwater >... | reverse complement strand
GGTGTGCATGGGCTCATCGATATCGGTGGCGATGGAGCAGCGAGCGGACCCGACGAGATCGGAGCCCCCTGGTCGGTTGGTGTCGAGGATCCGCTGGGCGGGAGCGAGCCCGTGGCGGTGTTGACGCTCGAGGCGGGTGGCTACGCCACGTCCTCGACACGGCTTCGGCACTGGAAGGTGGGGGGAGAGCAGGCTCATCACCTCATCGACCCTCGCACGGGACGTCCCGGTGGTGCCGGGTTGCGGTCGGTCACGGTGCTCAGCGCGAGTGGGGCGACGGCCGAGGTAGAGGCCAAGGGCGCATTCTTGTCGGGAGCCCAGACCATCGCCGAGTACGCGGCTCGGCGGGCCTTGGCCTGCCTCTGGGTGGACGATGACGGGGACGTTGGGTGGTCGGAACCGATGGCGCCTTCGCTGATCTGGATGCGATCATGACCGTCCAGTCTCTCCACGACGCCCCGACGGCCACTGATGCGGACCAAGCACACGGGCCGGTGGCTCGCCGGCGCCTCTCCGGTGCACAGGTGGCGATGATTGGTCTCGTGCTGGCCGGATCCATCCTCGCCGGCCACATGCTGGCCTCGGCGCTCGAGCCGGTGATCCACGCCAAGAAACTCTCCTGGGTGCTTGGACGAGGTCTCGGGATCGCATCGTTTCTGAGCCTCACCGCGCTGGTGAGCTTCGGAACCTGGGTGCGCCACCCGCTGCGCAGTCGCGTGCGGTGGCCCTCTCCGATGGTGACGATGTCGGTGCACGCATCTCTCGGTGCGGCGACGCTCACCCTCGTGGCGGCGCACCTCACAGCCATGGCGATCGACCCCTGGGCCAAGATCGGTTGGGTGGGAGCGCTGGTTCCTTGGGCGTCCTCGTTCAGGCCGACACCTGTTGCTCTCGGCGTGCTGGCGCTCTGGGGGATGCTGTTGGTCGGAGGGACGGCCCGGATGGCCGGCAAGTTCGGCAGGGCCCGCTGGCTCAAGATCCATCGGCTGTCATGGCTCGTGTGGCTGACGGCTCTGCTGCACGGCCTCACCACCGGCTCGGACACACTCGGCTTTCGAGGCTTCTACGCCATCGCTGCGGGAGTGGTCGTTGCTCTGGGCCTCTCGGCTCGATTGGTACCCCGTCCGTCGAATCCGCGTCGTGCGGGGGGCACTACTTCTCCGGCAGGATAGGACGATGGCCGCTTCACAACCACGCCAGCCGAAGCCAGGTCGAGCTCCATTGTGGTCGCTCGTCCTGACGGCCATCGTGATCTCGGGCCTGGTGGTCGGGTTTGCACTGACCACGATCTCGGGGACACCTCCGTCACTCCCGGCCTCGGTACGATTGCCGGCCGTCACTTCGGTCTCCACGACGATCCCTCCTCCCTCGACGATCGGCTCGCCCGGCACGTCGGTGACGACCGGTGCCCTCAACGTGGTGGAGGCACCCAAGCCGGTGGTGACCCAGGTCAATGGACAGACGGCCACCACTGTGCCGGTGCTGACGACCACCTCAACCACCGAAGATGGTTCCGGAAGCCATGGCACCACCACGACCACCATCGAGCCCGGCGACCACGAGCGACCCCACGGATCGACACCTGGGAGCACGACGAGCACCACTTCCGCCGCAGCCCAAGATCGTTGAGCTCGTCCACCGGGCCCCGCGGGGGTCGGAGGCTCGGCACGGCGACCCGGCTGAGCGGTGCGATGGCCGTCCTCCTGGCCATCGTCCTCGGCATGAGTGCGTGGGCCACATGGGTGTCGTTCTCCCGACGAACCACGAGTCAGGCCACCGAACAGATCTCTGCCTCTCTTCGTGACGTGAGCCGGAGCCTCGGCTCACGAGGGATGACTGACCTGGGAACCTGGGCGCTCCGCTATCTCTCGATCACGGCGCTGCCGGCCGACGAGCACGTCCTCCTTGAGCTACCCGGGGGTACCCGCTACGGCTCCGAGGGCACCAACCGCCTCCTCAAATCTCCTCAGGTCGCTGCCCTCTTGGCTCACCCACCGGCCCGCTCGACGACGAGCACGATCTCGACGACCGATGGCCGGACCCTCGTGCTCGCGTCACCGATCCGCTCCTCCGGAAAACAGGTTGGCTCGGTGGTGGTCACCTATGACCTGCGATCACTCGATCGTGACCGCGGACGTGTCCTGGCGCTCGTCCTGGTGGAGGCGGGCATCGCCCTCTTCGTGGCTGTGGTGGGCACCTATCTGCTGCTGCGCCGCCTGCTCGGGACCATCGGCCGGATCACGACCACGGCGAGAACGATCTCGGAAGGTGAACTTGACCTTCGGCTCGGCGATCAAGGTTCCGACGATGAGGTGGGCGAGCTGGCCGAGACCTTCGACGTGATGCTGGACCGGATCGATGAGGTCATGGGCAGCCAGCGTCAGTTGCTCTCCGACGTCTCACATCAGATCAAGACACCGCTCACGGTGATGCGAGGTCACCTCGAGGTCCTCCAGCGGACTGGGATGGATGATCCAATCGAGGTGGAGCGCACGATGCGAACGGTGGTGACCGAGATCGAGCATCTGGCGGTGCTCACCGAGGACCTGCTGTTCCTTGGGCGATCTCTTGAGCCCGGATTCCTTGATCGTGCTCCGGTCGCCCTGCGGGTCCTCCTTGGCGAGGTGGTCGCCTCGGCGTTGGTCCTCGGACCACGGATCGTGACCCTCGGGACCGTCCCTGACCTGGTGATCGATGTCGACGAGCTCAAGATCCGTGGAGCGTTGCTCAATCTCGTCGACAATGCGGTGCGGGCGACCGTCGATGGCGATCGGATCGAGCTGTCGGCCTCGCTGCGGTTTCCGCTCCGCGAGGTTGTCCTCACCGTGTCGGACTCGGGACCGGGCATCCCACTGGCTGACCGCGATCGGGTCCTCGAGCGATTCGGCCGCCCGCGCTCGGAGGTCCGAGCGGGATCGGGCCTTGGGCTGGCGATCGTGGGGAGCGTGGCGGGGGCGCACGGAGGGCGTGTGGAGCTTGGGGATGCGGCACTTGGAGGCCTGGCGGCGTCGATCGTCTTGCCACCATCTTCGGTGGCAGTGATGGCGGAACTCGAGGAGGAGTGACATGCGAATTCTGATTGTGGAGGATGACCCGGGGATCTCGTCGTTTATTGACAAGGGGCTTCGGGCCGAGGGGTATCAGTCCGAGATTGCTGGCTCCGTCGGTGCTGCGCGGGCTCTGTTGGCCTCACCAGGGTTCGCCATCGATCTCGTCCTGCTCGATCGCGGCCTTCCTGATGCCGACGGAGCCACCCTGCTAGAGGAGATGCGCGGGTCGGGAGACCAGACGCCCGTCATCGTGCTCACCGCCCGAGGGCAAGTCGCCGACCGGGTGGCGGGCCTCAATGCCGGGGCCAATGACTATCTGGCCAAGCCCTTCGCCTTCGACGAACTCGTGGCGAGGATTCGGGCGGCGCTTCGGACGACCGAGCAGCCGGGAGCCACCGAGCTCGTAGCTGGCGACCTTCGGTTCGATCTGCTGAGCAAGGTGGCGACCCGAGGGGCCACACGGATCGAGCTCTCCCAGCGAGAGTGGACGCTGCTCGAGCTCTTCCTGCGACACCCAGGACAGGTGCTGTCGCGTGCCCAGATCCTCTCGGCCGTGTGGGACTACAGCTTCGACCCTGGGTCCAACGTGGTGGACGTCTATGTCGGCTACCTGCGCAAGAAGCTTGACCGGCCCGGCGAGGAGTCGCTCATCGCGACCGTGCGGGGAGCGGGCTACCGCTTCATCTCCTCCTAGCATCAGCGACGGACATCCGACACGAGGAGGCACAGCCATGCGGCTGGCGAACATTGACGGCAGGGCGAATGTGGTGGTCGAGGGCGGAGTCATCGACGTGGCGACGGCGACCGGCGGAGCCTTCGGTCCGGACCTCACCTCGTGCATCGCTCAGATTGATGCGGTGGCCTCCGCCATGGCGGGGATCGACGGTCCAGCGGTGGCACTCGATGACTCGCTCCTCGGTCCGCCGTCACCGCACCCCAGTCAGATCATCGCCATTGGCATGAACTATGCCAGTCACGCAGAGGAGATGGGCCTCGAGGTCCCCGCCATGCCGGCAGCTTTCGCCAAGTTCCGCTCTGCGCTCACCGGCCCGGTGGGCGATATCACGCTGCCCTCCGATTCGGTCGACTACGAGGTCGAACTGGTCCTGGTGATCGGTCGACGCACCGAAGCCGTGACCCCGCAGAACGCCTGGGAGCACGTGGCGGGCATCACCGCCGGGCAGGATTTCTCGGAGCGCACGGTGCAGATGGCCGCTGGCCGCCAGTTCGCCCTCGGCAAGTCCTACCCCGGCTTCGCTGCCACAGGCCCGTGGATGTCGACCATCGACGAGTTCGCCGATCCGGCCGACATTGGGTTGGGCTGCTCCATCGACGGCGTGCAGGTCCAAGATGCCCGCAGCTCGGACATGATTATCAAGATCCCCGAGCTGCTCACGATCCTCTCGGGCATCATCACGCTCGAGCCGGGTGATCTGCTCTACACGGGGTGTCCGGCCGGGGTCGGCATGGGCAAGAACCCACCGACCTACCTCAAGGCCGGCCAGGAGCTCGTCACCTGGGTCGAGGGTGTGGGCGAGATGCGTCACACGATGGTGTGATGGTGGGCGGCCTGAGCGCGATGAGGTCGTCGTGCTACGGTCAGCACAGCAACACCACAGCGTGGTTCTGAGGGGAAGCCGGTGAGATTCCGGCGCTGGTCCGCAACCGTGTGTGGAGCCCGAGAGGGCTCCACGAGTCGGGTTACCAAGGAGCCGCAGTAGCACCTGCGACGTCGAGACACGAGGGCAGGGAGTCGATTCGGTCCTCCTTCGTGGTCCGCCTCTGAGCTCCCTTCCTCTAAAGGAGCACAGATGAAGATTCGGGCACTGGCAGTCCAGGGGGTGGTGGCATCGCTCCTGGTGGCGGCGGGCATGGTCATCCCCGCTGGAGCGGCAACACCCTCATGGAACATCGTGTCTGGCGCCGCATGGCTCAAGGCCCAGGTGGCCGATGGTCACGTGGAGGGGGTCTCGGGACCGGACCTTTCAGCCACAGTGCAGACGGCAATCACGCTTGCGTACGCGGGAAAAGTGGGAGCCAAGGTCGGCCGAGTGGTCCCGTCGATGGTGACCTATGTGGATGCCAACGTGGATGCCTATGTCGATGGCGTGTCGTCACCCTCCTCGGCCACCGATGATGCCGGGGCGTTGGCTGAGCTGATCTTCCTCAAGCAGGCCACGGGAACACCGAGCCCAGCGCCACTCGTGGCCCGGTTGACCGCCACGCAGCAGCCCTCGGGGCTGTTCGGCGCCAGTGATCCTGCCTACGACGGCACCGACCGCCAGAGCCTGGCCATCGTGGTGCTCCGCCGGTCGGGGATGAGCTGGACGGATCCCGTGCTGGTGGCAGCCCGCCGCTGGCTGGCGGCCCAGCAGTGTCCGAACGGTGGCTTCTCGGCAGACGCTGCGGCGACGGGGCAGTCAGGCTGCGACGGAGATCCTGCGAGCTACCTCGGCCCGGACACCAACTCGACTGCCATGGCGGTCTGGGCACTTTCTCCGGCAAACGGTGCACCGACCCGGACGCCGCGATTCACTGCGGCACTGGGTTTTCTCCAGCGGCTTGAGCGTCGTCACGCCACGTGGGGCTGGTTCCCTGGCTTGGCGTCGGACAGCAACTCGAGTGCATTGGTGGACCTCGCCTTGGCGGAGATCGGGGTGGACATCGGCTCCACGTCCTCAGTGTGGTCACGAGAGGCGGAGAGCCCGCTGAGCGGCCTCAAGCGCTTCCAGGTCCGGCCCCTCGACACCCCCTCGACCGCGGGTGGGTTCCGCTATCAGCTCACTGCCTTGTCGCCGCTCCCGGATCGGCTCTCCACACAACAGGCCCTGCTGGCCATCAGTGTGGCCGGGGGCTGAGCGTCCTGCGACGGTTCCTCCTTGCAGCGGTGGCGGCGGCCCTGTTCGGAGCTGCCCCTGGGGCGGCGCCAGCACTGGGTGCGGCCGAGCGGACGATCGCCGTGGTCGTCGAATTCGGATCTGGGCAGGGTCTGCCGGCTTCGTTCGCCCTGTGCGTGAAGGAGCCCTCCGGCGCCACCGACGCGCAGGCGTTAACCGATGCCTTGGTCTCCCAAGGGCTGCCGGCACCCACGTACTCGTCAGCGGGCCTGCTGTGCACGATTGCTGGCTATCCGTCCAGCGGCTGCGGCGCCCGAGCTCCCGGTGGCTACAGTTATTGGGCCTACTTCCACGGCGGTTCGAGCCGCTGGACCTACGCCACCGATGGTCCCGCCGAGCGCCGCGCAGACCCGGCCGTGCCCGAGGGTTGGCGGTTCGAGCCCTCCGGTCATGGCAATCCCTCTGACGCGGCCCCCGACCGCCCCTCGGCCACCGCCAGCATCTGCCCGTCCACTGCATCGCCTGCCAACCAGCCAGCTTCGCCAGCCTCCACCACCATTCCGCCCTCCACCGTCGGCTTGACCACCACTACCACCACCATCTCGGCGAGCACAGCCACGACGACCATGGCTCCTCCTGCCGCGACTGTCCCCGTGACGCGTGTCACCGATAGGACGGCCGAGCGACCGGCCGCTCCGGCTGCCGCGCGGCCGTCCGCGGGATCACTGACGGGAACCATGGTGGCGGTGGCTGCCCTTGGCCTGCTGATCACAGTCGGCGTGGTCCTCACGCGCCGTCGCCGGTCATGAGGCGAGAGCGCACCCCGCACGCCGTGGCCTGGTGGATCTGGGCAGCGGGCCTTGCGTTGGCCGCGCTTCGAACTTCGAATCCGCTGCTCCTCGCCCTCCTCGCCGCCGCGATTGTGGTGGTCTGTGTGGCGCGCACACCTCGGGATCTTCAGCAGAGCCCGCTGGCCACGTTCGCCCGGGTGGCGCTGATCATCATCCTCGTGCGTGTCGTGCTCCAGATCGTGTTCGGCCAGCGACTTCCCGGCCACGTGCTGTTCACCCTTCCGTCGGTTCCGATGCCCTCGTGGGCGGAGGGGGTCAGCATCGGCGGTCCGGTGAGCATCGAGGGCCTCCTGTCGGCGATCACCGGTGGCCTCCGCCTTGCGGTCGTTCTCCTTGCGTTCGGCGCGGCCAATGCCCTGGCCAGCCCTCGGGCCGTGCTGCGGTCGCTCCCGGGCCTCCTCCATGAGGTGGCGGTCGCCATTACGGTTGCACTGTGCTTCGCTCCGGAGGTCCTCGCCTCGGTGCGCCGTATCCAACAAGCTCGACTGCTGCGCGGTCGACCCACGACGGGCATCGCAGGGATGCGGGGTATCGCCGTCCCAGTCCTCGAAGATGCCCTCGATCGTTCGATCCAGCTGGCGGCGTCCATGGGCGCTCGGGGATTCGGCCGTCGGCCCGTGTCGGTGTCGCTGGCCCGTGAGCGCACGGCGCTCGCTACCTTGATCCTTGGATCGATGATCCTCCTGGTCGGGGGGTACGGCGTCCTGGCCGGGTCGAGCGTGGTTCCCGGCGCCGCCTGGCTCGCCGGTCTCGGGCTGGCGGCCGTCTGCCTTGGCGTGGGCCTCAGCGGTCGTCGGGCGGCCAGGACGCGTTATCGACCCGCTCCGGTGGGCCTGCGTTCGGTGGCGTGCGGAGCCTCCGGGTGGCTGTCGGCGCTGCTCGTGGTGATCGCCGGCGTGGCGGATGCCTCGAGCATCACCTGGTCACCTTGGCCGTTGTCCTGGCCACAGGTCACCCCGCTGGCCTTCGCCGCGGTGGTAATCGCGCTCGTCCCGTTGCTGGTCGCCCCCGGCGAGGCGCGGGTTGCTGCGGCGAGCGGCACGAAGATCGCCGTCTCATGATCCGCTTCGCTGGCACCTGGTTCCGCTACGGCTCGAGCTGGGTTGTGCGCGATCTCGATCTCGAGGTGGCCGACGGTGAGCTGCTGGTCGTCGTCGGGCCCACGGGCTCCGGAAAGACCACGTTGCTCAAGATGATCGACGGGCTTGTCCCACACTTCTCAGGAGGGGAGCTTCGCGGCGACGTGATCGTGGCGGGTCACTCGATCCGCGACACCCCGCCGACCGAGCTCGCCGGGACCGTGGGCTACGTGGGCCAGGATCCCGCCGCATCGTTCGTCACGGACCTCGTCGAGGAGGAGATCGCCTACGCGATGGAGAATCTCGGGATCGAGCCCGCTGTCATGCGACGGCGGGTGGAGGAGGCCCTCGATTTGATGAGCCTCCACGAGCTGCGTGACCGTCGCCTGACCACGCTGTCGGGCGGGCAGCGCCAGCGGGTGGCCATCGCCGCCGTGCTGGCGGCGGCTCCTCGGATCCTCGTCCTCGATGAGCCAACCTCGGCTCTCGACCCGGGTGCGGCCGAGGAGGTGCTGTCGAGCCTGACACGTCTCGTTCACGATGTGGGCATGACGGTCGTACTCGCCGAGCACCGCCTTGAGCGGGTGTTGCCGTTCGCAGACCGGGTCGTCCTGCTCGATGGCCAGGGTGGCATGGTGGCAGGGGAGCCCGGTGCGGTGATGGCGGACTCCGCGCTGGCACCGCCGCTCATCGAGCTGGGTCGCCTTGCGGGGTGGTCTCCACTCCCCATCACGGTCCGTGAGGCCAGGCGCCGGTGCGGGCCATTGCGCGAGGCACTCGCCGAACTCCCCACCCTCGCACCCGAAGCCGATGGCGGCGACGTCGTGGCGAAGACCGATGGCCTCTGTGCCTCCTTCGGGAACTTGCTCGCCCTCGATGGGGTCGACCTTGCGGTCCGAGCCGGCACCATCACGGCGATCATGGGACGAAACGGCTCGGGTAAGTCCACGCTCCTGAGCTGTCTGGCCGGCATCAAGGAGCCCTCGTGCGGGAATGCCTCGGTTGGCCAGACGCCCCCCGCCAACCTCTCGGCGGCGGAACGCATCCGGACGGTGGGCTTCGTGCCTCAGGAGGCCTCGCTCCTGCTCTATGCCCAGCGCGTCGACGAGGAGTGCGCTACCGCCGACGAGGAGCACGGCCTCGCCCCAGGGACCACGGCGGCCTCGGTGACGGCGATCGCCGGTGAGCTGGCTCCAGACCGCCACCCACGAGATCTCTCCGAGGGCCAGCAGCTCGCATTGGCGCTGGGCATCGTCCTGGCGCCCGCCCCGAGGCTGGTGCTCCTCGACGAGCCGACCAGGGGCCTCGACTACGAGGCAAAGCGCTCGCTGGTGGCCATCCTCGAGATGCTCCGCGCCAAGGGTGTGGCCATCGTCGTCGCCACCCACGACGTCGAGCTCGTGGCGCAGGTGGCCGACCATGCGGTTGTGCTCGCCCAAGGTGAGGTCATCGCCAATGGAGGAGCGAGAGAGGTCATCTGTCACACACCGGCCTTCGCTCCCCAAGTGGCCAAGGTGCTCAGCCCGCTCGCCTGGCTCACGGTGGGCGAGGTGGCCGCCGTACTCGAGGGATCGCCTTCATGACACATCACCGCCAACGAGTACTGAGCAACCCCGGCCGGATCCTGCTCGTGGTGACGTCGCTCCTCGGGGCGATGGCGTTCCTTTGGCCGTTCCTGGTGTCGACCACCGGTTCGCCGGACAGTGCGCATGGTCACGATGCGCCACTCCTGCTGTTGGTGCTCGCACCCCTGTTGCTTGTGCTGCTGGCGGTCGAGGTGTCTCGTGGTCGGATCGATGCGCGGGGAATCGCGGTGCTCGGCATCCTTGCGGCCTGCGGGACCGCCTTGCGCATTCCGAGTCCGGGTGTGGCGGGCCTCGAACCACTGTTCTTCCTCCTCGTGCTCGCCGGCCGGGTCTACGGCCCAGGCTTCGGCTTCGCCCTCGGCGGACTGACCATCCTCGTCTCGGGGATCGCCACCGGCGGCATAGGTCCCTGGCTGCCGTTTCAGATGCTGGCCGCCGGATGGGTCGGTGTCGGCGCCGGGCTGCTTCCGGCAGGAGGTGGGAGGGCCGAGCGTTGGATGTTGGCGGCCTACACGGCGGTGGCGTGCCTGCTCTACGGCACCGTGATGAACCTCTGGTTTTGGCCCTTCGGCGCAGGGGGTGCCACTTCGATCTCCTATGTGCCCGGTGGAGGGTTGATGACCAACCTCCGACACTTCGTGGCGTTCGACCTTGCCACTTCGCTGGGCTTCGACGTGCCGCGCTCCGTCCTCAACGCCGCGCTGGTGCTCCTCGTCGGCGCACCGGTCCTCGTAGCGCTGCGGAGAGCTGCGTCGCGCACCGCGCTCGGGCCGGTTGTCCCGTCCCGCTCAGAGGTGGCTGAACCCGCCTGACTCGACCTTGGTCATGTGCACGCTCTGCGGGTGTACGCCAAGGTGGTCGATGGCTGTCGAGAGGTCATCGAGCAATGCGCCGGCGAGGTCTCTCGTGAGGTCTCGCCGCACCAGGATCCGTTGGACCGTCACGTCCTTGAGCGACCCGGTGAGGGGGTAGGCGGGAACGAGCCACCCGTGGGTGCGGAGCCGGTCGGCGAGGTCGTAGAGGCTGAAGCCGAGGTCGGCGCCCTCGGGGATCCTCCAGGTCACCGCCGGGATGCCGGTCAGGGGGTCTGGGCGATAGACGAGCTCGAAGATCCCGAGTGAGTCGATGCCCTCGGCAAGCAGTCGGGCGGTGTCGTAGGACGCACGGTGCACCGTGGTGTAGCCGGAGCGACCAAGCCGGATGAAGTTGTAGTACTGAGCGAGGATCTGGCCCGAGGGACGCGAGAAGTTGATCTGGAACACCGGCATGTCGCCGCCGAGGTAGGAGACGTGGAAGATCAGATCGTCGGGGAGATGCGCAAGGTCTCGCCAGACCACCCAGCCGACGCCAAGGGGAGCGAGGCCGAACTTGTGGCCGGAGGCGCTGATGGATCGAACCCGCTCGATTCGGAAGTCCCAGAGAAGGTCCGGGGCGCAGAAGGGTGCCACAAAGCCACCGCTGGCGGCGTCGATGTGGAGATCGACGTCGAGGCCGGTGCGCGCCTCGAGGTCGTCGAGTGCTGCGGCGAGAGAAGCCACGTTCTCGTAGGCTCCGGTGTAGGTGACTCCGAGTGTGGGCACGACGAGGATGGTGTTCTCGTCGACGCGTTCGAGCATCTCGTCGGGGTCCATGAGCGTGCGGCCGGGCGCCATCGGCACCTCACGGATTTCCACATCCCAGTAGCGGGCGAACTTGTGCCAGACGACCTGGACGGGACCACAGACGAGGTTCGGACGGTCGGCGGGTTGACCCTCGGCGGATCGTCGTGCCCGCCAGCGCCACTTGGCGGCCATGCCGGCCAGCATGCAGGCCTCCGAGGAGCCGATGGCCGAGGTTCCCACGGTGTTGGCGGCGTCCGGTGCGTTCCACAGGTCAGCCAGCATGTGCACGCAGCGGCGCTCAAACTCGGCCGGGTGGGGATACTCGTCCTTGTCGATCAGGTTCTTGTCTTGACCTTCATGCATCAGCGCGACAACGTTGTCCTCTTCCCAGGTCTGGCAGAAGGTGGCGAGGTTCTGCCGGGAATTGCCGTCCAGCAGGAGCTCATCTTCGATCACCTGCATGGCATCTTCTGGCGTGAACACCGCGGTCGGGAAGCGAAAGCGCGCGAGCTCCTTGCCAGCGTCTTGGCCGACGTGGATGGTGCTGTCGAGGTCGTCGCCGACGTGCGATCTTGCGTGCAGGCCCATGGTGCTCCTCTTCATCGCCGCCATCCGGCCGCCTGGGAACGAGCCTAGGCCCGCATGATCTGGCCGCCGTCGACGTTGAAGACGTGCCCGGTGACCCAGGAGGCCTGGTCCGAGAGCAGGAAGAGGCACATCCCGACGAGGTCGTCGACCTGCCCTTGGCGCTTGAGGGCGAGTCCGTCAAGGATGGGTTGCATCAGCTCGGCGGGCACCACCGATCGCGAGGCCTCTGTATCGATCGGCCCGGGGGCGATGGCGTTGACCCGCACCCCCTGGCCGCCGAGCTCTTGGGAGAGCTGATAGGTGAGGGCATTAACCCCGGCCTTGGCGAGGCCATAGAAGCCGGCATACATGTAGGCGGCCGTGGAGGATTGGTTCACGATGGCACCACCACCGCGCTTGCGCATCGATCGAAACACCGCTCGGGTGCAGGCCAGTGCCCCCATCTGGTTGACGGCCATGAAGCGGGTCAGGTACTCCCAGTCCACACTGAGCAGGACGTCGAGCTGCATGCCGCCAAAGATGGCGGCGTTGTTGACCAGGTGATCGATGCCTCCATAGGCCTCGATGGTCGTCGCCGCCATGGCCTCGGCCGAGGCTGGGTCCGAGACGTCGACGGCCACCGCCAGGGCTGATCCTCCCGCGGCCCGGATGCCCTCGGCAACGTCCTCGGCACCGTCGAGGGCGATGTCGGCCACGACGACCGATGCCCCCGCTCGGCCGAGCGCCTCGGCATAGGCCTGGCCGATGCCACCGGCGGCTCCGGTGACGATGGACACCTTGCCGGTGAAGTCATAGGTGGTGGTGGTCTCGGGCATGACAGCCTCCTCAGCTCTCGGTGTTGGCGGCCGTTGCCCGACGGGCGATGACCTTCTCGGCGGCCTCATTGAGACCAGTGGCCAACGGCCAGCCCACGTAGTGGGCGAGGTGCACAACGATCTCGCGCACCGCCTCCTCATCGAGCTCCTCGTTGGTCAGTGCACTGGTGAACTGGATCTCGAGCAGGCGGGGGAGGCCCAGCGCGCTGAGGGCTCCGATGGTGATCAACCGGCGATCCCGCAGCGTCAGGCCCTCTCGAGTCCAGATCTCACCGAACAGATGGTCGACGGTGACATCGACGAAGCCACCTCCCACGTCATCGGGGTCGTAGCTGAACCCATAGACCTCCTGCATCTTGGCCATCCCGGCCTCACGGTTGCTCATCGTCATGCTCCCTTTCGTGGGTGGTGCTTAGGCCGACTCGGCGATGGACTTGGTCTCGAGGTATTCCTCGAACCCCGCCACGCCCATCTCGCGACCGATGCCGGACTGCTTGTAGCCACCGAACGGGACGTCGGGGCTGAACCAGAGACCACCATTGACGCCGATGGTGCCCGTCCGGATCCGGTTGGCCACGGCCACCGCGCGGTCGCGGTCGCCTGAATAGACCGACCCTGAGAGGCCGAAGGTCGAATCGTTGGCGATGCGCACTGCGTCGTCGTCGCCGTCGTGGGGTATCACCACTAACACGGGGCCGAAGATCTCCTCCTGGGCTACCCGTGACGAGTTGTCGAGGCCGACGATGAGCGTGGGTTCGATGAAGAAGCCCCGCTCGAGATCCTTGGGCCGTCCGCCGCCGAGGACGAAGCGGCCGCCCTCGGCCTCGGCCAGCGCCAGGTAGGACTCGACCCGATCTCGCTGCACGGCGCTGATGAGTGGGCCGCAGATGGTGCCCGGATCGGTGGGGTCGGCGGCCGGCAGCATGCTCATGACCGCCGCCGCGCCGTCGACCGCCTCGTCGAACCGGGCACGAGGGACCACGAGGCGCGTGGTGATGGCGCAGCCCTGGCCCGCGTGGGTGCAGATGGTGAAGGCGGCCATGGCGGTCGCCGCGGCCATGTCGGCGTCATCGAGGATGACGAAAGCTGACTTGCCGCCGAGCTCGAGAAACACCTTTTTGAGGGTGGCTGCCGAGTCGCCCATGACCTTGCGGCCGGTGGAGGTGGATCCCGTGAAGCTGATCTGGTCGACCCGGGGATCCTTCGACAACATGGCACCGAGCCGGTGGTCCGACGAGGTCACGACATTGAAGACTCCTGCCGGGATGTCGGTCTCCTCGGCGACGAGCCGGCCGAGGATCGAGGCGCACCAAGGCGTGTCGGGCGCAGGCTTGAGTACCACCGTGGCTCCTGCCGCAAGTGCTGGTCCGACCTTGGCCAAATTGATCTGGTGCGGAACATTCCACGGCGAGATCGCTCCGACGACTCCTCCGGCCTCCTTGCGAATCCAACGGTGCGAGGCGATCCCGAGTGGTTCGGCCACTCCAAGGTCCTGCTCCCACTCGTAGCGCTCGGCGAGGTCAGCGACCCAGGCGAGTCCCGCCACAGGGCTGTCAAGTTGGGCATGGGTAGTCATCGACACCGGCGAGCCAACCTCGGCCACCGTCATGGACCGGATCTCGTCGCTGTGGCGCAGGAAGGCTTCATGGAGTTGCCGCAGGCCTCGGACGCGTACCTCGACGTCGGTCGACCAGGTGGTCTCGTCAAAGGCTCGGCGAGCCGCTGCGATGGCCTCGTCCATGTCCTCAGCCCCGCCATCGGCGGCGACGCCTAAGGCCTCCTCGGTGGCGGGGTTGAGGGTCTCGAAGACAGCGCCCGACCTCGCAGGCCGCAGCTCGCCGTCGATGTAGAGGCGCTCTTCGCCGCTGATGTCGCTCATGATGCTCCTCCGACGCCGAAGACGTCGTTGATGTGACTGGCGGTGACCTCGACGCCGGGCAGGACGAGGCCGAGCTCGGCGGCGGCCTCGAGAGCGGCTGCGAGGTCCTTGGCAGCGAGGGCCGCCCCGGCGGACATGGAGGCGACGAGGCCTTCATGATCGTCGGGCCCGAAGGGAGTCACGGTGGGGCGGAACATCAAGGTGGCAGCGCCGCCGATTTTGGCGTCCGAGGCACGTATGACCTGGGCGA
>Ga0194055_10002503_pt1 | contig 14540 bp, 11 predicted proteins | sample SepL449m_MetaG_FD_155482 | JGI IMG/M metagenome (GOLD analysis project Ga0194055, IMG submission 155482) | Anoxic zone freshwater microbial communities from boreal shield lake in IISD Experimental Lakes Area, Ontario, Canada - Sep2016-L442-9m | ecosystem: Environmental > Aquatic > Freshwater >... | reverse complement strand
CTACAATCCAAAGAACTATTAAAGAACCTAACAAAGACACAATCCCAGTTAGAATGCTCCAAAAATATTCATCCATAAGTCTTTCGTAGGCACCAACATATTTATTAACTTGTGAAACTAATGATCCTCCAAACCTATTTGAATGGAAAGTCTGACCTTTGTGCTCTAATTTATCAAAAGCATCAATAATCATATCTTTTTCGACTTTATCCTCTATTAACCAGGCACTATAGCCTTGAATTCTCAAGAGAATTAGTCCCATTATCATAAATACTGTAAAAGCAATTACATAAGGTACTAAATACCCAAAGTTAACGTATTGATGTCTTGCATAGGCTGACTGCATCTTCAGAAATGCTCTTGAAATTGCAAATGGAGCTAGTATGTCCTGAAAAAGTACACCAAAAATAGATCCCAATGTTGCTATCCAGAAAAGTTTTTTATACTTTCTGTTATAGTTATTTAGATTTTTGAGGGTTCTTTTTAAATTAATTTGTTTACGCATAAAGGTTATCCTTCTGAATTATTTTACACTATTTACTTCATGGTCCTTTAGTTAAGGAGATTATTTTTTTAATTTAGTTATTTTTTATTATTTGTCTTGGAAGTCTATCGAATATTTATCTGTGAAATCTTTGCCTACGATTTCGACTATCATTTCAGTTTCGTTATCGATTCTATTTCTGAGGGTTACGAGAGATTCGTAATGACCTTCTTTATTTTTTTCTAAAGTTATGTTTAGCGTATCAGCAAGAAGCGGGTTGTGCTCATTGAAGTTGCCTTTAAATATATCTTTATCTCCGTGAAACTTTACGTCAGAAATTCTCTCAGGGTCTAATGAAACTAATTTGAAGACCTTGTTGTCTCCTGCCATAAATGTTCCTATGAAAACATCTAGATATCCATCGACGTATGCCCCACTACTTCTCTTAAGATCATTAAATGAAAGAGCTATATTATCGGCGTCTAATATTGCATCTAGAATATTTTCACATATAACGTAACTATCAGTTTCGAAATTATTTTTGCTGTTAAATTCAAAATTTCTCATATTAAGATATACTATCTACTAAAAATATATCTACGTCAAGTTTTTGTTTATCTCTTTTTCATTTACGGTCTTAGGCTTTTTCCAGCCGTTGTATAGTTGTTTAGTGTTATACCAGCCATAGGATACTCCACCTATTTCAAACATATATTCTGCCCAGTGTGGTGCTTTACAAACAGCTAAGCCTAGAACTGATCCAGGAATAATAAAGTCACGTAGTGAATCTCGAAAGCCAAACTTATCACTAGTTTTCTTAGATTCTCTACCTTTTCGGTTAATAAATAACACTAATGAGTTAAGTGCAATTGCAGCTGTCGCCGCTTTAACGTCATTATGAGCGAAGTTTATGCCCTCTATAGACTGAGTTAGGTTAAATTTGTCATTAACCAATTCAGAGGCTGTATCATAGGTTGAAATTGCAGCAGCGCCAATGGCAAATGCTATAGCTGCTCTTCTTGCTTTTCCAACAATTCCCTTTTTCTCAGAGGATGCCTCAATTGCAGCAGCACCAAAAGTCATTGAATCCGTAAATTCCTCGGCCGCTTCAACAATTAGAGCTGGCTGATTACCTGTTACTCCACCCCATACTTGAATACCGGCAGATAATGCCCTAAGTCCACTTGATTTTGCGAACTTGACCGACCTCTCCTTGGGAGTTCCTTCTACGAATTCATGGTGCGAATGTTCATGTGACATATTTGGCCTTATATATAAAGGATATTATAACATGTTTGACTAATGTGCGCTAATTTAGTGTCCTGCTGAAGGAGCAACTTCGAAGTCAGTTTTTGGCTCTCGATTCTGTTTTATGAGGAAGCTAGAAAGTAGAAATGCCAATACCGCAAAGCCAACTCCAACTAAGAATGCATCATGATAGCCGTGAACTTGAGCATATAGGCCCAGGTTTGGATGAGTTGGGTTATTGCTTATATATTTAGTTATAGCGCTTGCAGATACTCCAGAAAGTATTGCAAGACCAATTGCTCCACCTATTTGCTGAGATGTATTTAATAGTCCTGATGCTAACCCTGATTTCTCTTTAGGTACACCTGATGTAGCTGCAATTGTAATAGACACAAAAATTATTCCAAGTCCTAACGCAATTATTATGATTCCCGGGAATACATTCTTCCAATATGTACCATCGACTTGGATGTTAGATAAATACAACAAACCAAGAGCTAGAAATGCTGGAGCCACCATAAGAGGTTTTTTGTAGCCAAATTTTCCTATGACTTTAGACATTCGGGAAGCTGTAAATCCAATTACAAATGTTATCGGTAAAAAGCTTAACCCAGATTTTACTGGAGAAAAATGCAATACTTCCTGTAGGTAAAGAGTTAGGAAGAAAAACATTGAATAAAGACAAGCTGTAATTGGAAGCTGGGTAAGATTAGCAGCCGCTATATTTCCAACCTTGAAAATATCTAGAGGTATTAATGGGTGCTCTTTTCTTTGTTCGTTGACAATAAAAGCTATTAAAAGTGCAAAACTTGTTCCAAAGAATGCGAGAATAGTCGAATTAGTCCAACCCTTTGTTGGAGCTTGAGTTAAGGCATAAACAAGTGTCATAACCCCTGAAGTAACGAGAACTGCGCCGGACAGATCAAGGTGACGATGCTTAACAGTAGAATGATAATTATCTACATATTTAAACGCTGCTATTATAACCAGTATTCCAACGGGAACATTGATGAAGAAATTCCATCTCCAGTTTAAGTACTGAGTCAAAACTCCACCGATTAAAACGCCTGCAGCTGCACCACCAGCGGCTATTCCGCCCCAGATACTAAGAGCTTTATTTCGCTCATTGCCCTCTTTGAAAGTCGCCAGAACTATCGAAAGAGCAGCTGGTGACATGATTGCGCCAGCTATGCCCTGTAAGGCTCTTGTAATCTCGAGCATTAAGGAGCTTTGAGCAAGACCAGTTAACAAGGACGCGGCAACAAATAAACTTACACCAATAACGAACATTCTCCTTCTTCCGAAAAGGTCTGCTGCGCGGCCACCAAGCAGTAAAAAGCCTCCAAAGGTTAATGTATATGCTGTTACAACCCACTGAAGGTTTGAGGTGCTAGTAAAATGTAGTGCCTTATATATTGATGGCAATGCAACATTAACGATTGATACATCAAGAATTACCATGAACTGTGCAAGAGCTACGATTGCCAATATTAAATTTTTATGGGTGGGCTGCTTTTTAGCCATATTTAGTTAAACTCCTAATTTTAATTATTTTGAAACTATATAAAGTATAGCAAAGGCTTATAGGCATTACAAATAAGCTAAGATGAAAGTTTTTCTATGCTTGGTTCTTTGCTTCCCTTCTTATAAAACTCTAGATTATTACCATTGTTGGTCCATTCCTTAATTAGATTATCAACTATTCTCCATGAGGCTAATATCTCATCGCTGGTTGAGAATAAAGAATGATCATTCTTGATAGCATCAATCAGAACTCTTTCATAGGCATCAGGGTGAGTGACATCTATATTTTCTTCCTTATAATTTAAGTCAAGATTAGCAACTCTAGTTTTGTCACCGAATCCAGGCTCCTTAATTAGCAGGTTTAGCTTTATATCTTCATGGGGTTGGAGTCTAAATACTAGGCTGTTAAAATCTTGGCCTTTAATATTAGGCCTGAATTTAATTTCAATATTCGTATGTTTTGAGCTTAAAGCTTTTCCGGTTTTAATTATGAAATTTACTTTATTCCAGCGTTTAGTTGAAATATTTAATTTTAGTGCTGCATAGGTCTCTGTGTTTGACTTAGGATTACCAACCTCGGTTTTGTAGCCCACATATTGACCGCGTACTGTGTTGTTTTTTATATCTGAATTCTGAATTGGGGATATTGAACTTAAGGCCTTTAGTTTTGCCTTATGAACAAATGGGCCGTCAATCTTCTCCGGAATATCTAGCGTAATAACGGCTAGCAACATAAATAGATGACTTTGAATAAAATCTCTAAGCGCCCCAGTCTCTTCATAAAAAACTTTTCGCCCTTCAATATCAATTTTTTCGTAAGCGGAAATTGTAATATCAGAGATGTTTTTTCCGTTCCAAATACGTTCGAAAACATTGTGGCGCCTAAATACTAATATATTCTCAACAGTTTCTTTATCTAAATAATGGTCTATGCGAAAAATCTGTTCCTCGGAGAAATGTTGGGCAATAACTTTAATTAGACTTTTAGCGGATAAAAAGTCATATCCGAATGGTTTTTCTATGAGTAGCCTGGAATTACCCCCATTAAGTCCATGCTTCCCAAGCTCACCGACTATTGATTCAGTCACCTTTGGAGGAACCGACATGTAGTAGAGTCGGTTTAGTGACATACCGGCTTTTTTATCGGCTGCCTCTAGGGCACTTTTGAGTTTTTTGAACTCACCCATTTTCGAAATATCAATCTGCAGAACATCCAATTTATTCTTTACCTTAGCTAAAGCTACTGGATCACAGATTCCATCAACTTCATTTACGCATAACTCAACTTTACCAAGGATGTCTTTAGCTTTTAAGTTCTGCCGAGTAAGTCCTAGGACCATGGTTTCTTTTGGAAATAAGTCGTCCTTAACAATATGATATATGGCTGGAAGTATTTTTTTCTTTGCAAGATCTCCAGTAATACCAAAAATAACTATTATAGATGGTGTTATGATATTACTTTGTTTCATGGCTATTTATTTATCGCGTGTCCACCAAATTTATTTCGAAGTGCTGCAAGTAATTTTGTCGCGAAACTGACCTCACCCTGTGCGGTGTCTAGCCGCACTTGCCGAGCGGCCTTAATCGAAGGCATTGCGAAACCTCCAGCCTTAGCTGACTCAATAGCCCATTTAGCTTCACCAGACTCAGCAACAAAACCCTCAATACCATCTAGATTAGGGTTTTCTTTGAATATATCTAAAGCCAGTCCATTTAGGCTAGATTCAATTATGCTACCTTTTTGCCAAACCGCAGCGACATTTACTAAATTAATGTTTCTATAAGGCCCGTCCTTTATTAGGTGATATCCTTCTGCTAAACTTTCCATCATTCCGTATTCTATTGCGTTGTGAACCATTTTTATAAAGTGACCCGAACCGCTAGCACCAAAATATTTAAAAGTACCATTTGGGTGAGACAAAGCCTTGATTAATGGCTCACAATACTTATATGTTTCTTCATCTCCTCCGACCATTAAGCTAAAACCATTTTTTAAGCCTAATATGCCACCACTAGTTCCGACGTCTAGGAAGTTTACTTGAACAGCAGCAGCTTTTTGAGCATGGATTATTGTTTGTCTGTAATCTGAGTTGCCTCCGTCTATTATTATATCTCCAGGTTGAAGAATGATTAGCCACTGGTTCAAGGCTTCCTCTACAAATTGAGCTGGAATCATTAACCAAATAATTATGCGTTCAGTGCCGAATGCATGTACCAAATCAATCGGATTTTCGAAAGTTTGAAAGCCTAGAGAAGCTATCCTTTTTCTCTGATCAATATCTGTATCATGAGTTAGTACCTCATGACCGTTTTCTTTTAGTATCTGAGCCATTTGAGAGCCCATTTTTCCTAGTCCACTAATAGCTACTTTCATATTTTTTCTCCTATAAAATCATTATATACATAAACACTACTGATTTGATAGAAAACGAGGCAAGGATTATTTTCAATCACCCCCTTTTTATCCTTTAGATTATTCAATGCAATTATCTTCCTCTTACCAAAAGAAAAAACATATGCGATGTTAATCCTTTCTAAGGTTTTAATGGTTGGAGTTATCCTGGTAAATTCTTCCGTTCTGTAACTGATTGCAACATCTTTGCTATTGATGGCGTTAGAGCCCGGTAATATTCCGCTAGTATGACCGTCTTCACCTATTCCAAACTGTCCGATGGAAATATCTGCCCATTCCAAAGACTCTTCTAAGTTTTTAATAAAATCTGCAGTTGTTTCCTCAAGTGACTTTTCGTTTAAAATCGGTACAAAATCAGCCTTCATTGGGTTAAATCCAGCTGCTAATAACTGGGTTTCATTCGAATCTTTATGACCTTTCTGGCCATATCTTTCATCACCTAGAAGTATTCTAAGATTATTAGTTTTGTTGTCATCAAGCTGTCTGAGTATAGTATTTTCAATAGCTATATTGGATCCGCCGGATAATATCCATAACACCTTCTTATTTTCGGAAAGCAAATTACTAAGCTCTTTGGCAATATCTATTTCGCCAAGTCCTGGATTATCGGTCTTTATAAAATTAATCATAATCCTATTTAAAGCTTACATTGCTTGAAAGAGCCACGGCCGTAATCCATGTTTGACCTGCATTCAAAGCAATTGGGTTTCCACTATTGTCCGTAAAACTAAGCTGTGAGTTAGCATCTTTTTTATTCCAACTAGCTGTTATTTCTTTGCCATCTTGGAAAATATAAGCCTGTCCGCTTCCAAGGACATTGTAATCTGAATAATATGCTCCAGATGAATCAAGAGCCCCTTGGCTAAGAGGTGTTACTATAGCAATTACTACTTTCGGAGTAATTGGCGTAACTGCACCACTCTGGCTGATAACATTATGGACTGCACCATTCTCGCTCCTTGTGTAGTTGTTGGTTGCTGGATTGTAAACGTAGGAAGGATTATATACTGGTCCGGATAACGTAAGGCTAATTGAGCTAGCAGTTGGGGTTTTGCTAGGGCTATCAGTTTTTCTTGTAAAGCCAGCAAATTTACTCCCATTCCAACCTTTCGCAGATTCAACACCGCTAAGCTGGGATATGCTTGTATAAACATTATGAGGAGCATCTCGACTTGAAATTCTTTGGAATGCACCTGAATTTGCGAATTGGTCAATATTTCTTACATTCCAATTTGTTAAGTCTGCCAAAGCGTCGGGACTACCTCCAACATGAGCATATCCAGCATCAAACCCTAAAGCCCATTCTATATAATATGGCCTTGCGCTACGGACAGGGCCAATATATGTTGGCTCAGAATCTTGAAATACCCCCATAAATCTTGTAACTCCGCCCTCGGCAATAGCTTCAAAAACTACTCCAGCCTGATCTAGCCCAGACTGTGGGCGAGCATCAATACTATTCTCTATCATGACAGCCGTAACAGTTCTCTTGTTTACGCTTGGGTCTACGGGTAGTCCTGTCAGGGTTGAAGGAACAGTAACTGGCTTTACGATTTTATGTACAGTATTTTTATGTGTTACAACTTTCTCGATACTTATTTCAGGAAAAAAAACAAAATAAATTCCACCGGCTATTAATGCTGTTAAGATCACTATAATAAAAATGAATATTATTTTTCTCTTCTTGTTTAGTGATTTGAACCACTGGATGGGATTTTTCCTTCTCGGCATGCCTTCCTCTTCATTATTTTCATCTATGTCGCTATCGATTATCTGATCCTCAGCACTAACCTGTTCCGGTGTTTTAAAAATGGCCTGTTCGGTAATTTTTGCTGGCTCCTCAGTTTTTTGCTCATTATTATCAACAATTTTTGGATGTAATGGTCCTTCATTCTCCTTGTCGGCGAAATGATTAATTTTTATTTTGAATGTTTTATTTTCTTTGTTGGGTCTTTTTATGTCATCCATATACCTATATATTATATTATTTTTAGAGCATAACCAAAATACAGTAGACAGACTATGCTTTTAACTGCATAGAACAAGGATTATATTGTACTTTTTATTGAATAATTTCAGAAAGACAGAATACTAAAGATTAGCTAAAGCTCCGTCGATTCTAGATAGAGTTTTTTCCTTACCAATGACTGATAATGATTCACTAAGACCTGGACTAGATGGAGCCCAGGTAGTAATTATTCTAATTAGACTAAATAACTCGCCAGGCTTTTTATTCGTTTCTTCAAGTAGTTGATTTAATTTGGCTGTAAGGTCTTGTTCGGAAAAATCACTGGATGATAGTTTTTCTCTAGACAAATTAATCAAAATAATTATTTCGTCATTAGATAGCTTACTTAGGAATTTATTATTTTCAATTAAGCCTTTGTCTACAGTAAGGTCTTCAAAGAAAAAGTCAGTTAATTTAGGTATTTCAGAAAAGAACTTCAGTCGATCTTTGACCAAAGCTAAAACTTTTTTCTTATATTCATCATCAAAATTTTTAGCGGATTCAGGCCAGAAGGATTTAGTTTTTAGATATAATTCATCAAGCTTCATCTCTCTTATGTAGTGACCATTAAGCCATGTTAATCGTTGCTCATCAAACTTAGCTCCAGCCTTGTTTATTCTTTCAATGCTAAACAAGGAAATTAGCTCTTCTTTGGAGTAGATTTCTTTAGTTGTGCCATCATTCCAACCGAGAGTTCCTAAGAAGTTTAGTAGAACCTCAGGAAGGTATCCATCCTTCTGATAGTCAAGAATATCTTTGGCGCCGTCTCTTTTGGAAAGTTTCTTTTTTCCGTCTGGTCCTAGCACGAATGGAAGAGTGACTAGTTTTGGAGGAGTAAAATTAAGTGCTTCGTATAGGTTTAAGTATTTAGGAGTGCTAGATATGAATTCCTGTGATCTAACTATATGAGTTATTTTCATTAATTCATCGTCAATAATGTGTGAAAAATTATAGGTTGGATAGCCATCATTTTTCATGATAATAAAGTCATCAATAACTTCTGGTCCAGTAGATAGTTCACCCATAACTTCATCGTGCCACTTGTAGGGCTTTGGATTGGACTTAAATCTTAATGTTGATTCACCATCCCACATTGGCATTGTTTCTGGGCGATGCTCTCTAAATAAGAATGGTTTTTTGGATACTTTGGCCATTTCTCTTAGGTCATTGAGTTGTTCCGGGGTATAAGGATCAGGATAAGCTCTACCAGCTTTAACAAGTTTATGGGCCCATTCTTTGTATATCTCTAGTCTTTCACTTTGACGATAAGGTTCATATTGGCCGCCAATATCTGGCCCTTCATTCCATTCAATGCCAAGAAAATGCAAGGAATCGATAATGTGTTTTTCAGAGCCCTCTACTTCCCTTACCTTATCTGTATCTTCAATTCTCAATATAAATTCACCCTCATTCTGTTTAGCGATTAGCCATGCATAGAGAGCTGTTCTAACTCCGCCTACATGCAAAAAACCAGTTGGACTTGGGGCAAATCTTGTTCTTATATCTGACATATGTATCTATTGTAGATAAAAAAACAGGTATAGGCAAAAATTAAGTACTGGCGTATATGTTATCGATGTCATACTGGGATAAAACATTATTGGTAACTAAGAAGAAATCTATATTATTTTTGGTCCAAGCATAAACTGATGATTTAGATTTAGTTGATTCAGTTATGTTACGAAGACCGCTACTTTTTAAGTTAAGATCTATCTGTTCAATAAGTTTGAAGTTATTTGTACCATTGATGTAGTTTAGTGTCATTGTTCCAGCTGAATAGGCTATGTTGCTATCGAATTTATATCCTGTTGGAATAGTCCTAGGAAGAATCACATTAACGCCAGACCTATATGCAACATAACGGGCGTTCAAGTTGGGCATTGCAATTAGAAGAATAATGGTTCCAACAATAATAAATAGAATTCCAGACATTGTAGTTGTGCTGATATAAGGTTTTTTTGTTTTCTTAGCAACGCTATGTTTAGTGGTTGGTTGAGCACGCTCAACGGCGTCATCAAAAGGATTGTATCTTTTCTTAGCTATAGGCTTAGGAGGCTCGCTATTCACTAACGGATTCTTTGAAATGGGATACTGATTAACTTCTTGAATGTACGACATACTAGAATTTCTACTGAAACGAGTGATTAGTGGACTTTTCTCTGCTGATCTTGATCTTAAAATTCTAGATTCTAATTTTTGTGAACTAACTGGTGATAGAGCTACACTTTTAGCGCTTATTCCAATATTGTCTTTACTCAAATTAGGTTTTTTAACAGCTTTTCTGATTAGAGTAGATGAGCGCTGTACAGATCTTTTTTTGTTATTCGGCGGAGCATGAGCTGGTCTATTTTTTTTAGGCTGAGCTTTTTGGATAGGAATAGAAGTCTGCCTTGATCGAGTAATATCATTAATTTTTGTAGGAGTTTTAGTAGCTGATATAGCCCCTGATTCATTAGTAACTAACTGACCATAGCTGTCATAAAGTTTGCCATTTATTTCTATAATTTTTCCTTCAACCACTTTTTTATTATCCTGTACCGTTGTTACAGCCACACCCCAATTACTTTTTAATACTTTTATTCTATTACTACTTGCCAATAACCGCAAGGGGTATCATAATAAAAATAGCATATAATACAAAAAACAATTAAACTAAAAAGCAAATATGGATTTCTTAGACCCAATAAAAACTAAAAAACGAGATAGACGCCTGCTAATGGGTTATTTCCTGTTCGCAGTATTAATCTCTTTAGGAACGGTTATTTTGGTTTATTTGTCCTACGGCTTTGGTCTCGACAAAAAAGGTGGTGTCTACCAGAATGGATTATTGTATATTGCCTCCGCTCCTACAGGTGCAAATATTTGGCTCGATAAAACCAACTACGGAAAAACTAATAACAGAATAAATATTCCAAGCGGAAAGTTTATGCTCAGTATTAACAAGTCAGGATATCGTGAATGGCAAAGATCTATAGAGGTTGATGGTGGAAGTGTTCAACATTTTGATTACCCTCTACTAATACCGAATAAACTAATTTCGTCCAATCTTACGAGCTATTCGACATTACCTACAATGGAGCTACAGAGTCCTGACAGAAGATGGTTGTTAGTTCAAAACCAGTCAAGTCTAGCTAGTTTTTCTGAATATGATCTAAACACCAAGCCACTTATTAAGCCAGTTTCAATTACTATTCCGAATGGCATACTGACTACAGTTCCAGGAGGTGGCGACAATTTGAAATTAGTTGAATGGTCAACTGATAACGTCCATATCTTATTAATCCATAGCACCCCAAACGGAAATGAATATATTTTATTGAATCGTCAGACCCCTGCTGACTCAATCAATTTAAATAAGTCGTTGAATTTGCCTAATGTTAATACTGTTATTAGTTTAGCCGATAATAAATACGATCAATATTATGTATATAATCAAGATACGAAAGTTCTTTATAGAGACAGTCTAAGCAGCATTTCTCCGGTCAAGGTCTTAAGTGGAGTTTTGTCATATAAAACTTACGGCAGTAAAATGGTCCTTTACGCATCTAACGAAAAGGTTAATTCATCAGAAGTAGCTATAAGGCTACTGGATAATACCACCAACTATAACATTCGAACTTTTGCCGCTGGATCCACATATTTATTAGACATGGCCCAAAATAATGGCAATTGGTTTGTAGCAACTGGATCAACACTAGACAACAGAGTTTATGTGTACGAGAACCCTGAGCAGACATTACAACAAGACCAATCACAGATACTGGCACCAGTAGATATACTCAAGGTAGACGGCGTAAATTATCTTAAATTCTCAGCTGACACTACTAAAATATTAGCTGCTAATGGAACATCTATAGAAACCTACGATGACTTCACGAATAATAACTATTCTTTCACTTTGGCTGAGGCTTTAGATTTGCCACAAAAAAATGTCACTTGGATGGATGGTGAGAGATTAATATTTGTAAGCGCTAACAATGTATATATTATCGATTACGATGGAACTAATCAGCAAAAACTGACTTCTGATTCTTCTTACATCACACCTATTTTCAACCAAAACTATAATTACCTTTATACAGTTACGCCAACTTTGACTAAAGATAAGCTACCTAATTTTAGCCTACAACAAACCCCTTTGAAGATTTCTAGCGACCTATAGCCAGGTTAAAAATCTCTGCCACAGACTTTTTCCATTGCCTGGGAGCTTAGTAACGTTAGTAACTGATGGAGTAGTTGGCGCTGGATTCACATTATTAGTGGTGCTGGGGCTAATTTGATCGGCAGATACTACTAGTCTATTTATTGATGTTCCTGGTGGATCACAAGTGATCAGTGTGGCTGTAGAGCCATGTCCAGGTATTGGGTCAAGAACCGATACTTGACTTGGCGGAACTATTTGCTTATCGAATACTTGGTAGACATAAACCTTTGAATTGTATACCAGATAAAAAGTATCGCCTTTTACTAGTGTATGGAGTAGAACAAAAGCAAACTTATATTTTCCAGGATTAAAGATATTATTGCTGGAGTGACCGAAATAGGCTGTATTACCATTTTCTCCAGGAAGAACTGTACTTGGGTAACGAACGACCCCACTATTTAAATCATTTTCAATATCGCTTTCATTAGTTGAAGTTTCGGTATAGTTCACAGGAATTTGTAGATTTAATTTAGGTATTATAATTTCTGGAGTTGTTATGTTAGAAATTCCTGAAGTATTTAAAATTATCGGAGTTGATACTGCATTTCTGCTTGGCTGTATGAATGGAACTAATATTACCTGATTAAAAAAACTAAAAAGAAATACTAACATCGCCAGAGTTCCTGCAATCAATCCAAAACCTAAGGACTTAACATGCTGTGATTTCTTTAGATTCCTGGCTTTTAATGCCGCACTGCTAGCTAAACTACGCTTAGTAGCTTTCCTACTGGTTGCTTGGATTCTTTCTGGTGGGGATAGAACGTGTTCAGAAACAATTACCTTGGCTGATACATTATCTGGATTTTCGTGACTTCTTGCCTCTTTAACGCGCTTAGATACTTTTTCGAAAAATTCATTACCCTGTCCGCTAGACTTATAAAATTCATCCCAAACATCCCGTTTTTCGTGGTCAGGTAGTCTTTCATAGTATTCATGCCAGAGTTTTTGGATCTCAGTGCTGCTTTTTCCAGAACTATGAAGTTCAGCAACATATTTTTGATGCTTAGTTAAATGCTTAGGCTGTTCTTCTATTTCTTCAACTTCAGCAGAGTAGCCAGGTTCATCGTCATAAAGATTGGAGACCTTGCGCCTAATTAAATCAGCGGCTGCTTCTTTTATTTCGTTTTTTCTATCTTCTTCTGGGTTTGCCATGTATATTAAAATTCTTATACTAGTTATCTATACATAAGTATAGTACAATACACCCCTATAAGCACATTGTAAGTTAAAAATCAGTAATCACATGGGCGAGTGGCGGAATTGGTAGACGCGCTGGACTCAAAATCCTGTGATAGCAATATCGTGAGGGTTCAAGTCCCTCCTCGCCCACCATAAATACTTCCTTTTTTAGGAGGTATTTTTATATTAAAGAGTTGCTACATTTTCATTTCTTCGAATGCATTCTTAAGCAGATCAAGCATCGTTTGGTACTGTGCTAAATTGCTAGTAGATGCATCATATTTTATAGGAGCATACATATAAAGAATATTATTAACTACTTCCATATTTACTTCAAAGTTTAGAGCTTGAAGTTTTTGCATGTATAACGGATTTAGCAGCTCAAAGCTAGTTGCTTGTTCGACACTTGTTGCATAGACCTCATATCGACTATTAAATTGTCCCCACTCCATTGATACTTTTTGAAGTCCTCTTATGCCTAATTGAAGTTTCTTATTCTGTCTAACGACTATGTCGCCATAACTTCTAGGTAGTACTGTCTGAGCAATTAAGAATTTCTTAGTATTATTTTGAGGATTTGGAGTATAGGTATATAGCTGAATAAGTATATTCTTATACAAACCTATTATGTGGTTATTTATATCGGAGATACCAAATTTCCCTTCTCCAAAGATTTGTCCCTTAGACGGCAACAGTAGATAGCCCCAGTCTAAGTTATAGAAAAAGCCTTGTTGTGCTGCAAATGTTTCAAGACTAGTATTATGAGTCCATGAAGATGCTGTTGATGGTTGAATGCCACTAAGTAGCCAGGTATTTCCTGACCTAACAAATTTCCAAAACTCAACCATATTTTTGTCGGTATAAAGTATTGTATTCGTAGTAGTATCGATTAGCTGATCAGTTGCATGTGCACTAAAACCTATAATTAGATTGTCTTTGGAGTTATCTGCTTCGTCATTAACACTTGTTATTACAGCCTGATCTATTACTGGATTACCGACAAGATCTTTTCGGTTAGCTAACTTCAGAGCTGCCATCATAAGACTGGCGTGGTTGTAGTAGGATTCTGTCATATAAGATTTCATATTATCAGTATTATAGCTAGACCAATCCGCCTGATATTTCATAAATACCGATTTACCATATTCAATTACTTTAGCCTCATCCCACGTACTATCATTTTTTTCTGCATTCAAAAGCGCTGCTTTAGTTCCTTTAGACTGTTTAAGTATTCCAAAAAGATTGTACAGACCTGCTGCCATTCCAATAGGAGCTCCAACGGCTATAATGAAGAAAAGTCCTGATGCTATGACCCCAAGTACGCAAAGGCCGATAAAAAAACCTAAGCATAATACCCAGCCAATTATCTGGCCCGCAACCCACTCTGCTTCCTTTTTCTTGTGCTTCCTGACAAATGCTCCAATCACGTGCATGGGAGTCCACCCAATAATCAATAGAAGGCCTATAGCATCGTTTCCGC
>Ga0194055_10002502_pt1 | contig 14542 bp, 14 predicted proteins | sample SepL449m_MetaG_FD_155482 | JGI IMG/M metagenome (GOLD analysis project Ga0194055, IMG submission 155482) | Anoxic zone freshwater microbial communities from boreal shield lake in IISD Experimental Lakes Area, Ontario, Canada - Sep2016-L442-9m | ecosystem: Environmental > Aquatic > Freshwater >... | reverse complement strand
TGCTGCTGGAGGTGGGAAGGCCCCTTGGGGATGTGCTTCGGGCGGTCTGGGATGCTCTTCAGGAGCGGGGCCGCCTGGTGATCAGCACCACCAGCCTGGAGGGGCTGGTGGATGCCACCGATACCTTGGGTCAGCTTGGAGCCCATGACGTGCAAGTGGTGCAGGCCACGGTGCACAGGATGCAGCGCCGCGGCAGCCAGGCCAAACTGGCCGCCGCAGAGCCCCTCTTCGTGATCGCTGCCGAACGTTGATTCCCCGCCCCCGCTCCGCCACCTCCTTGGCCCGTTTGGCCAGCGGTTGGGCCGCCGGTGGGTTCGGCTTTCTGGTGGTGATGCTCGGGGGCTGGTGGTTCACCGTGGCGGTTGGCGTGATCGTGCACCTCGGCCTGCTCGAGTTCTTCCGCATGGCCCGCTTCAAGGGGATCCGTCCGGCCAGCCGCACCACCTTGGTGGCGGTGCAGTTGCTGCTGGTCACCACGCAGGCGGCTGCCGGCAGCGGCTGGTTCTTGCCTGATGTGGCTTCCGAAGTGGCCGCCGCCGTGCTGCCGGCCAGTGGCGCGGTGATCTGCGGCTGGCTGTTGCTCCAGCCCACCACGGGCACGATCGCCGACATCGCGGCCTCGATTTTCGGTCTGTTTTATCTGGGCTTTCTGCCCAGCCACTGGATCAAGCTGCGGGACCTGGCCGATCCGGCCCTTGCCCCCTCCTTGGCCAACGCCACCCTTCCTGGCACCTCCTGGCCCTGGACCAGTGGGCTTGCCCTCACCCTGTTGGCCTGCTTCCTGATCGTGGCCACCGATCTTGGGGCTTACGCCATCGGCCGGCGCTGGGGCCGCCATCCGCTGTCTCCGATATCACCGGGTAAGACCGTTGAGGGGGCTCTCGGCGGCATGGTGTCCGCGCTGCTCGTGGGAGCCGTGGGGGGCGTCTGGCTTGGTTGGCACTGGGGTGCGTTGGTGGGGGGCCTGCTCGGAGCGGTGGTCTCGGTCTTCGCCCTGGTTGGAGATCTCACCGAATCGATGATGAAGCGCGATGCCGGCCTCAAGGACTCCGGCGACGCCATCCCCGGCCATGGGGGCATTCTGGACCGGATCGACAGCTACCTGTTCGTGCCTGCGGTGGTTTATTCCGTGGTCACCTTGCTCTATCCCCTCGTGGAACGGCTGTCCTAGGAACGCCGATGGAAGCTTCTTAGTCTTTCTGCTCCTCAATGGCGGCCACCGTGCCATCCCCTCGCGTGCGGCAGAGGCCGATCGGCGCCGGAGCTGGCCGGCCGTTCAGCATCCAGCCGAACTGGAGTCCTTCCCGACGCACTGCAGCGGATCCCAGGTCGCCGCTTTCGATGGCGATCCTCAGGCCCGGTGTCAGCCAGATCTCCAGGCTGGCTGGGTTAGCGGCGTAGCGGCTCGCCAGTGAGGTTCGGCAGGCCTGGGCGGCACCGGCCACCAGGGCTTCCACAGCGCTATCGGCCCCGGCTGCGGTCAAGCCATCGGTTCTGCCCGGGCCGGCGGCCAGCCCTAGGGAGATCCCCAGGCCGATGGCCAGCCCGGTGCAGGCCGTTGGGAGTCCAAGCCGGAGCGCCCCGGTTCGGTTCACAGGGGGATGGCCAGCCATAGGGTGCAGCGCATCGGCATCACCCCTTTACCCTGGCATCCTGTGAGTGACTGAGGGACTGGGCTCCTAGGGGGAAACCCGAGCTTCGCCCAGGAGTTGCAGCAGCCCCCCGCCGATCTGGGCCTGCTCGATCCGAATGGCGGGATCCATCGGCAAGCGGGCCAGGGCGCCGCCATCGAGGCTTCGGACTTCAAGGTTGCCCTCAACGGCCTGCACGCTGGTCGCTACCTCCAAAGGCCTTCCGCTGCCGGAGCCATGGGCGATCAGCACAAGCCGCTGCTCCTCAATCCTCAGGCCTGCTAGGGGGCTGAGGCCGAGAATCTCCTCCGCCAGGCCATCACCCAGGCTGCGCCAGGAGGGTGTGGCCAGGGACACCCCGAGGTCGGGACCGCTGAAGGCCACGCTACCCCGTACTTGAAAGGGGTGCTCCAGTTTCAGGCTCTGGCCCCGCAGCAGGGCCCCCATCCGCACCCGGATCACGCCGCTGGCCAGCTCCACCCGGTCGAAGCGCAGGTTCTGGTACACCACCCGACGTGCCCGCAGCCGCACTCCCTCCAGGCGACCCCTCATCAGCTGGGCCGCCGACCCCTCCAGCTGGATCTCCAGCCCCTCGATCAAGGAGCACTGCTGGCGTAGCCACAGTTCCAGGCCCCTTGAGAGCAGTCCCAGCAGCGGCCCGGCCGGTGTCAACGGCTCGGCACTGGTTGGGGGGAGGGTGTCCATGCGTCCGCAGGGGATTGGGGTTCTCTTAACAGAAAAGGGAGTCTCACTCCATCCGGGCCCGGCGGGCCGCCAGGAAGGCTTCCACCGCGCTCACGGCGGCCAGCAGCAGCAGTCCCCCAAGCCCCACAAGGCGCGAGCGCGGATCGATCGCGGAGGGGTCCGGCTGCTGAAGGGCCCCGAGCAGGAACCAGGCGCTGGAGAGTCCCGTGGTGATCCACCAGGCCCGCCAGCGGCGTTGATAGAGGTAGCCGGCCCCGAGACCAGGCAATACATTGAGCAACGCACCGAGCCAGGGGGTCGAGGCGGCCAGCACGGCTTTCCGGTCGGGGCCGTGCCCTAAGGGGGACACCGTCTTGGTGGGCAGTTCCGGCATGGGGACAGCCTTTTTGGTTCAGGGTTGGCGCCGGGGATCACCGGCGGCGGCCATGCTGGCGCCTCACTCACCCCAGCGGCGCAGAAGGTTGCTGTAGCTGCGGCTGATCAGGTCGAACACCTCACTCTTGCCCTCCCGCTGGAAGATCTGACGGCGGGCCGTGTCGAGGTCGAAGAGGATCTCGCGCCGTTCGGCGTCGCGCACCCGGCTCTGAATCCAGCCCACCGCCACGAGCCGTTCGCCACTTGTCACGGGCGCCACCCGATGCAGCAGGGTGCTTGGATACACGATGGCGCTGCCGGCCGCCAGCCGCACCTCCTCCTCCCCGGCCGGCGATTCGAGCATCAGGCTTCCGCCGCTGTAAGCGGCCGGATCTTGCAGGAAGAGGGTGAAGGACACATCCGCTCGCCCACCGGCCATGAAGGCGTTGTCGACATGGCGGCCGTAACCTTCGCCAGGCCCGCAGCGGCTGAACAGCAGTCCGTGGAGACGCACCGGTAGGGCGGCCGATTGGACCAGCGGATGGGCCTCAAGGCTTTCGCTCACCAGAGCGGCCAGCCGCTGATGCAGCGGGGAGGCGCGGTCGAGTTGGCGGTTGTGCTTCACGCCGCGGGCATGCCAGCCGGCACTCTCATGGCCTGGCCGCCAGTCGGCCTGGGGCGCGAGGAGCTCATCCCGCAGCTCCTCAAGAGTTTGGGATTGGAGCACGCCTTCGAGCTGGAATCGCATCGTGTTGGGGAACAGCGGAGACCTGAAAACGTGATCAATGGCACAGCCATCGGTGGCATCCTGGCCGCTGTTGCCTGTGCCGCCTGCCAAGAATGGCCATCCGTGCCTGAGACCTACTTTGAATCGTTCCCGGATTGCCCTCTTTCTTGCCACTGCCGGTCTGGTGGCCATGGGCGGTGGCTGCGCCCGGGTGCCCTCCGGCGAAGACGGCCCGGGTCCGGCGGAGATGGGGAAGCCCGCCGTGGCGCCACCTGCGGTTCCCGCTGCGCCCCGGCCCGCTGACCAGAAGGAAGGTGGCGAGGGTGGGGAAGGTGGCGAAGGCTGACCCCGTGGGGGTTCAGGCTGCCTCTAGGGCACGCCGGAGGGTGGCCAGCCGCCGCCCGTTGACTCCGAGGTCGGAGTCACCGACTCGGGACAGCGAGCGCGCCTCGATGACCCCGTCGGCGGCTGCGGCGTGGAGTTCCAGGTCGTCCACGAAGCCGAAGATGCGGCTGGTGGCGGTGGCGTGGATGTAGCCGGATCCCGTTTCCACGATCTCAATGCCCTCCAGGGCCAGCACGGCGGGCAGAAGCTTTTCCAGGGCGGCGGCAGGATTCGACACGGACCAGTCTTCCCGGGCGCAGTGGGCGGGAGATGGGCAGGGTGATATGTGCTCCTGGTGCAGGCCTAGGTCGGGCGGAGGGGCCCCCTCCAGGTGGAGTAAGGAGGCCCGGGCGGCGCCGGGAGCGGTGAACACCAGGGCCAGGAGCATCCCCAGGCTCAATGCAAATCGAGCTATCCAGGGCAGCTGTTGTTTGGCATTGGGGCGTGCCCGGTGTGCAGATGCTTGTCGGGACATGAAGGAAGGATGGGGCGTGGGCATCGCTTAGCCAGGATCGGAGTCCAGCCAGCATGCCGCCACCGCTTGAGGTTGGTCGACGTGGGGCAGGTGCCCGCAGGCGTCCAGTTCCCGCAGCCGATCACCCAGCAGCGCTTGGGCGGCGCGTTTCTGGGGTGGTCGCAAGATCCGGTCCTCTCGGCCCCAGAGCACCTGCAGGGGCTGCTCCGGCAGGGGGTCGCCGCAACCGGCGAACCCGCCGGATCGGGCAAAGCGACCCAGGGCCTCACCCCAGCCTGGGGAGGCCAGATGCAGGGAGGCGATCTCCAGTTCGGCGGGTCCAACGGCCGAGCCCGGATCGGCGAAGGCGGAGCGGCAGAGTCCCCGCCGCACCCCCGGCCGCCCGAGGAACCAGACCCCCAGGGCATCAAGGCCAGGCGGGAGCGGCATGGGGCGACCGGTGAGACCCGCCGGCGACAGCAATAACAATCGCCCCACCCGCCCGGCATGGCGGCGGGCCAGTTCGACGGCCACGGATCCACCCATCGAGGCTCCGATCACGCCCAGTGGTTCGTCGATCCCCTGGTGCAGCAGGGCCTCCAGGAGGGCATCGAGATGGGCCAGGACACCATCTGGGGAAAAGCTGCCATCGACGGGGCGGGGGCTGAAGCCAAAACCGTAAAGGTCGGGGATGATCAGCCGGTGGTGCGGCGCCAGCAGGGGAGCGAGGCGGCGGAACTCCAGGAAGGAACTGTCGAAGCCGTGGAGCAGCAGGAGCGGTGGACCCTGGCCGATCACCGCCACAGGCCAGCGTTCGGGCAGTCCCCCCAGCTCCCACCATTGCACCGCCCCGGCCAGATCCCGTCCCTGGGGGTCGAGCAGGGTCCTGGCCGCCGACTCCACGAGCTGGCGGCCATCGCGGACGGTTGTGCTCATGCAGGCTGGCGCTCGGCTGTGGTGCTCACCATGGCCGCCAGCAGATCGTCGGGGGCAACCTGGAAGGGCAGGTGGTGGAGGTCGGAATCCTCCCGGCAGGCGAAGGCGCACACCGTTCTGAGATCGCTGAGGCTGGCGGAGTCCAGGCCTAGGTCGGCGAGGCTCAGGGGCAGGTTCAGGGCCCGGAAGAAGGGAAGCAGCTGCCGCCTGGCCTGGGCCGCCAGTCGATTGCCCCCCACCAGCTCCTCGAGCCGCAGTTGCACGAGAACGCCGAAGCCCACCTTTTCGCCGTGAAGGCTGCCATGGGTGGCTTCCAGCTGGGTGAGGCCGTTGTGAACGGCGTGGGCTGCCACGGTGCGGCAGCGGGCTCCCCCCAGGCCACCAACCAGCCCGGCGGTGAGCGCCGAGGCCTCAGCCACCCGTTTCCAGGCCGCCCCGCCGGGGTTCGCCATCGCCTCCTGGCCCTCGAGCAGCAGCTGGTCCCTCAGGATGCGAGCCATCTGAACGGCCTGTTGCACAAGGCCGTCTTCGCTGCCACCGCTGCTCACCGACGCCTCGTACCACTTGGCCATGGCGTCGGCGATGCCGCTGGCCAGGGTGCGGGCCGGCGCCTGAATCACCAGGGCATGGTCGAACACCAGCAGCTCTGGACAGCGCCTGAGGGTGACGTCTTGTGCAAAGGCGCCATTCGGGGAATAGAGGTTGGCCAGCGCAGTCCAGCCGGCGCAGGTGGCGGCGCTGGTCGGCACGGTGACGCAGGGGAGGTCGAGGCGATCGGCCAGCAGCTTGCCCGCATCCAGCACCTTGCCCCCTCCAGTGGCGATCACCAGGTCGCAGGATGGAGTTTCGGCTAAGGCGCTGATACGGGCGAGATCCTCCTCACAGCAATCAAGCTGGAGGCAAGCTGCATGCGGCTTTAGCCCGTGGCGGCCGAACTGCTGCAGCAGCCCTTCGCGGAGGGTTGCGGTGTCGGCACTGCGACCCAGCAGCAGGGGGCGGCGGCCGAGCCGAGCGATGACCTCGATCGCTTCTGGCCAAAAAACTTCACCGCGCAAAACGTGCGCCGGAGCGATCGCCTGCGTTGTGGTGGAGTTACCCATGATCTTGCAGGCTGTGGGTCCCTAGCTGGGGCACAGGTGATTGAAAAATTCTGGATTGAGGGAGATTGGATGGCCCACGTGGCAGAAGCTGGAAGTGAACAGCTCTCTGCCTTGAGCTCACCATTGGAAAACGGGATGAGATGACGTTCTTAGGTTATGGGGATCAGGGATGTACTCGTCGATTAGGAGAGACCTCAAGCTGAGGCCCCGGCCAATTCGGGAATGGCAACATTCTCGAACTGCTTGCGGATCACCACCTGTTTCTCGGCATTGACATCAACCAGTGCAGCATCGCCATCGGTAAGCCTGCCGGAGAGGAATTCCTCGGCAAGGCTGTCTTCAAGCAGCCGCATCACGGCCCTCCGCAGTGGGCGAGCCCCGTAGCTCGGGTTGTAACCTTCCTCAACGAGTCGCTCTTTGAAGGCTTCCGTGACCGACAGGGTGATGCCCTTTTCCTGCATACGGCCAAACACCTCGCGCAGCATGATTTCGGCGATCTCCTTTACCTCGTCGCGGCTGAGCTGACGGAAGACGATGATTTCATCAAGGCGGTTGAGGAACTCAGGCCTGAAATACTGCTTGAGTTCTTCATTCACCAAGGAGCGAATGCGGTTGTAGTTGGTCTCGTCGGCGTCGCCGCCGCCGAACTCGAAGCCAAGCCCGCCACCGCCTTTTTCGATCACCTTCGATCCGATGTTCGAAGTCATGATGATCAGGGTGTTCTTGAAGTCCACCGTGCGTCCCTTGGAATCGGTGAGGCGGCCGTCTTCGAGGAGTTGCAGGAGGAGGTTGAACACATCAGGGTGGGCTTTCTCGATTTCATCGAAGAGAACCACGGTGTAGGGGCGGCGCCGCACCGCTTCGGTGAGTTGGCCCCCTTCATTGAAGCCCACATAACCCGGAGGGGAGCCGATCAACTTGCTGACCGTATGCCGCTCCATAAATTCCGACATGTCGAGGCGGATCATCGCCTCCTCACTGCCGAAGAAATAGGCGGCGAGTGACTTGGTGAGCTCCGTTTTGCCAACACCGGTGGGGCCGGAGAAGATGAAGCTGGCGATCGGACGGTTTGGATTCTTCAATCCGACCCGGGCCCTGCGGATTGCCCGAGACACGGCCTTCACGGCTTCGTCTTGGCCGATCAGACGCTGGTGGAGGGTTTCCTCCATGTTCAGCAGTTTCACCGATTCGCTCTCAGTGAGCTTCTGCACAGGCACGCCGGTCCAGGAAGCCACGATCTGGGCGATATCCTCTTCGGTGACGACGGGATTCCGCTCGCCGATGGCAACCTCGCTGGTTTCGGTTGCAACCGTGGCGGAAATAGCCGCATCCGGGTTCTCAGCGCTTTCGCTGGTTTCGCCATCACGGCGCGTCTGAAGGATGGAGCGGATCTGGTCGCGCAATTCCACTTCTCTGTCGCGCAGTTCTCCCGCCTTGGTGAAGTCCTGATCGCGAACGGCGTCCTCCTTCTCCTTCTGCACGGCCCGTAGCTGCTTGTCCACCTCCTTAGCGGCGGGGGGCAGCTTGGAGTTCATCAGCCTCACCCGACTACCGGCCTCATCGATCAAGTCGATGGCCTTGTCGGGCAGGAAACGGTCGGAGATGTAGCGATCGCCGAGGGTGGCGGCGGCCACCAATGCCTCATCGGAGATCTTCAGTCGGTGGTGCTGCTCGTAGCGCTCACGCAGACCCCGCAGGATCTCGATGGTATCGGTGACGGAAGGCTCACCCACCATCACAGGCTGGAAGCGACGCTCCAAGGCCGCATCCCGCTCGATGTGTTTGCGGTACTCATCGAGGGTGGTGGCTCCGATGCATTGCAGTTCGCCGCGGGCCAGGGCGGGTTTGAGAATGTTGGCGGCATCGATAGCGCCCTCGGCGGCACCGGCTCCGATCAGGGTGTGAACCTCATCGATCACCAGGATCACGTTCCCGGCGGAGCGGATCTCCTCCATGATCTTCTTTAGGCGTTCTTCGAACTCGCCGCGGTACTTGGTGCCGGCCACCAGCAGGCCGATGTCGAGGGTGAGGACGCGTTTGTCTTCAAGGATGTCGGGGATATCGCCCTGGGTGATGCGCTGCGCGAGCCCCTCAGCGATGGCGGTCTTGCCCACGCCCGGTTCGCCGATCAGGACGGGGTTGTTCTTGGTGCGTCGGCCGAGGATCTGGATCACCCGATCGATCTCGTTGTGGCGGCCCACCACGGGATCCAGCTTGGCTTCGGCCGCCATCTGGGTGAGGTTGTTGCCGAACTCATCAAGGGTTGGCGTCTTGGTGGATCCCTTGCCGCCACCGCCGGCGGCTACCTCGGCGGTCTCGCCGAGCATGCGGATCACCTGGGTGCGCACCTTGGCGAGGTCAACGCCGAGATTTTCCAGCACCCGAGCGGCTACGCCCTCGCCCTCGCGGATCAGGCCAAGCAGCAGGTGTTCAGTGCCGATGTAGTTGTGGCCGAGCTGGCGGGCCTCCTCCAGGGAGAGCTCAAGCACCCGCTTGGCCCTGGGGGTGAAGGGGATCTCCACCGCCACGAAACCGGAGCCCCGGCCGATGATCTTCTCAACCTCGACCCGAGCGTCCTTGAGGTTGACTCCCATCGACTTGAGAACCTTGGCGGCCACGCCGGTGCCCTCACCGATCAACCCGAGCAGGATTTGCTCCGTTCCCACGAAGTTGTGACCCAGCCGTCGGGCCTCCTCCTGGGCCAGCATGATCACCTTGATGGCCTTCTCGGTAAACCGCTCAAACATGGGCCGGGGCCTGTTGCAGTGATACCAACCTATCAGGATTGAAGCGCCGCGTGGGTTGCCGTTGGCACCATTCCAGACGTCGCAGTGATAGCAAGGGATCTGGCCGTTCCTGCCATAAATCAAGTGCCCAATATTGGCTTCCGCGTTAACACAAATCGCCGGTTTCCCGTACCGATGGCCACGGGACCAGTTTGAGCCATTGGATCAGGGCATCGTCGCCATTTCGGTAGTAGGCGCGACGGATTCCCGCTTCCTGGAATCCGGCATCAGCGTAAAGGCCCCTGGCGGCCCCGTTGGGGGCGGCCACCTCCAGGGTGGCGTGGCGGGCGCCAGCCGCCTGGCCATGGGCTAGTAGACCCGCGAGCACCCCACGACCAAGACCCCGGCGCCGGAAGGCAGGATCCACCGCCACAACGGTGATGTGTAGTTCGTCGAGGATCAGCCAACCACAGGCCATGGCTCGAAGGCCTTCCGCGCGCCAGATCCCGAGTCCCGGCCTGTTCTCCTCAGCCAGTTCACGCTGCCATTGGGTCTCGCTCCACAGGCCCCCGAGGGCCCGCCGGTCGAGATCGAGGCAGTCCGCCAGATCCGCTGGCCGCAGCGGCCGGATCAGGCCTTGTCCCGTCCCCGTTCGTGCTTCGGGATTCAAGGCGGTGGGGGTCGGGAAGATCCCTACGATTGCGGATCCACTTTCCGCAGCGGCGCCGGATCGCTTCCGGCCGAACTCCGCAGCCCGACCACCATGGTGTCTACGTCAGCCCCCGATAGTGCCCCATCCGGCTTCGCCGGCGTTGGGGCTCCCCCCGAGGCTGTTCAGGGTCTGGAACCGTTCGAGCCCGGAGTGGATGCCACCAGTCCGAATCGGAACCTCGCCCCGATCACCACAACGGTCGACCAGGAGGGGAGCCTGGTGGTGGGCGGCTGCCGGCTCGAAGACCTAGCCCGCACCTACGGCACCCCGCTCTACGTGCTCGACGAGGCCACCCTCAGGGCCACCTGCCGGGCCTACCGCCAGGCCCTCGAGACCTTTTATCCCGGGCCTTCCCTGGCGCTTTATGCCTCCAAGGCCAACAGCTCCCTCGCCCTTACCGCCTTGGTGGCCTCCGAGGGGCTAGGGCTCGATGCGGTGTCCGCTGGCGAACTGCTCACCGCTCTGCAGGGGGGAATGCCGCCGGAGCGGATCGTGTTGCACGGCAACAACAAGTCCGAGGAGGAGCTTGAGCTGGCCCTGGCCCACAGCGTCACCGTGGTGCTCGACAACTGGCAAGACGTGGAGATCCTCAGCCGCATCGCACCGGGCCGGCGCTCTCCAGTGCGGCTGTTGGTGCGCTTCACCCCCGGCATCGAGTGCCACACCCACGAATACATCCGCACCGGCCATCTCGACAGCAAGTTCGGCTTCGACCCTGATCAGCTGGAGCCGGTGCTGCGCCATCTGGTCGGCTGCCGCTGGGCCTGGCTCGATGGGCTTCATGCCCACATCGGCTCTCAGATCTTCGAACTCGATCCCCACCGCGACCTGGCCGGCGTGATGGCCGACGCCCTGGGCCTGGCTCGCTCCCTAGGCCATCCCTGCTCTGACCTGAACGTCGGCGGTGGTCTGGGGATCCGTTATGTGGCCAGCGATGACCCGCCGACCATTGATCAGTGGGTGCGCACCGTGGCCGAGGCCGTGGCCACCGCCTGCGAGGAGCGGGGGCTCAGCCTGCCCCGTCTGCTTTGTGAACCCGGCCGTTCCCTGGTGGCCACCGCCGGCGTGACCCTGTACACCGTGGGTAGCCGCAAGGAGATCCCCGGCATCCGCACCTATGTGTCGATCGACGGCGGCATGAGCGACAACCCTCGCCCGATCACCTACCAATCGCGGTACACCGCCGTGCTGGCGGATCAGCCCCTGGCGGCGGCAGACGGTTCTTTCACTGTGGCCGGCAAACATTGCGAATCCGGGGATGTGCTTCTGCCCAACATCACCCTGCCTCAGCCGACCACCGGTGCGGTGCTGGCCGTGTTCGCCACCGGTGCCTACAACGCTTCAATGGCATCAAATTATAACCGGATTCCTCGTCCGGCCACGGTGCTTGTGCACGGTGGCGAGGCGGAGGTGGTGCAACGGCGCGAACAGCCGGAGGAACTACTGCGCTACGACCTTCTGCCACCTCATCTACAGCCGATAAGCTGACATTGGCATTGGTGGGGCTGGCCATGGTCAGCTGGCCGCCTGATTTCAGCAGCGGAACGATTCACCCAGTGATCTGGCAGCCCACCGGCGATTTCTTGTTGCTGCTGGCGGATGTTGCTCTTGCCGGATCCATCGGCATCCTTCTTCTCGGGAGGGTCAAGGAACCCCGCACCCTCTGGCTGCTCCGGGGCTATCTCTTCCTTGTGGCCTTGGCCTGGATGGTGCAGCGCTACGCGCCCCTTCCTCTCACCAGCAAGCTGATCGATGCTCTCGTGCTGGCCTGCAGCCTGGCCCTGGCGATCCTGTGGCAGGGCGATCTGCGCCGGTTGATGGAGTTGCTCGGCACCGGTCGGATCGGGGTTCTGTTCGCTGATCGCAGCGGCGATCAGCTCACCTCCGGATCCGTGAGCACCCTCACCGAGGCGGCCGGGAGGCTGTCCCAGGCCCGGCGTGGGGCGCTGATGGTGTTGGACGTGGGCAGCGACCTGCGGCCGGAGGATTTCCTCAATCCCGGCATTCATCTCGATGCGCGCCTTTCGGTGGACCTGGTCCTGAATCTCTTTGCGGCCGATACCCCGCTCCACGACGGCGCCGTGCTGGTGCAGAAGAATCGGGTGGTGGCTGCCGGGGTGATCCTCCCCCTCTCCCGGCAAGGCCCGAACCGATTCGGGACCCGCCATCTGGCGGCCCTTGGCCTCACCGAGCGCTTCGACCGCTGCCTGTGTGTGGTGGTCTCCGAGGAGACCGGCACCCTCTCCCTGGCCAGCCAGGGGCGGCTGGAGCGGCCGATCACCAGTAGCCGACTCCACGACCTGCTCACCGAAGCGCTAGCGGCTGCCGTTACGGCACCGGCGGGTCGTACCGTGGCCTTGGACCCGCCGGAGCCCCGCGGATGAGTCGCGTCCTGGCGACCACTCCCCTATCCCAGCGTCAGCCTCTGCCGCGGCAGCTGGATCCTGACCGACTCCCCGCCCATGTAGCGGTGATCATGGACGGCAATGGCCGCTGGGCCCGCCAGCGGGGCCTGCCCCGCGTGATGGGCCACAGGGCCGGCGTGGAGGCCCTCAAGCGCACCCTCCGCCTCTGCAGCGACTGGGGCATCGGGGCCCTCACCGCCTACGCCTTCTCCACGGAGAACTGGAGCCGCCCCGGAGAGGAGGTCACCTTCTTGATGACCCTCTTCGAGCGAGTGCTGGCCAGGGAGCTGGAGGCGTTGGAGAGGGAGCAGGTGAGAATTCGCTTTCTCGGGGATCTTGAGGAACTGCCCCAGGGTCTGCAGACCCTGATCGCCGACGCCACGGCTCGAACCGCCGCCAACACCGGCATTCATTTCAACGTCTGCACCAATTACGGCGGCCGCCGGGAGCTGGTGCGGGCCGCCCGTCGTCTAGCCGAGCAGGCCGCCCGGGGCGACCTCGATCCGGCCTGTCTCGATGAGGAGCGTTTTGCGGCCGAACTCCACACCGCCGGAGAACCCGACCCCGACCTCCTGATTCGCACGAGCGGCGAGCAACGGATCAGCAACTTCCTGCTCTGGCAGCTGGCTTACGCCGAGCTTCACATCACCGATGTGCTCTGGCCCGATTTCGATGTTCAGGCCCTGCTCGCAGCGCTTCTCGACTACCAAGGCCGCAACCGCCGCTTCGGTGGGGTGGAGACGCCGGCATGATCACCCGTCACGATTGGAGCCAGGCCGAAATCCAGGCCCTGCTGGATCTCCCTCTGATGGAGATCCTCTGGCAGGCCCAGCAGGTGCATCGCGCCGCCAACCCGGGTTACCGGGTGCAGCTGGCCTCCCTGCTGAGCGTCAAGACCGGCGGCTGCGAGGAGGACTGTGCCTATTGCCCCCAGTCGATCCATCACAGCAGTGATGTCACGGGGCGTCCCGAGCTGCAGGTGGAGGTGGAGCCGGTGCTGGCGCGGGCCCGGGCGGCCCGCGATGCCGGCGCCCACCGCTTCTGCATGGGCTGGGCCTGGCGCGACATTCGCGACGGCGCCCCCTTTGAGGCGATGCTGGCGATGGTGCGGGGGGTGAGGGAGCTGGGGCTTGAGGCCTGCGTGACCGCCGGCATGCTCACCGGGCCCCAGGCCGCCCGCTTGGCCGAAGCGGGCCTCACCGCCTACAACCACAACCTCGATACCAGCCCCGAGCACTACGCGCAGATCATCAGCACCCGTACGTACCAGGAGCGGCTCGAAACCCTTGAGCGGGTGCGTGCCGTAGGCATCCAGCTCTGCTGCGGCGGCATCATCGGCCTGGGCGAGAGCAGCGCCGACCGGGCCTCACTGCTTCAGGTGCTGGCCAGCCTCGATCCCCACCCCGAAAGCGTGCCGATCAATGCCCTAGTGGCGGTGGAGGGTACCCCCCTGGAAGATCGCCCGGCGGTGGACCCCCTTGAGCTGGTGCGGATGGTGGCCACCGCCCGCATCCTGATGCCCCACAGCCGGGTGCGGCTCAGCGCCGGCCGGGAGCAGCTGAACCGTGAGGCCCAGATCCTCTGCCTGCTGGCCGGTGCCGATTCGATCTTCTACGGCGACACCCTGCTCACCACCGGCAACCCCGATGTGGCAGCTGATCGGGAGCTTCTGGCAGCGGCTGGGGTTCGGGTGGAAGTGGAACCCTCCCTGGTCCGATGAGCTTGCAGGTGGCCGCCTTTTATCGCTTCGCCCCCCTGGCCGAGGCCCGTCTCCTGCAGTTGCGCCAACGGGTTCTGGCCGTGGGGAGCGCCGGCGACGTGAAGGGCACGGTGCTGCTCGCCCCTGAGGGGGTGAACGGCACCGTGAGCGGTCCAAAGGCCGGCGTGGAGCAGTTGCTGGAGCTCCTGCAGCAGGCCGATCCGGGCTTGGCTTCCCTGGAGGTGAAGCGCCACAGCACGGAAGATCAGGCCTTCCACCGCCTCAAGGTGCGGCTCAAACGGGAGATTGTCACGATCGGCCGGGCGGAGGTGGATCCCACCGTGGCGGTGGGCGCCTACGTGGACCCCCAGGACTGGAACGCCCTGATCTCGGATCCCAAGACCCTGGTGATCGACACCCGCAATGCTTACGAGGTCGCCGTGGGAACGTTTGCTGGGGCCGTCGATCCCGGAACGTCCTCCTTTCGGGAGTTTCCAGCTTGGGTGGAGCGGCAGCTGCGCCCCTTGGTGGAAGCGCAACGGCCCCGGGCCCTGGCCCTCTTCTGCACCGGCGGCATCCGCTGCGAGAAGGCCACGGCCCATCTGATCCAGGCGGGTTTCGAGGGGGTCCACCATCTGCAGGGCGGCATCCTGCGCTATCTGGAGGCCGTGGATCCGGCCGAGAGCCGCTGGCAGGGCGAATGCCTGTC